>Ga0172380_10001081_pt1 | contig 48489 bp, 74 predicted proteins | sample Leawe162metaG_FD_119747 | JGI IMG/M metagenome (GOLD analysis project Ga0172380, IMG submission 119747) | Leachate microbial communities from a municipal landfill in Southern Ontario, Canada - Leachate well 162 metaG | ecosystem: Engineered > Solid waste > Landfill > Unclassified | place... | reverse complement strand
GGTCGTCGATCACGAGCACGTCGGCACGGCGGCCGGTGAGGCCACCGCCGACGCCGACGGCGCGCACGCCGCCCCGGTGCCCCTGCAGCGACCAGTCGCTCACCGAGTTCGTGCGCGTCGAGGGCCGCAGCCCGTAGAGCACGCTGTAGTCGGCGCTGCTCACGATCTCGCGGCTGTACCGGCTGTGCGTCTCGGCGAGGTTCGCCGCGTAGGACGCCTGCACCCACTGGTGGTCGGGGTGCTCGCCGAGGTACCACGCGGGCGCCTGCACGCTGACGAGTTCGCTGTTGTGGGTCGGCAGCATCGAGCGACCAGCGAGGAACATGTGCGACGGCGAATCGACTTGGATGCACACCGTGTCTGCCGTGCCTGCCGCGACCGCGTAGACGTAGCGGCCGGGGTGCTTCACGCCGTCGCGGCAGCGGGTCGCCTTGCGTGGCATCCGCGCCGCGCCCGCCATGTAGAACATCACGCGGTACTTGGGGCCACAGTCCCTGCCGTTGATCGTCGCGCGCCCCGTGCTGATACGCGCTTTCACGCCGAGCGACCGCACCAGTTCCAGCACGCCATCGGCAAGCATGGCGGAAGTCGAGCACACCTCGACCTGCCCCCGAGGCCCAACGTGCCCGTCGGTGTCCACGATGCCCTGCAGCAGCGCGCGCCGCTGTGCCTCGCTGGCGCGCAGGTAGGCGGCCGGGATGTGCTTGTTGCCGAGCACGCCGAGCGCGCGCAGGTGGCCCACGACGCCGAGCAGTCCGAACGTGCCCGCCGTGGCGCGGTCACTCGTGCGCACGCCGCAGCGCTCAACCTCGGCGCGCATCCACGCGATGTCAGACTCCCCCTGCGTGATCGTCGCGTTTGCGCTGCTGCCGTCACCCAGCCACGCACCAAGCACGTACGGCGGGATCGGCAGGTCGGCGTCAGGTGCAGCCAGCGCACCCTGCGCCCGGATCAGCGCACGCTTACCGCGCGGTCGCGCCAGCACTTCGGTCGTGTGTCGCCGCCACACTGGGCGCTTCCTGTCGAGGCAGGCCACCCACTCGTGGGCGGCGTCGGCGACGATCGTGTCGCCGTCGTCCGTGCGCACCTCGTACACCGGGCGGCCGCGCCATACTGGGCTCACGGCGACCACGCGGCACGGCTCGCCAGTATCCGCGAACACGCGGTCGCCGGGGCGCAGTTCGCCCATCATCCGCCAGCCGTCCGGCGTCGGGATCGGCGTGTCGAGTGCGAGCGCCTTGCCGTGCTGCGGTGGCACCTCGACCATCAGCCAGTACGGCGACGACGACGGCACTCGGCCGGTGTTGCCGCAGGTGTCGCACCAGCACAGCAGGCAGGGCAGCAACTCGCCGGTGAGCCTGAGCCCGCCACACGCGAAGCAGTCGAGGTCGCCGCAGTCGGGGCACGGCTCGTACTGACTGAGCGCCGCCTCAATCTCGGCTGCCATCACCTCGTGCAGCCGCCCGGCCTCGTACCCCGGATAGAACCGCTTGGCGAAGTCGAGCAGGTGCGCAGGGCGCTCGTGTGCCGGGTCGGTGACGGTGGCCGTGGGCGAGAGGGCCGGGCGTGCGGCGAGTTCCGCCTTGAACTGCTCGCCGCCCTGCCGCAGCAGCGCGTACAGCGTCTCGTCGTCAACCTCGGTGATCGGCACTGAGCGCACCACGGTGCCCGCTTCCTAGCGCAGTCCGGCCCTCACAAGGTAGCAGCGGATGTGCGTACAGGGCGGGCCACCGTGCGGCGGGTGCGGGTCGTCAGCGGCATCGTGCACCGGCTCACCGCACACCGTGCAGAGGCAGTGGTCAGTTGGCATGCGTGGCAGCGTACGCCCGATCGGCGATGACGTGCAGCGGCGGGTAGGCGGCGGTGGTGTAGCCGCGCATCTGCGAGCGCGTCGCCTGCGCACGTGCACAGCGTGCGCCGCAGGTCGGCGGGCCGATGCGCCCGACGCGCAACGCCCGGCGCCAGTGCTCCCGCTGGTGCTCGGGGTGCCACACGAACAGCGCGCCGCACTGCTGGCAGAGCATCGGGATCAGCGTGTAGGCGGTGGCGATCACCACCTGCCCGGCGCGCGTGAACCCCGGCCGCTGCGACGGGAACACGCCCTCGGCCTGCAGGCGCGCAGCCCACGCGGCCTCCTCGGCTGGCGTCATCGTCGGGATCGCGTCCGGCATCAGTCGTCGAGCCTCGACACGCCGTTCGCGAGCGCGATGGCCGCGATGACCGCCCGGTGCTGGTCGCTGTGCTCGTGCTCGCGCCAGTCGCCCTCGGCGATCTCGCCACCGCAGGCCACGCACGCCGTGCCCCGGCCGCCGAGGTCGTACGGCGTGAGCACACGCATCACCGCCGCCATCGCGTCGTGCAGCGCGCGCTCCGGGTAGTACCAGCCGTACTCGAACAGCACCGCACCGCACCGGCAGCGCGCCGGGTCGCCAGCAGCCAGCGGGTACATCATCCCGTGGGCGTGCAGGCCGAACACGATGCGGCTGCCGTCGTCGAGCGTGTCGACGCGGCGCGGCACCCACGTCGTGAGCGGCGCCACGGTGAGCGCTGCGCGCACGCTGTCGAACGCGGTGCGCCTGCCGATCGCGTAGCCGAGTGCCACGCACGCCATCGCCCCGCCAACCATGCCCAGTATCTCGATCACTTGCGGCCTCCTAGAGACTCCTCGATGTGGGCGTCGTGCTCACGGAAGGCGTTATCGAGGACGACGTATGCACGAGCGCGTGCGTCGTTCGCTTCGTCCCACGATTGACGCATCTCGTAGGGCGTGCTGATGAGCCGCAGTTCGGCGTCCCGTAGCGCGCGCGCCGCCTCCACCAGTTCCTCGTAGGGCTCACGGATGGAGCGCTGTCCGGCGACAAACGCAGTCAGGCCGCGTGGAGCGCGCACCCCTCGGCGCTCACGCCACGCGAAGTAGGCGCGGCGCTCATCAGCGGTCGCGTCGCTACCGTCCAGCGCGGCGCCTTCGGCATCCTGTGAGGGGGTAGGCGAGGCGGGGCGCTGGTACTCGTGGTGGAAGCGCGAGCCCGCCAGCGGCTCCATCAGATCAGCGTGAGCCGACTCAGGGATGCCGCACACTCCCCACTGGCTGTTCGGGAACGCGCACTGCTCGTCATCGCTAGGGACTACGGGAGCCGGGATGGCATTGTGGTCGGGGACATGCTCCCAGTACGCGAGGTCGGTGCCTGCCATCCGCTGCCGGATGCGACTGCCGCACGTCCCGCACACGGCTTCCTGCTGCTCGCTGTCAGGCATTGGATGCCACCCATCCCCCCTCGTGCGGCCCGGTGTGCCCCGCTGGCAACCGACATCGCCACTCGCGCCCCGGTGCCCCGATCGCCGTGCGCGCGGGCACGTTACCGCAGACAGGCGCCGCTGCGTCAGGCACTAGGCACCGCCTCGAACAGCGCGGACTGCACCGGGGCGGCGTCGGTGAGGCGGAACGCGATCACCCACACCCACGTGCCCGGCGTCCACTCGCCGTACAGCATCGCCCAGTAGTCGCGGAACGCCTGCGCGTGCTCGAACCCCTCGCGCACCGCCGCAGCGTCGATGATGGCGCCCACGCGCTCCCGGCGCACCGACTCCACCAGCAACCGCGCAACCTGCCGCTTCCCGCGGCCGGGCTGCACCGCGTAGGTGCGCCCCGGCTCGTACGCGCAGGGCGACACACCGCCGAGTTCGTTGAAGCGCACCGGGCGTCGCGTCTCCACCTTGTCGCCTGCGAGCACACGCTCGACGAGCACCGGCTTGAAGATCACCGCCGCCCCCTCGCCTTGCCGCGCAGCGCCGCGACGTCCTCCTGCAGCGTCTCGACGGCAGCGATCAGCGCCAGCACCAGCGCGGCCGTCGCCTCGCGCTTTGCCTTGGCGTCGCGGATGCGCACCACCGCCTCGAACTGCTCCCGCAGGTCACTCGCCACTGGGTACCTCCGTGCTGCGCCATGCCCCGAGCGCGTCGAGCGTGAACGCGTAGGCGTCGAGCGCGATGTTGATGTTGCCGTAGGCGATGCGCTGCTGCTGCTCGTCGGCTGCCGTGCGCCATGCGTCGACGCAGGCACGCACGCGCTCGCGCCGGTGACCGGCCTCGGCCAGCAGCCGGGCGCGCACCGGGTCGGTAGGGGTGGAGGTGGTCATCGAATCGTCCCGTCTAGGCGGCACTCAACGCCGCTCGCTGCGATCGCCATCGGCACCCACCTGCAGGCGTACGCCTCGGCGCACCGCTCGTCGCTGCCGCACCGCCTGTGCCCGACCTCGTGCATCACGACGTGCTGCATCGCGTACGGCGTAGCCCACAGCGCCTCGTCGATCACGACGTCCCCCGCGCCGATGCCACGGCCAGCCGGGCACACCGGATCGAGCACCCCCACGCCGTCCGCGCAGTTGTAGCCGCTGTACGGCGCGGGCACGTCGTGCACCAGCGCGAGCATGCTGCGCGGTACGTCCGGGGGCGGCTGTACCCCCGTGAGCCCGGCGAGGCCGAGCAGTAGCCAGTAGACGGGAATCAGTGTCATGCGTTGCCCCTCTCTCTGCGCGGGCACCGTACCACCTAGCGGCGCGCTGGCGCAAGCGGTCAGCGCACGAGCCGGGCCGACGCCTCGACGAACGCCTTACGCACCTGATGGCGCTTCTCGCGCTTGCCCGAGACGCTCAGCGCGCCGAGGGGCCTGATCTCCACGGTGAGCGCCGACACCTTCACCACGGCGAACTGCGCGCCGGGATGCCTGCCGTGCACCCACTCGTACACCTCGCCCGGCATCACGGCAGTGCCGCCCGCGCTACGTCGGCGGCGCTCAGGCGCTGCTCTGGCGGCACCCAACGCACACGGCACGCCTCGAACACGTCGGCCTCCTCGGGCGTGGGCCGCAGTTGTACGGCGCCGTCGTACAACTGCGCACCGCGCGCCTGCCCGCCGCCGCTTACCTGCTTCCACCGCACGAGCATCGCCGGTGCGAACCCGTCGTCGGGGCGGCCGCTCGGCCCCACCCCCGAGCCCGTGCGGATCATGTAGTTCAGCCCCCACGTCTCGGGCGTGCAGACGAACACGTCGACGCGCATCTGCGCCTCGGGCAGCCACAGCCGCCAGTACCGCCCCTCGGGGTTGAGGTGCCACGGCACGAGGTCGTGCGTGCCCGGCTTGATCACCTCGACGCCGGGCATCGCCTCGATCGCCTGCTGGGCGAGGTTCACGCGCCGCTCGGGCGGTGCGCCAGCGAACAGGTCGATCTGGCCCTGCACCTGCTCCGTGCCCCAGCGCGGGATCAGCACTAGTTCGATGTCTTTGACCAGCGGCTTGCGGCGGCGGATGCTCCCGGCGATCTCGATGCGCTCGCACGCGTCGAGCAGCCCGGCGCGCAGCCCTTGGGCGTGACGCGTGGCGTCAGCCAGCAGCACGCTCACCGTCCGCCACCGGCTGCCGCGAGGATCTGCTCGGCGCGCTCGCGGATCGACTCCGCGTGCCCCTCGAGCCCCAGTTCGCGGGCGACTTCCTCGGCCCGCTTCATAACCTCGCCCACGTCGAGCGCGATGCGCTTCGTGAACCGACGCGGCTCCGCCAGCCGCAGCCACTCGACCGCCATCTTCGGGTCGGGCGGCTGCCCACCGATCCCCACCGTGCCCGCGATGAACACGGCGTTCATGGCGACGTGCACCGCCTGCTCGCGGGCGCGCGTAACCGCGTCGGCGAACTCGGCGTAGAGCGGCGTGCTGGGCCGTTCGTCGGTGCCAAGTCCGCGGGCAATCCACTCGTGGACGGTGGCGGTGCCAATGCCAGCGGCGGCGGCGGCGGCTTCGAGCGTGGAGCCGTTCACGAGGCTGGTGACGATCGCGTCGAACACCTCCGGCGTGAGGGCGGTCTTGCGGCCCTCGAGGCGGAATGGGGAGCGGTTCTGATTGGCGGCGTCGAGGTCTTGGCCGGTGCGGGCGAGGGCGACGATGTCGTGCCCGGACAGTTCACCACGGGCCGCTGCGCGCTGCAGGGCCGTGGCTGCTGCCCCTTGGAGCGCCTTCCCCAGCGTGGCTCGCGTGTCTGGCTGCTGTGCGGGCACGGGCGGCTTCGTGCGGGCCATGCGCTACACCCTCTCTGCCTTGTTGCCGGTGTACGCCTCCCAGCGGTCGATGCACACCTGCACGTACTGCGGGTCGAGTTCCATCGCCCAGCACGCGCGGGAGGCGCGCTCGGCTGCGATCAGCGTGGTGCCTGAGCCTGCGAACGGCTCGTATACGTCGCCCTTGTGGTTGCGGATGGGGCGCTCCATCGCCTCGACGGGCTTCTGCGTCCCGTGGCCGTGGCCAGCGTCGTCGCGGGACGCGATTTCCCACACCGTCGTCTGACTGCGCCCACCCAGCCAGTTGGCGGTGGAGCCCTTGCGGACAACGTACAGGCACGGCTCATGGCGCCAGTGGTAGTGACCGCGGGATATCGAGAAGCGATCCTTCACCCACACGATCTGTGAACGGATCTCGAAGCGCTCGGCGATCAGGCTTTCGATCACCTCACGAACGTGCACTGCAGCATGCCAGACATACGCCACGCTGGACGGGGAAAGCGCCCACGCCTCGCGCCAGTCGGCCCGGTCATCGTTATGCACCACGCCGAGACGGCGGTGCGAATCGTTCAGCCCCGCCCACGCCTCTTCACGCCACGACGGGTCGTAGGACACGCCGTATGGCGGGTCGGTGACCATGAGCGCCGGGCGCGCGCCGTCCAGCAGCCGGGCCACGTCCTCCGCCGACGTCGAGTCGCCGCACATCAGCCGGTGCGCCCCGAGGCGGTAGACCTGACCGCGCTTCACCTTCGTGGGACGCAGCGCAGGTACGTCGTCCGGCTCCGTGTGCCCCGACACGGCCTCCGCGGGTGCGGATGCGGCCAACGACGCCAGCAGCCCAGCGAGGGCGCCGTCCTGCGGCGGGAGCGCGGCCAGCAGGTCGGCCAGCAGGTCGGGCGCCATGCCCGCCATGCCGGTCAGCGGGTCGAACGTGGCGAGGATCAACGCTTCCTCGTCCGGGGAGAGGTCGACGTAGACCACCGGGATCCGCGCCTCGCCCCGGTCGCGCGCAACCTCGACGCGCAGGTGTCCGTCCACCAGCAGGCCGGTGCGCTGGTTCACGATCACGTCCTGCACCCAGCCGACCTGAGCCAGCACGTCCTCAAGCGCCGCGCGCTGCTCCGGGCTGTGGGTGCGCCAGTTCTTCGGGTTGGCGAGCAGCGCCGCGGGGGCCGCGTTCCCGTGCTTCACGATCCGTGACTGCAGCCCGGTCGTCGTCGCCATCAGTCCTCCTCGGGTGTCCCGTTGAACTGCTCGCAGGCGCAGCCCTGAGCCTTGCACCGGCCCAGCATGCGGCGCCGGTCGTAGTGTGTGCGCTTGGCGTGGGTGCAGCGGCAGCGCGGGTCGCTCACGGAAGCGGCTGCCCCGGCAGCCCCGGCAGCACCGGGCGAAACTCGTGCCCGGCCAGCACCGGCTCGCGGAACGCCTCGCGCAGCAGGCCGTCGAGCCCGCCGAACAGGCAGTCCTCGCACGTCACCGGGCGGTTGAGCGTGAGATCGGCTGGCGGCGTCACCGCGATCCCGCAGTCGGTCGTCACCCACGTAGTGAGCACCCGCCCGCCACCGATGAACTCGGCGTCCTCGACCGTCACCTGATGCGTGACCGTCTCGGTGCCGGGATCCGTGTCGCCCACCCATGTGCAGCGGAGGTCAGCCACCCAGTGCCTCCACGATCCGCGCCATGATCGGCGCGGCGACCTGCGGTACCCATGCGTTGCCGAGGCTCACGAGCCGGTTCTTGGTCTGCGCATCGCGCGGAGCGGTCGGCAGCGCCAGCGGCCCAAGCGACTCATGCCAGAGCCAGTAGCCCGCGTACTCCGGGTTCGTGCCCTCTATGTCGCCGACGCGGTAACAATCGAGCCCCCACGCATCAGCGACCTCCCACGGCGCGATCAGATCCTCCGGGTTCGTGATCGTGATGTCAGTCCAGCCCGGCGGGTACCCCATCAGCGCCTCGACCCATCGCGGGTTGAGGAGTCCGCTGCGCGGCATGTACCAGTCACCAAGCAACGCCACGTGCGCTTCCCCCGAGAGCCGTGATTTCGCAGCGATGGCGGCATAGTCAGTGCCTTCCCCAGAGTCTTTCCAGTCACGCGCCGCAGCAGTCGCCCACAACGGATCAGAGAGCGCACGCACAGCGCTCGTGAGCGTGTCCGGCGTGCCGTGATGCGCGCCCGTCTGCTCCGAGTCCTCGGCTCGAGGCGTCGGGTAGATCGCCGCTCGTACCGTTTGGATGAGGTTGATCCCGCCCTGCGCGCTGTTGGCGCGCGAGTCTGTCTGATTCGATCCGGCGAGGGGAGTCGGATACAGCGCCGCCGAGGCCTGACCCGAAAGAAGCAACTCGCCGGACCGGGCCCCGCCCCTGCTCTTGTTGCCCCCACCTTCGATGCCGTTCGGCGTCTGCCACTGTGGCCACGCGATCGACCGTACGCTCGCCTCGCTCGACGTGCCGACCTCGTACGCCTCCCGCCCGCGCACGACACCGGCGCGCGGCCACTTCATGACTGGTTCGCCACCGAACAATCCGGGCCGCTCCCAACGCTCGCCCGTCCACACGCCGACGAGACGCGCGTCGACGGCGCGATCCTCCGGCCAGAACGGATCGAAGTCCGCGACCGCGCCAGCCTTCCAGCCGACGATCCAGACGCGATCTCGACGGTGATGCGCGCCCATGCTCGAGGCAGAGCGCCCGTCCCACGCGACGTGATAGCCGAGGTCTACGAGGTCGCCGAGTACCGTCCCGAGGTAGCCCGGCAGCGTGCCCGGCGTCTCCACGTCCGCATCCTCGTCGTCCTCCAACACAGCCCCCGCCGGGTGCGGGTTGCGCAGCGCCGGGACGTTCTCGAACAGGACGGCACGCGCCCCGATCTCCTTGGTGATGCGCTTGATCTCGGGCCAGAGGTTGCGCGGATCTTTCGCCCCGCCACGCAGCCCAGCCACGCTAAACGGCTGGCACGGGAACCCTGCGCAGAACAGGTCGACCGGCGCGAGGTTGTCGCGGCCGCACGCGTAGACATCGCCGTACACGGTGAGACGGAGCCGCGCCTCAAGGATCGCCGCCTGATGCTTGCCGATCTCTATCGCCCACTGCGAGCGAATCGGCAGCCCGGCGATGAGCGCCGCCACCTCGGCGCCGCCGAGCCCGGAACAGGCAGTGCCCATCGTGATCACGCCACACCGCCTCGTCGGGGGCGGGGGCTGGTGCGGGTGAGCGCGGGCACGTAGCCCAGCCCGTTCCAGATCGCGACCTCCACCCACTCCGGGGCCAGCACGTCGCGCTCGAGCACGTACCAGCCGTCGGTGCTGCCGCCGCGGCGGAACTCGTCGACCCACGCGAGCGGCACGTTGTGGTCGAGCGCCCACGACCGGAACGCACGGGGCGCGATGCCGAGGCGCGGGTCTAGCCGCACGGTCAGGCGCACGGCTGCGCGGTCGAGGTAGCCGAGGCCACGCACGCCCGTGCTTGGTGCACCAGCCCAGCGCTGCGGGCTGCGCGCCTGATCCGCCGTGAGGAACACGACGTCGGGCAGCGCCTCGCGGCGGTCGGCCCAGCGCGGGGGCAGCGGGGCGTGCGCGCGGATGAACTTGTCGCGGGCGATGTCGCGCGCCGCGTGCTTGCTCGTGAAGTGGTACAGGATCTCGGGGGGCGCCATCATCCACCACCAAACACAAGGTGCGCCGTCGGCTCGTCGTACACCGCTGGCTCGCGGCCCAGTGCCTCGAGTACCGATGGGAAGTACCCGTAATCGGTGGCGCGCACCAGCGCGCGCGCTTCCTCGGCATCGTGAGCCAGCGCGACGATCATGCCGCTGTCGTAGTCCTGCAGAATCCCCTCACCCTCCCACACGTACAGCCGCAGGCTACGCGCTGGCACGGGCGGCCTCGAGCATCGCGTCGCGGGCAGCGTTCACCCGCACCATCGCGTCGTGTGAGCCGCCACGGTCGGGGTGCGCCTTGAGCGCGGCCTGCCGGTACGCCTGCTCGATCTCGCCAGCGCTCGCGTGCGGCGAGCAGCCGAGCACCACCCACGGCGCATCCTCGGTCGGCTGCGCGATTTGCACGAGCGCCGACCGCATCATCTCCGCGAGCCCGGCCTTCTCGATCAGGCGCAGCCGCTCGAGCGCGATGCGCAGCAGCCGCGCGTTCGCTGCGACCGTCTCCTGATCCTCAGACGCCCACACGATGCGGCGGCCGTCGGCGAAGTTCACGATCAGCGTGACCGCGCGCTCGGCGCGGCTCAGGTTGCGCGAGAACTGCCGTGACGCTGGCACGTTCGCCTCGAACGTGTAGGTGATGCGCTTGCCGCAGTCGTGCTGCCACGTGCCCAGTTCTGCGCCGACCTCGCGCTTCGTCTCCGCGAACGTCTTGTCGGTCTTGATGGTGTACGCCATCGCGCTACTCCCCCTCTGGCCCGGCGATGCCGTGGTCGGCGCGGAAGCGCTCGAGCGCAGCGCGGCCCCGGTTCGTGATGCGAGCGCCGTTGCCGTGATCGTCTCGGCGCAGCAGGAACATGCTCGCCAGCCGCATATCCCGAGCGGTCACCCCGTCGCCGAGCAGCGTCACGTGCCCGCCCTCGTACATGCGCAGACGCTCGTACTCGGCCTCGGTGATCTCGGTTGCGTGGTTGGTGGTCATCCGTGTGCGTCCTCTCCCTGCCGTGCCACTGTACCGACGCGCGGTGCGGCGCGCAAGCGACTACAGCGCCAGCACGCTCTGACGCAGCCGCTCGGCCGCCACCGCGCACCAGCGTTCCTCGAGTTCGATGCCGATCGCGCGGCGCCCGAGATCCTTGGCGGCCCGCAGCGTCGTGCCCGAGCCCATGAACGGGTCGAGGATCAGGTCGCCGGGGTCGGTGAAGTCGGCGATCCACTGGCGCACGAGCGCGATCGGCTTCTCGGTCGGATGGTTGCCGCGTGCAACGTTGTACGTCCACACCGCGCGGCCCCCGCCGCCGTTCCAGCGAGGCCGCCCCTCGGCGTGCAGCAGCGCGACCGACTCCCAGCCCATCGCCGGGCGGTCGCCCGAGATCTGCGGCATGCCGTCCGGCTTCACCCACACGCCGAAGCGCACGAAGCGCAGCCCCGCTGGTGGTTCGTCCTCGAGCGCCACGGTGTGCCGGTACGCCATCGTCGCGATCGTCCAGCGTTCGGCACCGACCACCGCGAACAGGTCGCGCACGCGCTCGACGGTGACCGGCGCGAACTGCCGGTCGGCGCCACCCGAGATCAGCCGCGAGCCGGGCCGCCCCTTGTTCGTGCGGGCGCCCTCGTGCGTCGTCTCGTCGTACGGCGGGTCGGTGATCACGTGCTGCGGGCGCACCAGCGTCGGCGCGATCTCGAACGCGTCGCCGCAGTAGATCTCGATCCCGTCCTCGCGGTGATACAGGCTCACGCCAGCACCACCTGCGTGCGCCCGGTCAGCACCGGCTCCTGATGCGTCGGGCACGTCCACCAGTGCGTGTACGCGATCCCGCCTGCCACCGTCGGCCGCGTGAGCGGCTGCGCGGTGATGTGCGCGTGCACGCCACCGCACCGCGGGCAGTTCCCCACGTGTTCCAGTTCGTACGCCTGCTCGAGCGCCATCGCTATGCCCCTCTCTCGTCGCCGCGCGTCTGCGCGGTCACAAAGTCGTTCCATTCGTACGCCAGCACCCCCGCCGCCAGGCAGCGGTCGAGCAGGTCGGCGAGCAGCGGGATCCGGTCGGGCTCGTGCGCGAAATACACCATCGCGCGCGGCTTGAAGCCAAGCACGGTTGCGTTGCGCAGGTGCCCGGCCGGGTTCTTGCCGCCGTCCGCGGGCTCGTGCTTCACCCAGTCGATCGGGTGCAGCACCACCGTCACGTCGCGCCGTCGCGTGTCGCGGAACTCGGTGAGCACGCGGTGCATCATCACCTCGGCCCCGCGCATGTTCCCGAGCACCACGCGGTCACCGGGCAGGAACGTGCGCGCGACGGCTCGGATCGCCGTCCAGTCGCCCCAGTCCGGCGAGCCCGCGACGAGGTACGTCGTCACCGCCCACACTCGTCGCGCTCGTGCCCCGGCAGGCAGTTCGCGCAGACGTCCGCACCGCACGCCCGGCACATCGTGTAGCCGCTCACCCCGCACCGCTGGCACTGCGGCAGCGGTGCGGCGCCCAGCCGAGGCACCACCCGCGGCACCGCTCCGAACGCTTGCCCCCACGTCGTTTGCATCACCGTCGCGCCCCTCTCTGCTGAGCAACGATCAGACATTCCGCCCGCGCCCACTCAGGCACGGCACGCCCAATACTGGAACGGCGGCAGCCCGAGGCGCACCGCCTCGTCGCGCGCCGCCTTGGCCGCTCGCAGGTTGTGCGTCAGCGACGGCCACATCTCGCGCGGGATCCCCGCCTTGTCGAACCACCCGAGTTGCACCTGCGCCGCGCCGTACGCCCAGTGCTCGGGCCGTGGGCCAGCCTCGCGGTTCACCCACCCGGCGTTGAAGCGCCCATCAGCGAGCCGCTCGCTGCTCTCGCACCGGGTGACAATCCGCTCGAGCGCAGCCGCCTCTGCTCCGGTGAACCCCGCGGCGCCGATCGCATCCGCGAGCGCATCGCTCGTGAACGGGCGCACGCGCTCGTCCCACGGCCCCAGCGCAGCGTCGCCGTGCACCGGCTCGCACACGCCGGGCGCGCACGCCTCTGGCGTCGCCACGCGCGGCGCGGTGCGCACCGTGTACGCCGCATCGGCCGCGAGGAACTGGTACGCCACCGCCTCGCGCGTGCGGTCGGCGATCACCACGTCGTCGGCCGGGGCGCGCGGCATCGTGCACGCGCAGCCGATCACCAGCGCGGCCAGCGCCGCGACGAGCCGCACCTAGACGGCCTCCTGCTGGGCACGCACGTAGCGGTACGGCATCACCTCGGGGTGCTTGCGGATCGCCGTGTGGAAGTACGCGCCGACCGAGGCCAGTGGACGCGATCCGCGCCGCCCCTGCATCAGTTCGGCTACGTCCTGCGGCACGTGGTAGTACCGCGCCACCTTGCCGTCGGCGAACTCGACCTCGAGGATGCCGCACGGTATCTCGGCGATCAGGTGGCATGTGCGCCACGGGTGCGCCCACGCGGCCCAGCCGACGGTGCGCAGATTGCTCGACGCTGGCTCGACCGGCAGCCGCTCGATCGCGGGCTCGGCGCGCTCTGGATCCATCTCGTGCGCGCCGTCGTAGAACGCCTCGCGCTCGATCAGGTACGCGGCGTCCTGTACTCGCTCATCGTCCACAGTTGCACCCCTCCACTCGTGCGGCGGCCGGGATCTCCCGCGCCCCCGATGCGTTGTGCTGCGCGATGTACCGCGCAGCGGCCTTGCCGCTCTCGAACCCCTGCAGCGCGCCGTCGACGACGGCGGCGTGGTGCAGGTACCCATCCGGCTCGACGATGTGCCAGCGCTCAGCGTCCACGGCGATCCTCCCCTCCGACGATCACGAGCCCGTACTCGCGCATGCGCGACGCAGCGCGTGCCCCGAGTGCGTCCACCAGTTGCTGCGGCGTGAGGTCGGCGGTGATCACGGTCGGCCGCGCTTGGTGCAGCCGCTCGTGGATCAGCGTGTTCAGCCTACCCTCGCCCCACTCGGTGAGTTGGTCGGCGCCGAGGTCGTCGAGCACCAGCACCCCGGCGCGCTCGAGCGCATCCCACGCCTCGGGCGTCGCGTAGCGTGCGCCGGGGCGCAGCGCGTTCAGCAGCGACGGCACGTACTCGTACCGCACCGCGCGCCCACCGGCGCACAGCGCGAGCACGGCGGCGCTGGCGAGGTGTGACTTTCCGCGGCCGGGGCCGCCGACGATCTGCAGCGAGTCGGTGCCGCCGTCGAGGATAGAGGCGACCCACGCCTGCACCTCGGCGAGCGCGCGCGCCTTGCCGTCGAGCGGCTGGAACGCCGCGAACGTCCACCCGCGTTGCACCACCGGCAGCCCCGACCGCTCGACCAGCGCCGCGACGTCGACGGCACCAGCGCGGCACACACACGGGCGGACGCGCTGCATCGCGTGGCGCACCGAGTCGGCTGCGATCGACGGCGACTCGTACGGCACCGACACCGCGCCGCGCGTGCGCAGCGGCTCAACGCGCACGAACCCGGCGTCGTTGCAGTGCGGGCACGGCGGCGGCGCGTCGTCGTCGACGTACAGCGGCAGCCCGGCAGCCTCGAGGTCACGCATCCGCTGCTCCCGCTCCGCGAGGAACGCCTGCAGCGCCCCGCCTGCCGTCGCGCTCGGCTTCCCAGTCTGGCGCTCCACCATCGTCCGTCGGGCGGCGTCCTCGACCAGCGCCTCGAACGCCTCGTCCCCCAGCGCCTCCCGCGTCTTGCCGACCAGCGCCATCTGCTGCTCGATCGCGCCACGGGTCGCGTCCCAGTCGTCGGTCGGCTGCGACCCCCCCTGCGATTGCTCGGGCGTAGGCCCACGGTTTGCCATCGGATCGCCTCCTGATCTCGGTCACATCCTCGGGCGTCAGCAGAGCCGCGAGGTCGTCGAGTTCAACCTCCTCGCGCGTGCTCGGCGCGCGCGCATCCATCTCGAGCCTGAGCGCGGTGAGTCGCTGGATCGCGGTCGCCGCTGCTGGCAGGTCGTCCCACCCTCCCGGCCGGATCGGCGTGACCTTCGGCCGCGCGCTCGCGCGTGATCTCTCTTTCAGATCAGGTTGGGTACGGTAGGGTTGGGTAGACGGGTACGGATCGCGATTGTTCGCGTACGATCCGCCATTCGTACGCGTACTATCGGCGAACGTACCCGTAGCAGTCCGCGGCACTGATCGACCACGTGCTGCGCGCGCGCGCTCTTTCGCCGCCTCGCGCTGCCGGATCAGGCGCCCGGCGTAGTCGTCCCAGTCGTGGATCCAGAGGCCGTCGGGGCGCTCGTCGAGCAGCCCCACCTGCACGAGCGCGGGGCCGAGGTCAGGGGCGCCCGCGGTGAACCAGTCGGTCGCGGTGCGGATGTCGAGTTCCTCGAGCGGGCCGCCGTCCGGCTTGGCGTCGAGCGCCCAGCACCACAGATCGGCGACGAGGCCGACCGCGTGCTGGCGGTGGACGCCGAGCGCAATCGCGAGCCGCAGGATCTTCGGGTGCCGTGATGTCGACTGGTGCAGTTCGATCCAAGCCATCGCGGTCGTGCCCCTCGTTGCGAGCGGGCGTGGTCGCCGCGTGGTGTGGCCGCCGTAGGGGGTCGCACCACCCGGTTCACGCCGGGTGTTCGCTGCGGCTGGGCGCGGTGCCGTCGTGAACCGTCACCGCGACCCAGCCGGGCCAGCGCTCGGCACACTACCGCACGCATCCTCTCGTTTGCAATACCCCCGCAACGGATCGGCTTGGAATCGGGGCGCCCCCTAGGGGGTTGCGCCCCGTGCCGTGTTGTGGCACACTCCGGGTGCAGAGAGAGGAACCCAGCGATGAACGACACCACGAACAACATGCACACATCGAAGCGGCTGCGCCGCGGCGGCATCCAGTGCTCGTGCGGCAAGCGCTACCCGAACGGCAACGACTGGGCCGACCACTACGAAGAGATGCGCGAGCGCGAGGCGGCGATCCGCCTCGCCTGCGGATGCGCGCGCGTGCTGCTCGTCAGCGTCGCGCGCACGGGCATCTGGAACGTGCGCTGCGACCACGGCATCACCGAGGTCACGATGATCGAGGGCGGCCAGTTCTACGCGAACGCCGACCTCGACCAGCGCCTCGAGGTGGTGGCCTGATGCAGCGCGACGATTGGGGCAGCGTGCTGCAGCCCGCAGACATCACCGCCGCGTTCGTTGATGAGTTCTATGGGCAGGCGATCGACGGCTGGTACGAGGACGGGCCGATCGACTGGGAGGACGCGATCGAGCGCTGGGAACGCTACCACCGCGCCGAGGGCGTCACGTTCGGGTCGCAGTGGGACGGCCCCGCGATCCTGCGCCTCAAGCGGCTCGTGCGCGCGCACCGCCGCGAGAACGGGCTCGGCTGATGCCGCGTGTTGCGCGTACTGACGGCCAGCGTGTAGCCTCGGCAGGCAACGAGCCCGGCTCGGTTCTGTCTCTCTCTGCAAAGCGCGACGTTTCCTCTGCCGGGTTGCGTTCACACGACGGGGCCGTTCGCGGCCCCGTTGCTGTGCTCGGCATCGACGCCAGCCTCACGCGCACCGCGTTCGCCATCATCGACACCGACGGCCACCAGTCCCACGAGGTGATCACCACGCGCGCCGACTGGCCGCTGCCGCGCCGCCTGCGTGCGCTCGCCGACGCCGCCTATCGCATCTCCACCGAGCACATGCCGCTTGCGCTTGTCGTGATCGAGGAGCCGGGGTTCGTGCGCGCCCAGCACGGCGTCGGCCCCATCACCGCGCTCTGCCGCGCGCAGGGCGCGATCATGGCCGGGCTGCCGTCTGCACTCACCGTCGAGGCGGTGATGGTGTCGCGCATGCGCTCGGTGCTGCAGGTGAAAATCCCGCGCGGCAAGGGCGCCGCGAAGCCTGCGATCCTTGAGTTCGTCGAGGCCCGCGGCATCACCGTCCCGCGTCTGCGGGGCGGCTCACACGACGACGACGTGGCCGACGCGTACCTCGCGGCGTGCTACGCGCTCGAACGGCTTGCGTGACGCGCCGCGCACTGGTACGGTGCGCGGCGCAGCAGAGAGAGGAACCGACTGCATGGCACGATCCACGACCACGAAGATCCCGACGGCGCGCGAGCGCATCCTTGCCCGAGTCGAGCAGGCTGGCATCGGGCAGCGCCCGCTGGCCGCACGCATGGGCGTCCCGGTGACCACGATGCGCCGGGCGCTCGCCGACGACGGCCTGCTCACGGTGCGCAGGGTCGTCGAGTTCGCACGCGCGCTCGACGTCACACCCGAGGAACTGATCCCCGAACTCGGCACCCGGCGCGAGCCCGGTGCGGTGACGCCGGATGCGATCCTCGACCTGCCGCTCGACACCCTGTACGCGGTCGCCGCCGAGACGTACAACGCCCCGGTCGACGCGGCCCGCGTGCTCACCGAGCAGCGCTAGTGCCAGCGCTGAGCCATCGTTCGCAGCACACGCTCGCACGCCTCGCCGCGCACACCATGCGCTGCAGTGTGTGCGACGCAGAGCCTGCGGTCGTGGCGAGCGCCGACGGCTTCACCCACCAGTGCCCGCTGCACCCCGAGGCAGCGGTCGTCGAGAGGATTGCTACGAAGTGACCACCGAACCCGTACAGCAGGAACTGCGCGCGCTCGTCGCCGCGAGCCAGTCGCACAAACTCGAGCAGGTGCGCGAGTCGATCAATGCGATGACGGTGCGCGAGATGGCGCTCGCCTCGAACACGGCGAAACTGCTGCAGCGTCAAGGCCCGGCGTGGATCAAGGATGCGAGCCCGCCACAGATCGAGGCGTTCACGCGCGTTGCGACGTTCCTCGGGCTCAACCCGATCATCGGCGAGATCTACCTCATGCACGGCGCGGTGTACGTGAGCATGGCCGGGCGCCTCAAACTGGCGCAGCGCACCGGCGAGTTCGACGGCATCAGCGAGCCGCGCATGCTCACCCCCGAGCAGCAGCAGGTGTACGGCGTGAACGACGGCGACATCGCCCGGCTGGTCGAGGTCTGGCGCAAGGGTCGCCGCATGCCTGCGGTCGGCGTCGGCATCATCCGCAAGGGCGAACTCGAGCAGGCGCGCAGCGGGCGGCGCGGCCCCGACGGCCTGCCGTTCTCGCCGATCGGGCGCATGCCCGAATACATGGCCGCGAAGCGCGCGCAGGTCGCTGGGTTGCGGCAGGCGTTCCCCGACCTCGACGTGGCGGTGGTCGACCTCGAGGAACGCGGCGTGCGTGGCTACGTCGCCACCACCGTCGACGGCGAGTTCGTCGACGAGTACGAGGACGCAGCGCCGCTGGCTGCGCTGCGCGAGGCACAGCGCAGCGGTGAGCCATTCGGAACCGACGCGCCGGGCGTGATCGACGTCGAGCCCACCCCCGAGCACACCGAGCCGCAGACGCCGTACGAGGTGATCCTGCAGGCCGTGGCGCCGATCCTGATGACCGAGCAGAACGCCGACACCATCGAGGACGACGCGAACGCCGCGCTCGGCAGCATCGGGCTCTGGATCGAGCAGTACGGCGACGGCACCGAGGCGGTGCAGTCCGCGATCGAGGTCGCCGAGGCGGTCGCCGCCGAACTGAGCGCCGGGGCGCCGTCGGTTGCGCTGGCCGCCGACAAGGTGCACCGTGCGCGCGCAGAGGCGGGGCAGCCGTTCAACGCCGAGGCCGTGGCGGCGGACGCCGCACCAGCACGCAGCAGCCGCCGCCAGACGGCGGCGCAGCCGCCGCTCGAGTAGCGGCGAGAGAGGGGCACAGCGATGCCACAAGGCAGCCAGCAGGACAACGAGCCGACGCCACTGCGCCGCGCCGCCGACGAGGGCGAGCAGGTGTCGGCGTTCGCGCCCGCGCCGGGGCAGGGCGAGCCGCCTCCCGGCTACGTGCGCCCGCCCAGCGGTGACCAGTTCGACAACGCGACGCACCTCGTGTGCGGCCCCGAGGTCGACGGGCTCATCGAGAAGGTGCTCGGCTACGACGAGTTCAAGGATCTCGGCGAGTTCCGGTTCGGCGCCGTCTGGCGCAAAAAGACGAAGCCGACGCGCGCCGGGGTGCCGGTGTACGTGACCATCGACGTCGCGCCGCTGCTCTGGCGGTATCTCACCGAGGGCGCGTGCCCGCACTACGCGGTCAACCTGCACTGGCAGCACTTCGACGACCTGCGCAACGAGTCCCAGTTCGTGCACCCCGAGACGCTCGAGCGGCACATCCACGCCGCGCTGATGACGCTCACGGTGAGCGAGGAACTGCAGATCGGGAAGCAGGCGCCGACGGTGCAGGTGTTCCCCGAGACGGTGCGGCGGTACGGCCTGCACGAGCAGCCGCTCGTGCAACTGCAGGGTGCGTTCGACCTCTGGCACGACAAGGCGGCACGCGCGAAGCCGTAGCGCGGCGCGGCGTACGCCGCGCGGGGCCGGGGCAGCGTAAGCACCAGCGCTGCCACGCCCCGCGCGCCGGATGGCGCACACCGCTCGGTGGTGGTACGAAGCACCGCAGGGCTCGGCGTCCGTACTCGAGAGGATTACTCGCTCACGAACGCTCAGCGCCGAGCCCGGCAGATCAGTTGCTAGATCGCCGACTGCCACCACCGAGCACCAGCACACCGCAGCCCGAGCAGAGAGGGGCCGCACATGGCACAGCACCACACGAGCCAGCACGACGCGATCGAGGCAGCACGGCAAGCGTTCGAGGCGGCGGTTGCAGAACCAGATCGCGTACGCTTGGTGACCGCCACGACCATCGCGCACGTGAGCGACGAGCCGACCACCGATGGCTGGCAAGAGCACGCCGACACGGGCGTGCGCACGCTGGTCATCGAGATCGTGTACGGCGCCCGATGATCACCAGCATCACCGTCGAGAACTTCCAATCGATCGCCCGCGCCCGGCTCGACCTCGGCGCGTGGACGTCGCTCGTCGGCGAGTCCGACACCGGCAAGAGCGCGATCGTGCGCGCGCTGTACGCGCTGCTCACGAACCAGCGCGGCGACCAGTTCGTGCGCCACGGCGAGCAGGCCGCGCGCGTGAGCGTGACGCTCGACGACGGCACGCGCATCGACTGGCGCAAGGCGCGCGGCTCGAGCGGCGCGTACCTCGTGACCACCGCGGACGGCGGCGAGACGCTGTACGAAAAGACGGGCAGCGAGGTACCGGCCGACGTGCGAGCGCTGCTGCGCATGACGGTCGCCGTGGGCGGTGACGAGTTCATGCCGGGATTCCAGCGCCAGCACGACGCGCCGTTCCTGTTCGCCGACTCGCCCCGGCGCCGCGCGCAGGTGCTCGGCGAGTTCGACGGGTCGAACCTGCTGCTGCTGGCCGACGGTGCGATCCGCCGCCGCCAGCGTGCAGCCCAGCAGCGCGCGGCCGCGCAGCACGAGGTGCGCGCGCAGGCTGAGCAGTCGCTCGCCGCGCTCGACTGGATCCCGGCCGCCGAGGACGCCTACACCAGCGCCGCGCAGGCGCTCGAGCGGTACGCCGACGCGAACGCCGCGCTCGACGCCGGGCGCGTGCTGCGCACCATGCTCACCGACGCCCGCGCCGAGGTACTGGCGCACATGACCACGCTCGACGGCGCTCGCGCGCTCGACCGTGTGGACGTCGACGCGCTCGCCGACGCGAACGCCGCGCTCGACGCCGTGCGCGTGCTGCGCATGGCGCTCACCGACGCCCGCGCCGAGGTGCTGGCGCACATGACCACGCTCGACGCCGCCCGCGCCATCGACCGCGTGGACGTGGACGCGCTCGCCGGGGCGCTGGCGGCGCTCACCGCCGCGCGTGACCTACGCGCCGCCATCACCAGTGCGCACGCGCTGGCGGCCGCCTCAGAGGCCGCTGCGCGCGTCACCGTGCAACCGCTGCCCGACCTCGATGCGCAGATCCAGCGCATCGGCGTGCTGCGCACGCTGCACCAGCAGGTCGAGCGGGCGCAGGCGGCGGCGCGCGTGGCGTACGCCGCCACCGTGACCGCCGAGGCCGAGGCCGAGGCCGCTGCGGCGGCGCTGGCGGCGCTGGCGGGCGAGCCGTGCCCGGTGTGCGGGCAGCCGCTCGCCGCCGCCGACCTCGCGGGGTAGTTGCACGCCGCGCCGCGCCGCGGTACGCTGCGCCACGCAGAGAGAGGACGCCACGCAATGACCGCCCACGAGATTCTGCAGATGTTCTATGACGCCGACCGGATCGGCGACGACGAGTTCAACCGCAAGCACGGGTTCGGCTGGATGGCGAGCCTCCGCGACCACTACGCGCACCGGCGCGCGGCCGCGGATCACAGCGATGTTGTGCTGCACCTGTCAATCGCCACGCACCTCAGCGCGCACATCATGCTCGAATGGCTGGCACGCGAGGCGCTTGCGACGCTCGGGCTGGTGCAGCGATGAAGCGCGAGGTCACCGAGTTCGCGATCGTGTTCGCCTACGGCCTCGGCGTGTTCTCCGGGCTCGCCGTGCTGCTGCTCTGGCGCGTCTCGTGACGACCACGATCGCCGACACGCTGCGCGAGCGCCTGTACCTGCGCGCGCTGGTCGATGCCTGCGGCGCCTGCCACGGCATCGGCGGATGGGAGTATTGACGATGCGCGAACGATGGCGACCGGCTGTTGGGTACGAGGGTTGGTACGAGGTAAGCGATCACGGTCGCGTGAGACGGGTTGCTCGCGGGAAGCGCACCTATCCGGGGCGCGTCAGGGTTCCATCGGTAGGCCCACGTGGTTACTGCATGGTCAGAATCACCGGCCCGAACGGGCAGCGCACGGAGGCGATTCACCGGATGGTGGCACGTGCGTTCCTCGGTGCCCCAGCGGAATACGAGGAGGTGAATCACATCGACCTCGATCCCGGCAACAACCATCTCGTGAATCTCGAATATGTGACCCATCACGCGAACGTGTTGCATGCCGTAGCAGGCGGCCGATTTGCTGATCGCCGAAAGCGGCTCACCGCCGTGGACGTTTGTGGGGAACGCAACCCGCGGGCACGACTGACGCGTTCTGCCGCTGCGGCGATTCGCGAGCGTTACGCCGCTGGCGAATCGTATGCGGCGCTGGCTCGCACATTTGGCGTGGCGAAGCCAACGATCGGGAACGTAGTACGAGGGGAGACTTGGCGATGACAGTACGTAAGTACCTGCAGGTGAATGACCCCCATTGTTCCGACCAGCCGCCCGCGATGCGCACAGCCTCGTACCTCGATGACGTGCTCGCCAAACTCGCCGCGGTGATGCAGTTGGCCGAGCACCTCGGCGTCGACCGCGTGGTGTTCACGGGCGACGTGTTCCACCGTAAGAACGCCGCGCACACCACGCACCGCACGGTGCAGCGCGTGCGCGAGATCCTCAACGGGCCGGGGGTGCCGGTGTCGATCGTGCCCGGCAACCACGACGAGGCGCACGGCGGCGGCCTCGACGGCCAGCCGCTGCTGAGCCTGCTGGGCGACCACGTTGACCTGCTCGACGGTGTATGCGCGAGCGACGAGCACATCGTCGGGGTGCCGTGGAGCAACGCCTACGAGCGCGAGGGTGGTGCGCAGGCGTTCGCCGACGCGCTCCGCGTGCGGGCACGTCCGCTCGTGTTCGCGCACGCCCCGCTTACGGTCGCACCGTGGCCGTTCGGCCCCGAGGCCGGTGGCTGGATCCAGATCGCCGACGTCGACGCGCTGCTGCCGCCGCACGTCCGCGTGGTCGCGCACGGCCACATGCACAAGGGGCACCCGCTCACGGCCTCGGAGGGTAATACTGGCCGCGTCCTGTACTCGAACCCCGGCGCGCTGGCCCGTGCCACGATCGGCGCCGACGACTTCGACCGGGTGCCGCAGGTGGCGCTCATCACCTACGACGACCGCGGGCAGGGCGCCGGGGGCACCGTCGAGTACCTGCCGGTGCCGCACCGCCCGGCCGCCGAGGTCTACCGCGTGGCCGAGCACACCGCCGCAGAGGCCCGTGGGAGCGCCGCCAGCGCCCTAGCGGCCTCGCTGGCGGGCGCTGGTACCCACGTCGTGACCGTCGAGGCCGTGACGGGGCTGCTGCGCGCCATGCCGCCCGCCGATGGCGTGGACGCCGACGACTGGGCGGCCGGGCAGCAGATGGCGATCGAGGCCGTGGAAGATTCCAGCACGTAGCGCGGCACGCGCCGCGTTGTGGTACAGTCGCGCACGCAGAGAGAGGAACGACCGATGCCAGTCACAGCCGAACAGGTGCAGGCGCTACGGCGCCGCCATGCCGAGGCCGAGCGCAAGCGCGCCGAGGCCGCAGGCCGTCACGCCAGCGCGCTCGAGACGGCCACCGCGCTCGAGCAGCGCATGCGCGACGAGTACGGGTGCGCCGACCTCGCCGCGCTCGACGCGCTGATCGCCGAGCAGCAGGCCGCGCTCGACGCTGCCCTCGCCGCCACCGACGCGGCGCTGGCCGAGGCAGAGGCGGCGCTGCGATGAGCACACAGCACGAACTGATCCGCGCCTACCTCACCACGCACGCGCCGACGTGGGTGCCCGGCTACGCGCTCAACCGGGTACAGGTCGGCGACCAGTGGCTCTCGCACAACGCCAGCCGCCGCGCCCGCGAACTGGCGCAGGCTGGTGAGATCGAGCGCTGCATCATCGACGGCGAGGTGCACTACCGGGTCGCGCTGCCAGCCTCGGTGCTCGTGGACACCGACGGCACGCCGTACGTGCAGCCCGCGCTGCCCGGCATCACCGAGGCGGTGGTGTCGTGAGCGCGAACGCAGAACGCCTCGACGCGCATATCCACGACCTACGCGAGCGCATGCCAGAGGTCATCGCCAAGGCCGACGCCGCGGGCGGCGTGGTCGCGCTGCTCACCGTGTTCGTAAGCACCGACCCCGGCGCGCTCGGCATGTGCTACGTCGCCCCCGAGGGCTGGTCGGACGCGGACGGCGACGAGATGGTGCGTGAGGTGCTGACGGCGGCGCTCGACGCCGCCATGTTCCGCGAGCCGACCACGCGCATCGAGACGGTCGACGACGGCGGTGGAGCGTGAGCGCGGTGGAGCGGCTCGACGCCGTGCGGCAGCGGCTGGTCGAGGCCCGCGCGCGGCGCACGGCGCTCACTGAGCAGCGCGACGCGGCTGCTGCCGCCGCCGAGGCTGCCGAGGCTGAGGTGCGCGCCGCCGACGTCGCCACGGCGCAACTGCACGCCGTGCAGGACATCACCAGCGCGCGCGTGCAGCAGACGATCGCCGACCTCTGCTCCGAGGGGCTGCGCATCGTGTTCGACGACCCGACCGTGCGGCTCGACGTGCGCACCGTGGAGCGCCGGGGCGTGCTCGAGGTCGACCTCGTGCTGGTGCGCGGGGCGGTCGAGACGGATCCGCTCGAGGGCAACGGCGGCGGCCTCGTCGCCGACGCCGCGGCGATGCTGCGGATGGTGCTGGTGCGGCTGCTCTCGCAGCGCGGGCTGGCCCCGCTGCTGGTACTCGACGAGCCGTTCGCGGCGCTCTCGCAGGGCAACCGGGCGGCGATGGCCGAGACGCTCGAACAGGTGGCCGATAGCCTCGGCATACAGGTGCTGGTGATCACGCACAGCGACGAGTTCGCCCGCGGGCACGTGTACCGGGTGCGCTGGGGCGACCGCGCCGCGCTGCGGGCGGTTGTAGAGAGGGACGACGATGCTTGAACTCGGGATGCTCGCGTACGGGCTCGCTGGGGCCGCCGTTGGGCTCGCCTGCGGCGCCGGGCTCGTGACGTGGGCGCATGGGCGCAACCGCTACCGCGACGCGCTGGCGGCCGCCCTGCACCCCGCAGCGCCCTACCGCCTCGACTACTCCGACGTCGTGCTGCTGCTGCAGGGCGGGGTCGTCGGCGACCGCTCCGGGCGCCCGCTAGTCACGCTCAGCGCCGACGTGCTCGCACACCCCGAGCACCTCATGGTGGCCGTCCGCGCCCGCATGACGGCGCAGACGCGGCGAGCGGGCCGGTAGGCCCGCTCGTACGCTCAAACTCGCTGTCGGCCCTGCCACGGGCCTCTGCGTGGCTTCTAGCGCCCCGGTAGGGTCTTAGCAGCCGGTGCGACCAGCACCAGCCCCTCGCGCAGCCCCACGGCCGAGGCCGCCTGCACGATGATGCGGCTCACGAGGTCGAGCGGCGTACCGCTGATCTCCCCACCGACCACCCCCAGCACGACCAGCGCCGTCGTCACGACGAGCACGAGGCCCGCCACCTGACGCCCGCTCAGTTCCACCGGGAGCGCTGCCTTGGCGAGCGCCACCGCTGCGGCGATCACGCCGCCCAGCCCGACCACCCCCGCCGCCGTCTCTGCGTCCATCTGCTGCCCCCTTACCTAGTACACCACCAGCACCGCGCGGCGCCCCTCCGGCACCGCGACGCCGCCAGTCACCGCGAGCATGGTGCGGCCGTCGCTGTCGAACAGCACGTCCGCGAAGTGCGCGAAGATCACGTTCGCCGCCTCGTTTGTCTGCACCACGTCGAGCGCGTGCGTCTCGAGCCCGACCACCGCGCCCGGCGACGGGGCTGGCACCGCTGGCGCGGTCGGCTGGCCCTGCAGCCGCGCGTTGACCGCGGCGATGTACGCCTCGATCTCGGCCTCGTCGAAGCCGGGGCACGCCGGGTGCCCGCCGATCTCGCCGTGACGCAGCACGTGGTCGCGGTCGCACGGCACACCGGCCAGCGCGCCGTGCCCGTTCGGCAGGACGCCGCCCGCCGCGTGCGTGCAGACGCCGCCACCGGGGCACCACAGCATCGCCGCGAGTTCGACCGAGGTCGCGAACACGTCGCAGTCGAGGCGGTCACCGACGCGGCCCTCGTGCTCGATCGAGACGGTGAAGCGGTTAGGCGAGGCGACCGGGCCGATCGCATCGAGCAGCCACGCCGCGTGCCCGTGGTCGGCCGGTGCAGCGCCGTTGCGGATCCCGTTTGCGCGCGCCGACGCCTCGACGCCCACGTACTGGTGCACGCGCCCCGGCACAAACCGCGCCACCGCGAAGTGCGCGGAGGTCACGTTCGCCGGGTCGTTGAACCACGCGTCGCAGCCCGCGAGCGAGCCCTCCGCGATGTGCAGCACGAGCGCCAGCGGTCGCCCGTCGCGGCGGTCGTCGTAGTACGGGCTGCCGATCCATCGAATGTCGAGCATGGTCGATCCCTTCCTCTACCCCGCGTGCGCCTGCCACTGCGGATCGCGGCGCACGTGCTCGGTGTCGTGATTGCGCATCCAGTCGGCGCCCTCGTCGAGCCGCGCCGTGTGGTGACGCTGCTCGCGCCCCTGTCGCAGCACCAGCGTACGCAACGGCACCCCGGCGTCGTCGGGGTGCCCCTCGTTCTCGTGGCCGTTCGGTGCCACCTGCGAGCGCACCGCGTGGATCTCGCGCTTCACGTCTGCGACCTCGTTGGCAGCACGCGTGAGCGCGTCGGTGACGTCGCGGCGCACCGCGTCGACGGCAGTGCTCGACGACTGCTCGATGCGGTCGAGGTGCGGGCGCACGTAGAGCCGCCACCCCATGTGCAGCACGCCGCCGATGAGGCCGGTGATGGCGATCAGCGCCGCCGACACCGCCCCGGCTACCTTCAACGCCTCAAACAGTTCTGCCACCGTCACGCTGTGCCCCTTACACCGCGCTCGTCGCCTGTAGGCGAGCGACTGCGTTGATCAACTTGCGCAGCACCGAGTCGCCACGGTGCTCACCCAACTCGAACGTGATGTCCTCGGCGGGCTCGCGGCCGCCTGCCATACGCAGGCTCACCGTCGCCGCCTCGACGTACAGGTCGACGGCCTCGGGCTGCAGCCGTTCCTCCGCGAACGTCACCGCGTCGCCGACGTCCCAGTCGGTGCGGTACTCGCTGTTGGCGCTGGCGCGGTGCGGCTTGGCCGCCACCACCACCGTCTGCCGCGAGCGGCGCGCGACCTCGAGGTTGCCGACCGTCGTGCGCTCGTCGGCCGTTGTGGCGTAGCGCGCGTCGATCACGACCTCGCGGCGACCGTGCGCGACGACGCTGGTGGCGTCCTCGACCTCGGTGACCTCGCGCGTGTCGCCCGCGCCCTCGCCCGCGACGTAGAGGTGGTTGCGGTGGTTGCGCAGGTCGCGGCGGAACTTCAACGCCTCGACGTTGCCCCAGTCCACCGAGAACGGCACCGAACCCGTGCCGACGGTGCGGTCTGTCGGTTCGCTGACCTCGACCTCGTAGCCGGTATACCCGGCGTTGATGTCGATCGTGACGTAGATGCCGCCCGCCTCGCTGGCCTCCTGCACGACGTCGAGCAGGTTGCGTCGCTGCCCGCGCTCGTACACCGTCGTGCCGCGGCCCGAGGTCGCCGGGATGGTGAACGTGAGCGCCCCCAGCGACGCCGTAGCCTGTCGCGCCGCGGCAGCGCTCGCGCCGAGATACGACTCGATGTAGGCGAGCGCGACCGTCTCGGCGACGCCGGTTTCGCTGTCCGCAGTCGTCTCGCCGACGATGCGCTGGCTCAGGAAGTACGCGGTCAGGTCGGGGCCGCCGATCGTCCACGTCTTAGCGAGGCCGTCGACCTCGATCGTCTCGATCACCCCCACGAACTCACGCGAGCCGTCGCGGATGATCTCGAGCAGCGTGTGATCGGCGAGGCGGGTGCGCGTGTAGCGCAGCGTGCCGTCGGCGTTGCGCGCCTCGAGCGGCAGCATCAGCGAGAACGAACCGCCGCCGAAGCGGCGGCGTGTCCATGAACCGCTGACATCTCCGGGGAGCAGGTCGCCGCCGTCGGTGAGGGTCGTCAGGCTGCGCAGGATGAACTGGTAGTCGTGGGCGCTCGGCATCTACCGCACCTTCCGCAGAATGTGCCACACGAACCACCCCGCCGCGCCGATCAGCGTGGCCGCCCCGGCCTCGGGCGCGAGGCTCACGAGCAGCCGCACGAGTTCGCTGAGCGTGTCACCTGGGCGCGGGTCAAACAGCGCCGCCGTCTCGACGACGGCACCCAGCACGACGATCACCGCCCAGGCTGCGAGGTAGCGAGCGCGCACCCCTAAGCCCCCGGGATCCCGTACTCGGCGAGCAGTGCGACGAGTGCCGTGTGCTGCTCGACGGTGAGCGCGCCACCCTGCGCGGCGAGCCCGATGATGTTGCGGGCCAGCGTCCAGTTCTGCGCGTTGAGCGCGTCGAGCGCAGGTGCGATGTACCCAGCGAGCGGCATCACGAACGCGGCAGCGCCGAGGTAGTCGAACGCCGCCACCTTGAACTCGGCCGCGCGCAGCGGCGTTGGCGGCACCGGCTCAGGCAGCGCGTCGTTGTGAGCGGCGTTCGCGGCGAGGATCGCCGCGTACTCCTCGGCGGTGATCTCCATCTCGCCAGGCTGCACCGCCTCGACCTGCGCGGCCCAGTTCGCGCCGTCGTCGGACTGGTAGGTCACGCCGCTTGCGGTGCGGCCCTCGCCGATCGTCTCCGGCATCTGCGGGTTGCTGATGTAAGGCATGTGCTCCCTCTCCCGTTACGGCGTGAACTCGGCGTCCACCTGCGCGTAGCCGACGCTGAACAGTACGAGCGAGCCAGACCCGCTCGCGCCATAGAATCCGTACCCCACGCCGGTCGCGGCGGTCGGCACGTTGCCGGTGTGCGTCGCCACGATCGCGCCGGTCGTGTTGTTCCGGCAGTACCAGGTCACGCCGCCGTCGTCCGTCCAGATCTCGTAGGTCGTGAGCGAGGTCGGCCGCGCGCCGAGGTCGGTGGTCGTCTCCGCCCCGCCCTGCCGCGTGACGAAGAACAGGTTGCCGGTGGTGTTCGCGCGCAGGTACGCACCGTTGGTGGTCGCGCTCGGGGTGTTGTTGTCGGCCACCTGAAAGAACCCGGCCATCGTCATCGTCAGGTTCGCGTTGCTCGCGCCGGGAATCCAGCGGAACAGGTGCCGCGGGTTCTTGACCGGCGCAGTCACCACGCGCAGCGTTGCCGCCCCGCCGTTGTCAGCCGCACCGAACGAGACGCCGAGCGCACCGCCCGACGTGACGACCACGTACGGATCGACACCGGCCGAATACGCCGTCAGCGCGATCGAGGGGCTGGCGCTGTTCGAGGCGAGCGTGAAGCCCAGCCCGAAGTTCGCCCGCGAGGACGTCACGCCGTCGAGTGCGGGAGTGATCTGCGAGCCCGTGAACAGGCCCAGCAGTTTGCGGCCGGTGAACGCGGCTGCCCCCTGCGCTCCCCGGAACTGGTACCGCCACACGTCGAACAGGTTAGGGAACACGCCGGTGGCGAAGTCCCGCGCGTCGGTGAGCGTGATCGCGCCGAGCGTGGTGATCGTGAAGGTCGCGATCGTCTTGTCGGTCGCAGTCGCTGCCGGGATCGTTGCGGTGCCGTCAGCGCTCGCGAGGTCGTAGATGCGCACGGTCTGCGCGCTCGTGTCCTCGCGCAGCAGCAGGCGGTGCCCGGTGGTGCCGATGCTCGGCGTGGTGATCGCCGTGCTCTTGCTCGCGTCGTTCACGTAGGGGTGCCCGCTCACCGACATCGCCGCGCCGGTGTTCACCAGTACGTTCGTGCCGCTCACCGTCGGGGCAAGTTCGTTGAGGTAGCCGCGGAACACGCCCGCCCCGCCAAACATCGCCTTGAACAGCGCCGCGACCTGCGCCTCGGTGTAGGCGTTCCCGTCGCCTACCGCGGTCGAGTCCCAGCCGTACGAAAGTTCCGTCATTGCGTGCCCCCTAGATGCCGATCAGGCGCGTGTAGTGCTTCACCCGAATCGTGCCGTTGCCCGAGTCCACCGCCACGGTGACCGCGTTCGCGCCAGGCTGCAGCGCCCACATGATGCTGCCCGCCTCACGGTAGCCGATGACGTTGGTGCCGTCGTCCTTCCCCGCCGTGCGCTCCCCCATATCGATCGTGACGACCTCACCGGCGCTGAGCGCGAGCCCCGCGGAGAACTCGATCGCATCGCCGGTCGTGGTGTTCGAGATGCGCAGGCCAGTGCTCCCAGCGCTGCCCGCCGTGAACTCGAACACGGGGTATGTATCGAGCCCGTCGTCGCTTGCGCTGGTGACCGTCAGGTCGACCGCCGACTCGCGGATCGTCCACGGGATCGACCACGGGATCACCCAGCCCGCGCTCGGCACCGTGCCCGAGCCCTCGACTGCCACCGCCACGCGCCACGCCGGGTCGTGGCACAGCAGCGCCAGCGGCGAGCGCTGCAGGTACGTGCCCGCCCGCTGGCTGTACTCGAGCCCGGAGTCGTAGATCGCGGTGGCCTCGTACAGCGTCGTGCTCGGCGCGAACGTCAGCACGCCCGGCCCCGGTAGCGGGTTGAACGCCGCGAGCAGCGTGCGCCGCAGCGTGTACCAGTCGGCCTGCGAGTCCTCGTCGTACACCGCCAGCGGCAGCCGCACCACGCGCGGCTGCAGGCGGGTGTCGACGTACGAGGCGCCGTCGCGCAGCGGCGTCTCGACGATGCGGTTCTGCACCGGCGCACCGCCGAGCCCGTCCGTCTCGCGCACCTTCACGCCCGCCGTGTTGAGCAGGTCGATGCCGTCGCAGTTCGTGGCGGTGAAGTCCCACGAGATCGTGTGCCCGCCGTACCACAGCCCGGCCATCTTGGCCTCGATCGCCTCGCGCGGTGCAGGCGGCCGCTCGGCGCGCAGCGCCGCGAGGATCGCCCACTGGGCGGCGCTGATGCGCCCGGTCAACTGCACGAGGCAGCCGACCGCCATGCCCATGTACGTCCCAAACGAGGTCGAGTAGCCGAGGTCGACGATCGTGGGCATCGACGCGGGCGAGTTCGACTGCGCGCCCGTCGAGAACGCGCCGCCGTTGAACCCGATCTCGACGGTGGAACCGTCCCACGCGGCGTAGAGCACGCACGCCTGCCCGGCCGTGAACGTCGCGGCCACGCTGGCCTGCCCGACGTTGAGGCCGCCGCGAAACAGCGTGCAGTAGAACGCCGCGCCCACGCCCTTGATGTACTCGATGAGGATGTACTCGTTGGCGTCGTAGTAAATCTGCGCGACCGGCGCGCGGCTGGCGAGGCTTGCGGAGTCGTATGCGTAGTCGGGGTCGAAGTAGACGATCACGCCGCCGCTCGACGCGGTGATCCCCTCGAGCGTCACCTGCACGCGGTCGCTGGTCGCCGTGCGGATCGAGCGCGAGCGGTGCACCGCGAACTGCCCGGCCTCTGCGGCGGGCGATCCCGACTCGGTGATCGCAACTTCGGTGCGCCCGCGCACGAACGTCAGCGCCGTCACGGGCTACCCCTCTCCCGCGACCTGCAGGTCGCCCGCAACCGTCACGGTGACGTCGACCTTTTGCAGCCGCGACGCCGCGCCTCCCCAGTCGCCGGTAGTGCGACCGTACTCGTTGGCGGCCCGGATGCTCGCGTCGCGCGCCGCAGCGGCCTCTGCCATGTTCGCCAGTGTGAGGATGTTCGCCGCCCCCGCCGCACTCTGGCCCGGCGCCGAGAACCCCATCGACTGCGCGAGGCTGAGCGCGTTGCGCCGCACGTTGTCGGTCGTGCTCTGCACTGCCTGCTCGAACACACGCGCCGCCTCGCGCACGTGCTGCATCGCCGTCGTGAGCGCAGGCCCGGCCTCCATCGCGAACGTGCGCACGAGGTCGTCGGCGATCGTCTGCGTGGTCGCGCGCTGCGCCGCGAGCCACGCGTTCTCGATCGCGTCCACCTTGCGGCCGTTGTCGAAGTACGCGGCGATCTTGGCGTCCGCGAACGTCTGATCGACCTGCGCCAGCGCCTGCGTGAGCGCCTGCTGCCGCGCGAACACGGCGTCCGCGGCAGCCGACACCGCAGCGGGCATCTCGACGCCCCAGCGCTGGTGCATGTAGTCCGCCGACGCGGTGATCGCGGCCGTGACCTCGGCCTGCTTGGCGCGCACGATCGCCGCCTGCGCGTCGCCGCCCTTCACGTACGCATCGGCTACCTCGGCGGTCATCTTGTCGGTGACGCTGCGCCACGCCTCGGTGAGCGGGTCGCTCTTGCCACCACCGCCGCCCGCGTTCTTGAGCAGCGCGTCGAGGCCGGGCGTACCGCCACCAGCGCCAGCAGAGCCAGCGGCCGGGCGCTGCACGTCGTAGTTGCCGATGCCGTCGAGTTGGTCGAGCGGCACGAACTGGCCGCGCACCATCACGCCGCGCTGTGCGGTGCTCGACGCGCCGGGGCCGATGCCCGTGGCGCGGCCGGTGAGGGTCTTTGCGAGTTCGAGCGGATCCATCCCGAGGTTCTTGGCGGCGCCCGACACCTTGGCGTACTCGTCGGCGCTGATCGGGTAGCCGGTCGAACTGCTGATCGCCTTCAACCCACCGGGGTCGAGCCCGGCCAGCATGCCGACCAACTTGGTCAGCGGCCCGAGCGCCGCGTTCAGCGCGCCCACCAGCGGCCCGCCGATCACGTCGGCGAGTTCGGTGACGTTGTTCTTGAATACCTGCACCCGGTTCGCGGTCGTCTCCGAGAACCGCCCGAACTCCTTGGCGAGCGCGGTCGGGTTCTCCATCTCGCGCCCGGCCATCTGCAGCGCCCGGCTCAGCAGATCGGTGTTCTGCGCGAGGCCGAGGAACACACGCGCCGAGCGCGCGCCACCGAGGCCCAGCGCGTCGAGGATCTGCCCCGCCTGCTGCTCGTTCTGGCCGAGCCCCTGCACGAACGCGGTGAACGCCCCGTAGGCGTCCTCTTTCCACTGCTTCTGGAACTGCGCCGCGCTCATGCCCGAGACGCCCGCCAGCAGGTCGAGGGCGGCCCCGCCCTCCTGCGCCGCCTGCTGCATCGTGAGCAGCGCCTGCTGCACCGCCGTGCCACCGAGTTCGGCTTGGATGCCGAGCGAGGGCAGCGCGGTCGAGAGCGAGAGGATCTGCGACTCGGTGAAGCCGACGATGTGCGCGGCACCCGCCATGCGCTGCGCGAACTCGAGGATCTCCGACTCGAACGTCGGGAAGTTGTTACCGAGCCCGACCAGCGCCGATCCGAGGTTGCCGACCTTGCTGATCGGCATCTCAATGATGTTCGCGAGCCGCGCCATCTGGATCGCGGCCTGATCGCTGGTGAGGTTCGTCGCCGTCGAGAGTTGGGCGATGGTGTCGGTGAACTGGGTGATGTTTTGCGTGCCGCGGATGCCCAACTGACCCGCGACCTGCGCGATGCCAGCGAGTTCGACGCGGGTCTTGGGCATCGTCGTCGTCGCGAGGTTGCGCAGGTTCGCGTCGAGCCGTGAGAACTCTTCGTCGCTCGCGTCGACCGTCTTGCGTACGCCCGTGAACGCCGTCTCGTAGTCCATCACCGCGAGCATGCTGCCGATGGTCGCGGCCTCGACCGCACGAAACGCCGTGGTCGCCGCCATCATGCCGGTGCCGAGCCCGACGCCCGCGAGCGCACCGCGCCCCATCATCGAGATCGCGCTGCTCATGCCCGCGGTGAACCCCGAGTTATCGACGCCCAGTGTGGCGAAGAACCGCGCGACCTCCTGCCCGCCGCCACCACCAGCCATCTCAGTCCTCCTCGGGTTCGCCCTGCTCGTCGGCCCAGTCGTCGAGCGCGTCGAGCAGCGCCTGCAGCATCTCGCCCTCTGGCTCGGTCAGTGCTTCCTTACGGTTGAACCGCTCGACGACGCGAGCGGCTCCCATCGCCTGCATGACCGCCGTGACCGCCGCCTCGTCCTGCTGCTCGACCTCCCACGGTGGACACTGGAACGCCTCGGCCACCTTCCCGATCTGCGCCTCGTACGTCGGGGGCCAGCCACGCAGCAGGTGACCGGCCAGCCCCCTCATGCGTTTCCCGCGAGCCTCAGCACCTCGTCGGGGTCGGCGCCGTGGTACGCGGCGTACAGCAGCCACATCACCTCGGCCTGCTCGAGCCCCTCGGTCACCGCTGCCCAGTCGGAACCCGGCAGCGGCAGCGGCTCGCCGTCGGCGCCCGTCCAGTTCCAGTCGAGCACCGCGGCCGTGAGCGTGTCGCGGATGCGCTGCTCGCACTCGGCCTCGCTGAGCACCGGGGCGAGGCGCCCGTCGGCACCCTTGGCGCCGTTGTTCAGCAGTTCGTTCACGGCGCGGCGCTCGGCGAACGTGCGCAGCGGACGCAGCACCACGTAGTGCCCGGCCTGCGGCGTGTATTCGGTGGCGGCGCACGCCTCGACCTCGCAGAACGCCGCGCGCACCTGCCGCGGCAGCAGCGCCACCGTGCTCGTGCGCCACAACTTGCCGTGCGGGCACTGCGGGGTCGGGTTGTCGATGATGCGCGCCGTCCGGCAGTCGTCGATGCGGATCTGGCGCTTTGGCGGCCGCGTGGCCTCGGTAGTCGTCACGGTTGGTACCTCCTCGTGACTGGCCCCGGCCCCGGTGGGTCGCTGCGGGAGGTACCCGACGCAGCGGTGGCCCACCGAGGGCCGAGATGCTGGGTTGCGCTACGCCGTCACGTCGCGGGTGAGCGCACCCGTGCCGCGCAGCGTGGCCTGATAGGTGACCGGGGCGTTCACGCGGCTCGAAATCCGGTAGGACTCGAGCCACACGCTGCCCTGATACTCGGGGTCGTTCGTGTCCGGGCCAGCGCCCGAGGGCTGGTACAGCGTTGCCACCGCAGCCGCCGCACCGATCATCGCGGCGATCGTCGCATCACCCTGAGACGCCGCGCCGTCGAACGCGCCCGCGACCTGCTCGGTGAACCCGTACTTGCCGCGCACGAACGTCTGCGCGACGTCGTTGAACGCCGTCACCTCCTGCAGATCCTGCTGCACCTCGAGGTCGATCGAGTTCAACTCGTCCTCGATCGCCACCGAGTTCAGCGAAAAGTCGGCGTCACCGCCGTGGATGCGTGCCATCGCTGGCCTCCTCTCCTGATCCCCTGATTAGCCGCCCGGCACAATCGCCACGGCACCCCGTAGCGTCACGCTGGTGAAGCCCGAGAACGCCGAGGCGACCACCCGGTACCACGGCCCGAGCGTCGCCGCGGCCAGCACGCTCGTCGCCTTGGCCCCGACCGCGGTGTGCACGTTCGTGCCCATGCCCGACAGGTCGGCGTACGGGTCGCCCGCCGCGTTGTCGCTCGACTCCTGCAACTTGAACGTGACCGAGCCCGAGCCGTCGATCGCGGTGACCCGCGTGATCAGCACCACGCGGTCGCCACTCGCCGCCTGCATGTGGTTCTGGCCGGTGCCGTTCGCGGTGCCGGTCACCGCCGTCGCCTCGTTGAGTTTCATGGCCCGGCCGAGCAGCGGCACGTTCGAGCCGCGCACCGTCGCGCTGAGCACCCCCGCGTTGTTCACCGGCGTGCGCAGCGTGCGGCGGTCGAGCCAGCCGCTGCCCTCGTACCCGCGCGAGCCCGCGGCCGAGCCGTCGAGGTAGAACCCCCACAGCGGGATCGTGGTGGCCGCGTGCAGGCTGGCAAGGATCTCGTCGATCTCGTCGTCGGTCACGTCCATGAACGCCGCGAACTCAGACGTCCACCCGCGCTCGTTCTTGCCCTGCACAAACGTCTGCGCCGCGTCCTCGAACGCCGTCACCTCGCGCGTCGGCAGCGCGAACTCGACGTCGAGGGTGTTGGCGCGACCGCTCAGGTTGAACTGGTCGGCGTAGATGCGCGCGTCACCACCGTGGATGCGTGCCATCGGCTACCGTCCCTTCCGGCCGCTGCTGCGGCGCTCCGCCTTGCGCTCGACGAGCGATGCGGCTACCGCTGCGCGCAGGTCGGCCTCGCTGGCGTTGTGCGGCCACGGCTCCCCGCCGTCGGTGACGGCGCCGGTGTCGTTGAGGTAGTGCAGCAGTTCGTCGCGGCTCATGTAGTCCGGGTCGCCAGCGTGCTCAGCATCCCACGGCGCAAACAGTCCGCGCGCGAGCACGTCAGCAAGTGACACCAGCGCGGGGCCATCCGTGCCGTCGTTGAAGTCGCCAGCCTCGAACTCGACGACCTGCCCCGGCGCGATGTTGTTTCGCGCTCTGGTGTGGCGGTTGCGCCACCGAACCGTGACGAGCGCCTTGAATAGCGCCTGCTCCGTCTCGCTCACCGTCTGGCCTCCCATCAGTAGACCCACACCCGGTAGATGGCACCCGAGTGCACGTATGGCACTCGGCCCTCGTCGTACTCGGTGTACCGAACCCACCGCTGCCGCTGCACCTTGTATGCCTTGGTGTAGCCGGTCGGGGTCATCGTCGTGTTGTGCAGCGCGAGGTCGATCTGCTGGGCGATGTCGCCCGCCGTCTCCACCGCGTCGCCGCCGCTCGCGCCGCCCTTGGCGATCCCTTTCACGAGGTAGTCGAACGCCATCGCGTCCTGCCCGAACGCGCGGCCGGTCGCGTCGTTGTCCTGCATCGAGAACACGACCGCGGGGAACGCCGAGGCGGGCGGCACGAGCATGTTCCAGTGCCGCGCCTGCGGAACGAGCGCGATCAGCCCCGCCGTGTTGAGCGCGCTGCGCAGCGCCTTCTCGATCGCGTTGATCCCGGTGTCGGCCACGCTAGTCCTGCCCCTCGGGAATGTTCACGCGCCCGTTCGCGGCGTCCGGCAGCGCGGCGCGCAGGATCTGCTCGAGCAACTGCCACGCGTGCCCCATCGCGGGCATCAGCCACGGCCGAGCGGCCATGCGGATCGTCCCGTACTCGATGAACACGCCGTAGAACGCCGCCGTGCCGATCGACCACATGAAGCGGCCGAGGCGCCGCGCGCGCGTGGTGTTGACCATGTACGAGGTGTCGATCGCGCCTTGGTCGCGGATGTTGAGCCGGGCCTCGCCAGCCGTGCGGAACGCGACGTAGCGGATCGCCTTCTCGGCAAGTTCGTCCGAGTGCGCGATGAGGTTCTGCAGGCCGGTCACGTCGGCGACCACGTACGACGCCGCAGCGCGCCCCTGCGCGCTGTCACCGGCACCGTAGAACCGTGCACCGACACCCAGCCCCGGCATCTACCCGCTCACAATCTCGCGGCACAGCACCCGCGTCGCAGCCTTGAAACTCTTGTCCGCGTTGATGTCGACGATCTCGAGCGTCCGCGTCGTGGTGACGATGCGGTTGCCGAGCGCGACCGCCTGATCGTGGTGCAGCGTCACCATCCAGTCGGCGACCTCTTGCGGCTGGTCGCCGTGCTCGCGGCCCATGACGCGCACCTGCTCGCCAAGCCGCGCGACCCGGCAGGCAACGCCGGTGTACGTGTTCGTCCACGTCTCAACCTCGGCGCCGTAGTTACTCGCCGAGAACGCCGCGGTCTGGATGGTGCACGTGTCCGGCATCAGCGACTCCGCGGAGTTGCGCATGCGCTCGAGGTCGCCAGTGCTCAGCACCATCGTCGGCCTCCTACCAGCGCGGGTCGGACGTGCTGCCGGTCACGTCGACGTCGGCGTGCGTGACCCCGCGGTTCGCCTGCCAGCCGTCGTCGTGGCGCGTCTGCACGACGCCCAGCCCGCCACCCGTGCGGCGGCGGAACTCTGCAGCCATCTCGCGGTACGCCTTGGCGCGGTCGCCCTTGTCGACCGTCGTGCCGTCGGCGGTGAAGTTGAAGTCACGCGCGAACTTGGTGGCGATGGCCTCGCAGCAGCGCGCCGCCCACAGTTCGACACCGGCGCTCGATCCCTCGAGCGCCATCAGCGCGTCGATCTCCTCGTCGGTGAGCAGCGCGTCGGTGCTCACGGTGTCGCCGATCGCGAGGCGCACCCGCTCGAGGTCGGTGTTCGGCGTGCCGTCGTAGGTGAACGTCACCGCTCAGCCCTCCCCTAGAGCGCCCGGCTGTGCGCCTCGACGTCGCCGCTGGGCTCGACGTGGAACTCGAACGCGCGCGTCGGCGCACCGTCCGGCCCCGTGACCGCCTGCGCACCGAGGTCACCCGCGGTGCGCGCCCACACGTTGCCGCCAGCGGGCACGTCGATCGTGGTGCCGTTCACCACCACCGTCGCGCCCTGCGGGAAGTCGATCCGAATGTCTGCCATCGTCTCTGCCCCTTTCAGCGCCGGTAGGCGCCATACGCCATCGTGAACAGGCCGCGCGCCTCGGCGGCAGCGAGCGCGCGCGACCACGTGCTCACCGGCCCCATGCGCCCCGACCAGTAACCCGCCTCCGATCCCTGCGCGTTGCGCCCGATCGCGCAGCCGCCCGAGGGCGCCAGCGGTGCCCCGCCGTCGGTCTTGCTGTCGAGCAGCCCCAGCCACTCGCCCGTGTCCAGCAGGCCCGCGTAGATGCACTCGGTGGCCGTGCCGTCGAACGTGAACGCGACGAACAGCGGGCGCCCGGCGTACGCGCTCACGTCACCAGTCGACGCCCATAGGTACGCGCCAAACTTGATCACGCTGAGCGCACCGAGGTCGCTGATGAACAGCCCCACGCCGTCGCCGGTGCCGTTCTTCCAGATCGGCCGCATCGACCCATCCGCAGGCACCACCAGCGCAGCGGTAACGCTCATCGCGCCGGTCGTCGGCGTGAACTGAGCGGCCGCCGTGCCGAAGTACCCGGTCGTGCCGTTGAACGAGGTGCTGCGCGCGCCCTCGACGAGCGGCGCAGCCTCGCGCGTGACCGTGCCGCTGAGCGCGAGCGTGCGGCTGCCGATGCGGTCGAGCGCGCTGCCGCTGGCCTCGTCGAGCGCGTGGTGGTGCACAGCGCCGAGCGCCTTGACCTGCCGCTCGTACGGCCCCCAGCCCGCCACATGCCGAACGCCCACGCGGTAGGCGCGGGCGGCGTGGCGGTTCGCCAGGTAGCGCTCGACGGCCATGGTTACGGCCGCCCCGTCACGCGACCGCGCACGGTCGCCGCACCGGCATTGCCCTCAGTCCACGAGAACCGCCAGAACGGCAGCGTGACCTCGACGACGGCGGCAACCAGTTTGTCCACCCCGGTCGTCGTGTTGCCGTCCTCGTCCGCGAGTGCGGTCGTCTTGTGCGCGGTCGAGGCGTCCAGCGACTCCTCGATCTTGCAGCCGCTCGCGGCGCTGGCGCGGTTGGCGCGGAACGCCGCCACGACCTCGCGCACGCGGCCACGGCGGATCCACTCTCCGGCCGCAGCGTTCTCGTACGACGGGGTGTTCCAAGATCCAGCCTGCAACACGGCGTCCGACGAGGCGTCGTCGCCGGACGAGTAGAACACGTCCTCGCCGCCCTGCCCGCGCCCGTTGTGCTCTCGAATCGCCATCGCTGTGCCCTCCTCGGTGCCGTGTGGGCGAGCCGCCGTAGCAGCCCGCCCACACGCTCACACCTGCGGTCGTTAGGCGGCGGCCGAAGCCGTGCCCCACACGCCCGCGCTCTCGCCGTCGGCGTTCACGATCAGCGGGTCGTACACCTGCATATCGGCCGCGACGATCGCGAGGTTGAAGCCGTCGGCGTCGTTGGTCGCCGTGCGGATCCGCGGGCTCAGGATCTGGCCGGTGGTCGTCGCCACGACCGAGATCCCGGCGTCCGTGGTCGCGTGGCGGTTGCGGATGTGCCCGACGCCGCCAGGGAACACGATCGTGAGGTTGGTCATGGCGGTGGTGACGTTGTAGATGCCGCCGTTCGAGTAGAGGCCGTCGAAGTACGGCTGCTCGATCCACACGCCGTCGAGCGCGACCGCGCACGTGATCGCCGCGGCGTTCGCGTCGCCCGAGGCGTGCCCGCGGTGCACCGGGCGGATGATCCGCGCGCGCGCCGCACCCGTGCCGAGCGTGATTGCCGCCACGAACTGCGAGGTCGCCGCATTGTCGCGGAACTCGACGTCGATCGCCTCGACGTCGGCGCCGGTGATGGTCACGCCGCTGGTGACGTCGATCGCGCCGGTCGTGGTCACTAGCACGTTGATCAGCCGCGCGTTCGCACCCGAGATCGGGATGTTGCCGTCGGCGTGGCTCATGGTGACCGTCGGGCGGTTCGCGCCCTTGCCGAGCCCGAGGATCGTGATGCCCGCGACGTCCGGCACGATCGTGGTCGCGTTCGCGACCGTCTCGGCGTGCCCGGCCGCGACGATGACCACATCGCCCTGCGACGCGGTGGTCTTGTTGATCGCCGTGTCGATCAGCGCGACCGGCTTGGCAGGCTTGGTGCCCACGTTGTTGGCGTGCCCGCTGCCGGAGTCGACGAAGTAGACGTTGCCGAACGGCGAGAACAGTCCTACGCCCTCGGCAGGGATGCCGTGGCTCATCACGCCGTTCGGGTAGTTCGTGTACGCGTGCGCGGTCGCTGCCGGGCGCAGCCCGACGGCCACCGATGCCATGAGGCGCTGCGGGAAGCGCTCGGCGGCGTATGCGGTGTTGTTCAGCGCGCGCGCGAAGCGCACCACCGGCATCCACGCGAAGCGCGGCAGGCGCGGAAGCCATGCGGCGAGCGCGAGCAGGATGAGGACGGTGCCGCGGTTGCGGCTGTTGCGAACAGTGGTCGGGGTCGTGGTGTAGGCCACCAGTCCACCTCCTCGTGTGAACCAGCCGCCGAGGCGGCCAGTGGTCGTTGTTGTTCTGGCCGGGGCGCACCCGCTGGGCACGCCCCGGCCGCTACTCACCAGCCGCTAGGCCGGGTTGTTGCCGTAGATGAACTGCCACCCGGTGTGGCCGCGGCCATACCGGGTGTACCCGCGGTACTTGCTCTGCAGGGTGTTGAACTCGCCCTCGCGAGCGAACTCGACCGGCACGCGGTTCTGCCACACCAACTGGCGCGCAGCGAGCCGCGAGTTGACCGCGAACCACGCGTTCGCGTCGGTGAGGTAGTCCCACACGATCAGCGTGGTCGTCTGCATCACGCCCGACGCCATCACGTTGAGGGTGAACTCGGCAGAGCCGGGCTCCCACTGCGCGCGCGGGTCGAAGATCTGGCGCGCAGCGCGCTCGAGTTCGACCGGCACGAGGATGGTGTCGAACGCACCGCCGACCAGTTCGCCGCGGTCGTCCGTGAACGAGCGCATGCGCTGGCGCACGGTGTCCACGTTGTCAAGCGTGAGCGCGAGGGTGTCCTCGTTGCTTTGCGTGGTGCCCTGCCGGATCGGGCTCACCGGGTGAGCCGTCGAGCACAGTGCCACGCCGTCGGCGCCGTTCGCCGAGTCGCCGAGGCGGTACGTGCCGTTGTCGGTGAACGCCTGCACGAACACATCCGCGGCGTCGATCTCGCGGGTGATCGCAAACGAGTCACCCAGCGACCGGGCGAACTCGCTGATGATCCCGTACATCTCGTCGTCGACAAGGCGCCGCTCCACGACGAAGCCCTTGGCGAGTTCGATGTTCGAGATGTCCGTGCGGTACCCGGAGTCGGCACGGTCGAACTCGACCGAGCCCTCGTACTTGGGCACCCGGCCCATCGCGCCGGTGTTCAGGTAGTGCTCCTGATACTTCGACGACGGGCGGATGCCGTACAGCCGCTGCATCGCAGCAGCCGGGCGGCCCAGCGCCTCAGTCGTGAAGATCTCCCGCAGCGTCGGCTCGAGCAGGTCGGGCCAGTTCTCGGGTGCAATCGGCATCGTGTGCTCCTCTCGTGATCCGTGGTCGTCCTCACGAGGCCGCGAGCGGCCTCACCGCGCGGGCGGGCTAGGTGAGGTAGTGCTCGGTCGGGTTGACGATCAGCGGGGTGTCCTCAGACGCGCTCGAGTCGCGCACGACGAGGAACTCGTTGTTGGACGACGCCGCGACCGTCTGCGCGCCGGTGGCGCCCGCGATGTCGAGCAGCGCACCAGCCAGCCGCGCGGTCGCGTCGGTCGTGATCAGCACGGCGTCGGGGTTGGCGACTGCGCGCACCTTGGTCGTCGAGTCGGTGCCGCTGATGCGGCCGGGCTGGCCCGAGACGTTGTCGTCTGGGTCGCTGGCGCCCTCGATCGGCCCGACCAGCGCCGTGTCGGCGGTGGCAGCGAGGTCGATCTCGCCAGTCTCGATGTTCCCCATGTCACCGACGGTCAGCGTCTCGGTGTCCTTCATGACGAACTCGAACACGAGCGGGAACCCGCCGCTCAGGTTGTACGCGTGGATGAAACCGGCCATCTGTCACACCTCCCGCGGCCTGCGCCGCTGCTACTGCTTTCCGGTGCCCGCGGGCGTGGCACGCGCGGCGACGTACCGCTCGTACTCGGGCGTGCCCGGCTTGGCGTCGGCGTCGGCCACCCGCGCGGGGTCGAGGCCGAAGCGCGCCGCCATGTCTGCCTTGGCGGGGTCGAGCGTGCGCGGCGCAGTGCCGTCACCACGTGCCCCACCGTCGCCACCCGTGCCGCGCGCCGCAGCGGTCGCCTGATTGACGAGCCACGGCTTGCCCTGCACGAGCGCCTGCACCGCCTCGGCGACGCCATCGATCGTGCCGTCCGCACCGACCGTGACGGTCGAGAGGTCGGCGAGCGCGATTGCGTCCGCGAGCCGGTCGCTGGGGATGTTTGCCTTGACGCCCTCGAGCGTGAACGCGGTGCGGATGCGCTCAGCCTTGAGCGCCTGCTGCGCATCGGCAGCGGCACGCTGGGCGGCCTCGGCGGCCTCCTGCGCTCGCTGCGTCTCGCCCTTCTCGGCCTCGGCCCGATCGCGGTCTGCCTTGGCAGCAGCCTGCATCGCCTCGATCGTGTCGAACCCGGCGTCCTTGGCAACCCGCTCGAGCGCCGTGCGCTCGGCGCGCTGCGCCCGCTGGGCGAACTGCGCGTCGAGGTCGGCCTGCGTCATCGTCACCGTGGCGGACTGTCCGCCCCCGGTGCCCGTGCCGCCGCCACCGCCCGCGCCGGTACCGCCCGCACCCGCGTCACCGTTCCCGGTGCCGCCGCCCGTGCCGTCGCCAGCGCCTGCGCCCTCGAGCCGAAAGAACCGTCGAGCCATGCCCCACACCCCCAGTTACTCGAACCCCGCAGTTCCCGCCTGCGTCGCGTGTGCTCGGGGTGTTCCGTCCCGAGCGGCCGTGAGGCGGGGCTAACACGAGGGCCGGGGGTAATGTCAACGGGTCTAGGCGGCTGCCCTGATCTTCTCGGGAATCTGGCGCTGGGGGGGTTGCGCACGTGTGCCGCGCCGTGGTACACAATAGGGGCAGAGAGAGGAACCCACCGATGACCGAGTACGTGAACGTGAGCGCCGGGGCGTGTGGAGCCGATGGCTGCCTGTGCGTTGTGTACCGGCAGCCCATCGGCGGGCGATACGCGGCGACCACGCGGAAGGGGCTGCCGCGCTGTCAGGGCGTCGTACGAACAGGCATGAACGCTCGCGCGTCTGTGCTCGTGTATCAGTGCTCACGCGCCGGGGCCGGGCCGTTTGCGGTTGACTTCGACGGCACTCACCACCACCTGTGCGCGCAGCACGAGGCCGCTCGACCCGACCGACTGCGCTCACTCGACTAACACGCAGTAATCGCCAGACGCAGCACGGCCGCCCGATCGGGCGGCCGTTGCCGTGCGCGCCAGCAGGTCATGCGCTAGACGAGGCTGCCCTCAATCGGCGCCGTGCGCCCACGCGGCGCCTGCTGCGCGCCATCGCCCGGTGCAGCGGTGCCGGTGGCCTGCTCCACGATCGCGTCGACCTGCCGCAGCAGCGTCGCCCGCGGGCTGGCCGTCGCGCGCTCGAGCGCGGCGACCTCGACGGCGCGGGCGTGCACCTCGGCGGCGTTCGCACCGGCCTGCACCCACGCCACCACCGAGCCCACCGAGAGGGCGAGCACCTCACCGGCGCCCGTGCCCGTCGGCTGCGAAGTTGGCGGTGCTGCCTGCTCGGCGGGCGGCTGCTCAGTCGGCACCTGCGCGGTGCCTGTCTGTGGGGCGCGCGGCTCGGGCGGCTGCTGTGCCGCCTGCAGCGCCGCTTGCCGGGCCTCATCGCGTGCCCGCGTGGCTGCCGACACGACCTCGGCCGCTTCCTCGGTGGTGAACGTGTCCAGCAGGCTCACCCCGAGCGCGTCGGCTTCGGCCCACACCGCGATTCGCCGCTGGATCTCGGCCGTGACCATCGTGTCGGCACTGGGGCCGAGCGGCACACCCGCGGCAGCGGCCGCCGCCAGCGCCTCGGTACGGGCCGCCGTCGTGCCAGCCGTCGGGGCCGCACCCGGTACGGTGATCCCGACCGCTTCCGCACGCTCCACCAGTTCGGCGAGCGTGGCGTTGTACGGCACGCTGTGACCAGCCGCGCGCAGACGCGCCTCGATGTCGCCACGGCGCACCTGCACCTCGGCGATGTCCGCGGCTTCACGCAGGCAGGTCGGGCAGATCGTCACCGTCCCCGCCGACCTCCACCCGAGGCCGTCGGTGTTTTCTAGCACCGTCCACGACGCGCATACCGCGCGCACGCTGCACACCACGCATGCCGTGGCCGTCGCCACGTTCCGATTCACCCTGATCGCCATCGTCGGTACCTCCCGGTCGTCGTTGCTTCCCCACGAGTGCCGCTGCCGCTGTGTTCTGTATCCACCTCCCGCCCGGCGTACGCCACCACCCGTACGAGGTGATGTGCCACGAGCCGCACCGGCATCGGTAGACGTAGGCGTCGTGCTCCTTGTGCACCGCCGCCTGCGCGGCTGCCCGCGCCGAGGCGTACCGCCGCTTGTTCTGCCCGTTGAGCGTGCACCGGCCCTCGTACATGCTCCACCGCCTATGCCCGCGGCCGCCAGTAGGTGTCGTGCGCCGGGATGCGCGGTGCGAAGAACCCGTCGAGCGCACGCACCGCGGAGTTCACGCCGAGGCTGTCACCCCACACGGGGTCGCGCGTCCACCCGACGAGCCCGTTGAGCGGGATGCGGCCGTTGGCCCACAGCCCGTACAGCCGGTCGTTGCCGACGATCCGCCGCTGCTCCGACTCGTCGGCGCGCAGGAACCGCGCCCGGCCGGTGTCCTCGGCCCGCACCAGTGGCTCGGCCTGCACGCCGCGGATCCCGAGCGCGCTGAGCGGCACGAGTTCAGGCACCGTGAAGCACCGCCCCTGCACGTGTTCGTCGAGGTCGCGGTCGTTCGGGTACAGCACGCCATCCATGAGGTAGCAGGCGGCGCAGGTGCGGTCGTCGAGCGTGGCGATGCGCCGGTAGCCGCGCACAAGGTCGTCGTTGGCCTCGTACTGGGCGCGCTCGGCCTCGCGGTACGCGCGCAGCGTCTCGCTGCGCGCCACGCGCAGCGCCTGCACCATGCCGCCCGCTAACTGGGTTTTCATGTGCGCAGCGGTGACGCGCGGGTTCTCGAGCATGCCCGCCTCGAGCGTGCTCGTCAGGCGCCCCATCGTGCCGCGCACAAGTTGCGTGCGCAGGTACGTGTTCAGCGTCGAGCCGTCGCGCATCGCGCCGACCAGCACCTCGAGGGCGTCGGCGTCGACCGCGGCCCACGCATAGCCCAGCGAGGTCAGGGTGTCGAAGTTCACGCCGCGCGGCAGTTGCGACCCGGCCAGCGTACGCGAGTGCTCGATCGCGTCGACGATCAGCGTGCGCTGCCGTGAGGTGATCACGCCGGTCGTGCGCACCCCGTAGGCGTCGAGCGCGCGCTCGAGCCCGGCCGCCATCTCGCGGTACTCGGCGAGGCGCACGATGCTGCCGGGCGTGGTGACGGCGCCAGCACGGGCGCGCTCAGCGATGAGGCGGGTCAGGTCGTCAATCTGCTGGGTGAGACGTCGCATCACCGGCCGGTACGCCTGCTGCAGCGTGCGCAGCATCTGCGCGTCGCCCTGCATCACCCCGGCGCGGAACTCGCGCGCCTCGGCCAGCGCCCGCGACTCGCCGCCACGCTGTACCACGGCTAGAGCCGCACCGATCCCGACTGCGGGGAACGGATGCGCCGACCACGAGCCGCCTCGGTGAACTGGGCACGGTCGGCGATGACCTGCGCGAGGCGCTCACGCTCAACTGGTGTGAGGTAGGTCGCACCGCACAGCGTGCAGTGCGAGTCGGATCCATTGAAGTCTGGCGGGTTGACGTGCACGCGGCCTCCGCAGCGGTCACACGTCGGGAACTGTGCCACGGGTCGCGCCCCTCTCCCCCGTCGCGCACATGGTAGCGGCTGTGCGGCCCTAGCGGGCGCAGATGTGGCCGACGAGGCGCTCAGCGTCCCGCGTGGCGAGGATCAGCGCGTCACGTCCCGTGTGCACCGAGCCGCCGCGCGCGCACTTGATGGTGCGCGCCTGATACGAGGCGCGCTCGCCGTCGCTGGTCATGCGCACATGGATCCGCACCATGCACGAGCCGACGCGAGCCGGGGCGCCGGGCGCGTTCTTGCGCTGCAGGTTGAGCGCGAGAAGGTCGGGGCCGGTTTCGGGAAACGCGAGCGGGTCGTACTGGCCGCGGGCTCGCAGGATGTCGCGAGCGTCGGTCACTGTCCGATCCTCACGACGCCGACCGGATACGTGAGCGGGCGCGCCAACGGCAGGTCGCCGCGCTCGAGCGTCGCCGCAGCCAGCAGCGCGAGGCCGATCGCGAGGTTCACCGCAGCGCCCCCTGATCGAACTGGCGCGCGGCGATCTCGGCCATCGTCTGCTGCTCGGCCTCGGCCTCGGCGACGATGCGCTCGACCTCCTCCTCGCTGTACCCGTACTCGCGCAGCCGCTGGCGAGTGCTCAGCCCCTGCTTCTGATTCACCGCAGCGATGCGATCCGTCTCGCTGGGCCGCGCCTCGGCCGACTCCCACACGACGTCGAACCCGGTGCGCGGCAGCACGAGCACCGCCTCGCCGCTCGCGTTCGCGTTGTGCATGCGCACGGCCAGTTCCGCGAGGTGCTCCCACGCGGCGCCGAACACGACCTGCCGGTCGCGCGCCTTGGTGACGAGCGGCGCCTCGGCGAGTTTCATAGCCTCGCCAGACGGCCACGACCCCGAGATCCCGCGGAACAGGTGCGCGGGGGTGCCGGTGACGTCGGCCATCTCGGCGACGAGGTGCTGCATCCACGCGATCACGGTGTTCGGGTCGGCGGCGTCGAAGTCGCCGAACTTGGCGTCCTTGGCCTGCGTCCAGAGGATCGAGCCCGGCTGCACGGCGAGTTCCTCGTCGGGCGCCTTGTCGAGCCCGGCGCCCCAGCGCTGCGGCCAGCCCTGCGAGTCGGCCACCTTCACGCCGTCGACCAGCGCCTTGTTGAGCGCGTCCTGCAGCGGGATCGCGTCGACCAGTTCCGACCGCCCGTAGTCGCTGCCGCGGTCGTCGTTGCGGTAGTGCACCACCGGGATGCCGAGCGGCAGGCCGTCGGCGGTCGTCCACGGCAGCGGCCATTCCTCGCCCGCCACCTCGAACCGATCCCACGTGCTGACCGCACCGGCAGCGCTCGTACGCGCGATCCACTTCTCGATGCGGTCGGGGTAGTAGACATTCAGCCGCACCGATCCGACGCGGGCACCGGGCTCGAGCGCGCCGTCGGCGACGACCCAGCGCTTTGTCGCGTGCGACATCCGCATCGCGTCCGAGGGGTCGTAGTACGCCCGCACGAGTTCGGGGCTGTTGAGCGTGAAGCGCGGGATCTGCTGCTCGGCGTCCCACTCCACGATCACGTACGCATCGCCGAGGGCGACCGCGTGCTCGTGCACCGCCTTCTCGAGCGCGTCGCCGCCGTTCATCTCCCACCAGTCGGCCATCGCCACCGCGATCGGCCCCGGAGCGCTCGGCCCGCCGTTCTCGCTCACCGTGCGCGGTTCACCCGGCACGACGAACCCCTGCACCTTGAGGCGGTCGACAAGGGCCGCGACGATCGTGCCCATGTGATTGTCGGAGAACGCGGTGCCCTGCTCGTTGACCTCGAACCCGTTCTGCGTGAGGAACTGGCGCAGGCGGTCGGTGAGGCGCACGCGGTGGCGGCCGTTCCAGTACGCCCGCAGCATGGTCAGGTGCGCGTCGGCAGACTGGTGCGCGCTCAGCAGAGCCGAGAGGAACGCCTGCGCAGCGACCTCGCCCTCCCCCTTGCTGAGCGCGTTCTGCCGGAAGTTGTCGAGCATCGTCACGTGGGTGCCCCTCTCTGCTAGCGCCGCCGTACGAGTTCGGGGCTGGGCGCTGCGCCGGTGTCACGGTCAATGTACCGCGCCGCAACGCTTCCGCGCCCGCCACCGCTGTACGTCGAGGCGACCTGCGCGCGCCGGTAGTCGTCCTCAAGTTCCTTCACCTTGTGCAGCCCGCCCGTGAACGAGTCCACCATATCGTCGTGCGCACCGGCCGGGAACTGGTACAACTGGGCGAGGAAGTCGTTCAGCCATAGCGGGTCGGGCAGCGCCCACTCGCCGCAGGTGCAGCGCGGCAGGTACACCCGGCGCTGCGAGAGCATCGGGATCACCGCAGCCGCGCGCGCCACCTTGTCGGCGCCCATCGGTGGCTCCCACAGTTCGACGTAGGTGCGCTGCGCCGCGACGCGCAGCATCTGTACCATGCTCGGCCCGCTCGCCTTGTTCTCGGCGAGCAGGTGCGTTGGCCCCCACTTGGTCGCTTCCGCCGCCGCCGCTTCGAGCAGCGCGGGCAGTTCGTGCCGAGCGTTGTAGACGTCGAGCACGAAGATCCCGCCACCGTGCACGCCGAACGTCACGCAGGCGTTGAAGTCGTTGCGGCTCTTGTCCTTGAACGCGGTGTCCCACAGTTGCACGACGTACTGGAAGCCGCGGTTCGCCATGCGCTCGGCTGGCATATCGGTGTGCGGGTCGTAGTACGACCAGTATTCGCCCTTGAACATCGCACCCTCGGCAAGCGTGGGGCGCTGCTGGTACATAGCCGCCCACTCGACCGGGCCGACGTCCTCCCGCAGATCGTCGTAGAACCGCTCGGCGTCTGCAGGGCGCCGGAAGCGCTCGGGCCAGACGACGGCGCCCTCGGCGCGGCCCAGCGGGTCGGTCGGCTCATCGGCGCGCGCCGGTATGCGCACCACGCGCCAGCGGTTGCGGCCCGTGCGCTTGTCCTCGGCGAGCAGCCTCCCGGCGAGGTCGTCGTAGTGCCAGCGGGTCATCACGAGGATCACGACCGAGTGCGGGTGCAGGCGGGTACGGGCCACCGAGCGCCACCAGCCCCACACCGTCTCGCGCGTGTTTTCCGAGTAGGCGGCGACGAGGTTGGCGATCGGGTCGTCGATCACGAGCACGTCGGCACGGCGGCCGGTGAGGCCACCGCCGACGCCGACGGCGCGCACGCCGCCCCGGTGCCCCTGCAGCGACCAGTCGCTCACCGAGTTCGTGCGCGTCGAGG
>Ga0172380_10001080_pt1 | contig 48500 bp, 66 predicted proteins | sample Leawe162metaG_FD_119747 | JGI IMG/M metagenome (GOLD analysis project Ga0172380, IMG submission 119747) | Leachate microbial communities from a municipal landfill in Southern Ontario, Canada - Leachate well 162 metaG | ecosystem: Engineered > Solid waste > Landfill > Unclassified | place... | reverse complement strand
TCGGGGGAAGGACCCTTGTGTTCCTGTGGATGGTTGCATGCCTACGAGCACCCGCTCCTGGCAGTCCTACTAAACCCAATCCACGCGGACTTCCCGGATCCTATACTCTGGGAGGCGGAAGGCAGTGGTACTGCCCTTCGTGAGGGGCAGGTGAAGATAGGGGTTACCGAACTGACGACCATCCGACAAATCCCCTGTCCGACAGTGACTACAGAGCAAAGGGTGAAATTCGCGATACTTTGCGCCAGGGAGGTCTGTGGCGACAAGCCCTGGGACCGCTGGGCCGACCGCTGGTTGAGTGGACAGGATCGTAGCGAGGCGGCGGCGTGGGCGGCGGCGCGGTCGGCGCGGGCGGCGTGGGCGGAGGCGGCGGCGGAGGCGGCGGCGGAGGCGGCGTGGTCGGTGCGGGCGCGGTCGGCGTGGGCGGCGGCGGCGCGGGCGGCGCGGGCGGCGGAGGCGCGGTCGGCGGCGGCGGCGTGGACGGCGGCGGCGGAGGCGGCGCGGTCGAATCCTGCGATAGACCTGATTGCGATAGTGGAAAATGCTTGCCGGCCCTAACCCACCTGCTATGGTTTAGCTGATGACTGACTGGGAGACGATTGTGTCCAGAGCCAGGGACTCGCAAACCCCCACGGCCGTGGAAGCGCTGTTGCTAGAATTGGACTCGACCAAGCTCGCGCCGGACACTGGCCTAGTGCTGCCGTGGCTGCCCCAACCTAACGAGACCGCCCAGGAGTACCTATGTTTCTCTGTCTGGCTAGAGCAGGTGGACATCCGGGGGAACGCACCCCGCACCCCGCTAGCCAAGCGCTGGCAGTGGTACGAGCGGGCCAAGGCGTATGACGCCCACATGGCGGCCAACCCAGCGCCAACACCAAAGGAATCGGCCGATTCGATAGCCAAATCCCTTCTGGGGACCATGCAATTGACCAGCCATCTGGTCAGAAATGAGCTGCAAAAGCACCTAATCCAGGGGATCCAGTCCGGGGTCCCGATGACCGATCTGCCCGCCTTGGTCAAAATAGTCGAAACCCTGGGCAAGACCGCCCGGTTGCTGACCGATCAAACCACGGAAACCATCGGGGTCGGGAGGTTCGACCTCAAGAATCTGAGTTCGGAAGAGTTTGAAACACTGCAAAACACGGTAGCGAAGGCGCTACCGGGATGAGAAAAGTAGTATGTTTACCGCAATTTTCGCAATCTGTCTCATGATTTTCGGTCTTTGGGTACTCTATCGAGTCGTGACGTTCGCGCCCCGGCGCTACGACAACCCCGCCGATCCGACTTGGGATGAAGAGATGTCTGCGTATGACTGCCAGATAGTGGAGGAGCCTCGGACCCCCGACAATTGGCGAGAGCGGGGCGGGGTCGACCTTTGAACCCGACGGCCCCATGTCCGCCTGCGGACAACGCCCGCAGGACCCCAGCCCTGATAGTGGCGCTAGCTCGGGCGGTGCTGGGGGAGATTGATCTAGACCCAGCCTCGGACGAGGATGCGAATCAGATAATCCGTGCCGCCAGAATCTACACCAAAGCAGACCAAGGCCTTTGGCAATCTTGGAGCGGCCGCGTTTTCCTGAACCCGCCCGGGGGCCTGCTCGACCCGCACACCCTGAAGCAGCTACCGCCAAAGGCCCGAGTCCCGGGCGTGCTATCCTCGGCCGCGGTGTGGTGGTGTAAATTGGTGACAGAGTTTGACGCCGGACGAGTGTCGGCCGCGGTCTATGTGTCGTTCAACTTAGAAAGCATGTTGAACACACAGAAGTTTTGCAGACCGATCCAGGCTTTCCCTTTCTGTGTCCCGCGCAAACGTCTGGAGTACCCGAGCAGCAATGGCGGACATACTAACGCACCGCAAGGTGCGTCGGCTATTGTGTATATCGGACCCGACACACAGAAATTTCGCAGTGTATTTTCGGAGATTGGTTGGACAACATGAGAGATAGGAATAGTGTAGTGGCGTGCATGCTTGCGGGCGGGGGCAGAGAAGACCTGGCACCCCTGGCCGCAATGTCAGTCGCGGAGTGGGTCGATCATTTTCTGCTGATCGACACGGGGGAGTCGGCCCAGCAAACGATCGCACTGTTCCGGAAGAATGTGCCGGCCGACCAACTAACTGTGGTCGAGTACCCACACACAGAACTATTGTGCGCCAATATGCGTAATTTTGCCGTGGCCGAAGCTACGAGACTGGAGTTCGGCTGGGCGCTAGTGCTAGACACCGACTACCAGTTCTCGGGTGACCCGAGCGATTTCGTCCGAGCCACAAAAGCCGACATCGTGTGTTGCCGATACCTGGGTTGCACCGCGATATCCCCGCCACTACCCCTGCTGCTACGCCTGCCCGCTAGCGGACGTTGGATGGGGGAGCCTCACGAAGCATTTGTGCAGGATTCCGGGGCCGAGAAAGTCACCGCGCCGGGATTTTTTGTGACCGAAGCACCCAAAACCCCCGAACAAAACCACGCCAAACAGGAGGGAGTGGTCCGTGTCATCAAAGCGCAGGCCGTAATGTCCCCGCGGCTCTACTACTTCCTGGGGGACGCCCTAGAACACCTGGAACGATGGGCCGAAGCCCGGGACGCTTGGCTGACTTGCGCTAATACGACCACCTGGCCGGAGGAACGGAACTGGTGTTACTACCGGCTGGCCGCAATGGCCTACAAGCAGCAGGACTACAGACAGGCGATCGCGGATGCGTACGAGGGTAGCAGACTAGCCCCCGAATACCCGGAATTCCCGTGGATCCGGGCGGTCTGCTTATACTATCTCGGCCTTTACGAGTCTGCGATAGCGGCCGCAGACCGGGCCGAAGCACTGGCGATCACCCAACGGACCGAGATCAGGAACGGCTGGGGCAACCACCTCTCGTGGTACGAGGGCCCGGCGGACGTGCGTCACTACTGCTACCAGGATATGGGTGAGCCTGAAAAAGCGCGGGACGAGTGGTCGAATCGTGCTAAACTGGAACACGAAAGGCTGAACGCGCAATGAAACAAGCAGCACTAGACGCATTCCCTGATTTTACTGAACGTCTGGAGGGCAAAGTGCCCACCATGTACCGGGACATTTTGGGCCTAGTGACCGTTGGCTACGGCTGCCTAATTGATCCGGTCGGCCTGGCGGTCATTCAGCCGTTTGTCCACAGAGAAACCAAACTCCCGGCCAGTCGTTCAGAGATTGCGGCGGAGTGGAACACGGTCAAAGCCCACGCAAACCCCAAGCTACACTGGAAATACGCGGCCAAGCTCTGTAATCTCGAGATGACCTTGACGGGGATGATCGACCTTCTGGAGAATCGGCTCGCCCTGTTCGAGAGCCAGCTTAAGGGGGTGTTCCCGGATTGGGACCAGTGGCCGGCAGATGCTCAGTTTGCCACCATGTCAATGAGCTGGGCCATGGGCGCCGGATTCACCAAGAAATTTACAACCTGGACGAAATGTGCTCTCGCCCAATCCTGGCTCGGGTGTGCCAAGCAATGTCTCATGAGGACCGCCGGCAACCCGGGGCTGATTCCGCGAAACAAGGCGAACGTCCGGCTATTTACGGCCGCGGCCGCGACCGAAAATCCCGACCAACTAACCTGGAGGGCTTTGTATGGCTGATCCAACACCCCGCGTAAAAGTCGGTCAAGTGTGGCGGGATACTGAGACTGGGCGTAAGTATCGTGTGACGGCCCCTAATGTAAATACCGAGGCCGGACCCGATTCTTGGGTCATGTCAGCAACAGACACCGAGAAAAGTGGCTCGACGCTCTATATGCACCATCATTGTAGATTAGAGGGGAAGTGGACCTTCTATGGCTGACCCTACCCAACTAACGGCCGACCAATTCCTGCCGGTCGCCAAAGCCAACCGGATCCCCGTGCTGGCCGGCCTTCTGGAGGCCGAAGCGGTCCCTGGACCTCGGGTAGTATTCTCTGGTCTGCTACCGACCAAGGAAGGGGTCCACGCTTGGGTCTGGCCGGACGGCCTGTGTTTCGTTTCCGCGAAAGTTTTTGAAGAACTAGGAGGCAATCCAAATGCTTAGTGCTTGCGCCGCCCGCCCGTGCGAAACCCCAGGATGCCCGGGGATTGGCTACCACCCACCAAGTCTGGTCAAGCCCCTGCGGTTCTGCCTCGATTGCGTTTGCAAGCAGAAGAAAGACCTTCGGGCAGATCCCAACCGGCCGAGAAAGAAGCGGGGGCCGAGAAAGGTTTCGGCCGTTGGACCTTGACTCGCGGCAGCTGGAACCCCTGACCGCGGCCATTGACAGGGAGGCGGTCAGGCGTGGGGGGCTGGCCGAATTCGCCCGCCGGGCGTGGCACATAGTTGAGCCCTCGGTCGAGTATCGCCACAACTGGCACGTGGACGAGATAGCCACCCACCTCGCCGCCTGTGTGGCAGGTTATCACACCGACAAAATCGACGCACGGAAGCTAGTCATTAACGTGCCGCCGGGCTCTATGAAATCCCTTCTGATCTCGGTTTTCCTAACCCCGTGGATCTGGACGTTCAATCCCGGCTTTCAGGTCGGGTACGCTTCGCACGACATCAAACTAGTCCAGCGCGACGCGCGCAAAGCGCTAATGTTGCTAGAGTCGGAGTGGTATCAGCGGCGCTGGCCCGAGGTCAAGCTCCGGACGAACAGTCAGTCAGAGGTAGTGTGCTACACCAAGGCGGGCGGGCTGCGTTACGGCACGACCGTGGAGTCGGGGATCGTCGGATTTCACTTTGATCTCAAGGTGGTGGACGATCCGACCAAGCCCCTGGACGCAATGGGCACGTCCGCCGTCACTGCTGTCCAGTTGGAAAAAGTCAAGCAGTGGTGGAATGGCACGCTCAGCACGCGCAACAAAGACCCGGCAAACGCTCGCTATTGCCTGATTATGCAGCGGTTGCATGAGAATGACCTGGCGGGGCACCTGATCGCAACGGACAGCCCGACGGTCTTGCGGTTGCCGATGCGTTTCGAGCCCGAAAACAGGTGTTGGAATGAGGGGATCGGCGGGGATCGCAGGATGCTAGAGGGCCAGCTGCTCTGGCCCGAGCGATTCCCGGAGGCCTCGGTAGCCAAGCTAGAGCGCGATCTGGGGGTCTATGCGTCCGCCCAATTGCAGCAAAATCCAATCTCGGCGGATGGCGAGGTATTCAAAGGCATCTGGTTCAAGTACTGGACAGAGCTCCCCAAATTCTCCTACCACTACCTTTCGGTCGACTGTAGTTTCGCCAGCACAAGCGCCTCCGATTTCGTATCGATCCAGGTGTGGGGAAAGTCCGGCCCGAATTTCTACTTGGTGCATGAAGTCCTGGAACGGCTGTCCTTTACGGAAACGTTGGCCGCAATTCGACAGGTGCTCTCGACCTACCGAGTCGGCCCCAAGCTGATAGAGAAAAAAGCCAACGGGGATGCGGTGATCGATATGCTGGGCAAGTCAATCTCAGGCATTATCCCCGTCAATCCGGCCGGGGGTAAGGTCGCCCGCGCGCGCGCGGTCACCTACCTACATCAGGCCGGGAACGTCTACTACCCCCCACCGGACAGACACCCTTGGAGCGTCAGGCACACTAATCAGCTGCTAGGTTTTCCGAAGGCGCGCAACGACGACTCGGTGGACGCCGAGACCCAATTCCTGTACTATGCCAGCCAAAACGGCGGGGCCGTGCTGGACACAATGGCCGCGCTGCGGAATAGGTCTCGGGGCTGATTTTCAGAAAAAAGACGTTGACCCCTTGCGCGTGGTTTAGCGTCGATCCACACTATTTGTGTTGAGAGGAGCAGACATTATGGCAACCAAAACCACCCCGAGACTAGGCCCGTCGATGACAGCCGCGCTCGATTATGTGTATCGTCACCCAGGCTGCTGCGCAGCCGAGGTCGATAGAGCGCGCCGCACGGCAAGAGGCGGACATCGGTGGATGTATGCTACCGTCGGCCGGCTGATTAAGGCCGGAATGGTGTCAACGATCCGCAACGGCAGCCGAGCCGACCTCTATGCCACGGACTATGGGTGTGAGCGGCTGGTGCCTGGTTCATTCGCTACGGCCTAGCGGCTGATCTTCAGAAAAAAGACGTTGACCCCTTGCGCGTGGTTTAGCAGTAAGCTACATTGATTGAGTCGACGGAACGAAACCCAGCCCCCGGGCAGAGACAGACACCGACGACCCCGAACCCTCGGATCGAGTTACAACCGAGTCACTGGAATAGCCCAGCCCGGGACAAGCGGTGGGCCGGCACGAATGCTCGAACCCAGGTCAAGCTGGGGCGGGCTTTCGGGGCAGAAGGAGTTGACGCCATGGGTTGTGATATTCATATGCATTACGAGTTGAAACAAGCGGACGGGTCGTGGGCGGAGCTTGACTGGGCTGCGCCGTATGTGATCGGTACGTATGCCGACGGCTCGCGCAAGCTCGACTACGACAAATACTTTCGGGACGAGCACTGCATTGGGCGAAACTACGAGCTATTCGCGGTGCTTGCTGATGTGCGAAATTTCGGTTGGGGTGGTGACGTCGACTACGCGGACGGAGACAAGCGGACGCCCATTGCAGCGCCGCGCGGGCTGCCGGATGATGTCAGTACAGAGGTTCGCAAGGATTCTGACTCTTGGGACTGCGACGGGCACAGTCACTCGTGGTTTACGCTACGCGAGTTGCTGGAGTACGATTGGAACCAGACAAGCACCAGCCGTGGAATTGTAAACGAAGCGGAGTTCCGGGTGTTCGAGCGCGAGGGCAAGCCGAATGGTTGGTGTGGGGGAGTCGGCGGCCGAGGTGTCGTGCATGTAACTAACTCGGCCATGCGTTCGATCGTCGCTGGAACCTTGCCGCGAAAAACGGAAGCTACTTATTACACCCTTGTGGAGTGGCAAGAAACGTACCGCAATGCTATAGGCGAGCACTGGTTTAAGCTTTTGGACTTACTGAAGGACCGACACGGGATCGATAACGTGCGGCTCGTTTTCTGGTTCGACAACTAGGGGCCGGTTGCACAATCGGGCTGGCTCTGCTAGCATGAGATAGCATGCCAGCCCACAAAGCGTACTCGGACCCAAAGCTGGTCACCCGGCTGGATTCTATCCTTGGCGAGGTCGACAGTCCGGCCGGTTTCTATAACCCGGTAACAGGGCTCGGGACCGGCCGCGACAAAACCACCTATACCACATTCGGCACGTTTCGCGCGCTGGACACAGCAACCCTGGCCGCCATGTACCACGGGCACGACTTGTCGGCCCGGGTGGTTGACGTGCTGCCGGACGAGGAACTCCGGTTGCCGTTCTGTCTGGAGATTGACTCCGGCGAGGAGGAGGCCGAGGAGGATCCTCTAGTCGCCCGGCTGCTGAAAAAGGAATTCAAGCGGCTCAAGGTCCGGGACCATTTGCTAGAGGGCCGGAAATTGGGCCGATTGTTTGGCGGTGCTGCTACGATACTCGGGGCAAATGACGGCCTGCCGGCCTATATGTCACTTGACCCCACCAGGGTTCGGCAGATCGACTGGCTGCGGACGATCGATCGTCGGTATCTCTGGCCGCATACTTACTACACCACCGGTGAAAAGAACGGCCGGCCGCGCACCTATTTTTTGAATGACTGCCACCCCGGATCGTCCGAGTCGTTCGAGATTCACGAATCCCGATTGATTCTCTGGCCGGGCGTGTTTACGGCCCAGCGGGAGAAGGATCACAATTGGTCGTGGGACCATTCGATCCTTGACCGGTGCTGGTCGGTCCTGAAAATGTTCGAGACCCTCTATAAGGGGGTCGAACTATTGATCACGGACGGCCCGCAGGCTGTCTACAAAGTCAAGGGGTTGATCGACCAGATAGCGGCCGGGCAAGAGGCCGACGTCATGACCCGATTCGAGGTCATCGACACCATGCGGTCGATCCTTCGGGCGGTCGTGATTGACGCGGACGGCGGGGAGTCGTTCGAGCGCCAGCAAGTAACGTACTCTGGGACCCCTGAGATTCTGACTCAAATGCAGCTTAGGCTCTCCTCGGCCGTGCAAATTCCGATGATGGTCTTGTTTGGCCAGGCACCCGGTGGGCTGGGCGTTACCGGAGAGAATGACCTACGTTGGTTTTTTGACCGAACGGCCGCAAGCCAGCAGAACATTCTGGCCCCCCGAATCGAGCAGATTGCGGATTTGGTTCTGGCCACGTCCGGCCACGCCGACTTGGTGGGGTCGGTCGAGGTCGAATTCAAACCGCTTTGGACACCCAGTGAACTAGAGCAGGCCCAAACCCGAGCGGCCATCGCGACCGCCGACAAAGCGTGGATTGACGGAGGAGTGATCACGCCCGAGGAAACCGGGCTTTCTAGGTTCGGGGTACGTGGCGAGTTACGCAACGGCTGGAAAGCTTACGACCGAGCGGCCAGGGAAAAAATACTCAAAGACGTGCTTTCTTCATTGCTCGAAGGCAGCGAGCCGGGGGCCGCGCCGACCGCCAAGGAGTCAGCTACAACCGACCCTTTAGCCAGGACTGATTTCGACCCAGATCAGGAGCGGGACGAGAGTGGTCGCTGGGCCAGTACGGGCGCGGCCGCGCCGTCTGGCGAGCACTACAAAGTACAGACCTGGACGCAAGCCCGGGGGTCCGAAGCCAGCCGACGAAAGATTGAGGCCGAGCGGTCCAGCGGCGAAAAGAAGCTGGCCAATAAGCCGGAGAATTTTAAGCTTTTGCACAGTGTTAAGGTGCAAACGGCCCAGAAATTGCGCGACGAGTTAGACCGGATCCATGCAACGACGCCGTATACCGCGGACGAAAAGCGGGAGGCGTATGCGAGCACCTTCGGCGAGAGTACGCCTAAGACCGAGGCCGGCCGAGCTATCGCCACTGCGGTCAAGGCGGCGTTCCGCGAGGGCAAAGCAGCGTTACCGCCCGGGCGGTGGGCGCGGGCCGATCTGGCGGCCAAGGTCTGGTCCTTGGTCGATTCTAGGTACGATCCCGAGTTCAATGGCGGGGTGTTGCTGTCGGAGGTCAAGCGTTGATCCGCCGACGTCGCAGACTGCGAAAACGTCCACCCCGGCAACGGCTCCCGATTGAGGCGGAGCGGCTCTATCTAGGGATGCTGCGCCGGCTCTCGGACCGTTTTCGGGAAGCTGTTACAGCCGAGCTAGCCGATAGCCAGTACGCGCCGCTAGTCCGGACAGATGCGCGCCGACCCGGACCCATGGGATTTGTCTCGGGGGCTCTGGACTTCCTACGTAAGGTCCGGGCCAACCTGTTCGGCGATGTCGAGCGGCTACCGCTAGAGCAAGTTTCGGGCCGGGTCGCGAAAACAGCGAAACGGGAAATGCAGCGGGTGGTCGGGATCCCAGCCGAGTCTCTGTCAACCGGGCTTAGGGTGGCGACATGGCGCCGCGATAATGTCGGCCTGATAACTAACATGCTGGCCGAGCAACTAGACCGGGTGGCCGAGCTACTGAACAGATACGACAACACCAACCCGTTCGATCTGGCCGACCAACTGCAGTCGGAGTTCTCGTTCACTCGCGCCCGGGCGGAGCTCATAGCCCGGGACCAGACCCTGAAATTGAACGGCGATATCACGCAAGATGCTCACCGGCAGGCCGGGATCGAGGAGTACATTTGGTCGACCTCCAAGGATTCGAGCGTGCGAGACCGGCACGAGGATCTCGAGGGCACCCGTCAACGCTGGGATGACCCGCCGGTCATAAACGACCGAGGAGAAACTGGCCATCCGGGCGACGACTATCAATGTAGGTGCGTTGCCGTTCCTATCCTACCAGAATTAGAGGGATAGGTTGACTTTGGTTTAGTTCGATCGCATACTGTCTCTAGGAGTTGAGACGATGATCCAGGGAACCACGATTCAGATTTTGGGCCGGAGCTACTTGGTGCTCGCAGTCAACGGGCTGGAAGTTCAGTTGCGTGACGAAACGACCGGCAGAAATATCAAAGTCCGGGTGACTCAGTGACGACCGCCCCCTGCCCACCACCCACTCCACCGCCGGTAGCTCCGACAGAGCCGGATGTTCAGGGCCGCTGCCAGTGGCTGGCTCGGGCTGCATTCACTGCTCCACGTCTACCGACCAATCTGCCGGGGTATGAGGAACTATGCCAAGCGTGAGCCCATGGGCCCGCCGGGCCGATGCGTTTTCTGAGCCGACGGCAGAGAGCCGCCGTCGCGGGTTCGGGCCGTTCGGTGCTCGGACCGAGAAAATTAGAGAGCTAGCAGCAGACATACCGGTCAGAAGGCTGACCAGTGCCGGGCCAGGTGTCTTTGACGCAACTCTGCAGAAAAGCTACGCCCGGCTAGCCGAAATGCTCCTGGCCGAAGCGGTTTAGGTCGGTCGTTCACTTTTCTGTTGGCACGTCCGGCCGGGCCGTGCTAGCTTTAGTGGGTGACTGATGTCCAACGATACGACCTAAGCCGGCTTGCTGGCGCAAAGGTCGCGAAAACCCCGTCTGGTGGTGCGTGGATCCCCGCGAACCTGACCAGAGCGGGGATTTTTCGTTACATGACGGACGGGGTGGAGACGCTAGAGTTCCGCTCCCCGGCCGAAGTCTTTAAGGCCGACTCTCTGGCCACCCTCCAGGATGCCCCCTTATTGGAGGGCCACCCTGCAATGGTCGATCCGAGCAATTGGGCCAGCTATTCGCGCGGCCACGTTTCCGGAATCCCCCGGCAGGACGGGGATTTCGTAGCAGGAACGCTGGCAGTCCAGGCCGGGTCTACACTCGCGCGGATTGACGCGGGCGAGGCCTCCGAACTGTCTTGCGGCTATGTGTGCAAAACCCGGCCGTGGTCGGGTGAGTGGCAGGGCAAACACTACGACGGAATCGTTGAACAGTACGATATCCGCTACAACCACGTCGGTCTGGGCCCGAAAAATTGGGGCCGCGCCGGCAATGATGTGTCACTCCGCCTTGACGGCGGGGTGTGTGAGCACGAACAACCAAAGGAACCGAAAAAGATGCTTGTCCGATTTGACGGCAAGGATTACGAGGCAGGCTCTAACGAGTACTCGATCGCGATCCTCACGAAACTGGACGCGACCGAAGCTGCCTTGACGGCAGAGAAATCGGCGCGCGAAACGGCGGACGGGAAAGTGGCTGCTCTCACTGAGCAGAACGCGAAACTGACCGCAAACCTCACGACTGCGAACGACCCAAAGCGACTCGATGCCGCGATTGCCGAACGTGTCAAGTTGGTCACCGATGCTGCAAAGGTGCTGGGCGATAAGTTCGATTTCGCCGGCAAATCCGCGCTGGAAATCCAGACCGCGGTAGTTGCCGCGGCAACCCCCAACGTCAAGCTTGACGGCAAGTCTGCCGATTTTGTTGCCGGTGCTTTCGAGACCGCGCTGCTCTCAGGCGTGCGTGTTGACGGCATTGACGCGGTGCCTGGGCGCCTTGCAGACATCGAGGCTCGCCGGATGCAAGAAGCTACCAAGACTCGAAACGACGCGGCCGAAAAGGCGCGTCAAGACCTCAGAACCCCACAATTCGAAATGCCCGCAGGGAGCGTGAAGTAATATGGCTGTTCAGACGACATTTGGAGCCCCTGCAGCTGGCTGCATCGGCTCACTCTACAATCTCGGCACGTTCGACGCGGCCGAAATTGACAACAAGACGGCCGCGGCCGCTATCCCGTTTGGTCGCGGTGTGTACTGTGCCGCCGCAACGCCGAACGTTTGCGCGCTACCGGTCTCGGAAGCTACCGCGGCCCGGTTCGCCGGCGTTACGGTCGAGGATCGAACCAAGGTCTCCGGCGAGGGCTACGCCGCAAACGAGGAGGTTCGAATCCTCCAACGCGGCAGGATCCGGGTCTACTTCGAAACGGCCATGACTGCTAATCAGGCTGTCTATATGCGCATCACGGAGTCGGACACTGGCGCAGCCGACCAGGGCCAATTCCGCGCGGATGATGGTGGCGGGGAAGCTGTCCTAGTCAGCAATGCAGTGTTCCGGGCTGTTGACGGCGTGCAAGGTGCGGCAGGCATCGGTGTCTTGGAGGTCAATGTGGCCCCCGGTATTGGTATCGTTGGCCCAACTGGCCCAACTGGCCCAACTGGCCCAACTGGCCCAACTGGCCCCACTGGCGCAACGAGCTAAGGACTAAGAAAATGGGAAACCCTTTCGAAGCAATTGTCGAATCTCTCCGGCTCGATCACGACGACACTGGCAAGCGTCTGGACTCGGCCGCAATCACAAACGTAACGCTTTTCACCGAGCGTGAACTTACTCAGGTCCGAAATAAGGTTTTTGAGACCAAATATCCGGAACTCAAAGCGATGGGATTTATTCCAATCGCGACCGACATCGATCCGGACCTGGACACCTATAGCTACCAAATCCAGGACGCATACGGACAAGCGCGGATCATCAACAAGAACGACGGTCACGCCATCCCGATGGTTTCTCTCGGCACCCGCGAGGAAACTGGCAAAGTCGTAGACATCGGGCTTGGCTACGGTTATCAGCTGTCGGAGTTGCGACTGGCAAACAAGCTAGGCAAGCCGCTCGGCATGCGGCTCGCGAATGCCGCCCGCCGCGGACATCTGTTCGCGATTGACGAGTTGCTCCGAACGGGCAAGCTCGCAACGACCGGGCAGACCGCGAACGGGCTTGGTGGGTTCTGTAATTCAGCGGACGTCAACACTCTGTCAAGCGGTCTCACGTTCACCGCGTGGATGTCACAGGGCAGCACGCCGGACGCGATCGACATCTACAACGACTTGTGCCGTATGTATCAGTCTGTCTCGGATGCGACTGACAGTCTGTACAATGTTGACACGTTCCTTTTCGCGGCCAAGCTCTATGGCGTGATCTCGAACATGCCAATGTTCGAGACTGGCTCGGAGACCACGGTCCTGCAATACTTCCTGCGAAACCACCCCGGTGTTTCCGCGGCAAGTTGGGGAGCGCTGAACGGCACTGGCGACGGAACGATCGGCACTTCAGGGTACCACCAGATCATTGCTTACCAGAGATCCGCAGACTGTCTGGAGGGTGTCGTGCCGCTCGAATTCGAGCAAATTACGCCACAAGCCAATGGTTTCAAGGTCTCGGTCCCATGCCGCAGCCGCTGCGGCGGAGTCAAGTGGTACATCCCTGCGAGCGCTCGTTACGGGTTCGTCAACCACTCGACGACCTAATCAGCTCCTGCAACCCCAGCCAGACGTCAATCTGGCTGGGGGTGTGAATACACCCCATGCCATTCAATCTGACCAATCTATCAGGCTCTTTTGTGCGGATCCCGCACAACAAGAAAACCAAGTCGACCTACGCTCTGGTACCGCCAGGTGGCTCTGTCGTGGTCTCGGAAGACTACATAGAAGCCTTGACCCCCGAGGCAAAGGCGCGTTTCGCCCGAGTATGTCAGAAGCCCGACCCGATGTTTCGGGTCGCGAAAGTCAAGTGACCCTAGACCAATTCCGCGTCAAGTACCCCGAATTCCGGACCGCAAGCTCCGAATTTGTGCAGGCGTATCTTGACGCGGCCGCGGAATTTGTGAGCGCCGATGTGCTGGGGACCGCGTACGACCAAGCGCACGGGCTGAAAGCGGCCCACATGATGGCCAAATCCCCGGGAGGGGTTATGGCCAGACTAGTCGCCAAGGACGGAAGCACCACCTACGACACCCAATTTCGGGAGCTACTGAGGTCCCGGATCGCCGGGGTGAGTGTTGTCTAGCCACGTAAGTCAATCCGGACCGGGCATTAGGGGCATGTTGGCAGCCCTGCAGAAAGCCAGCTTGACAGTGGGCGTGCATGAGGCCGAGGGCTCGGCAGAGAACGCGCTAGAGGGTGGCACGGTCATTGACAAGGCGAACGGTGCAGAGTTCGGGATTGGGCAGCCACCCCGGCAACCGATCGGCGGGTGGTTCGATTCGAACGAGCCACAATTGGCCGAGGATTTGAAAAAGATCGCAACGGCCGCGGTCAAGCAGCATCGCCCCGTCGAGCAAGCGCTAGCGCGGTTTGGTGTACACTGCGTCGGGCAGATCCAGCAGAGGATCGCGGACGGTATTGATCCGCCGCTAAGCCCGGCTCGGCTCGCCGAAAAGGAAGCCCTGACAGGTTCTCCCAAGGAAACCCCACTAATACTAACTGGTCAATTTCGCAGTTCAATAAGGTCAAAGGTCGAACGTGGCTAGCCTCTCACAAGTCCGCGACGGTCTCGTCCAGCTGATTCAACGGCTGGCGTCCGAGGATTTGCGCTATCCACTCCCAGAAGGGACAGTGACGTGGACAGGTTCGGACGTGCCGTTCATTTCATGCGACCTCCAGGCTGGCATCTATCTGACAATTACCAATCTGGGTGGTTACGGACGATCCGGTAAATTCTACCAGTCTGTTACTAAACCGGTTAATGTCGTGACGGCGAACGGTTTAGAGAGCCAGACACTCCAGGTGCTGGAACATTGGCGCGAAGCCCAAGGCACACTAGCGCTGCGGATTCAGGTCAAGTCGACGGACTTTGACCCGTTCGGGAATGCACAAGAGATCGCTTCGCGAATCGCCGGCAACTTCGAAGAGCCGTTTGTCGGCGGCTATATGCGCACTCTGGGTTTAGCGTTAATCCGCACACAAGGTGTCGTTCCCTCTAACGAGGTGACGGACGGGCGAACCTGGACGGTCGCCACGCTTGACGTCAAGCTCCAAATGGTGCAATATACAGGAGGTCTAGACGCTCTCCCCATCGAACATATCAGAGGTACTGGCCAAGCCCTTGGGGCCGTTAGCGGCACACTAAACCAACCGATCGAATTGGATAAACCAACACCATGAGCCTAGACGATCTAGTCAATCCAGTTACCCGACTCGAGGACACCGGAATTGCGCAACCGAATTTCGGCATACCGCTTGTCGTGGCAAGTCTGCCCTCCGCCGTTGTCACCGCATGGGGCCCGGATCTGCTACGCAAATACACGTCGGCCGCGGCCGCTATCGCGGATGGTTTGACCGCGACCACGCGCGCCGGCAAGCTAGTCGCGGCGTGTTTCGCGCAAACGCCCAAGCCGACCGAGGTTTGGGTGGGCCGTCGCCAGACGTCGCAGACCCAGGTCATCACGCTGGTTCCGCCTAATACCACGGCAGGCTTTGTCTACACTGGCAAGGTCTCGGGCGCCACTTCGGGCACGTGGACTTATACCGTCGCGGCCGCCCCAAACAACACCGTGCCGATTATCGTGGCCGAGATTGTAGACGCTATCAATGCACTTGCAGTCACGGGGTGCACCGCGGCCGCCGTCGGAACGCCAGCGACTCACCTGACTTGTACGTCCACCGCCGATTTGGTGTTGGATTACACCAATATGTCCACGGCCCTCACGGTCACCGACAGCACTGTCGATCCGTCCAGCGCTACCGACTTAGCGGCAATTACCGCGGTCGATAATGGCTGGTATTTCTTGGTCACCGACTGCGGGAGCCAGGCCGCTAACGAAGCCGTCGCGGCGTGGTGTGAGAGTGCGGGACGACATCAATTCATCGCGCAAGCGGCCGATTCTGCCTGCCTGACCTCGGCCACCGCGACCAACCAATGCCACACCCTGAACGCTCTGTCGTATTACAGAACGTCGGTCTGGTGGAATCAGGATATCTCGGCCAATCTTGCGCCGGCAATCACCGGCAGTCGCGCGACCGCGACCCCAGGGTCCGACACCTGGCATCTCAAGAATTTGTCCGGCGTAATGCCGAGCGACCAACTCTCGGCAACCCAAATCGGCTACCTCAAAGCGAAGTGTGCCAATTACTACATCACGACGGGTGACAAAGGCCGCACCCGCAATGGTTGGGTGGTGGGTGGCGAGTATTGCGACGTCGTTCGCTTTCTTGACTGGACGGATGCGACGATGCAGATTGATTGCGTCAACGCCCTGGCCGTGGCCGAAAAGGTGCCGAACACGGATGAGGGCCGGCAGGTTATCGCAAACGCGATTGCCCTCACGCTTGAGAAGGGCCGCAAAAATGGCGGCTGGAAAACCAGCCCCGCCCCCGCAGCCGTGATGCCAAAAGATACGGACGCGACCAGTTTTGACGCGGCAACCCGCACCTTGACCGGTGTGAGTTGGTCTGCCACGCTGGCGAACGCAATCCACGCAGTCAACCCGATCAACGGTTACGTGAGCAACTAAGGAGCTACCAGTGGAAGTCTATGACGCAAGTGCAGTAACCGTGAGTGTGGCGGGGCTGACCGTTGAACGGGCAGCCCTCGGCCAGGGTGACGCCATTAAGACGGCCCTCTCGGGCCCAGTCTACAAAGTCCGCAAGGGGATCGGCGGGGGTGCCTCGCGCGCCCGTATGTTCCCGCACGGGATCGTGACCTTGAAAATCAGACAGACCTCGGACTACAACTCCAAATTGTCCGCAGTGCTGGCGCTCGACATGGCAACGACCGGCGGGGCCGGTGTGGTGCCCGTGATCATCAAAGACCGCAACGGGACCCACACTTTCTTGGAGGTCGAGGCCTTCATTGAGGGCCAGCCCGAGGTTGTTTACGGGGAAGAGGAAGGCGACGTTGAGTGGGTCATCATTTGTCCCGACCCGACCCAATTTGTTGGGGGTCACTAATGGCGGGACTGGAGACGGTCCGATTCGTAGTCGACGGGCGGTCGTATGAGACGACCGTCCTAGACGCATGGGCCGCCCGAGGCCTCTATCTGCAGGTCGTGAAAGCGGTCGCCCCGGCACTAGAGAGCCTCGACCTCAAAACGCTAGAGGGCAAGGACGCGGCTAGCGCAATGCTGCAGCTAGCTGGCAAGGTGTTGGCCGAGCTGGACGAGAGGTTGTTTGAGCGGCTGTGTGAGAAATTCGGCGAGGTCACGTCCGTGGTCGAACCACACGGCAGGGTCCAATTGACCCCGGCCGCGTTCGGTCTGCATTTCGCCAAGCGCTACTCGGCCATGCTTTCTTGGGTCCTTGCTTGTTGCAAGGCTAACGGATTTTTCGATTTTTTATCAGAGATTGCAAGCCGCGCCGCAGAGGCGGGGGCAAGTCAGTCAGCATCCGAGTCCCCGAAACCCTAGATTGGTTTCTCTGGCGCGTGCTGACCAGTCAGAGAATTAGTGTCAGCCTGACAGAGCTCAAAACCACCTGGACGCTAGTCGACTTGTATGATGCTCACGACGCTCTCGACTTGTGGGATCAACTAGAATCGAAAGCCGCGCAAGCCGCGGAGAATCAAACCTCGAAAGGATCTAGATAGTGGCAGCGTTACGAGAGATCCTAGCCCACTTTGGGGTCGAGGTCGATACCAAGCAGCTAGAGCACGGCAACCATGCCGTTGACGGGTTGATCGAAAAGCTGACCCACTTCGGCCATGCCGTTGCTGGGGTTTTCGCGTTTCACGCGATTGAATCGTTCGTTGACAGTACGGTGGACGAAGCCCGCGCGCTAGACTTGGCCGCGGTTCGTGCGGGGATGACCGCGGATGAATTCCAGCGGCTGTCCCATGCCGCGAACATGGCGGACGTGGGGTTCGAGAGCCTGACAAACGGGTTGCGGTTTTTCCAGCGTAATGCATCCGCCGCAAGGGATGTAACGAGTGAGGCCGGCAAGGCCTTCGAGGGGCTGGGGATAAAGCTTAGCAAGACCGGCAAGATCGACACTAGCGAGCTTTTGTTTCAGACCGCCGATGCTATTAAGGCCATCGACGACCCGATGAAACAGACGGCCGAGACCATGGCCATTTTTGGCCGTGGCGGGCTGTCAATGCTCCCCATGCTTAAGGAGGGGTCGGAACAACTCCGGAAGTATGCGGCCGAGGTCGACCATTTGGGCGGGGGATTCTCGGACGAATTCTTGGAGAAAACCAAGGCGTATGAAGACCACGAAAAGCAGCTAGCGTTCGTTTGGCGCGGACTGCGTTCGGAGTTGGTTGGGGCGCTAATCCCCGGTCTGCTGTCGTTGGGTCGCACGCTCGAAAAGGTGATGTTGGGTGTCAAGGATTTGACCAAAGACATCGAGGTCATGCAGGTGGTTGGGGTGGCCGCGGTCGTTGCGATAGCCACGAAGTTGCCAGGGCTGATTGCGCTTATGCGGTCGTTCGCGGCTAGCACTCTACTACCGCTCGCCCCGCTGATTCTGGCCGGGCTGTTGGTTGAGGATTTGGTCACATGGTTTCAGGGCGGGGACTCTCTGATAGGTCGGTTCTTCAACCAATTCGACAAGCGTATCAGCGACTCGGCCGTGATGTTCGGCGACGCTTTCGGCTTCATGATCAGCTCATGGGACGGGTTCGCCGCGACGGCCCAGATCCTGCCATCGGCCGTGGGGATGGCCGCGACAATGGCGGTCAACGAGATGGCGCAAGCCATCGGCATGGCCATTGCTTGGGTGGTCGACCAATGGGACAAAATGCTGGCCGCGTTGCAGGTCCCCGGCTGGCTGCGGAAGGTCATCGGTTCGGACGCTGGGGCGCATGACTCGTCTGGCGAAGCAAACCAGAAGGAACAGTCGGCCGCTTGGGATAGGTCTCGCGAGCAGTTAGGTAGTCGGTTCAGCGCCGAAATCGAGGGCGGTAACGGGCCACTGAATGACTGGCAGGGGTACGCTAAAAAAGCAGCCAAAGCCCGGCTCGACGCACTACCGCAGACCACCCCAGGCATTCCCGAGTCAACCCCCTGGACTGGCATGGTGGAAGCCCATGCGCCAGTAGTGGGCGGGGCCCACAGCACCGTCAACGATCATTCAAATACCACGGTAAACGTTACCGTGCCCGGGACCACCCCGGCCACGATCGCACAGAAGACCGGGGCCGCAGTCGATCGAGCCGTCAAAAACAATGGCGCTGGGCATCTAGCGGCGCTAGAACATACGGTAGACTAGCCCATGGCCGCCACGATTTCCTGGACAGACGAGGCCGGCAAATTCTACTTTGTCAATCTCGACTCCTATGACGAGGAGACCCACGGCCTAACGGCCGAGGTGACGAAATTCCCCGCGGAGTCTGGTGGTGTTATCTCTGACAATGTGCGTTTAGGTAACCGGGTGTTGCAACTTGTGGGGTTTGTCTCAAATACACCCCTACCGCAGAATGACGCAAAGGGACGATATCGGTCAACAGACCTAACAATCCCATCGGTCCCTGCGTACAAACAGCAATCCCAAAAGCTCGATATCCCAAGCCCGCCAATCAAACCGAACCTGGCTGGGGTGGTATCGGCCGGATTCAATGCGTTGTTTGGGAGTGCCCCCGAGGCTCTACTTCGGGCCCGCGCCGCGGATCGGCAAATCGCATCCACGGCCCAGATTTGGAGTCTTGACGATCCCCGCCGGTCACGAGTCTCGGAAGTCTGGACGCTACTCGAACAGGGCCACACGGCCAAGGTACGAGTCGACGTCGCGACGGAATCGATCGGTCTAGTCCCGGGTCTGATCATGACTGAGGTTTCCGCGCCTATTAAAGCCGATGACGGGGACGGGGCGCCGTTCTCAATCTCCTTTGAGCAGATCCGGACGGTTACCGCGGAAACGGTGACTGCACCAAAGCCGCTGGAACCGATGGGGCAAAAACGCAAGCCGACCGGCAGTAAGGCCACAAAGCCCGAGACGGAAGAGGACCGGGAGCGGCGTAAGAAGTCTCTACTCGCGGCCCTCGGGGATAAGGCTATAGAGGCCATAACGGGGGCAGCTGATGGCCACAGGTGATTCATTCACGATCCCCACGTTGACCGACGGGACAACCTACTACAGTCTGCGAACCACGCTGGACGGGCTAGACTACCAGCTGGATCTGGACTGGTCCCCGCGCGAGGATCGGTGGTATCTCACGCTACGGGACTCGCAGGGCGAGCTACTGATGGGCGCGACCAAGCTCGTTCAGAACATTCCACTGCTCCGGTACCGCCGACACATCGCCGGGACCCCGGCAGGCGAACTGGTCGTCTCGACCCTGGGGACGGATGACAGTCCACCCACCCGGCTCGAATTGGGCCCGGACGGTCGATGCCAACTGTGCTATTTTGAGGCATAATATGAACCTACTGGAAAATGCGAAAGCGCTTGCGTTTGGTTTAGCATCTGCTAAGGTGTCTACAGAGGAAACGACGATGACACTACTCGAACAATGCAAGCGCCTGGACTATAGCCCCGACCAGCCGAGGGACGAGCTGGGCCGTTTTGGTGAGGGCGGGTCCGGTACCACGCGTGTCAGGGTTCATGCTACAGGTAACACGTTTGAACACAAAGAGAAGTTTAAGTCGGCCGGCTTCCACTGGAACCAAGGAAATAGGGTTTGGGAAAAAGAGGTTGACTTACCAAATGCGGTGACAGAAGAGCGAAGCAATCTGCCGAAAGGGCATCCAGACCGATCAGACCTGGGACCGATTCTTGGGGGCAAGCTTCGCCTAAAGGGCGTCGAGTTGTATGCTCGTACCATACGCGCGCCGGTGCAGGAAATGCGCCTGCATAAATCTGGCGAGGTCGGTATCCCACAAGCCGGAGGTCAACCGACGACGGGCCGATCTAGCGTTGCCGAGCGTAACTCGATTCATCGTGGGCCGGAGGGCTGGGCTCGCAGTGAGGCAAATCCGCGCGGTGTCGCGTCAACGGCCGAGCACAATTGGCGGGTGAAGCACGACCCGGACTACCTGTGAGTCCTAATGTCTAGCGCCGAGCTTTTCGACCGACGTTTTGCTCTGACTGTTGGCACGCTAGACGTGTCTGACTTTCACTGCAGATTCAGGGTCGAAAAGACTCTGAAGCCGGAGCCGAACAAAGCCCTTATCGAGATCTGGAACCTATCCCCCGACCACCGGGCACTACTGGGGGAGCTGGCACCGGGTAAAAAAATCAAGTTAGGCAAGAAGAAGGGCGGAACAGCCCCTTCCCTGCTGGGCAAAGTTCCGTGCCGTTTGGAGGTGGGGTACGCTGGGCCGGGCACGGATCTGCTGTTCCTCGGGGACCTTCGAACGGTCGATACTGAAATCGACGGCCCGGACTGGGTGACGTCTATCTCTTCAGGTGACGGGGAGCGGGCGTTCCGCACGGCCAGGATCAACCAGTCTTTTGGCGCCAAGGTACCCACTCAGACCGCACTGCGGGCGTTGGTGAAAGCGCTGGGTGTGGGTGAGGGGAACCTGAGTAAGGTCGTAAGCCAGCTCAAACTGCAGGGGCAGGCCAGCCTGCTGACGCGCGGGATCGTACTCTCTGGTCCGGTCTCGCGACTCATGACCGACTATTGCCGGGCCGCGGACCTGGAGTGGTCGATCCAGGACGGGGCGCTGCAGTTCGTGGATTTGAACAAAGCCCTATCCGAGACCGCGATTAAGCTGACCCCGGACACTGGGCTGGTGGGATCCCCTTCGGTTGACGCAGCTGGGGTGATGCAGTGTAAGTGTCTGCTCATCCCCGGGCTTAGGTGCGGGCGGATTGTGGTGCTTGACGCGGCCGAAATCAAGGGCCAGTTCCGAATCGAGTCTTTTGTGGCCGAGGGGGACACTCACGGGGACGACTGGACGGCCGAAATTAAGGCCAAACGCTACTGAGCATGCTATAATGGGTTGACGTGCCCGAACTAGACGAAATAGTCCGCAAAGCTCTAGAGGATCGGATCCTCGACCTTCATACTTCTATGCCGGGCCGGGTGACTGCGGTTCACTCGGACGGCACGGCGGACGTCAAGCCGACAATTAGGCGGCCGGTCCCGGCTACGGACGGAGGGTTCGTGTATGAGGAAATTCCGGTCATTCCACATGCTCTGGTTTGTGCGTTTGGAACTCCGAGCGCTTTTGTGGCTGGTACGCTTACGACGGGCGATTTTGTCTGGCTGCTTTTTCCGGAGGCCGACATCGGGGACTTTCTCGACTCGGGCTCGGACACCGAGCCGAAACAAGTTAGCCGACACCAAATGGCGTGCCCCCTCGCAATCCCCATCTGCCTGCCGGGGAAGGCAGTCACGTCCGATTTCGTCGCCCGTGCCAGCCAAACCGATGCGAGGCTATCCGCGCTAGAGAATTGGGCCAACCAGCATACTCACGCGACGGCCGCACTCGGCCCGCCAGTGGCTGGGGTCCCGGCGCTTGTGCCCGGGGGTTTGGGCGCGTCAACGGCTTCGGCGGGAGTGCAGCTCAAATGATCGGAATCTCCTCACCAGCGGGCGACCTCGACATTTCCGGCCAGACGATTGACGGGATCGCGTACGCAGTCCAAAAGATCGATCAGACCCTCAAGATGTTGCTCGGGGAGTGGTTCATCGATACTGCATTGGGCATCCCGTGGGTTGAGTCAATTCTGGTGAAAAACCCTTCATTCGAATACATTCGCGGGGTGCTGCGCCGGGCGATCCTCTCGGTCCCGGGCGTCGTTGACGTGCCATATCTGACCGTGACAGAGCCGGACGCGACCCGCACGGCAACCTGCACTTACCGTGCAATCTACAAAGACGGGACCGAGCTAACCGGGACCGTGGAGACTGGTGTGATATGAGCTCCGACCCAACGACCTGGGGTGTGAAAACTAACGGTTTCGTCTGTCCGAACCAGGCCGAGGTCCTGGAGAGCATCGAAAACAACCAACGGGCCTACGTCGCGTCCGATTTTGACATCGCCGCAAACAGTCCGAACGGCCAGAATAATGGGATTTTCTCCCGTCAATGTGCTCTGCTCTGGGATGGTCTGCGGGCACTGAATGCCGCTTTCTCCCGGGAGGGGGCGGAGGGGGACCTCCTCTTGCAGCACGGCAAGCTGACTGGCACCACGCAAGAGGGGCCGCGGTCCACCGTCGTGACGATAGCGAACGATCTCGCGGCCGGGACCGTCCTACAAGCCGGGATAGATTTCGTTTCTCCGCTGAACCGGCCGGAGGTTCTGTTTACCCCGATTGCAGATTACACCGCGGCCAGCACTGGCACGTTCAATGTCGCTTTCCGCTCGGTCGAAACCGGTGCGGTCACTTTTACGACCGGTTCTTTGACCGTGATCGCAACCCCGAAAACTGGCTGGACAGCCTGCTTGGATCAATCCAGCCCGGCCCCTGTCATTGGTGACGACGGGGACTCTGAGTCGGAGTTTCGGATCCGACAAGAGACCGACCTGACCAGAGCGGGGGCGGGGACCGCGGCCGCTTTGGAGGCCGATTTGGTCTATGATGCCGCGCTGGGCACAGGCGTGCCGGGGGTGCTGGCCGCCAAGGTCCTGGAGAATTACACGGACAATTACGACGCCAACGGATTGCCCCCGCACTCTATTGAGCCAGTAATCTACGCGGACGGCACGATGGCGCCGAGCACACTAGCCGAGGCTATTTGGCTCGGTCGGTCCGCGACGGCGCAGACTTACGGCCAGTTGTCGGCCAGCTATACGGACGACGACGGGGAGACTCGGACGGTCAAATACTCGGTCAATACACCGGTGCCGATCTATATCACTTACACTGTAACCAAGTTGCCGGATTATGTGGGAGACGATGCTCTCAAAGCCTACGTTGTCGCCCAGCTTGCCGCCCGCTACGGGGCCGGTGATACGGTCGACTACTTGTTCGTGGCCGGCTTGCCGTTCGATTTGGTCGGTGCCAGGGTGACCGACTGCCGGATCGGTATCGCCGTGACACCGACCGGAACCGCCTCTATTGCGATGGGGAGCGTCCGGGAAATTCCGACGTTTGACGCGGCCCGCATAGTCTGCTAGTCTGGTAAAGACATGAGTCTCCAAGGATACGCTACTGCCGTCCAGCAAACCACAGAGATTGCTTGCGCGTATGCTAGCGGAATTCGTACATTACACGCGCAAGCGTCCGACGTTGAGTGGATTAAGATCGGGTCTTTTTCGGTCCCGGTCAACGTCCGCGGCCGGCTGATTGTTTCTGGTTACGCGGCCGACGGTTGCACGGTCGATGTAGAGTTGCGGGATCCGACCGAGGTCGCAAACTCCCGGGCGACCGTCGCAACCGAAACCGAGTCTACCTCGGTCTCGGCTGCGGTCGACCTACTGGCCAGTAAGTCCTACTTGATCGTCGCCCGTTGCACGGCCGCGGCCGAAGGGGCCGCATACTTCGGAGGCATTTCCACTGTTTCCCTGGGGTCTGTTTAATGGCACTGTATTATGCTTACCAGGCTGTCGACTCGGTGACGCTCGGGGTCTACGGGTGGCAAGCCCCGGTCCCGGATCCAACCGGCGCGCTCTACCCGGGACCGAACGATCCGACCGCTATCGTCCGGTTGAACGATCCTACAGAGGATTCCGCGGACAATCTGCTAGCATGGTCAGGGGTCGGAATCACCGGCAGCCAGACCCCCACGTCTATCGTGTTGGGCGAGGGACTCTCTGGCGCGTTTGCGTCGGGTGCTATCACACTCACGACCACCCCGGTCCTGAAGGTGATGAACGGGGAGACTGCCTCGGTCTACAGCAACGTCCGACGGCTGATTTTTACCGGCGCGACGGTCGTGCCGTCAGGCACCGACGACGTAATCATTACGACCGCGACGGCCGCGATCCACAATCCAGTGCACGGGGTCACGACGGCCAATCTTGCAGCCACGGCCGGCGGTCTGGTCTACCCGAGCAACTCAGTCGAAGTGACTGAATATGACGGTATTGAAACCTACACAATCTACTTTTACTCGGATTATGACGCTGTGGCGGCCGATATCGTAACGAACGTGAGCCGGATCCTGGTGGCGGCCCAGACCGACCCGGCCGAAAACGGAATCTATTACTGGGACGGGGCGAAGCTGATTAGGGGGACCGACACCTTCTCGGTCGGCCATCTGATTCCGGTATCGACCGGCCGGACTTGGCGCGGTGCGTCGTGGGTCGCGACCGGAGCCAACACGTTCGAACCATCGGCCGGGAATGAGACCCACACGGCTTGGGTTTCGATGTCCCCCCAGAACGGCGTGTCGGAGGCCGACCGATGGGAACACCTGCTCGACATCGAGGGCCCATCCGGTGCTTCGGCCGATGACTACATCCTAGACATCGAGTTGACGGCCACGATTTCTGGCGAGACCGACGGCGAGCGCTACGTCGCAACCGCCCGGGCCGCGTACCTCGGGAGCGTTGGCGGGGACATGGTTCCGATGGGTGACGACCTGAACAGCCAGTTCGGCGTCCCGTGGGAATCGCCGTCAGACGTCCGAATCCGAGCGGTGATTGACGGCTCGACGCTCACACTAGAGGGACTGGCTGGGGAGTACCCTGGGCAGTCGTGGCGATTTGGAATTTCGGCCAAAGCCACAGTAAGGCAGGTGGTGTAATGATCGCCCGCAGAAATAGTGACGGCAACGACAGCACCCCCCGACCGCAGGGCAAACTAGGTGGCGCGCCGTGGACTGCGGTGGCTCATTCCGACCCGGTTGCGTGGACTAATATCGGGGACTTTCTCGATACCCCGACGGTCGGGACCGCGACTCGGGTATCATGGGAGGTCCGAGGCCGACGGACCGGCTCCGATCCGATCCTATCCGTGGGCCAAGCCTGGGTTAAGGAGAATGACGGCGATTCGGCCATTGTTGAGACAGTCGAGACTTTCGCAGACGCACGGGTCAAATTTGCTCTCGACGGTTCGTCGTCCGTAATGCAAGTCCAATCACACTTAACCGAGGACTGGGAATTTCAGGTCAAACTGGCCTACGATCTAAAGGTACCGGTGGTGCCGTGAGGCTGGTCAGAGTCACCAAAAAAGTGGGTGAAATCCGACCGGTTTTGTTAGACTGGGCTGATATTCTGCCCGAGACGACCGACACCGCGATCGTCGCGTCCAGCTGGGCGCTAGAATCGGGGGATGTTACGATCGAGCCCGACCCGACTTTCACCGCCACTGCAACTTTCTGTAAGGTGTCTAGCGGAACAGCCGACCAGCCGTGGCTTTTGGTCAATTCCGTCAGGACTTCACTCGGTAACCTGCTTGTTTGCCGGGTGCGCGGGTTCACCGAGGTCGGGACATCCTCTGGAGTTCTGCAGACTGTCTACTATGGTGTCGGTGTTGCTGACCGCACGGACGTAACGGGGCTTGAAGAGCTGGAAAGCATTGGCTCGCTCGGCTTCAATGTCAACTACACCACACTAGCAGATCAGAAAGCCTATTTCGCATACCCCGCTAGTTGGGGGGCTGCGTCAGTTTGGGTTGATGGGATGATCCAAACGCAAGCGTTTCGCGCGCTACAAATTCAGGTCGGCGGGGTGGACTACCTGCTATACGAGTCGACCGACCTGCTAACGACCACAAATCTGACCGTTGAAGTGAAATCATGACACAACGCATCCTCTCCGAACTAGTTCCCGCGACTACGGCCGGTATTGTGGTTGACGTGGCCGCGGTCCGCGGTGCTGCCACCGCAACAAGTGTCGGCGAGGCCATCAGCACGGCCGCGGCCGATGCTACGTCGAAAGCCAACGCCGCGCAAGGTGCAGCGGAGGACTACGCCGATGGCGTTGTGGCCGCGATTCCCAACGCAACGGTGGACGCGAAAGGTCTCGCCACGGCGGCGCAGGTGAGCAAGCTTGCCGGCATTGCCGAAGGTGCACAGGTCAATCTTGCAGTCGGCACCACCGCAGGCACCGTTGCCGCGGGGGATGATTCTCGGCTGGGCACGATCACTGCCACCATCAACGGCGTCGCTACGGCTGTGAGTGGGATCACGGCCTCCGAAACTGCCAGCGGGGTCAGTGTCGTCGCCGGCGCGCTCACGATCCCGTCGGCTCAGATAATCGCCGCGCAAACCATCCCCGCTAACACCGGCACGGTCACCCTATGGTCGCGAGCCGTTGCCGCTGCTACTGACGTGCGGGTCGAAATCGATGCGGTCTGCTATGCCGGTGCCTCAGAGGGAGTCGTCGGGGATCGGTGGAACGGCACGATTTGCTGTGTGGCACATCGTAGCGGCACGGGTGCCCTCGCGATCGACACGCAGATCGCTAGTGTTCCGTGGGCTCTATCAGAGCCGCTATGGGATCCGGAATTCGACACATCAGACAACACACTGCGACTGCGCCTCACGTCAGACGCCTCAAATGACATCGTCGCTAATTTGACCATTCGGGTATATGAGAAGTCGACATCGGACGCTATTGCTCCGGCAGTGCATGATCTGACGTGGTTGCGTGGGCAGATCGAAGCTCTGTTCCCGATCGGTCTCGTGGCGATACTCGACACGCGCGACGCAAATAACGTCACAACGATCAGCGGCACGAATGGCAAATCTCTGGCAGCCACCACAGCGACCCATTTCGCCAACGGCACGCTCGGGACGCAAACAAGCGCGATCGATATCCCCGGCGAGCAGGCGTCATGTCTGCTCGGCGATATGGGAGTGACCATCACCACGATCATCGTGGTCGCTTCGCAGGCGCCGCTCAGCGCCGCCGCATACCAAGTTCTGGCTGGGATTGGCGCGGATGGCACGCTGAATGCGCTATTTCAGGACAATACCGAAACGTATCTGCAGTTAGTTGCAGGCGGGACAATATACATAGACAACGTCGCGACTAGAACAAAACCGGAAGACGGCGGTGTGCACGTCTATCGCCTCGATCTTCCCGGTAGCGCATCGTCTATAGTTCGCCTCGGCTGGGCGAGCGGAGGATCCGCCTTCGCCTGGAACGCACCAATTGGGATTCTGCTCGCGTTCTCCACGTCACCGGCGGCTGATCTCTCAGACCTGCAGACGCTCGCCACGGACTTCTACGCCCAATGATCCGCCGATCCGATATGCTCTTTCGTCGGCGTCCGATCGTGCGCATCGGGCAGTCGAACATCGCGGGCGGCTATCGTCCGGCAACGGACTGGCCTGCGCGTCTGCAGTCCGAGCAGGATGCAGTGCGAGTCTACAATCTATTTTGTCATCATCAGGAGGCGTCACCGACTGGGGCTTACGCACGTAATGACACCTGGCATCGTGTCGCTCCGTGGCAGATGGGGACGTCGTCGGATCCAACGCCTGTATCGGGACCATTGACGGGGAATTGGGGTCTAGATCTGGCAGACGCGCTGCTCGGCGCGGGAGAGAACCCCGCTTTCGTCGACTACTGCATTGGTGGCGTTGGCTTGGCGTACTACACACCGGGCGTCACCGGGACGAACTACCCGACAGTAATCGCTTGGATCCAGGCGCGGATTTCCGAACTTGTCTCCCCTCTCGACCCGATTCTAATCATCTACCAGGGCGAGAGCGGCGTGGGCAATGGCGCGGCCTGGGACGACTACATGGCACTGATTGCCGCGCAGATGCGTGCTGATTTGGCAAGCACCAACATGGGGATCGTTGTTGTGCAAATCCCAGCAACTTACATGACTGGTGCGATCCCTACTGCGCAAGCCGCGTACGTTGCAAGTGATGCGCGGTCCCGATTGGCATATGCCCACGACTCAACCTTTGTCACCGACCCGGGCCCTGCAGATCTACACATTGACACTGAGAGCGGGCGCCGGCTCGCGATCGGCCCGGACAATGGCGCAGTCGTCAGATCGGTGCTGACGTGCCTTAAGGAATTACTCGCGTAACCCTCCCACCGCGACCTTCGGGGCGCACAGCAGATTGACGGATAGACAATGACACGAAACCACGCCCCAGCCCTGGCCCTGGCCTTGGCCCTCGCATCGTGCGCCCCGCGCTACGCGGTCACGTGCGGACCCGATGGGCGTGCCGTCACGGCGGGGCACAACGTCGGCCGTGTCGAGCCACTAGTCGAGCTGCCCAGGCTGTGCCCTGAGCCCAAGTTTCGTGCCGCACGCACAGGCGAGGCCGTGACTGTTGGCAAGGACGGCCGCCGCGCGACGGTCACCGATCCGAATTGGGCGGGCTGGCTCGTTGCCACGGGCGCTGGCATACCCGGCGAGTCGGGCTCCGGAGTCTACGGCGCAGACGGCGCGCTGCTTGCGATTGCAGTCGAGACTCGACAGGGCATGACGTATGCACGAATTCCGCGAAAGATTGAACCATGACAAAAAGCATTTCCCTGGCGGTCGGCGGTAATGTGGGCGGGCCGACCGCGGCCGCAAATCTCGGGCTGATTTCGTTCGACACTCACGCCAGGATCTACCGGGCCGGGACGGACGACCAATATTCCGACTAGCCGAAAGCCCGGAATATTGCTATGATGGATCATGCCCAAAATCCGGTTATTTAGTCTGGTGCTGGCCCTAGCCCTTGCATGCACTCCCAAGGCCAAAGCCCCTACCGCGCTAGAGATCTCGACCACGGTCGTCAATCTCACGGACACCGCGCTGGCAATTTACATCGACAGCCAAAAGACACTCACCCCGGCGGAGCTTGACCAGTTGTCCCTCGGTGTGGTCGCGGTCGAGCAGGCCGCGAGCCTCGTTCGTTCCGGCCGGAGTATCTGCCCGGTCGTCCGGGACTTGGCCGCGGTCTCGGCCCGGATCAACTGCAAACCCTGCCTCGCTACTCTGGAGTCGCTCAAATGTCAGTAAATACAGTGCTAGCGGTATTGCAAATCCTGGCCCCGGTGGTAGAGGAATTAGTCAAGTACATTCAGGGCGGGGACAAACCGGCAATCATGACTAGCCTGCCGACCGTGCTGCAAAGTCGATTGGCGTTGGAACGCGCCAAGGTGAGGGCCGGGCAATGAGTACCCCTGACGAACGGATGACCGTCCAGACCCGGATGTTGGTTGACGAAATCGCCAGCCAAAACAGGTCCGATCATCAGGCCATGCGCGACGAAATCGCAAGGAACGGCCGCGACATACTGGCGCAGGTCGGCCGGCATACCAAGAAATGGGCTGTCGGGGCTGCGTTAGTGGGGTTCGTCGGTGTAGCCCTGCCGGTCTATTCCCAGATCCGGACGGCATACGCGGACGACCACGTGCGGGCAGTGGCTGAAGAAAAGTGCCGTCAGACAGTACTTGAGCGCCAACAGTCGCGCGAGACCGAGTTACAGGCAGTCGCCGATCTGGCTGCCCGGCGAGCCGTCAACCTAGTGACTTTGCCGGCAGACAAAATCGGCAGGTAGTGCTAGACTGGTTGTATGACCAAGCTAGAATCGGTACTAGTCATCATTGGCGCGGTGCAGGTTATCGCCACCGCATTGGCCCCACTGTTCCCCGTCGGGAGCAAACCGGCCCGATTTCTGAATTGGATCGGGACCCAGTTCCGCGGGCTGGCCCCGAAAAAGTAGCCGATGCAACTACTCGCACCGATTGATCACATTCAGGAGGGGATCTCCCGCCTGATTTCGCAATACCGCAGCAAGCCCAGGCTTGCGGCGTGGATAATGGTCTATCTAGACCAGTTGCAGCACATCGAGGATGCGCTACACGCAACGGTATCAGCGTGGGATATTGACACCGCCACAGGCTGGCGGCTGACTGTACTCGGGACCTTGGTCGGTCAGCAACCCTTCGGCGACAATGACGACGTTTTCCGCACATACATCAAAGCCAGGATCCGAGCCAATCGTTCGACGGGCCGGTTGCGAGAGCTGCTCGAAATTGCCGACATACTGATCCCCGGGTACAAGTACCGACAACTCGGAAATAACGTCTATTTCTGGCCCCTGACCGACACAATCGACCGGCCGGTAGCAGAAGCCGTCCAGAACATCCTGCAACGCGCCTGCTCGCAAGGTGGCCGAGTTTGGGTGTACCGAACAACCGGTCAACCGCTCATTCGCGTCACGGCCGCGGCTTGTGCGGGTACGTCATTTGCTGATATACCGGGCGGCCATTCGTCCGGCGACCCAAATCCAACCAATGCGCCCGGCCTATATGCCGGCGTTTACTCGCCAGAGACCAGATTATGAGCTCCCCGACCGCCAATCTACCAACCTGGGCCACTGATTCGACCGTCGCTACCGGAGCCGATGTCGGCCTATCCTCACGGCTAGAGCCGTCCACGGCTGAGAAAGGGCAGGGGTACCTAGGCGACCGAGCTATCGCGGCCCGTTCCGACAACTGGCGCGCGGGCTCGGTCGGTGACTGGCTGTCGTATTTGTCGACGGTCCAGCTACGGAACTGGACTCGGGAGATCGGCGGGTTCAGTGTTTCCGCCTGGGGTGTCCCGTTGCTTAACCCGATGGCCGTTGCGACCGGAGCGGGCTGGCTGATCCCCGCGAGCAATCAGGGGGACGACGACGGGGCGGCCCTGCTGATGTCCCCGTGCCCCAAAGTCGGCTCGGCCGAGAGCGCGGCCGGTCTGCTAGAATTCGCCGGGGCCAAAGCTGCCGTCTCGGTCGCGCATAATCCGGGCGACGGGAACATCGTGATTGGTGTGATTGCTAACACCGGAGCGGACGAAACAGCTGTTTGGGAAATGGGCGAGACGGGCGGCGGGATCGGCAAAACTACTCTGTCGGGAGACGATGGTGGAGCGGCCAAGGTGGTTTTCGACTCCACGTCCGGTCGATTCTTGGCATTCAACCACCGTGCGGACGGCTGGCAGACCGGGAAGCTGTATTGGATCAAAGAGGGTGGAACGTGGACGAGCCGAACTATTTCCGGTTCGGCGACCGGTCGAGACATACATCAGGTGTTTGCGGCCAATGGGCTGATTTTCGTCACGTACGCCGACAGCAATGCCATCCGAGTCTCGTCCGACGGAGGGGAGACATGGGTCCTGCAAAGCACTGCCGGCGGGACAGCCGGTGTGACCGGGATTTGCGCGACAGATACAACCTATCTGTGCATCGACAATACCGGCCAGGTCTACCGACAGCTCGGGGACCTCTGGGTCGCGGTCGGTGACCCGCTACCGAACACCCAGACTGGAGAAACCGACAATGTGGCGGTCTCGGGCTATACGTACTACGGCAACCACATGGCATCGGACGGCGGTCGATTCGTGGTGATCCCGTGGGCGCAGGCTGACCGCGGCCACGGTGTCTATTGGTCAAGTGACCGTGGTGTGACGTGGCACACCGAGACCATCGAGGCCGCCAACAACAGCTCTAATCTCGTGGTCCGGGGTGTCTGCTACGGTAACGGCGAGTTTCTGGTGGTGGCAAAAACCCCGAACGCGTCTGACTCCGCGTCCGTCTATTCGGTGTTCAGGTCGCTCCGTCTCTAGAGACAGGCCAGGTCAACGTCTGTGATAGCCTGGGCGGTCGGGTCGAACTGGGCCGCCATGACGTTGCCGGCCGGCTGGTGGTTATGACAGCCGCAATGGTGCCCGAGCTCATGTAGCGCGGTTACGCGGAGGGCGGTCAACCAATCCGGCCGGTCCGATCGGTCCAGAATCTCGATCAGAGATCTTGAGTTGTCTGAGCTGGTCCAGCACCGCCCCACCCTGGTATCGCTGTCGATGAAATCCGGGACCATGACGATTATCGAACCCCCACCGTCGAATGTGGGGCAGCAGCCGGCCCGCTCACACCAAGCATCCCCGGCAGACCGTAGAATTTCGATTTCGTCAGTGGAGAATCCTTGTGGAGTAAATCGGTCATCGGGGGGAGCGAGACCGCCACACGAACATAGCAGTAGGGCAGGTATTACTTTGCGCATTTGACGACCTTCGAACCGCGTAGGCGAGCCATACGGACGGCGGCTAGTTTGGCTCTGCGTTCGGCTTGCTCTAGTTCCAGGCGGAGAGACAAGCGGGCGAGTGATGGGGTGGGCTTTGTTACGGGCATACTCTAGCATATTGCTAAACCCGTGCCAGCGCGGACAAAGCAAAACCCCCGGCTAATTCCCGGGGGGTGCTTTGCGACCTGGGTCAAGTACCCGGGTCAAGGGGCGGCGTGAGTACCCACCCCCGTCAACCGTTGGATCTCATCCTCTACATACCAGAGGGCCTTCCGCAGGTCCTCTAGTTCCTGACCCTCTGTCAGGTTCTTCCGGCCGGCCCGGCATAGGTACTTGACGGCGTTGCCTCGGTTGAAATTCAAGTGCCGAGCGATCTGGATTACCTCTACCGGGAAATCCTTGTAGTGCTGTGGGTTTGTGGGGTCTTCTGTTACCTTTACCACCACACCGGGGCAGGTCTGGTATTGCTTTATCATACCCTTACCCTCACTTCCGAATCCTCGTAGATTTCGACGCCGGCAATATCTCGTCGGCCGGCATCCACGGCCGCACGAATCAGTCGATCATCCGGATTACAGAGCTCGCGGGGGACGTTCCCCGGGACTGTGATTCTGAATTTCCAGACCGTCCGGACGGACGTACCCTGCTGCTTGACCGGAGCATCTGGCACGGCTTGCATAATGGCCAAGCCCTCCGCGGGGCGTTGCGCTTGAAACGCGGCCGCGGCCGCTGCCAGCTGACGGTCGGCCTCGGCGCGTTGGTCTCGGTCCCATTGACCGAGCTTGCCCTTAAAGACCTCCTCTAGCCCGTCTAACACGGTCTCCAGGGGCTTAAACCAGCCGCGGGCCGCGGTCAATGCCGCGTTCAGGGGCTTGGTGACTTGCTCCTTCTGGGCCTTCAACTCCTTTGCTTTCGCCTTGACTTTCAAGAGTTCCGCGTGAACTAGACCTGCGTCCGATTGACTCTTGACCGCGAACCCTTTCCAGGGTTCTAGCAGAGTTTGCAGGGCGTCCGCCTCTCGTTTTATGGCGAGGGCCCGAGTGTCTTGTGTCATGTTACCATCTCCCTGTAACAACCAACCCGATACCAACCGCGTCCAGAACATCGTCCAACTTGCCGACCAGTTGGTCTACAACTATCAACTCTTGCACGGTCAACCGGTCGACCGTTCGCTGATTCTGGAGATCCTTCGGAACCCCACCTTTCCACTCATGGGGTGATACCACATGCACGACCGACGGCCGCAGGTACCCGGCCACTATGCAGCCACGTTGCGTGTTTTTGTAGAGGTCGTTCGTCCGTTTCGGATTGTCGCCCTTCTGATAGACCGGACATTCGACCACCACGGTCTCGGCCGAGCAATCTATCACAACATGAGGCGGGCGTCGGTCCTTCAGGGGTCGATATAGGCCGCAGGCAGACAGGTACCAACCCATAGGGTACCGCTCCCAGTAAGCCCACCCCGTGTTCGCTCCGCCGTCCAGTGCGGTCAAGGTGTTGGTTGTGATTTGGGGTAGGGTCATAGCTCGGCCAGCCAGTCCAGCCATTTTTCAGCCTTTGCCCCAAGGCGCCACCGGCTTTTGGTGGCCAGATCAATTGCGTGGCACCAAGCCCCCACACACCCACCAATCAGCAGGAAGCACAACAGCCAGACGACCGCGGCCACCACACATAGAGCTATCGGCAACACAGCCAGACCTAGACATACTAGGAGGAATGTAGTCATGCCGACCACCCGAGTACCCGACGCAGTGTATAAATACAAGCGGCGCACAGGTGCCGATCGCGGCCCTCGCGGACCGTGGCGGTCAAGCTTCCGTCTGGATTCGTTACGACATCATACCCGGCTCTGGCGTACAGGTCTTTAGTTCCGTGGTGTAGCAGCACTGGTTTTCTCTTCCCAACTACTATGGTTTAGATTCAATCGGCGGTCAAGTCCCATGGGATTAAACGTCCGTCCGGTCCGACCAAGCGTTTGGCTTTCTTACTCCAACGGCGCATTAATAGCGGATCGGTCGTCAGAGGTACGTCGGGCAAGAACGGATCGGCACCCACTACCATCAGCCGGGCCAGCTCGTTGGCGGCCGGGGTTGCACGGTCATCGTCCGGAACCTCTACCATGATTTCATCGTGGATGAAATTCACAACCCTGCAGCCGTAAAGGGGCGAGCTCCGGTCGTAATAGCATGCGCGGACCACGAGATAGAGCGCGGCTTTCGCGGCATCGGCCCCGAGACCCTGAAATGGGCTGTTGCACGCGACACAATAGAAGCAACCGCCCCTACGGCGGCGGCTGAATAGGTGTTCGACCGCGAAAGTCCCGTCCGCCTGTTCCAGACTCTCGACCCACTTGAAGTAGTCGCGGAATTCCGGGTAAGCCCGGAACCAAGTCTGTTTGAGGGCTTTGGCCTCATCGACTGTCATCCTCACCCGGTAGGCCATCCGAGCGAACAACACTAGTTTTTCGGCGCCCAAGCCGCCCGGAAAGCCGAAATTTGCGACCTTGGCGGTTTGCCGTGCGAGTTGCACGTCCGGGTCTTTGGCATGCGCCATGCACCAATCGTAGGGACGATGCAGGATTTCCGCGGCCACAATCATGTGGGGGTCCTGCCCGGAGTTCAACACCTCGGCCAGACGGGACCGGCCCACGGTCCTGAGACACACCTGGGCCAGGGTCCGGAGCTCTAGCTGATCATAGTCCGAGTCGGCAAACACGTAACCGGGCCGCGGTACGAAACACTCCCGGATGCCGGGAGGGTATGCTGCCGGAGCGCCGCAACGCTGGCAGACATGCCCCTTGACGTCACGAGACCGGCAGTTTATGTCCGTGCACCGCTCTGGGAAGTTCCAACGGACGTTTTGGATATTGGTCCCGACGGCCGTTTTGATGCCATCAGCCCCCATGAGGGATTGACCTGAGGAGGTCGTACGACCAGTCGCGGCCAGCGACTCGAATCGGGTATGTAGCGGCAGGACAGTACCCCGGGCGTACGCCTCACAGTCTGCGTTCAACGTCTTAAGGGCTGAACTGTAATCGATGTAGGCTTCAAGTAACGGATCACCGGTCTCCAAGCATGCGTCCTTATCGATCGCAATGTACTTAGTAAGGTCGGTCGACCGTACTTTGCCTTTCTCTGACTTTGAAACCTCGCCCCTTTTGCCGGCCGCAATGACCTCTTTTCCAGTCAGGCTAAAGCGCGGGAGCTTCCCCTGCTCTCGGCACGACCAAAGCACCCGGGCCCGCACCCGGTCAAGCTTGCGGGTCGCCTTACGTTCGACCCACGGGCTGGGCTTTTTGCGGTTGTGGTGCGTTATCTCGACCAGCCCGGCCTCGACAAGAAAGCCCTCCAGGTGTTCGATCTCTACCGTTGCGGCTCCCTTCAACCGGTCAACGGCGTCCGCGGATGTGTGGATCCCGTGGACAGAGATTAGATGCAGCGCCCAAGCGGCCCGCGTCTGCGGGTGCTGGTCCAGGAAAAACCACGGCCCTTCTGGAAACTCGCCGGCCTCCCGTTCTTGTGCCTGCCATACCCCGAGCGTAGCCACGGCGTCCCCGACGGGGTATTCTCGCGCCCCGTCCGGCCACTGTTCGAGCGGTACCCCTAACAGCTCCCCGTACCGCAGACGCCAAGTGTCTTTGTCCAGCCGGTACCCGAGATGGCGGTGGCACACTGAGTCGAGGTCGTAGGTTAGAGGTACGAAATAGCCCGATTCCGTGCGGAAACCGCGGTAACGACCCCGCGCCAGATCACTTAGTTTTTGCCGGACGATCGTGTCTTGGACTAGCTCTCGGTCATACAACTGCCAGACCACGGGCGTGAGGTCGGGCCAGGTGTGTGTTATGCAGGCAAAGTCATACGCTACATTGTGCCCGACCAGGGTATGCCCGCCGGTCAAGCAGTGCTGAAAAAGCCCAGCCAGCCAATCGCGAGCTTGATCGTGATGAACCAAGCCCCTATCGCCATTTTCGGTCGCAAACGAAACACAAACCACGGTTGGGGCCATGTCCCCCTGGGCCATGAGCCGAGTTTCCGTGTCAAACGCGATGATCATGACGCTACCACACCACCGGCCGCAAAGACCCATCGGGCCAAGTCCCCGCTAGCCAACCTTCACGGGCGGCGCCTTCAAGTTTTCGAGTTACGACCTCGGCCGTGCAATCGATATCTCGAAACATCCCGGGCGTTTGACCGATATCAACATATCTGGCAATCTGGGCCACGGTCGCTTTCGCGAGCATATCACGGCACACCAGCCCCCACTCACGGCACAGCCGGTCCTCCGGCAGAAATTGCGTATAGAATAGATGACTGGCAAACACACACTCGCCCCGTTGGGTCGCATCAACGCACGCCCAGAGGGCATATCTGACGCAATCTTCCCGGGATTTGGTCGGGTGGGTGAACGGCGATTCGACGAACGTGATTCGTTTTGGTTTCATCACTTTTCCTGCCCCCGCCACCAATCCCGAAGCAACTCCCGCAACCGACGACGAGTCCGGCCCGGTAGCTCGTTTGCGTCGCCTACCAAGTCGTCCAGGTCGAGATCGCCCTGGCAGAACGCCCGGCGGGCTTCGTCGTCGATCCGTTCAAAAAGCGTCACATGCTCGAAAGATCGTGGTTTCATGGGGTTCTGTTCAGGTAGGTCTCGGTCGCTCGGACACAAAGTCCCTTTAAAGACAACCCCCAGCCGCACCCGTCAAGGTAGGTGTGGTTGGGGGTTCGGACTCGCCACTAGGATTCGAACCTAGATTCCCCCAGTGTACCCGGGTGTCCTGCCGTTGGACGATAGCGAGATCGGCACCGGTTCTGGGTGGGTGCCATACCCCCCCACCGCACTTGTGGTGGCTGCCTACTAGACCTTACCCCAGATTTCTTTGTTGTACTGTCCGCCGTCCTTGGGTGGACGGACGGACAATCGCATTTTCTTTCCAATGATCAACTCTGGACCGACCACACCAAACGATGTCTGCTGCGGCTGACCCGAGACGGCGGCCCATGCCACCGCTTGCCACGATTGCAGCACTGCCGCAACCTGACTCTTGTCATTCTTGTCGATGCCCATCGCATCGGCCACCCAGTTTGCGACATAGCTGGCGCCGATCTCGCCCATTTGCTGGAACATGCTCGACTCAAACCCAGGCTGACATTCGGGATTGGTCGAGTCAGTCACCACATACTCGGCAATGAAGGCCGGAGCGCCGGACTTCGCCTGCTTGAAAATGCACTTGATAACCTGGACGATGTAGTCGCCGACTGGCGGCTTGGGCTTGCCGGAATCCCAGAGTTTGTTTGCGCTGAAATCCGCGAACGGATTGCCGCCGTGGCCACCAGCTGGGGCAGGTCCCTGGGGTGCGGCCATCGGTGAAGTGGCTGCGGGCTGAACTGGAGGCGCGTTGAATTGAAATGTCAATGTAATCTTCTCTTTCTTTCTACCACCAACAGAATCCAGCTGAGTTGGTGGTAGACACCCCGAAAGCCGGCCACAGCGCTATCTGTGTTCCGGCGGGGTCCCCGTTGCAGCGGGGCTAGACACCAATGCCGCCCGGGAATATGGTCAAGGTAGCTTTCTGTGGGTCGTGCCATTGTCTCATCTTCTTCACTCCCAGTATAGCGACGCCCCAGCCCGCGTCAATAACTTTTTCGCCAGCGCGCCCCCTCGGGGGTCTCATCATCGGTCATGACGTCAATGTCTGCCAGCAACAACTTTGGATCCCCCCCGTCACCGTGCTTATGCAGTTCGGCGTCCCTCACGCTCTGCCAGAATGCCTGCAAATCCTCGACGCAGCCGACACCTACCGTGACGTCTACGAGACTGGCTTCCGTCCCGCGCCGATGCAACCGCCCGATCCCCTGTTCGAACTCGGGGCCTGATTCCGGCATTTCGGCCAGACACAGTCGCTCGAACCCGCGACCGTCTTTCAGCTGCAAATTGCGGCCTTCGAAGTTGGCCTTGAATGACGCAACGCAGGCTTTCCCCGCGTAGGTATCGATCGACCGCCCTCTTGAGTCCACCCCGCCCGCCCCGAAGTATGGGACCTTGGCAACCTGGGCCAGGGCTTCTCCAAACGCGACGGTCATACAGAACACGATCCCACCACCCCTCAGCCAGTCCCGGTAGACCTGTAGAGGCCCGCCGTCAATCCACACGATTGTGGTCTCGGGGTGGTAAGAGTCCCGGATAGCTTTCCACTCTCGGACCCAGTACTCGTTCTTATGTGCATCCGCCACTTCATCCGGTGAGTCATACAGCCGGCTGCCGGTCAGCCGCTGCCTTATGTTGCTGTTGTATTGTTTGCGCTTTTCTAGCCACGGTTTGGGCGGCTGTTCTTTCCAGCGCAGAAAGAACCCGCGGGATAGCTGCCTGGCGGCCCGATAGACCTCACACCCCTCGACTAGCTCATGTCCGTCAGGCAGCACCCAGCCCGCGGCCGTTCCGTCCGGTCGCTTGTGCGGTCGGAGGTCTCGAAACGCGGCATCGATAGCAGGTCCGCAGGGCAGGACCAACCCATTGATGTCAATATCCGCTCCAATATCGTCTGCCGCGACATGGTAGCAGACGACCCCGGGTGTCTCGGCCAGACGTCGCTGGACACCGCGGCGTGCCGCATTAAGTAGCCCAAATTGCGTAATGTCGTCACTGTCGCACCATTTCATGAGGGCTCCCGGTGAGAGCCGGGAGATCCCGAGGGATAGTTTCTCGCCCAAGCAGTTATCCCACTCCTCGAGAACGTCCGGCCGGTGTGGGATCGGGGAATTGTGCCGCAGTGCCCAGAAAATCAGGTGCTCGTAGTCTGCTAGTGCCCGTTTGATTGTGGTGCCCGAGAGCACGCAAACCCGAGTCTCGGGGTGGGCCTGTAGGTAGTGGCGGATCTTCCGGGTCCTGCTGGCTCGCGGGTTCCTGACCTTATGGCCCTCGTCCAATATTAGGACGTCTGGCTGAATTGTGTCTAGTAGGTGTTTCCCGGTCTTGGGGCCGAGCGATTCGTAGCTCAGGATCTCAGGTATCGCCCCGACCTGCCAGTGTTTCGACAGCTCGCAAAAGTCGTGCTTGGTCTTATGTACTAGCTTGGCCGGGACCATGAGGACAGGCCGGCGGGCTCGGCCAATCAACGCCAGGAGTAGTGAGAGCAGGGTCTTCCCGGCCGAAACGGACATTGACGCAAACAACCCGCCATAGGCCCAGAACTCGTACAGGGCCACGGCCTGGACAGGGTAGAGTGCCATCGTACCGCCCGGGGTTTTGAGCCGGGCGGTCAGGTCGTCCGCTAATTTCTGGGCCTCAGTCTCCCCCCATCTACGCCGCGGCAGGTTATCTATTCGCGCGAATTCGGCCGAGTGAAGTACGGACCGATCCGAGAAATAGACTGCGGCTATTGGTGGGGGGTTGGATTTCATGGCAGGACTTCGAACAGTCGGTCGGTCACATAGACCGATGGTACCCCTGGTTGATTCGAGATAGACCTATTACGACGGTGCGACCAGACCTCGGTCCACTGGGTGTCGTATTCCGAGACGAAGACACGGGCACCGCGAGACCGCCACAGCCAGCAGATTTGGTCGAATTTGAAGTGATCGAAAATCCCGGTTTCATACCCCTCGGTCTGCCAGTATGGGGGATCGCAGTAGAACACCACACCCGGTCGCGCTAGGTCGGTCCAATTTCGATAATCCGCCTCTATCAGTGTCAGATTCTGAAGTCGAGAAAATCGATCGGCCCATGAATTCCAGTAGCGTGCATATTCTCGCTTGGGGTCGCCCTGCACACAACGGGCATTACCGCCGAACCATTTTCCGCCGAACGACAATCCGAAACCGACCGCCACGGTTGACGGACTACGATCCCCGGACTCGGCCGCGGCTTTGAAAGCCGCGTATTGCTCGTCGGTCACCCCCTCGACTGGCAGCCTAAGCCCCTGCCGGACGGCGCATAGCATTCCAACCAGGCCGGGGAATGCGTCCGCAGCTAGCGTCGGCCGCCAGGCACATAGGTGCTCGGTTACCGCACACCCACCGCAGAATGGCTCGATAACACCGATCGTTTCTGGCGCTTTCTCGCGCAAGACATCGACAATCTTACGAGCCAATCTGCTTTTGCCGCCCAGATATTGCATGGCTGGAATCCTAGCCGGTCAACCCCTCATACCACTTCAACTCCTCGAGTTCGTTCAAGCAGTCGGCCAGTGCCCGATGTGGCTGCGGTGTCCCCCAACGAGCCCGGTCACCAAATCGGGCCTTGGCCCGGATCTCAAACGAACAGATGTCGATCTGGTGGTAGCCGAAAACCTCAGCAAACCGAGGCAGGTAGGCCCGGAAAAACTTGAGGTCGAAACCCGGGTTTCGGCCCATCAGCACGGTCTTAGCGTTCGGCGCGATTCCGTAGTGTGAGAGCCCTAGGAGTAGAGTGTCCTCTATTTGCTGCCGGCCCGCTATCGCGGTCTCATTGTCGATCGTCTGTTGGGCCTGGAACAACTCGGACCAAAGCCCGTTATCGGTGTGCATTTTCTGCACCTTGGAATGCGTCCGGGCATAGATATCGGGGATCGGGGTGAGTTGCGGCCAAAGGTAGCTGACCTGGGTTTGGATGGTCAACTGGTCGTCCAGTACGACTAGTGCCAGCTCTAGGAGCTGGTTCTCGGTCTCGATTAGGCCGTTCGTTTCTACATCTGCTAGGATGATCATTGTGTGTTCCTCAGGCATACCTCGGGGTATTTGGCTGCCCCATGTCTGCCATTCTCCAGTCTTTGTGCCCGGCCACGCCGAGCGGGATTGTGTGCCAGCGACCGCTTGGCCGCTGCATTTCAAAGTATCCCTCTGTCGGGGATATGCGACACCGGAGCCAGACGTCCAGGTGGTCGAGTTGGCAGATTTCGACCTCCCATCCGTCAATCAGCGCGCGGAGTAGCTCCAGGAAACGGGGTCTGGTCACCCCGCCACCGCCCGCAAGGCTTGCGCCAGAGTAGTAGCTCGGTCGGCAAAGTCGACCGAGGGCAGCGCGCAGTAGCCGGGATTGCAGGCCATCGCCAGCGCGATTTCTCGTACCAGCGGATCGACCTCGGGGGACCCGTCGCCAGAGAATCCCCTTTCTGGCTCACTCGGTTGGGGATTTGCCCGAGAATCTTGCCCGTCCGGGTCGACCGCCGGCCCGAATACGGGCGGTGGTAGTGGCTGTGTAGGCAGCCCAGGGAAAGTGGGTGCGGGGGTGGATGCCGGGACTGCCGTCGCAACGGCAACCTGCGGCCCGAAAGGCGAAGCGGAAGCCGCTGCAGCCGCTGCAGCCAACCGATCGGCCTCGATTTGGGCGTTGGTCCGGCGGACACGCTTGGACTTCTCGGCTGCCGGGGGGGCAGCTGCCGCGGGGGCAGCTGTCGGCGCCGGGAACCCGGGCGGCGGCGAGAACTGGATTGGAGTCGGCGCTTGAACGTTGACGGCCGGCGGGGGGAAGACCATAGCGGGCCCTGTCTGTGGCGTCGCTGCTTGCCCGAACGGGTTGACGCCGGGGAGGTTGGGGGCTGTTTGGGCAGCGGCCTGCACTACCTGCGGGAATGGCGAGGTGACGGCAACCGGGGGTTGCTGTGGCGCCGGCGGGTTCGCTACGGCCATGCCGATCTGTTTCATGAAGTCGTCGACGGATCCGCCGGGCGAGGGGGTGAGTGGATTTGCGGTACTCATGAATATTTCCTTTTCTGTTAAACTACAGTGTTTGGTGTTACGGAACGAGCAGCCGCCATAAGCCGGACAATGCGCCGGGTTTGGCGGGAAATTAGCCGGGGATGTCTCGGCTCTCCTATGCGCTAGCATAACCGTCGCCACACTGTCTAGCAAGCTAAATCGCTCCAAGCACGTGTTTCGGTCGTGCGTCGCTCTGACCGGGTGGCAGGTGTGTGGCTTGTTGGCCGTGAGATAGAGCCAACACTCGTCCACCTGACTGGCCAAATACGTCAGGAAAGCGTGGGCCGCGTAGGTCAGCCCTTGGGGGTCGAATAGTAGTTTATCGGTGGTTAGCGCGTACCCGAGGTTACTGGTCGATTTGTAATCCCACACCTTGGAGGTTTGGTCAGACGGTTGTTCCAAGTCTTTCAGGAACACCCACAGATTTCCAACCCCCACCCCCTCCGGCCACCATCGAATTTCACGTTCGGCAATCACCCCAGCCGATAGGGGTGGTGGGATGTGCGCCAAGGCCGGGTATGCTATCTGTCCGTAAACCGTCCGGATATCCGGCGGTTTTGCGTTCAGAATCCAGCCCTCGAGGATAGCATGCACCGCCGTGCCGCGTTCTGAGTACTTGTTTCCGGGCCGCGGGATCTTCCCTATTTTGTCGAGCGCCCATGCCCGCTTACAGCCTTTGAGGTAGCTGGCCAGCTGGCTGGGGGAGACGTGCGGCTCATAGTGACCGGCATACCGCCCAAGCCGAAGCAACTCGCGGATCGTGGGCGCGTTTGCAGGGTCGGCGCACCACTCGCAAACGGTAGCCGGCGGGTCGATGTGTTTTCCGCAGGGACAGAATGGCATAACGTCTCCTCCCGAACACTATCCCGCAATAGGTTTAGCCGCGCAACCACTTTTCGACTGTTGACGGGCGACCGAATCCAGTCCAGACTAGTCGACGGATGCAAAGCGCCGATATTACCGAGGTCAGAGCGTGGGCCCACCAATACGCGGCGGCGGGCTTGCACCCAGTCGAATTGTGCGGCCCGGCTGTTCAATGCAAATCCCCAGGAAAACAGCCTAGGAATGTGGGCTGGACGACAGAGGAGCGACCACAACACCCGGACACCTACCACCCCGGCTGCAATCTCGGCCTGCGCATGGGGCGTCAGTCGGACGGGTCAACCCTAGTGTGTGTCGACGTCGACTCGACGGACCCAAACGCCCTGGCAGCAATCGCCCCCCTGACAGAGTGGCCGATTTCCCTAATCCAGCGGACTGGCAAAGACCGCTGGCATTTCCTATACCTATGGCCGGCCGAGGTACCGCTACCAGGCAACAAGGTCAAGCTACACGGGCCAGACGGTCAGCAGATCCCGATCGATATCCGTGCGGACGGGGGCCAAATAGTCGTCCAGCCGTCCGTTCACCCAGAGACCGGGCGGCCGTACACTTGGCTAAATCTCGGCACGGACGTAAAGACCTTGCCAATCGAGCTAGCCCGAGCTATCTTAAAAGCAGGCAAGCAAGGCAGAACCCAACACACTAGCCCAGCGACCGAAGAGCCCGGTAGTGTCTCCTCCTCCAATCGCGCTGCAATCCCGTACCAATCGGACGTTGCCTCGGTGCCTGGCGTTAGTGTGTTGGGTTCTGCCTCTGCTTTTGTAGAGGTTTCGGACGCTGTTTGGCGTCGCACCTTGAAGAAACTGGCCAGTCGGAACAACCCGACGGCGGCCGCGTTTGAGCGATTGGGTCGTGGCGGGGCGCTGGCAGAGTCGGGGGAGCGGGACTCCAAAATCACGGCTATGTGCTGGGCGTTGGCCAGGGAACTACCGCAGGCCCATCCCGACTGGATCGCCCGGCAGTTCGAGAGCTCGCTAAGCCTGATGGCCAGCCTGGCGCCATTCGCCGCACCGTGCGACGTCGCACTCAAATTCCGGACGGCCACGGCCAAGCAGGCGGCCGAGGTTCCTGAAGTGGCGCTTCTGACTTCCAGTCAAGGCGGGGTAATCGCGAGCATCGAGAACGTGCTTCGGGTGCTGCGCGGGGATCAATTACTCTATTGCCGCTGGGCATACGACGAATTCGCCGAAAAAGTAGTGGTGAACAGCCGGTTGCCGTGGGACGCGAACGGACTGCACTACCCAAGGCAGGTCAACGACCAGGATTTCAGTCAGCTGGCCGCCTATTTCATGCGGGCCCACCGGTTGAACGTCAGTACTTCAATGGCCCTGGAAGGTGTGTGGGTAGCGGCCCGCGAGAGCGCATTCCACCCCGTGAGAGAATACATCCTTGGAGCGGTCCCGAAGTGGGACGGGAAGCCTCGCATCGATACCTGGCTAATTGACTTCTGTGGGGCCGAGGATTGCCAGGTTAACCGGTGGATCGGTTCATGGTGGTTGATGTCCGCCGTGCGACGCATCGCGGATCCGGGATGCAAGAACGACTATTGCCTGATCCTCGAGGGGCGCCAGGGTCGGAAAAAGTCGCAGGCTCTCGAAGCGCTGGCGTCCCGCGAGTGGTTCACCGATGACGTGCCGAACATTCAGGACACGGTTGCGGCCGCCCAAAACATCGCCGGCAAGTGGATTGTAGAACTGGCCGAATTGTCCTGCGTTCGATCGGCGAAAGATGTGGAGGCCGTCAAGGGCTTTCTGACCCGGCAGATTGACCGATATCGCGTGCCCTACGGCCGCGTGTCGGAGGACCATCCAAGGCAATCTGTATTCGCAGGGTCTGTCAACGATTCAGAGTATTTGACCGACCCGACGGGCAATCGCCGGTTCTGGGCCGTCCGAGTGTCCGACAAGAATGTGGACGTAGAGGGGCTGCGAGAGATCCGCGACCAACTCTGGGCCGAGGCTGCTGTCCGGATGGCAAGCGGGGAAAAGCATTGGCCTGAGACCGAAGCCCAGAAGGCACTGTTCGAGCGGTCGATCGCCAAACGGCAGGTTTCCGACTCATGGTCCGACAAAATCCTGTGCTGGCTCGACAATCCGATTGGCTATCGCGGCCAGGCACTGACTACGGCTTTCCTGCTCGAGCAGGTGTTTGATATCCGGGCGGCCCGTCGGGGGGACGATGCTAGGGTCTCTGCCTGCTTGCAGTCGCTCGGCTGGCGTCGCGACGTTTCTGGCACCCTACGGGTTTGGGTGCCGCCTAAAGATTTAGTCAGTCAACCAACCAACGTTATCCCCCTAAGGAGTGTGTCATGACAATGACGCTAGAGCAGCTTTTGGCCGAAGCACGGAAACACCCCATGACCGAGGCCGAGAAACTAGAGCAGCGGATTTCGTGGGTCCGCGGCGAGATACTGCTTGCCGATCCAGATATGCCGAGAGAAGAAGCCGACCGACAGGCGAGGGAAGCCGTCGCAAACCGTGACAGGGAGAGTGCCTGATGTCAACAAAACTGTGGGACGCGGGCCGTATTCACCGTGCGAAATCCTGGCTGGCCGAGAGCCGAACCCTTGGCGAGGCCTTGCGCGGTATGCGGGCGGCTTGGCCTGAGGTGACCGAGGCGGCCCTTTACAACGGGTTCAAGGGGGCTGGCGAGCCCCCACCGTCGACCTTCCTCAGGGGCGGTGTGGTGCCAGAACCCACGGCACCTAAGGACAAGTTCCGGCCACTGATCTCGGCCGCACGTAGAGCCCCCACATTCGAAGCCTTGTGTGATGCGCTAGACCTGCCGCCGTCTAAGGTTCGGTCGCTGATAGTGGACGCGCAAGCGGCCGGGCACGCTATCCGCACAGGCGCCGACTCTATCGCTCTCGGTCATGAGCCCACGGTTGGAGTGGTTGACTCCGGCGTGCCGGGAACGGTCGGAGAGCGGTTCCGGATCGGGGTGGTGTCCGATCTACATCTTGGCAGCAAATACTGTTTGCGCAGTCAGTTGGTTGATTGTGTGAATCGGATTTATCGCGCTGGCGCGCGGGATATCCTGGTCCCGGGTGACCTGTTGGATGGTTGCTACTCGCACGGCACGTTTGAGCTCCGCTATTCGGGCATTGAAGATCAGACCGCGGACCTATGCCGCACGTTGCCGGCGCTTGACGGGCTGCGGTACCACTGCATTACTGGCAATCATGATGAGACGTTCACCAAGCCGACGGGTATGTCGGTCGGGCGGTATATCGAGAGTTTCCGGCCCGACGTCCGGTTCTATGGTGACAGAGCGGCCACGTTGCGGATCGGCGGTACCACCGTCCGAATGTTGCACCCCTCGGGGAGTTGTTCATATGCGATCTCGTATCGCCTGCAAAAATTTGTGGAGGGCTTCGATTCGGCCGAGAAACCAGGTATCCTACTTGTGGGGCACTATCATCGCTCGGCATACCTTTTCGTACGTGGGGTGCATGCGTTCACCTGCCCAACTTTTCAGGGGCCGGGTAGCGCGTTCGGCAAATCGCTCGGGCTTGGGGCGCAGAGCATGGGCGGGCTGTTACTGGGCTGGAAAGTGACGGCCGTGGGTACCATCAGAGAACTAGATATCCGAGCACTCAACTACTTCAAGGTAGAACGCGCCAAGGAAGCCTAGCATGGGCGCGCGCAAATACCACACACCGGAGGAGAAGCGCCTAGCGAGGAATGCTTGCGCGGCCGCGTATCGCGCAGCCCACCCAGAGCTCAAGATCGTCTACGCCGAGCGCCGCAAGGAAGTAGAACGTATCCGTCGAGAGGCTGACCCAGAGGGCTACCGCCAACAACATATCGAGGCTGTGCGAGCCTACCGAGCTACACACACCGAGCTAGTGAAGGAACGATGCCGGCTAGCCGTGCGACGAATCAATGCGAAAAAGTACGGCTGTCCGCCCGAACTAATCGAGGCATGGGACTACGCCAGCAAATTCGGCAATTGCGAGATTTGCGGCAAGCCGGCGAAAGATAGCGCCAAGGGCCGGTTGCACAAAGACCACGCACATACCGATCCGCCCGTACCCAGAGGTTGCCTGTGCGACTGCTGCAATCACGGTCTCGGGAAGTTTCAAGACTCGCCAGAGCTACTGGCGGCAGCGATTCGTTACCTCCGAACCAAAGACCCGAGGTATCGGGCGTGACCACCGAAGGCCGACACCACGACCTTGCAGACCTGCTAGACAGGTGCTTGCGAAACCCTATCCTCGGCTTGTGTGAGGGGGTTTCAATCACTTGGGTTACCTCGACCAAGGGGAGGGTGCACCGCATAATCCTCGGATCGTACGACAGAACGAAAGGCCGGATCGAGATAAACGACCGGCTGGACCGTTGGTACGTCCCCGAATATGTGCTGCTGGACGTGATTAGGCACGAGCTTTTGCACAGGCTGGTGGGCTGGACCAGCCGAGACGACCAGCACGGCCCGGTTTTTATGCGGGCCGAGCGTTCATTCGGTAGCCACGGCCGCGCAGAGGCTTGGATCGAGCGCAACCAGCATCGATTGTTTAGAGGATAGTTTGACGGTCAAGCCCTGAACCAGTGATTTTTGCCCCAAAGCACTCTACCGTCAACCATTCGACGAACCAGTCCGGACCCCAAAAGCACCTTCCGGCACACCCGACGGTCGGCCTCGGTAAAGACGTCGCGGGCAGACCCCTGAATGACGGCCATCCACTCATTCAGCACCATTGGCTTAGCGTCCAGGTGTTCGTCCAGCCAGTTGAACAGTCGTTGAATCTTTTCGGCCACAGGTTCGTTATCCTGGAATCGAATCCCGGACCATCCGGCCTTTTTTGCTAGCCTGTGTACATACCAATACGGCTGGCCGATCTGCACTGCAAGGCACTGAATGCTACCGGCCTTGTCCAGTCGATCACAGATTCCCTGATATTGGTCCGGCTTCACTCGCTTGATTCTCTTTTCCCTATGTGGGTTTTTTGGTGGTGGTGTCGGCTTGTCATCCTTCTTCAACCGCAGTCGTGCGAACAGTTCCAGCGACACCCCCAACTCTGTCGCGGCAACCACCGGGCTGCTGTGTGTGTAGGGCCAACCGAGAGCTTGCTGTGCAGCGGCCAGCCGTTGCTCGTGCGTCAACGCGAGCCAGGCTCGCTCGCTGGGCAGTGGTTGGTTGGTTGGGTTGGTGGTGGTCGGCAGCTCGTAAGCTAGTAGCGCGGCTTCCACCCAGTGTTGGGACACCCGTAGGTGTGTCGCTATTCGCTGGGGTGCGAGGGTCTTGGATAACTGGGTGAGTGTTGCGCATAGGGTCTGGTCACGGAATCGGACCAACTGGCAGAAGCCGGGGTCGACAGATTGAGGGCAGATATTCAGGCCGGCCAGTTGGCTGGTATTAGTGTCTAGGAGTTCCAGGAATAGGTGGGCTCGGTCCGGGTGACCGAGCCTTGAGTGTAAGGTCGGCAAGTCTCGGGTTGCGAGCGCTTGAATTTCAGCGCTACGGTTCATAGCATCGCCCTTTCCACTATCGCAATCAGGCCTATCTCCGGGTTCGACCGCGCCGCCTCCGCCGCCGCCTCCGCCGCCTCCTCCGCCGCCCCCGCCGCCGCC
>Ga0172380_10001079_pt1 | contig 48560 bp, 60 predicted proteins | sample Leawe162metaG_FD_119747 | JGI IMG/M metagenome (GOLD analysis project Ga0172380, IMG submission 119747) | Leachate microbial communities from a municipal landfill in Southern Ontario, Canada - Leachate well 162 metaG | ecosystem: Engineered > Solid waste > Landfill > Unclassified | place... | reverse complement strand
GCCTGCTGGACGGGGGACAGATCGAGGTACACGAGATCAACCGGATACGTAATCCCCTTTTCCCCGGCATACAGCCGGAGCCGATCAGCAAAAACCTGAGCAAGCTCGCCAGGCAGGTCATCAGGAACAATGCGGCTGTCGGGTTCGCCACGGATGGGGACGCCGACCGTATCGGCATTATCGATGAGAACGGCCGTTTTATGACCACGCAGGAAGTATTCGCGCTGCTTGCTATGTATTTACTGGACGTCCGCAAAGAGCGCGGCCCGCTGGTTAAGACACTGACTTCCACCGACATGCTCTTCCAGATTGGTGAGATGTATAACGTGCCCGTCTTCGAGGAGCAGGTGGGATTCAAATATGTGGCGCCGGTAATGATCAGGGAAAAGGCCTTGCTGGGCGGCGAAGAGAGCGGCGGCTACGGTTTCCGCGGACACATACCCGAGAGAGACGGTATGCTGGCCGGCCTGTATTTCATCGACTACATCGTCCGAACGGGCAAGTCGCCCTCGCAATTACTGGCGAGTCTGTTTAAAAAGGTCGGCCCTCATTACTACGACAGGCTGGACATACACACTACAGACGAAATCAAGCAGCAAATGTTACTGAAATTATCGACAGCATCCGTCTCTAAGATAGGAGGCCAGAAGGTTGTTAATCTGGATAAGCGGGACGGATTTCGCTATAAACTGGAGGACGGCTCCTGGCTGCTGGTACGCTTCTCCGGCACCGAGCCTCTGGTGCGTATTTACGCCGAGTGCAGTTCCATGGATGAGGTTCAAAGATTGATTCAATATGGTCAGGAGATGGTGGGGGTATGAGCTATGGTAAACCTGGATGATAGTTCCCTTTATGCTTCCCTGGACAAATCCGGCATGGGGGCGCAGATACGCGGCCTCCCCGAACAATGCCGGCAGGCCTGGGACAAAGCCTGCAAATTTAAACTGCCTCCCGGCTACTCTGATGTCGATAGGGTTGTAATACTGGGCATGGGCGGCTCAGCCATCGGCGGGGACCTGCTCAGGGGGCTTACTGCCGACTTAAGCCGTCCGCTCGTGCTGGTTCACCGCGACTATGACCTTCCCGCCTGGGTTGATGAAAGGACGCTCGTCATCGGGGCGAGCTATTCCGGGAACACTGAGGAGACTATCTCGGGATTTACGCAGGCGCTGAAAGCCGACTGCAAGAAACTTGTTATATCAACAGGCGGCAAGCTGACTGAACTGGCGCGCGAAAACAAAGTGCCTGTTTTCGTCATAGAACACGTTTCTCCACCACGCGCGGCCCTGGGTTATGGTTTTCTGCCCCTGCTGGCGTTAATGTGCAACCTTGGCTTTACAAGCGCCAAAGCGGCGAATGTGGATGGCATGATCAGGGCTCTGGAAACCCTCGAGACAAGCTGGCAGGAAAACAGCCCATCCGAGCGTAACCAGGCCAAGATGCTGGCCTCCAGGCTATACGGGAAAATTGCTGTAGCTTACGGCGCGGGCATACTCACCGATGTCGCCCGTAGATGGAAGACCCAGATCAATGAGAACAGCAAGCAGTGGGCTTTTTTCGAGACCCTGCCCGAGCTCAATCATAATGCAGTCCTGGGCTACCAATTCCCGGCGGATATGGCCGAACGCATGTACGTCATTTTCCTGCGTTGCCAGTCCCTGCATCCGCGCACGCTGATCCGATATAAGATCACCGGCGAACTTCTGGATCAACGCGGCATCCCCCATCAATATGTAGACAGCCACGGGGGCAATGACCTGAAACACGTTATGAGCCTCGTGCTGCTGGGAGATTGGGTCAGCTACTACCTGGCAATGCTTAACGGCATCGACCCCAGCCCAATCCCCGAGATTAACCTGCTGAAGAAACGACTGGCCGAGGCATAGTAGCTCCCTGAATAGGGGACGATACCTATATCTTTGACCCGATAATCCAAGTATACTTTGCTTAAATGACCTGGGAGGGTCATACTTAGTGATGCGCATTAACAAGAAGATTCTATTAGTCTATCCCGAATACCCCGACACTTTCTGGAGCTTCAAACATGCCCTCAAGTTCGTTTCTAAAAGAGCAGCCTTCCCGCCGCTCGGCCTGCTGACCGTGGCGGCCATGCTGCCCGCCGAATGGGAACTGAAACTGGTGGACATGAACACAGGGCGATTGAGCGATAACGACATCAAGTGGGCTGACATGGTTTTTATCAGCGCCATGGTGGTGCAGAAGGACTCTGCTAAGGCCGTTATCAAGCGCTGCAAGAAGATGGGCGCGACTGTGGTGGCCGGAGGACCGCTATTCACCACGCAGCACGAGGAATTCTCCTGCGTGGACCATTTCGTGCTGGACGAGGCTGAAGTCACCCTGCCCCCCTTCCTCTCAGACCTGGAAAAGGGCTGTCTGCAAAGGTTGTATACTTCCAAGGTCAGGCCTGATATCAATATCACACCGATACCGCGCTGGGACCTGGTCCAGAAAAAGAAGTACTCATCTATGGTTGTCCAGTATTCCCGCGGCTGCCCCTTTGACTGCGAGTTCTGCGATATCGTGGTGCTCAACGGTCACATGCCGCGCACCAAGGGACGCGAGCAGATGCTCAGGGAGCTGGATGCGCTTCATGCCACCGGCTGGCGGGATAGCGTCTTTATCGTGGATGACAATTTCATCGGCAATAAGAAGAAGCTGAAAGCTGAGATGCTGCCGGCTATCATCGAATGGTCACAGAAGAGGCATTTCCCCTTTTCCTTCCACACGCAGACGTCCATCAACCTGGCCGATGACAACGAACTGACGGGGCTGATGACAAAAGCTAATTTCAACATGGTATTCATCGGCATCGAGTCCCCCAATAAGCAGAGCCTGACTGAATGCGGCAAATCACAGAACTCGAGCCGTGACCTCATAGCCGCGGTGAAGAAGCTTCAGCACGCCGGCCTGGAAGTACAGGGTGGATTCATCGTGGGATTCGACAGCGATCCGCTGTCGATTTTCCAGGACGTTATCAATTTCGTGCAGAACAGCGGTGTGGTGACGGCTATGGTAGGCCTCTTGAATGCTCCCAGCGGCACGCGTCTGCATAAGCGCCTTGAGAGCGAGAACCGCCTCACCGGCAGCAGCTTCTCGGGCAACAACACCGACGTCTCCATCAATTTCGTGCCGAAGATGAACGTTAACAAACTGATGGACGGCTACCGTAGAATAATCAATACGATCTATGCGCCCAACCAGTACTACGCACGGGTAAAGACATTCCTGCGAGAGTACCGGCCCAAACGGCAGAAGATCTCGATTATGAAATCGCAGAATATCGGGGCGTTTTTCAAGTCGCTATGGGTGCTGGGAGTTCAGGGCAAGGAACGCTGGCATTTTTGGGACCTCATGTTCTGGACAGCGTTTAAACGCCCGCGTTCGTTCTCTCTATCGATATCCATGGCCATCTACGGCTTCCACTTCCGTAAAATAGCGGAGGCAAGCACCCGTCAACTCAGGTTGTCTCAAGCTGTAATATAGCCCTGAATTGCACCAGGCGAGTGTGCCATATTCAATCCCGATAATAATAAGGGCCCGCTTCGATTGAAGCGGGCCCTTTCGTTTGGCTGTTGCGTCGCACGACTTTAACGCTTGGTGTACTGCGGAGCCTTGCGGGCTCGTTTCAGACCGTATTTCTTCCGTTCTTTGATACGAGGATCGCGCGTCAGCAGGCCGTGCTGACGTAACGGGCTCTTGTAACTTTCATTGAGGCTAACCAGGGCACGGGCTATACCGTGTTTGATGGCGCCCGCCTGGCCTGTCATGCCGCCGCCTGTTACTTTTATCTCGACATTGTATTTTCCGACCGTGTCGGTGACAGTAAACGGCATCTCAATCATGCGCCTGTGGTCAACCAGAGTGAAAAGCTCCTGATAAGGTTTACCGTTGATTACAATATTGCCCGATCCGGAAGATACTCTAACCTGCGCTATGGCGCACTTTCTTCTGCCCGTTCCACGATTATATGTTGTTGTACTCATTTGCGGGTGCTCCCTTTGTCAGATTCTTTTATGCCGGCCAGTTGCGCCTCGTGGGGATGTTTATCGCCGGCATATACCTTCAATTTTTTATACATGGCCCTGCCCAGCGTACTGTTGGGCAGCATGCCCTTAACAGCATGCTCAATAACTCGTTCGGGATGCTTCTGCAGCATCTCGCCGAGCGTCACCGACCTTATGCCGCCCGGATACCCGGAAACCCGGTGGTATGATTTATTTGAGAGTTTCTTTCCCGTTACCCTTATCTTTTCAGCATTGATTACTACCACGAAATCGCCTGTATCCATATTGTTGGCGAACATGGCCTTATGCTTTCCGATAAGGAGTTTGGCAATCTGTGAACACAATCTTCCCAGGGTCTGGCCGCTGGCGTCCACCAGATGCCATTTCCTTTCGATCTCACTTGCTTTAGGTGCATAGGTTTTCATATTTAAACTCCGAATTATCCGCGTAAATAACTTTTACCAGACAAAGCCCGTGCGCCGGTGCTGTGGGCCCGGCCAGGCTCAATTTTTTCATCTCCAAAATACCTTTAAATTCCTCTATTGCCATTTTCCCCATCCCAACCCTTACCAGTGTACCCACCATATTGCGCACCTGGTGCGTTAAGAACGATTTGGCTTTAACGCTGAAGGCTATTAAATCGCCTTCACGCGTAATTCCCGCATCGTAAATAGTCCGTACCGTGCTCTCCTCCCTATCCCAATCTGTAACAAAAGAAGCAAAATCATGCTCGCCTATGAGCAATTTGCTGGCCAGGTCCATGCGCCCGGTGTCCAGCTCTGCCGCCACATGGTAATAAATATCATTCCCCAGGGATGCCCGCGACCTCCTGTTTAATATCAGATACCTGTACTCACGGCTGACGGCATCTTTCATAACATTGAACCTGGCTGAAACTTCGCCGGCCATGAGGACCGAGATATCCCGTGGCAAGTAATGGTTTAGTCCGCTGACGAATACTTTCGCAGGCAATGCTGAGCCAGTCCTGAAGCTAACCACCTGGCCCGTGGCATGAACTCCTGTATCAGTCCTGCAGGCAGCGATCACGCGCCGCCCCTCGCCCGTCAGCTTAAATATAGCCTTCTCAATCTCATCCTGTATAGTAGGCTGAGCTTTCTGCCACTGGAAGCCGAAATAACGTACGCCGTTATATTCGACCACGAGAACAATTTTTCTTAACTTGTTAAAGATCTCCACCGCGAAAGTGAATCTTACTCCACCATCTCGATAAGCGCCATAGGCGCCCGGTCACCTTCGCGGGACCCCAGCTTTAAAACACGTGTGTAGCCGCCCGGGCGCGATTTGTACCTCGGTGCGTACTCGGTAAATACTTTTTCAACAACCTGCTCGTCGTAGATAAAGGCCAACGCCCGCCTTCTCGAGGCCAGGCTTCCCTCTTTGCCCAGGGTGATCATTTTGTCAGCCAGTCCCCTGGCTTCCTTGGCCTTGGGCAGTGTTGTAGTGATCTTGCCGTGATTCAGCAGATCCGTAACAAGGTTGCGGTACAAAGACCAGCGATGTGCTGTCGGTCTGCCCAGTTTTTTCCCTGATAGCCTGTGTCTCATTCGTTGTCACCTTCAGTGTCGGCGCTCTTAGCGCGCTTCTTCTTTTTATCTTTTTCAATAGGGGCGCCTGACGACTCAACTCCCAAATCCTTTAATACGACCTCTACTTCCTCCCTCGATTTAACGCCGAATCCACCCAGCGACATCAGGCCATCCAGACCCTTCTCCAGTAGCTGGCCGGTCATAGTTATGCCTCCCCGTCGCAGGCTGTTGTATGTATGCGTCGACAGGTTTAATTTCTCCAGAGGCATATTATAAACATCCGCAGGTATCGATTTCTGCCAGGCTTCACTTTCTTCTTTATCTGCAATCGTCCTGGCCAGGCCGGTGAAACAATTGAATTGCTCGATCAGTACAGCCACGCTTTCAGAGAGGGCTTCGATCGGATCTACTGTGTTGTCGGTCCAGATCTCCAGTGTCAGTCTTTCTTTGCCCGCCCCCTGGCCCGGGCCGCTGCTCTCAACAGCGTAATTGGCGCGTGTAACAGGGGAGAACACCGCATCAATGGATATCTCCTTGCTCGTCCCTTCGCTGGTAACGATAATGCCCACGCTGTCACCCATGCCCGCCGGTTGGTATCCCTTGCCTGCCTTGACCGTGAACTCAATATTCAGTTTAGCTTCACTGGAATCGAGGGTTGCCAGGTAGAGGTCGGGATTAACAATTTCGAAATCGGTCGGGTTCTCTATAACTATATCACCAGCCTTCAGGTCGACCTTCCCCTTAACTTTAAGCGTCATTTTGCCCGTTTCAGCAGTCTTTGAGAGCAGTTTGATGCGTATGTCACGCACATTCATCAAAAATTCAGTCACATCCTCTTTCATATTGGAGATGGTGCTGAACTCCTGCGTTATACCCTCGACCATAACCGAGGTAATGGCTGCGCCGCGCAGAGAACTGAGCAGCACGCGCCGGATGCTGTTACCCAGTATTACGCCAAAACCTTTTTCCAGCGGCTCGGCAACGAATTTACCGTAATTCTCACGGTATTCGGTACATTCAATTTTTGGCAAAGCTAATTGAACCAAAAATCCTCCTATCGGGAATAGAATTCCACGATCGCTTTCTCGTTGAAATTCGTTTTTATCTCACCAGCGGCCGGCAGCGATACAATCCGGCCTGTCATATTTTCTTTTTCCAATGACATCCACGCCGGCACGTCCTTATCCTCAACTTTTTCAACCAGAGTCTTATAGTACTCGCTCTTTGTGCTCTCTTTACGCCATTCGACCACGTCACCTGTTTTAACCAGGCAGGAAGGGACATCGGTCCTGCGCCCGTTGAGCTTGATGTGCCCGTGGCGCACGATCTGTCTGGCCTGGCTGCGCGAATCTGCGAATCCCAGGCGAAATACGACATTATCCAGCCGCCTTTCAAGCAGGGCCACAAGGTTATCACCCGTAATTCCCTGTGCTCTGGATGCCTCCTGGAAAAAGCGGCGGAACTGGCGCTCAAACGTGCCGTACGTATACTTGGCTTTCTGCTTTTCCATAAGCTGAAGGCCGCGCTCTGATACCTTGGGCCGGCGCTTTCTGCCCGATGCATGGGGTCCGGGAGGTGTATCCCTGCGCTCGAGGGCACATTTCTCCGTAAAGCACCTCTCGCCCTTCAGCATGAGCTTGGTGCCCGTACGACGGCACAAACGACAATAAGCTTCTGTATATCTCGCCATTTCTTATACTCGCCTTCTCTTTCTGGGTCTGCATCCATTGTGCGGCACGGGCGTTACGTCCCGTATCCCGGACACCACAATGCCCGAGGCCTGTATAGCCCGTATAGCGGCTTCCCGCCCGCTGCCGGGCCCGCGCACAAAGACCTCGACCTGGCGCAGGCCGTGTTCCTTCGCCTTGGCGGCGGCGCCCTGCGCGGCCATCTGGGCCGCGTACGGGGTGCCTTTGCGGGATCCTTTAAATCCAGCCGTACCCGAACTGCCCCACGAGATGACGCCGCCTTTAGCGTCCGTCAGCGTAATGATAGTATTGTTAAAAGTTGATGTTACAAAGGCTTTGCCTTCGTGAATCAGCTTCCGTTCGCGTTTTCTTGTTCTGACCTTCTTTTTCTGCGGCATATCAGCTGGTTACTCCTTTACTTCTTGGTAGCGCCGCGCTTCTGCCCGCGCCCGGCGACAGTCTTCTTGGCTCCACGCTTGGTGCGCGCGTTGGTACGCGTCCTCTGTCCCCGCACCGGCAGGTTCCGCTTGTGCCTGATACCACGGCGGCTGCCTATTTCTATCAACCGCTTGACATTCATGGTGACCTCTTTGCGAAGCTCACCCTCTACGTTATAGTCCTTGTCTATCCTTTCACGTATGCGGCTGACTTCCTCATCAGTCAGATCTTTGACCTTCTTGGTCGGATCTATCTTCAGCGTCTTCAAGATCTTTTTGCTGATGCTCGGTCCTATACCATGGATATACTGTATAGAGAAAAGCACCTGCTTTTCCCTTGGAATGTCTACGCCTGCAATACGAGCCATGTTCTAATTTTCTCCTGTGACTATCCCTGACGCTGCTTGTGTTTAGGGTTCACGCAAATCACCCGCACAACGCCGCGGCGACGGATTATTTTGCACTTCTCACAACGTTTTTTAACTGAAGCTCTGACCTTCATTTCCGATATGTCCTCGTTTCCAAAAAAACCGCTTAATACTATAATCCTTTTATTCACTTTATGTCAAAACAATACTCTCTGTCTTACTTGAAGCGGTAGGTTATCCTGCCTCTGGTAAGATCGTAAGGTGACAACTCAACCAGCACTTTATCCGCTGGCAATATCCTGATGTAGTGTCTGCGCATTTTTCCCGATATATGTGCAAGGACCCTGTGACCGTTGGCCAACTCCACTCTGAAAGTAGCATTGGGCAACGATTCAATTACAGTTCCTTCGACCTCAATTGCTTCTTTTTTATCCATATACTGTTCTTACGGCATTGTCAGGATCTGGGCTTCTCCGCTCCTGATGGCAATAGTATGCTCAAAATGCGCCGACAGGCTATGGTCGGCGGTATGTACCGTCCAGCCGTTGGCGTTCTGCCGTGTCTTCCAGCCGCCGGCGTTTACCATCGGCTCAAGCGCAAGTGTCATGCCCTCTTTCAACTTGAGCCCATCGCCTCTGGTGCCGAAGTTGGGCACCAGCGGGTCCTCATGCATATCCCTGCCGATTCCGTGACCCGAGTATTCCCTGACCACATTGTAACCCTGCTGTTCCGCGTAAGTCTGAATGGCTGCCCCGATATCCCCCAGCGTCCCGCCTTCGCGCGCTGACGCTATCCCCTGCATCAGGGACGTCCGGGCGACTTCCATCAGACGGGTTGCTTCAGGGCTGATCTGACCGACACCAACGGTAACAGCGGCGTCGCCCTGAAATCCTTTAAAAATGACCCCGAAATCCAGTGATACTATGTCGCCTTCCTTCAGCACTCTGTTGTCAGGTATGCCGTGAACGATCTCATCGTTCACCGACGCACAGATGCTGGCAGGAAAACCGTTATAGCCTTTGAACGACGCTCTGGCCTCTTTCCACCTGCCCAATTCCTTTTCGGCCAGGTCGTTGAGCTGCCGCGTCTTAATGCCCGGTTTAACTGCTTGGCTCATTCTCTGTAACACTATCGCTACAATCCTGCCGGCCTCTCGCATGATAGCGATCTCCTCGGCCGATTTAATAATAGTCATTTATTTCTTCTGCTTCAGTCCTTTAAGAAACTGAACTATATCTTTGCCCACCTCGTTTATGTGCTGATTGCCGTTGCATCTGAAAAGCCTGCCTTTTTTATCATAGTACTCAAGCAGCGGCATGGTCTGGGCGAAATAAACCTTCAGACGCTCTTTAATAGTCTCTTCTTTATCATCAGCTCTCTGGTAAAGCTCGCCTTCACACTTATCGCACACGCCCTCTTTCTTGGGCGGCTGGTTCTTTTGATGGAAAGGAGCCTGACAGGTCCGGCATACCCAGCGTCCGGTCAGCCTGTCGAGCAGTACGCTTTCGGGCACCTCGATATATATGGCTCTTTCGATCGCTTTGCCCTGCTTCTCCAGCGCGGCATCCAGCGCCCTGGCCTGTTCGAGTGTGCGGGGGAAACCGTCAAAGACACAACCGTTTTTGCAGTCGTCTTTTGCAATCCTTTCGAGGATCATCTTGATAGTTATCTCGTCAGGCACCAGTTTTCCGGCTTTCATGTACGATTCCGCCTGCTTTCCCAGATCGGTCCCGTTCTTCAGCGCATGCCTGAAAAGATCGCCTGACGCAACGTGCGGCAACGACATCTCTTTAACTATAATATCTGCCTGGGTACCCTTTCCTGCACCGGGCGCTCCAAGCAATATGAAGAACATTTTCAAATCCTCCTTACTTTAAGAAACCTTCATAGCGCCGCATGGTAAGCTGCGCCTCTATCTGCTTCATGGTATCCAGCGCCACGCCCACTACGATCAGTATGGCTGTGCTGGAAAGCGTCATTACCGATGCGTTTGTAATCTGACTGGCGAAAAACGGCATAATGGCCACGATGGCCAGGAAAAGGGCCCCGCCCCAGGTCAAACGATTGGTTACGCCGTTTAAATAGTCCGTCGTGGGCTTGCCCGGCCGGACGCCCGGAATGAATCCTCCCTGTCGCTGCAGGGTGCGAGCCAGGTCCATCTGCTCAAAAATAACCATGGTATAGAAAAAGGTGAAGCCGACGACCAGCACGAAGTACAGGATCCAGTAGAAAAGGCCGATGGGCACAGGTGTACTGGGATTGAACCATTCCATAATTGTGTTGGCAAAATTAGGGTCCTGCCCCGCCGGCGCTGCGAAGTAGCTGGCTATGGTGCCGGGGAATATCATGAGGGACATGGCGAAGATCAACGGGATCATGCCCGCCATGTTAACTCGCAGTGGTATGTATGTAGATCCTGCCTGCCGATACATCTTGCCTCCGCGGAAAGCCGTACGGGCATATTGCACCGGTATGCGGCGGTGTCCTTCTGTGAAAATCACGATTAAAACCACCGTGGCCAGCGCCAGCAATGCAAATACACCGACGCCCGCCCAGTTATCCTTGGCTATCATGCCGCGTCCTATCTGTTCCGGCAGTCCGGCGATGATGCCGCCGAAGATGATGATCGAAACACCGTTGCCGATGCCCCTCTCGGTTATTAATTCGCCCAGCCATACACATATCATAGTGCCGGCGGTAAGCGATGCCACGATGGCCACTGTCTCCAGTGGACCGGCCTCAAGTACGCCTCCCTGGCTGCGTAAAAGCTGAAGCTGGGCAAATCCCTGCAGCGCTGCCAGCGGTATGGTCAGCCAGTGGGTTATCTGATTGATCCTGTTCCTGCCGGATTCTCCCTCTTCCGAAAGCCTGCGCAGAGCAGGTATAACCGGCACTAAAAGCTGCATTATAATCGATGAAGTGATATAGGGATATACGCCCATTGCAGCTATGCTGAAATATCTCATGGCGCCGCCGCTGAAAAGATCGAGCATGCCCAGCAGCTGATTGCGGTCGAAAATATCTTGAAGTTGGGCCAGGTCCACGCCGGGTATGGGAACATGGGCAATAAACCTGAATACGATCAGCATTGCCAGAGTGAAGATAAGCTTCTGCCTGAGGTCAGGCAGCGAGAAGGCATCGATCATCGCCTGGATCAGGCGGGGCCGTGACTGAGTCTGCGGCATACTAAATCTCCTCTACCTTACCACCGGCCGCTTCGATTTTGCTCCTGGCAACCCCTGAAAACTTATTGGCCTTGACTGTAAGCGCCCTATCCAATTCGCCGTTTCCAAGTATCTTGACAGGCAGGGACGCCGACTTGATCAGGCCGGATTGAACTAATATCTCGGTATTCACCTCGACGCCCGCGTCGAATTTCTTCAGATCTCCCACATTAACCAGGCTGAATTGTATCTTGGCTACATTGGTAAATCCCCTGGTCCAGGGCAGCCTCTTGATAATCGGCAACTGGCCGCCTTCAAAACCGGGCCGCAGGTCCCTGCCGGAACGTGACTTCTGTCCCTTGCATCCGCGCGTGGAAAACGTCCCATGACCGCTGCCATCGCCGCAGCCGACACGCTTTTTCTTATGTTTAGCTCCTGCAGGAGGCTTTAAATTACTCTGATCCATGTTTGTTCTCTTCTACTTCAAGCATATGGCTGACTTTGTTTATCATACCCCGGATGACGGGGGTATCCTCTTTTTCGACCACTTCGTTCAGCCTGTGAAAACCCAGCGCCCTGAGGGTTCGCCTCTGGTCGCCTGCATATCCAATATCGCTTTTAATCCACTTGATGCGTATCTTAGCCACGTGACTAAATCTCCTCGTCCCCCTGAGATCCTTTCCTTCGTCTGATGCTTTCCTTGAAATCCCTGAGGTTGGCCAGGGCCAGGATAGTCGCCCTGGTAACATTTACCGGATTGGCACATCCGAGGGATTTGGTCAGGATATCCCTGACGCCCGCAGCTTCGACAACGGCGCGCACCCCGCCTCCGGCAATGACGCCGGTGCCGGGAGGGGCCGGCTTGAGCAGCACGCGTGCCGCCCCAAACTTGGAAAAGCTCTCATGGGGAATAGTCTTGTCTTTAAAAACAACACTGATTACGCTCTTTTTAGCAGATACGCCGGCTTTGCGGATAGCCTCGGGGACCTCCCGTGCTTTTCCCAAACCAACGCCTACGTGTCCTTTGCCGTCGCCGACAACCACCAGCGCCCGGAAGTGCATATTTTTACCGCCCTTGACCACCTTGGTCACGCGGTCCAGCGATACCAGCTTCTCGGTGAACTCCATATCGCTGGTATCCAATCTTGGCATAACGGTATGCATCTTAGTATCAGCTTTCATACTCAAATCCTCAGAATTTTAAACCGGCTTTGCGCGCCGCTTCAGCCAGAGCTTTAACCCGGCCATGGTATTTATAGCCGCCCCGGTCGAATACAACCTGGCTTATACCTTTTTCCTTTGCAGACTTGGCCAGCTCTGATCCCACCAGCTCGGCAACCTGGGTTTTATTCTTGCCCTTTAACTGCTCCTGTAATTCTGCATTCAGGCTGCTTGCCGAGGCAACGGTTTTGCCCTCTGCATCGTCGATTATCTGTGCATAAATATTGCTCAGGCTGCGAAAGACACACAATCTCGGTTGATCCGGTGTGCCGATCACCGTGGACCTGATGCGCTCGTGGCGCCTTTTGCGGGCTACATTCGAACTTACTTTAGCCATTATTATTTCCCTTTCGTAGCTGTCTTGCCGGCCTTGCCGGGTTTAAGACGAAGCCTTTCACCGGCATATTTGACACCCTTGCCCTTGTAAGCGTCAGGAACGCGAATACGCCTGATTTCAGCCGCCGTTTCGCCAACGAGCTCCTTATCGACACCAAATACGCGGATCTTGTTGGTCCCTGCGACAGTGATATCTATACCTTGGGGCGGGTCGAATTCCACAGGGTGGCTGTAGCCTATTTGCAGCTTCAGTTTGTCGCCCTCTTTGGCTGCCCTGTAGCCGACACCGCTCAACTCAAGGTTCTTCTCAAAACCTTTGGTGACACCGTCCACCATATTGGCCAGAAGCGACCTGCTGAGGCCGTGCAGTGAGCGGTGCTGCCGGTTATCGGTCGGGCGTGTCACGATCAAATTCCCGCTTTCCTGCTTAATCGTGATGTCAGGGTGGAATTCACGGGTCAGCTTGCCTTTACTGCCTTCTACAGTAACCACTGTACCGTCGATCTTGATCTTAACGCCGTCAGGCACAGGTACAGGCATCCGTCCTATACGAGACACAGGTTCACCTCACTGTATTCAATTACCATACGTAACATAACACTTCGCCGCCTATGTTTTTCTTCCAGGCCTCCTGGCCGGTCATCAGTCCCTTAGAGGTTGAGATGACGGCGATGCCGAGGCCGCCATAGACCCTGGGTATCTCCTTTTTCCCGGAGTATATCCTGAGTCCAGGCTTGCTAACACGCTCAAGGCCTATGAAAGCAGGCTGCTTATCGATATATTTAAGTGTAATCTTGATCATGCGCTGCGGTTCGCCTTTCACGACGGAGTAATCGGAGATGAAGCCCTCATCCTTGAGGATTTTAGCAACCGCGATTTTCATCTTGGAGGCAGGGATATTCACGCTGTCATGGCGTGCCATGGCAGCATTGCGCACCCGGGTCAACAAATCAGCAATCGGATCAGTAACCATTGATAAACAACTCCGCTAACTATATTACCAGCTCGATTTCCGTACCCCCGGCAGCTCGCCGTTGAGGGCCAAAGTGCGGAAGCAGATGCGGCATATGCCGAACTTGCGCATATACGCCCTTGGTCTGCCGCACAACTTGCAGCGGCTATGCTGCTGCACTTTGTACTTGGGTGGCCGGTTCGCCTTATTTACCTTGCATAACTTCGCCATAATTTAACCCTACTAATTTTTCTTGAACGGCATACCGATGGCCTCGAGCAGGCGCCTGCCGTCCTCGTCCGTCTTCGCCGATGTAACTATCGTTATCTCAAGTCCCCTGGTCTTGTCCACCTTGTCATACTCAATCTCGGGGAACACGATCTGCTCTTTCAGACCCAGCGTATAATTACCCTGCCCATCGAAAGCATCGCGCGGCACGCCCTGGAAATCGCGTATCCTGGGAAGAACCACGCTAACCAGCTTATCCAGGAATTCATACATCCTCTTATCGCGCAGTGTTACCATCATTCCGATGGGTGTGCCCGCCCTCAGCTTGAAGGCGGCTATGGATTTCTTGGCCTTGGTAATTACCGCGTGCTGGCCGGCGATGGTCGTCATGTCTTTTCCTGCGGCCTCCATGGCCTTGGGGTTGACCAGCGATTCGCCCATACCCAGGTTAAGGACGATCTTATTGACCCTGGGAACTTCCATAATATTGCGGTAGCCGTACTTCTTTATCAGCTGCGGCACAATCTCTTTATTATATCTTTCTTTCAGTCTTACCATTATCGGGTTACCTCAAGTTAGTCAATGATCTCATTGCAACTGCGGCAGAACCTTGCCTTGTTGCCGTCTTCAAGCTCCCTGTATCCCAGCCGGGCAGGCTTGTTGCACTTATTGCAGATTACCATCACGTTGGAGATAGCAATGGGCGCCTCCAGCTCGATAATGCCGGCCTGCCGCGTCTTTCCCTTTGTCTTGGAATGACGTTTGATCAGGTTGAATCCTTCCACAATTACGCTGTTCTTATCGGGCATAGCCTTGCGAACCTTGCCCTTTTTACCTTTATCCTTACCGGATATGATCAACACATTGTCATTTTTACGAATCTTCATCTCACAGCACCTCGGGCGCCAGGGAAATAATCTTCATAAAATTCTTGTCCCTCAGTTCTCTCGCCACCGGTCCGAATATGCGGGTACCCTTGGGATTACCCTTGTCGTCAAGTATTACGGCGGCGTTGTCGTCGAAACGCACGTATGAGCCGTCCGGCCTATGGTGGTGCTGGGCGATCCTCACGATGACCGCTTTGACGACGTCACCTTTCTTAACCACCCCACCGGGTATGGCGCGCTTGACGCTGCAGGTGATTACGTCTCCCACAGAAGCATAGCGCCTGCGGGTACCTCCCGGTACTCCGATGCACATCACCTGACGTGCACCCGTATTATCCGCAACTTTTAATCTGGTATTCGGCTGGATCACTTTGATCCCTCCTGGTTTTCCTGTGCCACATCGTCCTTTAAGACACCGACTATGTCCGCTTTCTGTATTATTTCCACGACCCGCCAGTTCTTATCCTTCGACAGCGGCCGTGTCTCCACAATCTTTACCACGTCGCCGACGTTGCATTTGTTCTCCTCATCATGGGCCTTGAAACTGGAGGAATGCTTGACCACCTTATGGTATAGAGGGTGCCTGCGCAGGTTGTCGACGCGAACGACCACCGTCTTTTGCATCTTGTTGCTGATGACTTTACCTGTTCTGGTTTTATGGTTTTTTTCCATTTTTTACTTCTTGCCAAGCTCCCGTTCGCGTATAATCGTGTTTATCCTGGCGATCTTTTTCCTGACCTTGGGCAGCTCGCGGTGGTTGACCAATTGCTTAGTCGCCAACTTGAAGCGCAGGTTAAACAGCTCCTGGTGAGCTTCCTCCAATTTTTTTTGCAATTCGGCGTCACCCAACGCCCTGATTTCAGTTAGTTTCACCTTTTACCTCTTCCTTGAGAGACTCGCGTGCTACAAACCTGGTTTTAATCGGTAATTTATATGCAGCCATGGTGAGTGCTTCCTTGGCCATATTCCCCTTGATACCGCCGATCTCAAACATAATCCTGCCGGGTTTAACTACAGCTACCCAGTGGTCGACAGCTCCTTTACCGCTGCCCATGCGGGTTTCGGCCGGCTTCTTGGTGACCGATTTATCGGGGAAGATCCGTATCCATACCTGCCCGCCACGGCGCAGGTAACGCACGATAACACGGCGGGCTGCTTCGATCTGCCGCGACGTGATCCAGTGAGCCTCCTCGGCCTGCATACCGAAGTCGCCGAAGGTAATCGTATTACCGGATTGTGCCTTGCCACGCAGGTGGCCTCTATGGCACTTTCGATACTTCACTCGTTTCGGTTGTAACACTTTCTCTCCTTACTTCAGGGATAATGTTGCCTTTGTAAATCCAAACTTTGACACCGATGTTTCCCATAGTGGTAGCTGCTTCTGCAACTCCGTAATCAATATCTGCACACAGCGTATGCAGAGGTAATTGGCCTTCACGTACAGTTTCACGCCTGGCTATTTCCGCACCCCCCAGCCTGCCGGCGCAGCTTATCCTTATGCCCTTGGCGCCGGCCTGTCTGGTCTTAAAGGCAGCCTGCTTCATGGCGCGTCTGAATGCTATTCGCCGTTCGAGGGAATCGGCGATATTGCGCGCCACCAGCATAGCTTCCGTCTCCGGTTGCTCGACTTCCTTTATGGATAATTTAACCTTCTTGCCGCAAAGTTTCTCCAGCTCGGACCTCAGTTCCTCGGCACGCTGACCGCCACGTCCGATGACAATACCTGGTCGTGCGGTGAAAATAGTCACAACTATATCATTACCCTGTCGATCCATCTCGACCCTTGCCACCGCACCTTCGCGCAGCCTGCGCTTGATCTCCTTACGCAGCTTGAGATCATCATGCAGGGTCTCCAGGTAATTTTTCTCGTCATACCACTTGGCCCTCCAGCCGCGTATGATCCCTATGCGGAAACCGTAGGGGTGAACTTTATGTCCCACTTATTTATCCTCCTCGGAGACGAAAACCTTGATATGCGTTGCTCGCTTCAATATGGGACTGAACCGGCCCCTGGACTGGGGTCTATACCTTTTCAGTGTCCGGGCTTCGTCAGCCGTGATATAAACAACCTTTAATTCGGATGGATCCAACTGGAAATTGTTCTCCGCATTGGAAGAAGCCGATTTTATCACCTTTGCTACAGCTTTGGCAGCAGGAGTAGGCGTGAATTTCAAAATATTCAGGGCATCTTCAACTTTTTTACCCCGCACCATATCCACCACAAGTTTCATCTTGCGGGGAGGGATCCCGATATCTTTAGCTACTGCTCCTACTCTCATGCCTTACCTGCTTCTTTCTTCTTAACCGGCGCCGCAGCCGTGGCCTTTCCCACGTGACCGCGGAAAGTGCGGGTCATGGCAAATTCGCCCAGCTTGTGGCCTACCATATTTTCAGTAATAAAAATGGGCACATGGCGCCTGCCGTCATGAACACCGATAGTGTGTCCGAGCATCTCCGGCATGACGGTGGAAGACCTTGCCCAGGTCTTGATAACCTGCTTGTCTCCCTTCTTATTGAGCGCCTCAATTTTTTTCAGCAGCTTGGGATGACAATACGGGCCCTTTCTCGCTGAACGTGACATTTTTAATTTACCTCTTTATTTCGCGGCGTAGCGGCGCCTTACGATCAATTTATCGGATGCTTTGCCCACACGTGTCCTGTGCCCCAGTGCCGGCTTGCCCTGCGGTGTCTTGGGAGGCATGCCGCGCGGCGATCTGCCTTCGCCACCGCCGTGGGGATGATCGCGGGGAGTCATGGCTGAACCCCTGACCTTGGGACGTCTTCCCAGTAAGCGTACACGTCCTGCTTTACCGTGTTTAATGTTCTGGTGGTCAAGGTTTCCTACCTGGCCGATAGTAGCCCTGCATTCATTCATAAAGCGGCGAACTTCACCGGAAGGCAGGCGAACCATCGTGTATCTATCTTCCTTGCCCAGCACCTGGGCCGAAGTCCCGGCGCTACGCACTATCTGGCCCCCCTTGTTGGGCTCGAACTCCAGGTTGTGCACTGTGGTGCCGGCCGGTATATTGCCCAGCGGCAGGTTGTTGCCCGGCTTGACCTCAGCATTTTCCCCGGCTTGAATGGTATCGCCAACGCCCAGCCCCAGAGGGCAGAGCATATAGCGTTTCTCGCCGTCAACATAAAAGATCAAAGCAATGCGTGCTGTGCGGCCAGGATCATATTCGATAGCAGCCACTTTCCCGGGCACGCCCAACTTGTCCCGCTTAAAATCGATTATGCGCGTCTTGCGTTTGGCGCCTCCGCCCCTGTGGCGCGTGGTTATCACACCCCTGCTGTTGCGTCCCGCCTTTCTTTTCTGCGGAACCAACAGGGCTTTTTCCGGCACCGTCTTCGTGATATCGTCAAACGATATCTTCACCATACCGCGGCGCCCGGGGGACGTAGGGCGAAATGTCTTTAAAGCCAAATCTAACTACTCCTGCTTTAAGCGTGGCGTCGTTGCCATCGGTTCTTTCTTAAAAGCTTCCGATGCTTGTGTTTCGCCATCTTCTTTTTACGTTTCTTTATAACAGAACCCAATTTCTACTCCTGTTATCTTAGACTCCCTCAAAGAACTGGATCTTGTCCCCTTCTTTGAGCGTCACTATGGCTTTTTTCCAGGCAGGGTGGGTGATTGCCCTCCTGCCCATCCTTTTTGTCTCGCCTGGTACCTTTATAATATTAACGCTGATAACGTCCACCTTGAAGGCCTTCTCCACGGCCAACCTGACCTGGTCTTTGGTAGACCTCTTGTCCACCTCAAATACATATTTATTGCTCTCTGAAAGCCTGGTGGTTTTCTCGGTTACCAGCGGCCTGCGTAAAACCTCAAATAAATTCATGGTGTGAATAAACCCTCTCGGCGCCTTATTCCGCCTTTTCCTTGCTCTTAGTGGAGCTCTTCGTTGAACTCTTCGCTGAGCTCTTTGCTGCGGTCTTTACTTCGGCCTTTGCCTCTTTCTTTTCATCCCACAGCTCTTCGATGCGCCTGACGGCATCTACATCCAGCACCAGCATCCTGTACGACAGCAAGTCAGCCACGTTCAGCATGGAAACCATGGTGGTCTTGATGCCCGGCAGGTTGGAACACGCTTTTGTTATATTGTCCTTACCCAGGGCGACGCCAATGATAGCTGTATCGTCGACTCCCAGAGCGAACAGGATATCAGACATCAGCCTGGTCTTGGGCTCCTTCAGGTCAAGCTTTTTAAGCACTTTCACCTCGCCGCCGCTGACCTTGCCCGAAAGAACGCTGCGCAGAGCCAACCTGCGCATTTTCTTGGGCATGTCCTGCCGGTAGCTGCGGGGATGCGGACCGAAGACCACACCACCGCCCTTGAGCAGCGGCGATGAAGCAGGACCGCGCCTAGCCCTGCCGGTGTGCTTCTGGGCATATGCTTTCTTGGTGCTCCTGCTTACATCCGAGCGGGTCTGCGTATCAGCTGTACCCTGTCTCCTGTTTGCCAGTTGCCTGAGCAGGGCCTGGTGTACCACCGCTTCATTTACGGTCTGGCCGAATACGTAACCACTGACCGTTATCTTGCCCGTCTTTTCGCCTTTCAAATCAAATACTTCTATATCCACGTCAGTAACCTTTTTATGATGCTTTCTCAATCAGCAGAATGCCGCCCCTGGCACCCGGGACCGCGCCCTTCAGCAGCAATACATTTTTGGCGGTGTCGACTTCGATCACAACCAGATTGCGCGCTGTGACCTTGCTGGCCCCCATATGCCCGGCCATGCGCAGGCCTTTGAATACACGTCCCGGCGTGGTCGTGGATCCGACCGAACCCGGGGCTCGGTGCCTGTCGGACTGGCCATGCGTCTTGGGTCCGCCCTTGAAGTGATACCTTTTAACTCCACCGGCGAATCCCTTGCCCTTGGAAATGCCCTCGACCTGTACTATATCACCGGCCTTGAACATCCCTGCATCGATTTTCTGTCCGACCTGGTAATCTTTTACATCATCCATGCGCAGCTCGCGCAGGTAGCGGTAATTCCCATTTTCCTTTAAATGTCCCTTCTCCGCCTTGCCCAGCTTCTTCGCTTCTCCAAAGCCGATCTGCACAGCGTTATATTTGTCCTTCTCAACCGTCTTGACCTGCGTGACACAGCAAGGTCCGGCCTCTATGGCAGTAACAGCTATCTCCAGGTTCTCCCTGTACAATTGCGTCATTCCAATTTTTTTTCCGAGTATGCCAGCCATTTCTCTTAATCCTACAATCTAATATCGATTTCTACGCCCGAAGGCAACTGAAGTTGGGTAAGCGCATCGATGGTCTTGGTTGTCGGGCCGACTATGTCGATCAGCCTCTTGTGAGTGCGCATCTCAAATTGCTCACGGGAATCCTTATCAATAAAACCTGACCTGATCACGCAAAACTTCTCAATCCTCGTCGGTAGAGGCACCGGACCGATCACCTCGGCGCCCGATTTTATTGCAGTTTCAACTATCTGCCCTGCGGACTGGTCGACCAGCCTGTGATCGTATCCCCTCAGTTTAATTCTTATCTTCTGCTTGGTCATTTACCTACCCTTCGATTTAGCTAACATTTCCTCGAGAATACCGGCCGGTACTTCGCTGTACTGGAGGAATTCCATTGAATACGTGGCCCTGCCCTGGGTCGCCGACCTTAAAGAGGTCGCGTATCCGAAAGATTCGGCCAGGGGTACAAAACAGTGTATTACGCAGGTCTCTCCGTGCGTCTCGATGCCCTGTATCTGTCCCCGCCTGGAATTGAGATCGCCTATAACATCTCCCATAAAGGATGATGGAGTGACTGCTTCCAGTCTCATAATAGGTTCCAGGACTACCGGCTTTGCCCTGGCCACGCCTTCTTTCAGTGCAATGGAGCCGGCCATTTTGAAGGCCATCTCCGATGAATCGACGTCGTGTTCGCTTCCATCAAATACTGATACCTTTATATCAACCAGCGGATATCCACTGACGCCGCCGGAATCCAGCGCTTCCTTAACACCCGCTTCAATGGCAGGTATGTACTGCCGGGATATATCACCGCCGCGTACTGCATTAATAAATTTAAATCCACTATTACGCTCACCCGGCTCTATCCTCAGCCAGCAGTGTCCATACTGGCCATGGCCACCTGTTTGACGAATAAAACGGCCCTCCGCTTCAACAGATACGGTGACTGTTTCTTTGTAGGCTACCTGCGGCTTGCCCACCCTGACCTGAACGCCGAACTCCCTCATCATGCGGTCTATCAGCACCTCGAGGTGCAGTTCACCCATGCCCGAAATGAGAGTCTGTCCGGTTTCTTCGTTGGTTTTAACCTTGAATGTGGGATCCTCTTCCGAAAGCCTGCCCATGGCATCGCTGAGTTTATCCTGGTCAGCCTTGCTCTTGGGCTCAACCGCCATATGGATGACCGGTTCGGGGAATTTGATATCCTCAAGCAGTACTGATTGCCCGGCATCGCATAGCGTATCGCCCGTGAAAGTATTCTTCAGCCCCAGGGTGGCCGCTATACAGCCCGTATCGACTTCGTCGATCTCTTCGCGTTTGTTGGCGTGCATTAGCAGCAGTCTTCCAAGACGCTCTCTGTTTTGCCTGCTCGCATTATATATTTGCGCGCCTACCTTAATATTACCCGAATAAACCCGGAAATATACCAGCCTGCCCACAAACGGATCTGATACCACTTTAAATGCAAGCGCCGTAAAAGGCTCATTGTCGCTGGCCGGACGCGCGACTTCCTGCCCTGTCGTGGTATCAATAACCTTGAGCGCCGGCTTATCCAGCGGCGACGGCAGGTAGTCGACTACGGCATCCAGCACCAGCTGTATACCTTTATTTCGCAGGGCGGTGCCGCAGACTATCGGTACAATCCTGTTGGCTACGGTCAGACGTCTGATCGCGGCCTTAATATCGTCCTCTCCGATCTCCTGATTATCAACATATTTGAGCATGAGCTGGTCGTCGTTTTCAGCCAGCTTCTCTATCATATCGTGCCTGGCCTTGGCGATCTCATCCCTCATATCCGCAGGGATCTCAGCTTCAGCCGGCTCCTCCGATACCTCGTCCGGGAAAGTCCAGGCTTTTTTGGTGACCAGATCGACTACGCCGGAGAAAAGGTTCTCTTTGCCCAGCGGAACCTGTATGGCTACCGTTTTGGCCTTGAGCCTTTCCTCTATCATCTCGATTGTCCGCATGAAATCGGCGCCCACCCTGTCCATTTTATTGATAAAGCATATCCTGGGCACGCCGTATCTATCGGCCTGGCGCCAGACAGTCTCCGACTGTGCTTCCACCCCGGCTACAGCATCCAGCACGACTACGCCTCCATCGAGGACGCGCAGGCTGCGCTCAACTTCAGCCGTGAAATCCACATGTCCCGGAGTGTCGATAATATTGATGCGGTAATCTTTCCAGTGGCAGGTGGTGGCTGCCGAAGTGATCGTTATGCCCCGCTCTCTCTCCTGTGCCATCCAGTCCATGACTGCGGTGCCGTCATGCACCTCACCGACCTTGTATGTTCGGCCGGTATAGAAAAGGATGCGTTCCGTAGTTGTGGTTTTACCGGCATCGATATGGGCGATGATGCCGATGTTCCGAACCTTGTCCAGGGGAAACGATCTCGTCACTTTATTGTTACCCTGACCCGTTCTGGGCCGGGATTCCTTAACGCCTGCTGTTACCATCGATAATGCGCAAATGCCTTATTTGCCTCTGCCATCTTGTGGGTATCCTGCTTCTTCTTGATGGAGTTGCCCTGTCCCTGGGCTGCATCCATCAACTCTGCGGCCAGCCTTTCAGCCATCGACCTTCCGCCGCGGTCCCTGGCATATGTAATGATCCATTTGGTGGCCAGGAACTCGCCGCGCTCCGGGCTTACCTCAATGGGTACCTGATATGTAGCACCGCCCACGCGCCTTGACTTGACCTGAAGCGCGGGGGTGGCGTTTTTCATTGCCTGTTCAAAAATATTGAGAGGTTCGGTCTTCATCTGCTTGTTGATGCGATCAAATGCTTCGTAGACAATACCCTGGGCAGTGGATTTCTTGCCCTTATACATTATTTTATTAATAAACCTGGCAACCACCGGGCTCCCGTACTTGGGATCCGGGCTCACTTCCCTGTTTACAAATTTGGCTCGCCTTGACATAATATCTCCCCGTTATATTTAGCTGGCCGCTGCAGGCGCTTTGGGAGCTTTCGCCCCGTATTTACTTCTCCCCTGCCTGCGTTTTTCGACTCCCGCAGCATCGAGTGTACCGCGGATGATGTGATAGCGGACGCCCGGCAGGTCTTTGACCCTGCCGCCGCGTATGAGAACTACCGAGTGCTCCTGAAGATTGTGTCCCTCTCCCGGTATATATGCCGTAACTTCGATGTGATTTGTCAGCCGTACGCGGGCGATCTTACGTAACGCCGAGTTAGGCTTTTTCGGTGTCATTGTTTTAACCTGCACACATACGCCACGTTTCTGCGGAGAACATACACCCTTCCTCGATTTGTTCTTCAAGGTGTTGTAGATCACCTGCAACGCGGGAGACTTGGTCTTCCTGGCCATCTTATGGCGGCCCTTCCTGACCAACTGATTCACTGTCGGCATACTAATCTCTTCCTTAAATATATATTCCCTGTTTTCGGCAAATTAAAAAGCCACCCAGTTGTCCCCGGACTACTTCCCGATCTGGCCCACATCCCGGGTCAACCAGCCGGCTTGATTGTTATCCAGGTCACGCAAAATCCGCGCGAAACTAATGAATATTAGCGCAACTTTGCAACAAATGGAAATATTAACATACGAATTCAATCCCTGTCAACAATAGCCGACCTACGTGATTTGAAGTGCCCGTCGTAACCTGGACTTTTCACCCGTGAAAAATCCCCTGCCTGTGCATCCGGCAGCCGGAAATTTTGCTGTACAATATACATGGCCCGTTTTAAACAATCCTCTAAATTAAAGGAGACGACATATGACGAGACAGGCAGACCCTTTTGAAGTATACGCCGAGCTGAAGTCCCGCGTAGAAAAGAATAAGTTCCCCGTGGATCCTATTTATATTGATCTGGCCAACAGGATCTTCCCCGGCGATAAAGAAATCATGCCCAGGATCCTGGCCTGCCTGGCCAATGCCGAACAGATCAAGATCGTTGCGGCGCTGCCCGATCTCGATTTACCACCCTCATCCGGACGTTCGCTCGAAGTTTCAGATACTTTCGCCGGCAAGCTGGGCATGGATAAAACCCTGGTCAGGCAGCATATCCGCGAGCTGTTTGAGAAGGGCCTGGTATTTCCCACCAGGAAAGGCCCCGCCATGGCTCGCACCTTTATGCAGTTGCACGATGCTGCGCTGGGCAATCCCAACTATGATAAAAGCCTGGGCCGGATTTATTATGATCTCTGGGGTTCCATCGAAGGCCCGATGACCAAACCAGCGCCTGCTAACCTGCCCGCCGGCCACGCCAGTGAATTCAGGGTTGTGCCGCGCTGGCCTTCCATTAAGGACGTGCCGGGGGTTCAGCCTTTCGAAAACGCACCTGCCCTGCTTAAATCCCGCAGCCTGATTGCAGTTATGCGCTGCGGCTGCAAAGCGTCGCACACTGACCGCTGGTGCGGCGTGCCGCAAGAGTCATGTATAACGCTGGACCGCACCGCCGAGTATAACCTGGATAGGAAAACGGGCAGGAAGATATCCGCCGACGAGGCCATAGCCATTATTCAGAATTTCGACAAGCAGCCGGCTGTGCATGTAACCGTAAACCAGCGTGAGGTAACGCAGCTCCTCTGCAACTGCCATTACTGCTGCTGTCTTGCCATCAAAATCGCCCAGAAGAGCCGTTTTATCTCGGTGGTCGACCCCGTAAAGTGCAAAGGTTGCGGGGTCTGTGTGGAAAGGTGCCAGTTCCAGGCCGTTTCAATGAAAAAATATGACGGGATCGAGGGCGAAAGATCTTTCACAGAACCCGAGATATGCAGGGGTTGTGGGAGCTGCAACATCACCTGCAAGTCGGGTGCCCGTAGCATGAAGTTGGTGCGTCCGCTTGAACATGTACCGGAGACGCTGAGCATCTATTAACTCTGAGCAGGCCGATGCGCCTGCCCGGGATATATATTTTAGATGGGATTGTTCCATTGCCCCCTGGGGGCGCCGTACTATGACGACGATGCCTGCATCGATTGCGGGCTGTGTTACGCCACGACGGCCGAAGAGAAAGTGGAGGCTTCCCGAAAGATAAGGGAATATATGAAAACACACATACCCCGCGCATCTGCCGTGAGCAAGATCGCGGTTTGCGGCAAGGGTGGCTCGGGCAAGACTACGGCCGTCGCATTGCTGGCGCTGGCGCTCAAAGAGGCCGGGCGCAGGGTGATAGTCATCGACGCTGACGAGTCGAATCCCGGCCTGGGCAGGATGCTTGGAATCAAGGGAGAGCCTCAAGCGCTCAGCGATCTATTTAATGAAGACGGCAAGTTCTCGCAGCGCGAGCGGTTTTCCATGGACGATATCCCTCCCGGATTTGTGTCGTCTGAAGACGGTGTACGGTTTATGGCGGTGGGGAAGATACTCGACCCCTTTCAGGGCTGCGCCTGCTCGCTGGCTGAGTCGGCGCGCAGCATAGTCGAGAAGCTCGAATTGAAAGAAGACGAGGTGCTGGTTTTGGACATGGAGGCGGGCGTCGAGAGCTTCGGCCGGGGCGTGGAAAGGCAGGCCGATACAATACTGGCTGTTGTTGAGCCCTCCCTCGAGTCCATAATTGTGGCCGGTCGCATCGCTCAGATGGCGCAGGGAATGGGCATCGGCCGGGTGGGCGCTATCCTCAACAAGATGTCTTCCATAAGTATGTCGGCCCGCGCCAGGCAGGAACTGGAAAAGCGCGATGTGAAAATATATGGCGTTTTGAACTACAACCCGAATCTGGCCGAAGCAGCTTTCGAGGGAAAGCCGGTGCGTGACCGTATTGCCGCTAAAGAGGCCGGCATCATTGTTGATGATTTATACAAAGCTCTATGATCGGCAACAGCCGATCTACGTTAGCATTAAACCTTGTTGCCCGGCCGGCAGCTCAATAGTGAAAACGGCTCCTTTGCCCAGTGCGCTTTCGACGTAAATTCTGCCCCCATGATCACGGACTATACTGTGGCATATGCTCAGTCCCAGGCCCGTTCCTTCCCCGGACTGCTTGGTGGTGTAGAAAGGATCGAACAAATGGTCCAGCTTATCGGCCGACATTCCGGGGCCGTCATCCCCTATGGCCAACTTTATATTGCCGCCGTATACATCCGTTTTAATGCTGAGCGTGCCGCGCTCGTGGGCCTGGTACATAAAATACTCCGCGTTTAATATGATATTGAGTATGGCCTGTTGAATCCGTGCAGGATCGCAATAGACCGAGGGCAAACCTTCCGACAGTTCCAGCTTCACATCGATATTCTCTTTCTGCATCCGGCTCTGTCTTAGATTGAGCACGTTCTCAATCAGGATATTTATTTGCTCCGCCCTCTTCTCGGCGACCTGGCCGCGCGAAAACGTGAGGAAGTTCTTGATTACTTCAGCCGCCCTCTTGCTCTCTTTATAAATAGACTCCACATCCTCTCTTATCTCCGGGGATGTGGCAGGGTTCTGCTGCAGTAGATAAGCGAATCCCATCACCGCGGTAAGCGGATTGTTGATCTCATGGGCCAGGCCGCCCGCCATCTCACCCAGAGAAACGAGCCGGTCGGCGACGATAAGGTTCTCGGTCACTACCTTCTGCTCGGTAATGTCCCTGGTAACACCTATTATCCCGCTTATCTTGCCCTCACTGTCTCGAAGAATACTCATTTTCTCATGTGCCCAGTAGCTTTTCCCATCACCGGCCTTAATTTTATACTCAATGACTTGTATCTCCGCCTCACCTTCCACCAGCGCCCGCATCGAGGCCTGCTGTTGCCTGGCATCCTTTGGATCCATCCCCAACCTTGCGGCCCACTCGCCGGAAGTGACGATATCTTTCACTTCATCTGCTTTAAATCCGGTATACAATTCTATTGACGGGCTGATATAGATTGGTTTCAAATCCAGGCCTACCGTCCATATCACGTCCAGGGAATTTTCCGCCAGCAGGCGGTACCGCTCCTCGCTCTGCCTCAATGCCTCCGCAGCCCTTTGCCTTTCGGTGATATCCGTCATCAGCACCAGGACGGCGGGTTTGCCTTCCCACTTAAAAGTGGTCGCTCTCATCTCCGCCCATTTTATCGCTCCATCCTTATCAATAAACCTGAAGGGATACAACGACGGCACCTTTTCATGGCTTGCCCAGGACGTGTAGTATCCCATAACCATTTGCTTATCGTCCGGATGAATAAACTCAATAAAAGGCCTGGACAGGAATTCTTCCCTGCTGTGGAGCATAATTTCAAATGTCCTGTCATTGACATATTTAACGATGGAGTCCTGCACAACCGCGATGGCCTCATTGGCATTTTCCACTAATAGCCGGTATTTCTCCTCCGATTCGCGTAACTCCTTCTCCGCTTTTTTCTTCTCAGTAACGTCACGGCCTATACCGAACACGATCTTACGGCCGCGCACCTGGAGGGGTGTGAGCGTGAGTTCGAGTACCTTTATCTTTCCCCAGACATAATAATCACGCTCTACCGTCCCTCCTATCTCCCAAATTTTGCGAAGATTCGCATACCAGTCCTCATCAAGATAAGGAGGCAGCGTATTTTTCACGTTCATAGCCAGGAATTCTTCTCGCGTACACTCGAGAAAGGCCAGCGCGGCGTCATTGCCGTCAATGTAGTTGCCCTCCATATCCTTTACCAGTATAGGGTTGGGAGTACCGGCAAACAGCGTACGGTAACGTTCTTCGCTCTCCTTCAGCGCTTCCCTGTCTGTGATATGGGCAATGAAAGTGCCCAGGTCCGCCGCAATGGCCTCGACCACGCTGCGGGCGTTGAAGGGGATCTCATCAAGTACATGGGAGGCGATATTCAGGCATGCTACGGCCCTGCCGTCATGTATAACCGGTATAACACCAAGGCCCTTCAGGCCCTCCGCCTGTCGAATCTCGTCCGTCGGTTCATCGATTTCGTTGTAAGTTGAGTAAACCGGTACGCCGTTTTTAATGATAAGGGCATTTGGCTCCGAATCTTTATAATAGGTAACCTGCCTGACGAAATCATCGGACAGCCCTCTGGAAACCGCCAGGTTGAATCCTAAGGCAACGGGATCCGCCAGGTAGATACCTCCGCAGTCCATGCCGGATACCAGAATCGCAGTGTCCAGGCACAGCTTCAATGCTTCATCAAGGTTCTCGATGCCGTTGAGGGCCACAGCCAGGTCTCTCTGCACCCGCATCTCTTCCTGCGCTTTCTTACGCTCGGCAGATTCCTGTTTCAACCTTTCGCTCAAGGCTTCCAGATGGGCAGCCCGCTCATGCATCTGCTTCAGCAGTCCCTGTCGCTGCCTGCGTACCTCATCCTTCAGCTCGGCATGCTCAATTACGACCTGTAGATGGCCTGAAACCGACTCTATCGTCTCTACCATGTACGGCGTTATTCCTCCGGCAACAGGGCTGATCAGCAGGATATATCCAGTTATCTTTCCCGCCAGCCTGACCGGTATCAGCGCCAGCGATTTGCAACCATACGAATTCATGGCATCATTCACCAGTTTCCTCAGGCTGCCCACCAGACCATCTGCTATAGCAAGCGTATCGCCCAGGCAAAGAGAGTCTTTTTCGCCGCAGGAAAACTCCGCTCCGGCTTCGCTGAAGAGCATCTCGACAGCGGGCTGGGAAATGGCTTTATTGGCGTCCCACAGGCCCGGGCTCTGCCCGGTCATGGCTTTCAGTGTCCTGTTTCCATAAGTATCCGAGATTATTACTTCTATAAACGGACAGCGGCTGTAACCTTTGAGCAGACTCACCAGATCATCCAGCAGCGGCTGGATCGACTGGTGCATCAATGCTGCCGCATAATAGTCCGTCATCAGGCGTTCTCTGTTCCTCAGCCCGGCTTCTTCAGTCACATCCCTGATCTGCAGATTCATGCCTTCCAGCCGTTTCTTCTTTGACAAATACGGCGTGAGCTTCAAATTCCAGAATCGAGTTGGCTGGCCCGGTCTGGTTATGGGCTGGGCCTGAACCTCCAGTTGCCGGCCTGCTTGCTTTACCCTGCGCCACAACTCCCTGAACTCATCATCTTTGCCCGGCACTCCCCATAGCGCGTTCTTCCTCAACTTGCGGCCGGTTAGCTTCCTGAGCGGCAGACCGCTGATGGCGGAAAAGCTTGCGTTGCAGTAAGTGATTACACCTGCTTTATCGAAGATACATATCCCGTCCGGCAGGCCGCCCAGCAGGGTGGTCATCTGCCCTCCTGCCGGCTCCGGTTTCCCGGTAGGATTGCGCCTTTTTACCGCCCTGCTCTTCCTGGGTGCGGGGCTCTGCCCGATGGCTTTCATAACGGTTTGTCTGGCCCTGTTCTTATCAGATTTTTTTGCCATCCTTATTTCCTCTCCCCGCTCTCGCAGCTAACCCACCTGTAACAGCTTACTTTATACTCTTTCTCACCTGCACGTGTCAACGGTATAATCCGCATTCGGACATATCCTGTAGGCCGTATTGAGCAACGCTCCGCCTTTGTGGCATACCCAAACGGCGGTTATAATTGAAGTCTCACCTTTATTATGCGCATCGACGATAAAATCTTACAGGGCATTGTAAAACCCGCTCGATATACAGGCGGGGAGTGGAATTCCATCCCGAAAAACTGGGAAACAGCCGATCTGCGGGTGGCGCTGGCCTTCCCTGATATCTACGAGGTGGGCATGTCCAATATGGCCATACCTGTTCTCTATGAGATAATCAACGGCATCCCCGGTGCTCTCGCCGAACGCGTTTACGCGCCGTGGATAGACATGGAGCAGGCGCTGCGTCAACATAATCATCCGCTCTGCAGCCTCGAGACCGGGCGCTCGTTGCGCGACTTCGATATCATCGGCTTTTCGCTGGGTTATGAGCTGAGCTACACAACCGTTCTAAATATGCTGGACCTATCAGGGATCCCCGTCTTCAGCGCGCAACGCGACGGATCATATCCCCTGATCATCGCCGGCGGCACCTGTGCCATGAATCCCGAGCCGCTCTCGGACTTCATCGATGTATTCTTCGCAGGTGAAGCTGAAGGCATGCTGGAGGAGATATTGACTGTAGTGCGGCAGCACAAAAATAACAGGAATACCTTGCTGCGCAACCTGGCGAAGCTGCCTGGGATATACGTACCCCGCTTTTACTCAGCGTTATACCGGGAAGATGGGACATTAGCTTCGCTGCATCCGGCGGCGGATAGCGCAGCTCCAGCCGGCATCGCTAAAGCCGTTGCTGATAAGCTAAGGCCGGTGACGCGGCCGGTAGTGCCTTATATAGAGGTAATACACGACCGCGCCGCCGTTGAGATACAACGGGGCTGCAGCCGGGGCTGCCGCTTTTGCCAGGCCGGGATTCTCTATCGCCCGATAAGGGAGCTGCCCGAAGATACCGTGCTCGAAACCGCCGGCTGCCTGCTGGAAAATACCGGATACAATACGCTGGCGCTGATATCCCTCAGCTCCGGCGACTACAGCAATATCCATCACCTTGTCCGGACTCTGTCGGACAGATATGCGAGGGCCGGTATAACCATCTCCCTGCCCAGCCTGAGGTTGGACAAATCTTCCATCGACCTTATCGACTCGCTGCCGGCAGGCCGCAAGACCACACTGACTTTTGCACCGGAAGCCGGCAGCGAGCGCTTACGCCGGGCCATCAATAAATGGATACCCCAGGATGCCATGATGGAAACCTTTGCCTCCGCCTTTGAAAAAGACTGGATGAACCTGAAGCTTTACTTTATGGTAGGACTCCCCACGGAGACGTCTGAGGATGTGAAAGATATTGCCGTCATGGTTGATTCCGTCAGCCGGCTGGGCAAAAGTATACGCGGGCGCCCGCCGCGCGTCAGGGTCTCGGTATCGTCCTTCGTTCCAAAACCGCACACCCCCTGCCAGTGGTCAGCCCAGGATACCGGCGGGCAGCTCGAGGCCAAGCAAGCTATTCTGCAGGGTCTGCTGAGACGGAGCGGTGTAAAGCTCTCCTGGCACGATACTAAAACCAGCCTTCTTGAGGCCGTGCTTGCACGCGGCGACCGTCGCCTGGGCGCCGTAATCTACTCCGCCTGGAAAAAAGGCTGCCGGCTGGCTACCTGGAGCGAGCTTTTCGATTATTCCAGGTGGCAGCAGGCATTTGAAGAGTGTGGAATTGATCCGTCCTTCTATGCACACCGGGAGAGGAACACGTCTGAACTGCTTCCCTGGCAGCATATCAATCCCGGTGTGAGCACCGCTTTCCTCAGGGCCGAGCGGGAAAGGATGTTCTCTGGAGAACTGACCGGTGATTGCCGTGCGGAGGCCTGCAATCTATGCGGGCTGCAGGGCAGCCATCACTCCTGTCGCGCCAGGGCCCGCGAAACAGTTTGAGCACCCGGCTGAGCGTGTCCACGAATTAAACGCGAAATTTGACTTTGAGGTTCAAACAGGATAACCTTTATGTTTTGTTACTAACTCTGGAGAATGACGATGAAAAGACTGGAGCTTGAAGTTTTAAAACGAGAAGTTAAAGGCAAGAAAGTGCGCTTTCTGCGGCGCGGCGGACTGATACCTTGCAACATATACGGCCACGGCATCGAATCGCAGCCCGTGCAGGTCGAAGCCCGCAAGCTCGGCCAGATTATTGCCAGGGCCGGGGGAACTGACCTGATCGCTCTTAAAATGGGCGGCGCTGACGCTTCAGGCATGGTGGTCATCCGTGACGTGCAGCGCAACCCCATGACCGGCGAGCCCATCCATGTGGATTTTTACCAGGTCAATATGGCTGAGAAGCTCAAGGCTGATGTTCCTCTGGTCTTCACCGGCAACGCTCCGGCCTTGAAGCTCAAGAACGTCTCCCTGTTACATGCTATGACATCGCTCCAGATCGAAGCACTGCCCGACGACCTCCCGCATAATATCGAGGTCGACATCTCCAGCCTCGCCCTTCCCGAGCAGTCCATTCATGTTAAGGACCTGAAGGTCAGCGACAAAATCACCATCCTGGCCGATCCCGACCAGATGCTGATCAAGGTCGCTGAGGTCCGCAAAGTTGTTGAAGAGGTTCCGGCGGTAGAGGCTCCGGCAGAGGGTGAAGAAGCAGCAGCCGAAGCAGCAGAGGGTGAAGAGGCGGCAGCAACATCTGAAGAGAAGCCCGAGAAGAAATAATACAGTCTTTATAAAAGCCCCCTCTTTAATCCGAGGGGGCTTTTCTTTTTCTATTCATGCTTTCGCACGAACTCGTCGAGTTCATGCAGATACAGTTCCATGCCCTCGGCAAAAATCGTATTGTGGTCCGCTTCAGGTATAACCACCATCTTCTTATCGGCGGTGGCCAGATTGCGGAAGATTTTCTCACCCTGGTCGAGCGGCACGATGGAATCATATTCCCCGTGTATCACCAGCGCAGGTATGGCTATTTTGACGACCCTATCAAAGCCCGGCGTGGGGGGAGCCGGCCTTCCGCCCGGTTGCGCTATCTTCACCATCCTTCCCAGCAGGTCTGTGATATCGCAGAAACCGCTCTCAATCACCAGTCCTTTGAAATCAGCCGTATAGGCGGCGGCCAACTCGATGGCCGGGCCGCTGCCCAGCGAGCGCCCCATAATAAAACGTCCGCCCATATAACCTTTTTCATCTAATAAAGCATGGAACCATTTTGCTATAGTATGGGCATCCCTCATCATGCCGGACACCGAAGGCCTTCCCCCGCTGCTGCCATATCCCCGGTAATCTGCAACCAGAAGGTTCAGGCCGATGTTGTTGAACGCGTCACCGATGTCTTCATATTCGCCGGCCAGCTCGCCGTTTCCATGGAAAAAAAGCAGGTTGGCGTTCTGCGCATCCCCGAAATAGAACCGGCAGGAGATATCGACGCCGTCTTCCACGGGTACCATGTATCCCGTTGAGCGTTCGCTGTCGGCCGTCCTGTAATAGTCACTCCTGGGATAAAAAACGAAGTTAAGTATAGCGGGATGGTCAAAAGCCTTATATTCCTGCCAGCTGTCAGCCATATATCAACCTCCCTAATAATATGATCTGACTACCTTGCCGCTGATTGTCCCGCCTATTTCCAGCAGACCGTACGACTCATCGGCGCGGCCCGGATTAAACAGCAGCACGCCGTTTATTGTAATATTCGTGGCTATATGGCTGTGGCCGAATACAACCGCATCGGCGCCCGGGAAAAGCTCCATCACGCGGCTTTCCAGCCCGGCAGGCCCGCCGCTGCCGTGCACGATGCCGATTTTCTTCCCTTCCAGTTCAATCAACTGCTGCGGGGGAAGGCTCACTCTTACTTCGGGGAGGTCCATATTTCCGTATACGCCTTGCACCGGCGCCAGCGTCTGCAAACCCCGTATCACATCCATGGTTACGATATCGCCGGCGTGAACGATCAGATCCACCGTCCCAAGGACGCGTACAAGTTCCGACGGAAGCTGGCTGAAATGCCTCAGGTGTGTATCCGAGATAACGCCGATCCGTACCATATAAATCCTGTGTTAGTATAATTCGGACGTTAATATAGAGTAAAGGCCGGTCAGGCCGGATAATAAAACTCCCGCCCCCGTGAGGGTGGGGGCGGGAGTTAAGAGGAGGTGATACCCTTGTTTTTTACCAGGAGCAGGCGGCAAGACCCAACAGCAGGCTGAAGATTAAATATACTCCCAGTATTGCCGCAAATTCCAAGTTGATTCTCATTTTCCCGCCCCTGTTTTCTTCTTTCTACACTAATAACGTAACTGCAAGACATAAGGTTTAGGCCCTCGGCCGCTGGCCGGTTGGATTTACGCACCACTTAATCTATACTTTATCTAAATCATGGTATAGTATGCCTGAATGGCGGGTGCAATCACTTTCGCCCCGAGGAGGTAGCCATGTACTGTCATACTCATCCCGACCGCGATGCAATAGCCGCCTGCGTCGCCTGCAACCACGCCGTTTGCCTAGAATGCAAGGTTATTCATGACGGCAAGACATATTGCAATTCATGCATCCAGAAAATCGTCTCAGCGTCGGGCGCCCCGGCCTCACAGGCGCCGACGTCTCTTTTAGTGGGTAACACTTCAGGCATGGGAAGCCAGGCCGTCGTACCCAGGGAACTCGGCGAGTGGAACTGGGGCGGTTTTCTGCTCACCTGGATCTGGGGTATCGGCAACAATGTGTGGTGGTCATTTCTTGTGTTCGTCCCATACCTCGGCTTCATGGTCATGCCGTGGGTACTGGCCTTCAAAGGCAATCAGTGGGCCTGGCAGAGCAAACGCTGGGATAGTATTGAACACTTTAAGCGTGTTCAACATACCTGGACCATGTGGGGGCTGGGCATTACTATAGCAGTCACAGTGCTGATAACCCTGCTGCTTCTCCTCGGCCTGGGGCTGTTTGTCTGGGGCGTGCAGCAGTACGGCGTTTAACGTTTTCGGACGATTAGACATGCATTAGTCGGAGGATATTGAGATGAAGTGCGCTATACATACCGACCGAGAAGCAATTGGCGGTTGCTGCAGTTGCGGCAGCTATGTCTGCCCTGAGTGCAAGGTCGATATAGACGGGCAAATCTACTGCAACCAGTGCATGGAGCTCAGGTTAAAGGGAGGAGTCTGGCCGGGCACTGCCGCATCCGGAAGTTACAATACATCCGGGCTGGGCGTCCTCTCCAAAGCGCCTGCCGAGATAAGCGGCTGGAACTGGGGCGCTTTCTTTCTCACCTGGATCTGGGGTATCGGCAATAATGTCTGGATCGCGCTTATCGCGCTGTGCGGTATCTTACCATACATCGGCTGGATCGTCAGCCTGGTGATGGCCATTATTTTAGGAGTGCGGGGTAATGAGTGGGCCTGGCAGAGCAAGCGCTGGGACAGCATCGAACATTTCCAGAAGACGCAGCGCACCTGGATGTGGTGGGGCCTCGGTGTATTCTTGCTGCAGATAGCTCTTGTAGTAGCAGTGACGATACTGATCTTCTCCCTGATAATGATCGCTGCCACAGCAGGCCTCGATGGAGATCTGGACTGGCGGAGTGTCTTCCCCTCAATGTAGTGATAAAATAACAGCTTCTGTGCACGACTTATGAACGATTTACTGGTTTACTTGCTGTTCTTTGCCGGTGGGCTTGCCGTCGGAGTAGTAGTTACCGTAATCATTACACGTGTTTACAAGCCCTACTACAAGCAGGATATGCTGACTATCAGCGGTGAGATTCAGAAAAATCTGGCGGCGATTAACGAAAGTACCACGCAGATCGCCATGGATCGACTTGTGCAAATGTCGGGGCAGTTGGTGACGGCGCAGTCTAAACTCAGTGAGCAGACTCTTGAAGGCAAAAAGGCGCTTATAGAGCAGTCTGTTAAAGAAGTTCGAGACAACCTTAAAAATGTAGAAAAATTGATCGGTGATCTTGAAAAAGATCGAGCCAAAGCATATGGAGAACTTCTCACACAACTCAAAAACACGTCGGAACAGACCGGTAAGCTGTCGGAGACCACCGGCAAACTCCAGGCCGCACTGGGCAATACCAGAATCAGGGGCCAGTGGGGTGAACGCATGGCCGACGATATCCTGGCAGGTATCGGTTTCGTGGAGGGTATCAACTACACCAAGCAACAAATGGACCCGACCGGGGGCTCCAGGCCCGATTACACCTTTCTCCTGCCCAATCGCCTTCTGCTGAATATGGACGTCAAGTTCCCGTGGGAAAATTATAAAAAATACATCGATACGGATTCAGAGGCCGACCGGGAGGGCTTCAAGGCAGCCTTCCTCAAAGACGCGCGCCAGCGCATCAAGGAAGTCACTACCCGCGATTACATCAATCCCGAGCAGAATACCGTCGATTACGTGCTGGTACTGATACCCAATGAGCAGGTTTACCGCTTCATTAACGAGAATGATCCGGACCTGCTCGACTACGCGCTCCACTCCAAGGTAGTGCTATGTTCCCCTGTCACGCTGTACGCTGTGCTGGCCCTGATAAACCAGGCCGTCAAGAACTTCAAGATGGAGAAGGGTCTGGCCGAGATCATCAAGCATATCAATCGGTTCACCGAGCAGTGGCAGAAATTCCTGGAAAGCATGGATAAAATGGGCAAGAGGCTGCAGGATGCTCAAAAGGAGTTTGATAGCCTCACTACCACACGTAAAAACATGCTGGAACGGCCTTTACGCAAGATAGACCAGATCAGACATGACAGCGACATTAAGGAACTTGATGTCATCGAAGTCGTGCCTGATCCGCCGCTGTTGGACCAGGCCGAGGAAACGCTCCCCTAAAGCCCCTGCCCCATCTCTTTCAGCGCCTGGTCAGCTTTGTGGATGATGGCCAAATCTGAGGTCATGCCCTTGGCCCTGCGGAAATCCTCTGCGGCCTTAAGTACCTGACCTGTCTGCATGTATGCGCTGCCCCGGCTGCAATAGACCCTGGGATCCCGAGAGTCGAGCATGATCGACCGGCTGATGTCCTCGATGGCCTGGTAATATTGACCTTTCATCATGTAGGCGCAGCCGCGATTGTGAAACGCGCCGGGGTCTGTATCGTCAATATTGATAGAGCGCGAGAAGTCTTCGATGGCGCGGTCGAATTCTTTCCTGTAGTAATATACGCTGCCCCTGTTATAGAAAGCCGCCGCCAGGTTGGGATCGAGGTCTATGGCGCGGTTGAGGTCTGCCAGCGCAAGATCAAGATCGCCCTTCTTATAGAAAGCCCCTCCCCGCAACAGGTAGACGATTGCCGTGGTCGGATCGAATTGAATTGCCTTGGTCAACTCGTCTATCGCCAGGGAGTAATGGCCGTCCTTAAGCAGTTCGAAACTTTTCTCCTGATGTGCTTCCGCCTTCGCCTTATGCTCGACTGATACCTGGGGAGGAGGGGTCGACTTCGGGGTGGGTGGCGCAGGAATAGGATATGACAAGGGATCGTCCTGTTGTTCCGCCAGCGTCGGTTGCCTGGCTGATTCTTTCAGGGTAGCGGAGCCCGGCTGGCCGATATTTACCGGCTGCTCTACATTGCCTGCCGGTGCGGCAGGGGCTGGCGGCTTTGGAACCGGCGTCTCCGTAATACCCCATTCTATCTCCGTGCCGCAGTTTCCGCAGTAAGTGGTTCCAGGCTCAACGGCAGAGCCGCATTGAACACATGAATATACGAAGATCAGATCACAGAATCCACAGAAACGCTGCCCAAGGAAGGCTACGTTACCACACCGCGGACAGAGGAAACTCTGCTGCATGTTCACTTATAACCGCTGTTTACCCGATTATACCCCACAGGAGCAGAAAAAGTACATGCCGGCTTAATGGTGCAGTTGATTATACAGGTGCAGGGACGTATAATTTCCCTCGGTCTCTGGATTTGGATTGAAGCTATGAATACCCCCGCAGATTCGCTCATTGAGTTGGCTAAACAGACCGGGGCCATCAAGTTCGGCGAGTTCATCCTCGCGTCCGGCGCCAAAAGCAACCGCTATTTCGAAGGCAAACTGCTTACCCTTCACCCGGAGGGAGCATGCCGCGTTGGCGAAGCCATCTTCAATATACTGGAGGGCAGCGGAGCGCAGGCGGTCGGCGGCCTCATACTGGGCGCTATCCCCATTGCCACGGCTGTTTCCATCATCAGCCATCAAAGAGGTAAACCGCTGTTAGCGTTCATGGTACGTGAGTCCCCCAAGGAACACGGTACTAAAAAACTGATTGAGGGACCACTGGAACCGGGCATGCGGGTGGCTATTGTGGATGATGTGGTTACGCGAGGGGGATCGGTTTATAAGGCCATAGAAGCCGTTGAAAACATGGGCTGTATTGTGGTGAAGGTCGTAGCCATAGTCGACCGTCACGAAGGCGGAGGAGATAAGCTTATGGCTGATGGGTATGACTTCGTGCCCTTGATCCACTTCAATCCAGACGGCACTGTGCAGGCAAATAAGCTGCAGTAAGCAGATCGTATATAATTGTTACCGGAGGTGGAATTTAGAGATGTTGCCGATTAAGAATATTCTTTGCCCGACGGATTTCAGCGATCCTTCTTACGAAGCGCTAAAGGTAGCCGACGAACTTGCAGCGCATTTCGGCGCCACGCTTCACGTCATCAATGTGGTGCCCCTGGTGCCCATCGTAGAGGCGCCTATTGGCGTTGAATCGGCCAGTTTTAATGTGGCCTCTTACCAGCAGGAACTCGAAGGACAGGCTCAGAAGTCACTTAAGAGCCTGACGGAGCAAAAGATCAGCCGGGACGTCACTGCGGTGACGGAGGTGCTTATCGGTAATGCCGCCGGTGAGGTCATGCGCTATGCCGGAGAGAATGCAGTCGACTTGATCGTGATAGCTACCCATGGACTCTCGGGGTGGCGCAGGTTTATCTCGGGGTCCACCACGGAGCAGATCGTCCGCCAGGCCTCGTGCCCTGTTCTTACCATACGCAGACCGGGCGCCAAATAGGCAAGAACGGTTACGGCGGGTTTTTAACAATACCAGCCGCCGGTCATTTCTTGCCCAGTTGGTGGTGAACCTGCACATACCTGATTATGTCGGCGCGGTTCAGTATACCCACCAGCCGCTCCTCTATCACTACGGGCAACTGGTTCAACCCGTTCTCTGCCATGAGGCGCACTGCGGTTTTCATGTTGTCGCCCGGTGTTACCGTCTTAAGCGGCTGGGGCGTCATGACTTTGGAGATCGGTGTGGCCCGCCATGCGTCGGGCGCCAGCTTCTGGATATCGGCAAGAGTAACTATACCGAGCAATTTACCACCTTCAACCACGGCGGCTGACCTGATGCCTTTCTTAACGTAAACATCGTTGACCAGCGCTTCGACGTTTGAGCCGCCTTCGACCGTCTCCGGGCGGTCGTTCATCACGCTGGCCACCTTCACATTCAGCCAGATCGCACGCAGCTCCATCTCCCGCCTGGAAGCCTCGGCCGCGCTGTTGATAAACCAGCCGATAAAGATCAGCCATACGCCGCCCATTATATTATCGGTGAGCGCCCAGAACGCTCCCCAGGCGATCATGGCCCATCCGAATACCTGGCCTACGGTCGCAGCAATGTTAGTGGCCTTCCTCAGGTCATTGGTTGCACCCCATAGAATTGCGCGCAGGACGCGGCCGCCATCCAGGGGAAAGCCCGGCAGGATGTTGAAAGCAGCCAGCAGTACATTGATCTCTATCATGTAGACTACTGTGGCTTTGACAGGCCCCTCAACCGCCAGGCCGGATAAATCCAGTGCCCAGAACAGGCCGGCCAGAGCTACGCTGGTGAGGGGCCCGACAATGGCGATGGCGAACTCGATCCCCGGCTTCTCGGGCTCAGCTTCCAGGTTGCTCAGGCCGCCCAGTAAAAAGAGCGTTATGCTCTTAACCGGTACTCCGCGCGATATGGCCATCAGGGAATGCGCCAGCTCATGCACAAGGACGGAGACAAAGAGTAGCAGGGCCGCTACCGCCGCCGTTACCCAGTATATTATGCCTTCCCAGCCCGGGTACTCCGCCGGAAAATAACCCACTGCCAGTGACCAGCAGATCAGGATAAAGATAATAATCCATGTGTAATGTATGCCGATATCTATTCCGGCGATACGGGCTATGCGCAGCGATCCTTTCATCATGAACCCGGCAATCTATGTGGCAATCTGCTTGATGAAGCTCTCGATGACACGGTTAACTTCCGCCGGCTTCTCCAGGAAGGCCAGGTGCGTGCCGCCCTCGACAATACTCACCCGGCAATCCGTCATCTTGCCGGCTAGATACTGGGAATACTTCGGCGGCGTCATATTGTCCTGGTCGCCCACGATGCAGAGCGCCGGCAGTTTGATCTGTCCCACCTTGTCCATAATGTCGAACTTATCGCAACAGTGAAAATCGTTGAGCTGGGCTGCAGGCCCCACTTCTACCAGTCTGGGCATGAGGGCCCGGCGTATCTTCTCATCCACCGTTCCGTGAAGCGGTTCGACCAACTCTTTTATCCAGCCCTGCGTATCATCTAATTTGGCTCCTACGAGCTCCAGAATCAACGGCAAAACCCTCAGGCGTGCGCCGGAACCGATCAGGATGACCCCTTTCAGATCCCCCGGGTACTTGAGCGCGTGCATAAGCGCAATGCCCCCTCCCAGCGAATGCCCGGCCAGCACTATATCTGTATACTCTTTTTCCTGGAAATAGCCGTGCAGCCAATCAGTATAGGCTTCAACACTGGTGCAAATCTCTCCTCGGGGATGGCCGGGAAGGTCGGGCGTATCCGCATCTGTGAAGTGTTGCTTCTGCAACATCCATACATCACCGCAGGCGCCTGATCCATGTACAAAGACCAGCTTCATATCGTACCTCCTAAATACTGCAGGACTTCTGCGGATCCACAGTCCCCTCAATGACCGTCAGGAGTTTATGAGGCGAACGGGAGTTCCTGCTGGCCGGCGATCATAGGTTTTGGAGGCGTTGTGACCATGGCGCGTGTTTCCTTGGCAGCCTGTTCCTCGGGATTCTCTTTCTCAACCAGGGCGATGGAGACAACGCGGTCGCCTTCATCCAGCCTGGATAGCATCACGCCCTGCGTGATGCGGCCCTTGACGGGCACACCCTCGCGCCTCTTCTTCTTTCCACCTTCTACCGATACCACGGTCTCTTTCGCGACATCCACGTTGATCCTGAGCTGCACACCGTTGGCTGTCGTTATGAACAGCTCGTAGCCGGGTGGCACAAACTTGGCTGCAATGACCTTGCCGGTCTTGGTATTAACCCTGTGGGCCAGCACGCCCTTCCCACCTCTGCCGTGCAGGGGGAATTTCTCCACTTTGGTTTTCTTGCCGTATCCATTCTCGGTGACCGTAATCAGGTCTGCGGCCGGTTGTACAGTGCCCATGCTGACCACTATATCTCCCTTATTTAGCTTGATACCCCGCACGCCGCCGCTTGTACGTGAAGCATTGCGCAGGGGTGCCACGGCGAATTTAACGGCCTGCCCGTTGCGGCTGACCAGCATCAGCTTATCGGTGTCGGCTACAACGTCCACCCCGATCAGCTCCTCATCGTTTTTCAGCTTCATGGCTATAAGTCCGCTGCGGCGCACGTCGATAAAACTGCTCAGCCCTGTCTTCTTAACAATGCCCTTGGAGGTGGCCAGGAGCATGAATAGGCTCGGATCGGTCTTCTCCGGCACGAACATGGCTGTGACCTTCTCCTTGGCCTCGATGGGTATCAAATTAATGATATTGATGCCCTTTGTAGTGCGCGCGATATCCTGAGGTATCTCGTAGCATTTCATCTTGAAAACTCTGCCGCGGTTGGTGAAGAACAGCAGGTTGTCATGCGTATCGGCAGACATTGAGCTCATCACATCGTCGCTGTCGCGCGTTACCATGCCCTTGACGCCCCGCCCGCCGCGTAGCTGCTTGCGAAAAACATCTGCCGGGATGCGCTTAATATAACCCTGCTCGCTCAGCGTCACGATCACATCCATATGAGGGATCAGATCCTCCACCTGGAATTGTCCCGCCTCATCCTGTGTTATAACCGTGCGGCGCTTGTCACCGAACTTTGTCTTGAGGTCCAGAATATCCTGCTGGATGAGCTTGAGGATCTTATCGGGATTGGCCAGCAGGTCCTCCAGGTAATGTATCGTCTTAAGAACGTCCTTATATTCATCCAGGATCTTTTTGCGTTCAAGATTGGCCAGGCGGCGCAGCTGCATTTCGAGAATTGCCTGCGCCTGAAGCTGGCTGAGCGAAAACTCCGTCATAAGGTTCGCGCGTGCCGTATCAGCCGTCTCTGACTCGCGAATTGTCTTGATTACGGCATCCAGATGATCGAGGGCGATCTTAAAGCCCTCCAATATATGCGCTCTTTCTTTAGCCTTCTGCAGGTCGTACTTGGTCCTGCGTGTGATAACCTCGGTGCGGAAAGCCACGTAGCACTGCAGCGCGTCCTTGAGATTGATGACGCGCGGTTGCCCCTCCACCAGTGCGATCATATTGATGAAGAAAGCCGTCTGCATGGATGTGAACTTGAATAGATTGTTCTGCACCTTGGCCGGGTGCGCATCCTTGCGCAGACCTATGACAAGACGCATGCCCTGGCGGTCCGACTCGTCGCGGACATCGCTGATACCTTCGATCTTCTTGTCGCGGGCCAATTCGGCTATCTTCTTGACCAGCTCGGCTTTATTGGTCTGATAAGGCAGTTCGGTGACAATCAACTGCATCTTACCTGCCTTGGTCGATTCTTCCACAACCCTGGCCCTCAATACCACCTTGCCCTGCCCGACCGCATAGGCATTTTTTATCCCCTCCACGCCACAAATGATGCCGGCCGTGGGGAAATCAGGCCCTTTCACGAACTTCATCAGGTCGTCGACCGAAGCATCCGGATTCTCTATCAAATAATGTATCGCATCGCAGATCTCCGTGAGATTATGCGGCGGTATATTGGTAGCCATGCCCACCGCTATGCCGGAGGATCCGTTGACCAGCAAGTTCGGCAATCGTGCCGGCAACACCGAAGGCTCTTTGAGGCTGTCATCGAAATTCGGTATAAAGTCGATTGTATCCTTGTCGATATCCAGCAGCAGTTCGTCGGCAATCCGTGCCAGACGTGCCTCAGTGTAACGCATGGCCGCAGGCGGGTCGTCGTCGACGCTGCCGAAGTTGCCCTGGCCGTCTACCAGGCGGTAACGCATGGAGAAGTCCTGCGCCATGCGGACCATTGCATCGTAAACCGAGGAATCCCCGTGTGGATGATATTTGCCCAGCACTTCACCGACGATGCGTGCACTCTTCTTATAGGGCGCGTTGTAGCGCATATTGAGATCGTGCATGGCGAAGAGTATGCGCCGGTGTACGGGCTTCAGGCCGTCGCGCACGTCGGGCAAAGCGCGGGAGACTATAACGCTCATGGCGTAATCGAGGTATGAGCGTTTCATCTCGTCTTCAATACCGATCGGCTTTATAGAGAATCCTAATTCCATTTTTACTCCTCGTCACCGAAGCTGTTGTCGAGCCGTTGCAGGTCTTCCGTAGCCGTGTAGCCTTCATAAATCGAGAATCCCTCAGGGACGGTCTCGGTATCTTCCGATTCACTGTAATCGGGCTCTTCCAGCCCTTCTTCCTCTCCAGCGCTGTGCCTCAGCAGGTTATCTTTTACATGCGCGGGGTAGGCCTCCGTCACCCGTATTGGAAAAGATAGTCGGCCGGCCTGGCTGGGATGCTGGAAGGTCTCACGTATTATGACCTTGACTTTGTTGTGATCGTGATCAAGGCTGACAATGGCCGCTATGTATTTGTTCCCTCCGTTAAGCAGCTTGGCCAGGCGCAGCCCGTGTTCCGGCTCAATCACTCCAAGGTATTCGCCCCGGTCGTTCTTAACCACAGTATCCTGGTTTCTGACGTCAAGAAAGACCTTTTCCCCCGGTGTCAGCTTGAGCAGGACGGATTGAGGAGCGGGCTCGAGCAGGCTGACAATGCCGTATTTACCAACGTCAGCGATGAAATCACTCGGCTTGGCTTTCTCCCTTTTTACACTTGCGACTTTAGTGCCTTTAAGCAGCGCCAGCCGATCGAGGTTTTTTCTGGCTATTATATTGCTGGGAGATAGTTCGATGGACTTGCCATAGGCATCCTTGGCTTTCTTATAATCGCCCATCTCCATATAGGCACGGCCCAGGCGATTGTAAGCGTCTACGTCGGCGGGAAAAACCTCGATAATACCCTGGTTTGCGGCAATAGCCTCCTGCCAGCGACTCTCCGTAGCCATCTTTATGGCTTCCTGGATACGCCCCCGCCATATTCTGGCTTTCTCTTCTTCACGTTCGGGCATTCTGGATAACCTCTGCATAAAACATGTATACTGTTGCGCCCTTCGCAATCATTTTATTTAATACCAAATCCTGATCAAAGGCAAATCTGTTACTCATTATCATGGCCTGCTCCCGTGCCGGTGTGATTTTAGTCGTTTCACAAATCCAATCCTGCGCCTATCCTTTACAATAGAGAAGGGGATTTGACACGGCTTTTCAAGCGGTGCTAAATTACCACGTAAACTAAATTAAGTCAATAAGAAGGTGCACTGATGAAAGAACAGGTACAGGAAGTATTAAATATTATCCGCCCCAGCCTCCAGGCAGACGGCGGCGACGTTGAACTGGTGGATGTAAAGGACGGGGTAGTCAGTGTGAAGCTAAAGGGCGCCTGCTCCGGCTGCCCGATGTCTACCATGACGCTGAAAAAAGGTATTGAGCGCTTCCTTAAAGAGAAGATTCCCACAGTTAAAGAGGTTGTGGGCGTATAGAAGTCCGGCCTAACCTTTATCCAGCTCGAAGGCTTTGTGCAGGGCTCTAACGGCGTCTTTCACCTTGTCCTCCGCTATAATACAGGTAATCCGTATCTCGGAAGTGGTTATCATCTGTATATTTATGCCCTGCGCAAATAGGGTCTGGAACATCTTGGCTGCGTAGCCCGGGGTATTCTGCATACCCGTGCCGATTATCGAGACCTTGCCCAGTTTGGTGTCGCTGAGGCATTCTTTGGCGCCTATTTCCTTGGCTACCGGAGCAATTATCTTCATGGCCCTGGGGATATCCTTTTTAATAATGGTGAAGGTCAGATCCGTGATATTATTGGCGCTGGCATTTTGAACTATGGTTTCCACGCTTATACCGGCCTTTGCCAGCGGTGTAAAAATTGCAGCCGCTACACCGGGCCGGTCCGGTACACCGGTAATAGTGATCTTGGCCACATCCATATCGTGGGCAATGCCCCTTACCTTATTTTTCTGCTCCATTCTTTTTCCTCCGTGAATAATCGTGCCTGGTTTCTCCACCATGCTGGATGCCACCAGAATGGGTATGTTGAATACCTGGCCGAGCTCCACCGACCGATGATGCATTACCCTGGCGCCCGAAGTAGCCATTTCCAGCATCTCCTCGTAGCCTATCTCTTCCAGCTTGCGAGCCTCCGGCACCAGCCGGGGATCTGCCGTATAAACTCCTTCAACATCGGTATATATCTCGCATACCCCGGCCTTCAGGCTGGCTGCCAGAGCTACCGCCGTCGTGTCTGAGCCGCCCCTGCCCAGTGTGGCGATGTCATTGTCGGGAGTCATGCCCTGGAAACCGGCAACGATGACGATATTGCCTTTATCCAGCTCTTTTATAATCCTCTCCGGCTCTATGCCGGTTATCCTGGCCCGGCTGAAGGCCGAGTCCGTGGAAATTCCAGCCTGCTGGCCGCTGAGGGCTACCGCGCTGTAACCCATGGCGTGCAGCGCCATGGCCAGAAGGGTGCTGGAAACTATCTCTCCCGTGGATAGCAGCAGGTCCATCTCGCGCGGCTCAGGATTCGGATTGATCTTATTGGCCAGCTCGATCAAATCATCAGTAGTATCGCCCATGGCCGATACCACCACTACGACTTTATTGCCCTTTTTGAACGAGGCCGCGATCCTGCGTGCCACGTTTCGGATCTTATCGGCATCGGCCACCGAGCTGCCACCGTATTTCTGCACTACTATCGCCATATCTGTTTTTGCCTGCCTTCTTTATTTATCCTTCAAGAAAATATCCATGAGTTTAAATCCCGGCTCAACGGAGACACCGGTGCAGCCAGCCTCCGCTTCTGTGAAGCGGGCTGCCCCGTTGGGTTTTATTCCCCCGCCCCAGATGAGGAAGGGAACCGGCTCGGCGCAATGCGTTTTAAGCTCGATCGGCGTGGGATGGTCCGGCATCACCAGCACCTTGATCTGCCCGCCCTTCCAGTCCAGCAGCCTGCCGATGACCTCCCTGTCGATCAACTCGATAGCCTTTATCTTGTCGGCTGTCGAGCCCCTGTGTCCCATCTCGTCCGGCGCCTCAATATGCATAACAGCCAGGTCGCCGGTTTTTAGCGATCGCAGCGCCCCTTCAGCCTGGGCTGCGAAATCATTATCGAGGTTATCGGTGACGCCATCGATATGCAGCACCTCTATGCCGGCCATCATAGCAAGCCCGCGCAGCAGATCGACACCCGACGTGAGCGATGCCCGGAGGCCACGTAACTCCCGGAAAGAAGGCATCTCCGGCACGCGGCCGCTGGGCCAGAAAAGCCATATCGAGGTCACCGGCAGCTTGCCCCGCCTCTTTCGCTCTTCATTGACCGGGTGGCCGGCCAGCACGCTCTCAGATTTTTTCATCAGTTCACATAAAATCTCACTTCCGCGCCCGCGCGGAAGGTAATCCTGCACCTGGCGATCGGTTATGTCATGCGGGGGTGTGCAGAGAGCCATCAGTGTATCCTCCCGGCCGCTTATCCTGCAGATGTGCCTGTAGCTGATGCCGGGAAAGAATTTAAGCTCGTCCGAGCCCAGTTTCTCATTCAGTGTATCAATGATAACCGTGGCTTCCCCGGTGCTGATATGCCCTGCGCTGTGGCTAACCATTTTACCCTCGATTATCGTCACCAGATTGCAGCGAAATGTTACATCTCCCGGGCTAATGGGGACACCCACACTGCGGGCTTCGATGGCGCTCCTCCCTCTGTAATAGACCGTGGGGTCATAACCCAGCACAGACATGCACGCCGGCGCGCTACCCGGCTCCATACCCGGCGGTATGGTCAATGCCATGCCGCTGTACCCCTGCCTGGCCATAAGGTCGAGATTGGGGGTGTACGCTGCCTCGAGGCATGTTTTATTACCCATCTCGGCAAGAGGCCAGCCGGAGGCGCCGTCCACTATGACTATGCAAAATTTCATAGCCAGTAAGTTTACAATTGTTGCCCTAAAAGTTAAAGCCGACTATAATATTTAACCCGTGCGGGGAGTAGCGCAGTTGGTTAGCGCGCAGCGTTCGGGACGCTGAGGTCGGAGGTTCGAGTCCTCTCTCCCCGACCAGCCACGATCCTTATCCCACTTCTCTCTTCGCCTCATCCCAGAGGGAATCCATCTCGCTAAGCTTCATGCCTCGCAGGTCCAGACCCCGTTCACGGCAGACCTGCTCGATATATTGAAATCGCCTTGTGAAACGGGCATTAGCCAGGCGCAGTGCTGATTCGAGGTCCACATCCATATGGCGGGCCACACTGGCGAGCACCAGCAGCACGTCACCGAATTCATGGTTCCTCTCTTCCTGCGTTGCGGCGTTCTTCAGCTCCGCCACCTCCTCGACCAGCTTATCTATGATGTCGTCGGCATTCTCCCAATCGAAACCCACGGCAGCCACCCTGCGTCCCGCAGTCTGGCTGTATGCCAGGGCCGGCAAACTGCCGGGTATGCCGCCCAGAAGTGATTGATTTCCATTCTTCTCACTTTCTTTAAGCTCCTGCCAGCTGAGAGAAGCTTCTTCGGCGCCAGCGATCTCCTTGCCTCCGAAGACATGCGGGTGCCTTTTGATCATTTTGCTGTTAATACTGCGCAGTACGTCCTCGAGAGAAAACTCCCCCGCTTCGCGGGCGATCTGAGAATGAAGCATTATCTGCAGCCAGAGATCGCCCAGTTCCTCGCTGAGGGCCGCCGTGTCGTTATTATCGATCGCCTCCAGAGCCTCATAACTTTCCTCGATAAGGTATTTCTTGAGAGAGTCATGCGTTTGCCGTCGGTCCCAGGGACAACCGCCCTCCCCCCGTAAACGCTCTACAATTGTTCTGAAGGTCTCGAATTTATCGAGCTCTGCTTCGTTGAATCCCGATGTCTCGCTGGCCATGCTCCGGCTTAATCCCGCCTGCCGCCGAATACCAGAAGGATGAAGTAGAGCAACTGTGCCACGGCCTGCAGCATGGCAGCCACATAGGTCAGGGCCGCAGCGGATAGAACCGCGCTTGCCCCCTCGTATTCCTGCCCCACCAGCAGGCCGGTTTCCCTGATCATTTGCCGGGCCCTGTTGCTGGCGTTGAATTCAACCGGCAGCGTAATAAGAGTAAACAGTACTGCAGCTGTAAAAAGCAGTATGCCGGCTATGGCCACCATCTCGCCGAATACCTGCGATAGACCCATAAGCAGAAGGCCGCCGAATACCAGAATCCATCCAAGTGTGCTGCCGATATTGGCGGCGGGTACCAGGGCGGACCTTAAGCCCATCATGGCATACTTCGTTTTATGCTGCATGGCGTGGCCGACCTCGTGAAGCGCAATGCCGACTGCGGCAACGGAAGGTGTTCCTGCAACTTCCGGAGAAAGCCTCAGCACTCTTTTGGAGGGATCGTAATGATCGGTCAATTTACCCTTGACGGTCTCGACCGGTATGTCCGCCATTCCGTTGGCTCTCAGCAACTGCATCGCAGCCTGGGCGCCGGTCACTCCCCGCTGGTTGTAAACCTTAGAATATTTAGCGTAGGTGGATTTCACCTTGATCTGCGCATATATCATGAATATCAGGGCGGGCGCCATTAATATAAGGTAAAGCAACATCTATGCTATTTCTCCATCGATTTGATTAATACTTAATAAGTTTATTTCGCGATGGCGGTTAAGTCAAAGAATGCTGCCGATGAAATTTTTGTGCCCGGCCATGAAATCTGACGCCGTCATTTCACGTTTGCCCTCCGGTTGAATCCTGATAAGACCGAGCAATCCGTCACCGGTCCTGACAGCCACCCGTGTCACTTCTCCCCGGGGCAATTCAACAACCTGCCCCACTGTGCCTTTTTCCACCGTCTGCAGCGGGATGGTTTCCATAATCTTAATTCT
>Ga0172380_10001078_pt1 | contig 48567 bp, 42 predicted proteins | sample Leawe162metaG_FD_119747 | JGI IMG/M metagenome (GOLD analysis project Ga0172380, IMG submission 119747) | Leachate microbial communities from a municipal landfill in Southern Ontario, Canada - Leachate well 162 metaG | ecosystem: Engineered > Solid waste > Landfill > Unclassified | place... | reverse complement strand
TCAGGAGAAAAAGGAGTGGACGGTAAAGGAGTGGCTCCGCGACCAGCAGCTCGCTTATTACAACGCCATGGACGATCTCTGGGCCGAGATGGACACCCTCTGGACCTCAAACCCCTGGCAGGGCGAGGGCGCGGCCGGGCCTCGGCAGCAGCTGGCCTTCATGGTCTGCTACAATATCGACCGTTTCCGGCAATACGTGGCCGAGCACAATCTGCTCAACCTCTACCGGCTGGACAAATCCCGCAAACGCCTCATCGAGACCGATGACGAGGCCCTGCTTACCTTCGGCTACGACTGGCTGAAGCTGGTGCTCGGCAACCGGCCCACCCTCCAGCTGAAGCGATAGGGCCTTATTTCCCTTTTGCCCTCCGGCGGGACATCTCCGTGAAAATCACATTCGCACATCTTCGCGCCTATCTTCCGGTCATCGCCTTTTTTGGCGGTTTTTTGTGGGATACGCTGACCATCGGCCGCTCGGTGGCGCCCGCGGATCTGTTGATTCTGGCCGGTTATCTGGTTGGCGCCGCCGGCATTCTGTGGTGGCTGGGGCATCGGCGCCACGCCCTTGCTGCGATTGCCTCCGAGGATGGCACAGAGGCCACGGCCCAACCCGCCTCCTTTCTGTCATCCTGGTGGGAACGCGCTCCCTATCTGCTGCTCCAATTCCTGTTCGGCGGGCTTTTCAGCGCGCTGTTCATTCTCTATTTCAAAAGCTCCAGTCACCTGACCGCCGTGTTGTGGTCTCTTGGGCTTGGCGGGTTGCTGGTCGCCAACGAGTTCATCGGCGGCAAATACCATCGTTTTACCCTCACCTGGGCTCTCTTCGGGCTCTGTGCCATGCTGCTGTTCAACTTCCTTCTGCCATTCATGATCGGCAGCATCGGCATGGTTTGGTTTTATCTCAGCACCCTGGCCGGGGCCGGGCTCACCCACTGGCTGCGCAAGAAAACCCCGGGATGCCCCGGGAGGGCGGCGCCGGTTTGGATCATCGCCGGTCTGCTGGCGGTGGCGTATTTTCTGGATCTTATTCCGCCGGTTCCCTTGGTGAAGCGGGACATTCAGGTGGGGCGAAATTTTGCGCATGTGGCGGATGAGTATCGCCTCACCCTGGAGAAGGCCCCCTGGTGGGTGTTTTGGCGGGAGGTGTCCGGGGAGGTGCATCTTGCTCCGGGCGAGCGGCTGTACTGTGTTTCCTCCGTCTTCGCTCCGGGCGGCTTAAGTGTCCGCCTGTATCATCGTTGGGAGCATTACGAACCCCTGCGCGGTTGGGTTACCGTTTCCCGCATGGGCTTTGGTCTCTTCGGCGGCCGCGATGGCGGTTTTCGGGGCTACACCTACAAGCAGGAGGTAGCGCCGGGGGAATGGAAGGTGAAGGTGGAAACCGAAAGCGGCCGCACCGTTGCCGTCCATGCTTTCAGCGTGGTGACCGATGCGCCGGTTGAGCCGGACAGGGAAACGGTGCGGGGCTTATGAGGAAAGGGATGCGCCGTGCGGCTGAGATAAGGCTGTGCGCGCCGCCTCATCTGTACCGGATTCTCGCCGGGTGTTTTTTGTCTGCCCCTGGGAACGGCTCTCTTTTTTCGCGACTTCTGAATCCTGCTATTTTATATATGATATAATTGTATTCCGCGTAGTTGCTGGGCAACTCCCTTTTCAGGGGGCATCCCCGGTCGTAAGCCGGCAGTCGGACCAGAAGGAGTCTCCTTGATGAAAGGCAGTAAAGGCAACCTGATCCCGATTGTGATGGCGGTTTGGATTTGCATCACCAGCGCTTTCCTTTTCTGGATGGAGATGGACACCCGGCGGGAGGAAAAGTTGCTGGCGCAAGGCACTGCCAACGCCTTTTTTCAGCAAATTCTGCTCACTCGTCTGTGGAATGCCTCCCACGGCGGAGTTTATGTTCCGATCACTCCCGAAACACAGCCCAATCAATATCTGCCCGCCAAAAATCGTGATCTGACGGCCGATAACGGCCTCAGGCTGACCAAGGTCAATCCCGCCTATATGACTCGCCAGATAGGGGAGTTGGCTCAAAAAAACGAGAGCGGCATCCAGTTCCATATCACCAGTCTTAAGCCGATCAGGCCCGGGAACAAGGCGGAGGAGTGGGAGGAAAAATGGCTCAAGTCCTTTGACCAGGGGGTCAAGGAGCAGGGGGAATTCTTCGAGGATGAAAATACCACCTGGTTCCGTTACATGGCCCCTCTTGTTGCCGGGACAGAATGTCTGAAATGTCACGCCCAGCAAGGATACAAGGAAGGGGATATCCGCGGCGGTCTCAGTGTCTCCCTGCCCTATCCCCCTCACTCCCACCTCTATCTCTATGTCGGTTTTGGTTCGGTGGCGGTCATCGGCCTTATTTTCATCTTTATCGGCGGCACCCTCTATGAGCGGAAGCAGCGGCTGTTTGATGCCACCTTCAATAGCCCGGTTCCGACCAGCGTTACCGATAAAAATTATACCATTTTGATGGCGAACGAATCGTACTGGGCCGAGTTCGGCGCCCTCCCGGATAACCGTAAAACGATCAAGTGCCATGAGCACCGGCCAGGGAAATCGTGCCACACCGAAAGTTGCCCGCTCACCAGGATTATGGGCGGGGCGAGCCAATACGCCTATGAATCCGTCAAGGAAAAGGATGGGGTGTCCCGGCTTTTCATTGTCAACGCCAAACCGCTGCTCGACGCCAGGGGTAATGTGGTCGGGAGTGTCGAAAGTTTTCACGATATAAGCGAGCGCAAGCGGGCGGAAGAGGCATTGGAAAAATCCAACCGCAAGCTTGAAGCCCTGAGCAATACCGATGGCTTGACGGGCATTGCCAACCGAAGGCGGTTTGACGAGATAATGGCACAGGAATACGCCCGGCATGCCCGTTCAGGGGCAAAACTGTCGCTGATTCTGCTGGATATCGACCACTTCAAGTCGTTCAATGACTGTTACGGACATCTTCATGGCGACGAGTGCCTGCAACAGGTTGCCCAGGTGATGGCGGAGTGCGCCAGCCGTCCCGCTGATCTGGTGGCCCGTTATGGCGGGGAAGAGTTCGCCTGCATCCTGCCGGAGACGGACAGCAGCGGCGCGGTTGCCATCGCCGAGAAGATTCGCCGGGATATAATCGACCGGGCCATTCCCCATAAGGGGTCGGAGGTGGCGGACTGCGTAACCGCCAGTCTGGGTGTTGTCACAGTGCGTTGTGCCATTGGTGGATCGGCCGTGGACGTCGTCGCCCAGGTGGATGAACTGCTCTACCGGGCCAAATCCTCCGGCCGCAACCGGGTTGAATTTGTCGCCAGCCATGATCTTCGGGAAGAAAGAAAAAGCAATCTTGTGCAGCTGGCCTGGAATGATTCCTTCTGTTGCGGCAACGAACAGATCGACTCACAGCATCAGGCCCTTATCCACATCTCCAACGAACTGCTCGAAGCGGTTCTTTCGGCTCGTCCAGCCACGGAGATATCCGCAATCATTGCCGGACTGCTTGACGAGGCCGGACGGCATTTCCGGGACGAAGAAGCAATCCTTGAGGAAATGGGCTTTCCCGGCATGGGGCAACACGTTGCGGAGCACGCCAAACTGCTGGCCAGGGGCCTCGAACTATCGGAGGAGTTCAAGGCCTCCAGGCTCACGATCGGCGATGTTTTTCAGTTTTTGGCCTGCGAGGTGGTTATGCGACATATGCTTGAGGCGGACAAGGAGTATTTCCCGTTCTTTACCAAGGCTGGTGCGGCTGATTCCGGGCCGGGCAGCATTAATCCTTAAGGGGCAGGGCTCGGTAAGCTGTTCCGTCATGTCTTGATATTGATGATAATCCCGGCTTCATGTTCAAGATTATCCAGAATGGTCAACAGGTGCGTTAAATCAAGGGGTACCTCCTGCGTCACCGCGCACACCGCATCGCCTGAACTGTCATAGATGTCCAGGGCAAAGCCCTCCTCGTTTTGGACAAGGACGAGGTGCAGGGGCACCCCGTTGGCGGCCAGATCTTCATTGGCCTGTCTTACCAGATCTCGAATGGCTTTTTCCCCCATTGGCGAACGGGGCTCGATTTCTTCCGCACGCCCGGCTTCCTTCCGCTTGGCTTTTTTCCTTTTTTCCCATTCCTGCCTGAGCACCAGAGGATCAACGGGCCGTACCCTGCCGATGGGCAGCGGCGGATGGAGGTCTTTTCTGGTCGGCATTGGATCCGGGGGGGGAGGGGTTGGATTTCTGACCTCATAGACCGCGAACGCATTTCGATACGAAATCGGCTGGGTCGCTGCCTGTTGGGTGGGGGGCGCTCCTTGGCGGGCAATGGTCGTTTCCGTGGCCGGAGTGGTAGTCACCGTCGGCGTGGCCGTTGTGGTGGTGGAGGTCACGCCTGTGGTTGCACCCCCTGTTGTTGTCCCAATGGTGAAGGGTGTTTCTGTTGGGCCGGCCGCTGGAGTTTGCCCGGCGGCCCCGGCCGGGGTGATGGTGGTTTCCGGCGTCGTCAAGGGGACGGTCAGGGTTTGAGTCGCTTGATTAACCGTCAAGGCGGCCTGTTGGGCGGGAGTCAGATTGTGAGGCTCAATGGCGGTTTGGACCGTTTCGTTCACCGCCAGGGCCGCTTGCTGGGCAGGGCTCAACCCTTGAGACTCTGTAACCGTTGTCAGACCGGGAGTCACCCCCGTGGCCAACAGCGGCTCGGCCGGGGAGGTCGGCCCCAGGTTCAAGGTTTGCACCGCCTCGCTGCCCAGCAAGGCCGCTTGTTGGGCAGGGGTTAAACCCTGAGTCGCGGCGGTCGCTACGGCAACAGGATTTTTAACGGTGGCAAGCGGGGAGGCGGCAAGGGGAACAGAGGTCTGAACTCGACTTTGCAAAGCCGTTGGTAAAACCGGGTTGGTGCTGTTGATCTCGTCAACCGCCATGTCTTTTCTCCATCCGCTGGAGGGAGTCTTCCCTTTGCGCGGAGCAGACGCACGTGCTTGATGCTTTTTTAAGTCTATATCATATGAATAAACAGAAACGGAGGTGCAGTCAATAGCCGCCAGGGATATTGTCTTTCGGCCAATGCATCCCTAGTTCGCTTTCTTGACAAACTGGGTCAGGATTACAATCCGTTGGCCATTCACCCTGGCTTCGATCTGCTCGGGGTTATCCGCCACCAGCGAGATCCCTCGCACCACGGTGCCGCGCTTGGCCGTAAAGTTGGCTCCTTTTACATCCAGATCCTTGATCAGGGTTACCGTGTCGCCTGTCGCAAGCACTGCGCCGTTGCTGTCGAGATGCCTGACCGCCGCTTCCGGGCTTTCCCCTTCCCCCGTTGCCCGCGCCCAGGCCAGGGTTTCTTCATCCAGATAGAGCATATCAAGCAAGTCCTGCGCCCAGCCTTCAGCGCTCAAGCGCTTGAGCATCCGCCAGGCCATCACCTGCACCGGTGGCACCTGGCTCCACATGCTTTCGTTCAGGCCGCAACGCCAGTGATGCACATCAATTTTTTCCGGATTTCCGATCTGTTCGCGACAGGTTGCACAGGCAAGCACGCACTGGTCCACACTACCGTTTGAGCTGGGGGGAACTTCATACACGCCCAGATTCTCCGTGGCGCCGCACAATTCACATTTGGATTCGCCGCGAGCATGTAATGCTTTTTCTGTACTCATTGATTGCTGTCCCTCGAAGTTGGGTGTGTAGGTTAGGTCTATCAAACCGGAAAGGGCGGAACCCCTTATTTGCGAAGAAGATATCATATCTTTCGCTGCCGGGGACGATGCCATGCCGCCGGATGTGCCGCGTGTCGAGACGAATGGAGCGCCGCTAGGGGGAGAGGGTAATGGGGGTGGGCCGGGAAGTCAATGTTTTAAGTGTGTCATGCCGAGGTGCAGGGGGTCGGAAAACAGAGTTTTGCAACAGCAGGCTAAGCAGCCCCACCGCCATGCACCACGCTGGTCAACTCACTGACCACCGCTTCCAGTTCGTTGGCTTGGGTGGACAGCTTATCCGCGGCTGTGGTTGATTCCTCGGAAGAGGCGGCGACCCGTTGGGTGGCGCTGCTCAAGGAGTTTGTTGCCTCCTGCATCTGCCGGATCTGTTCGGCCAGATTATGGGTGGCCTTGGTGATGGCGGTGTTTTTGTCACCGATGCCCGTGGCGGACTCGATAATTCCCTCAAAATCGCTGTTCACGCTTTTCAGGGCATTGGTGCTTTGGACGATGCGCTGCATGGTGCCTTCCAGCAGATGCTGGGTATCCTGGGCCGCGGCGGCCGCGCGCATGGCCAGGTTCTTGACCTCATCGGCCACCACCGCGAAACCGGCGCCGGCCTCGCCGGCCCTGGCGGCTTCCACCGCCGCGTTCAGGGCGAGAAGGTTGGTCTGAAAGGCAATGCTGCCGATGGTGGTGATGATTTGGCCGATCTTGTCGCTGTCCTGCTCGATCAGCCCCATGTTGTGGGTGAGATCCACCAGGGAGCGGAGGGACTGGCCGGATTTGGCGATGTTTTCGTTCATCAGCTTTTCGCTGCCCGCGGTCAACTCCGCTGTCTGTTGGCTTCCTTCGCTCATGGAGGCCAGGGCTGCGGCGGTCTCTTCCGCCACGGCGGCCTGTTCCGAGGCATCCTCGGCCAGGGCGTTGCTGGTGAGGGAAATTCCGGCTGCGGCTGTGGCCACCTGATGGGAGTTGTCGCGGATGGTGTCGGTGATGCGGGAAAGAAGCCGGCTCAGGCCGGTAGCGGTGAGGTAGGAGAGAAGCATGCCCACAAACACCGAAGCGATGGTGAGACCGGCAACGCTGTACTTGGTGGCGGTGGCGGCGGAGAGCATGGCCGCATCGGTAAGCACGTTTTCCCTGGTTGTGGTCCGGATTTCCTTCAGCAGGCGCTGCACCTCGCCGAGGGCGGGCAGGGTTTGGTTGAGAAAGATATCCTTGGCTGCGCTGCGGTCCTCGGGCCGAAACTGTTCCTTGATGGCCACGGCGGTCTGGTGCAGGTCGCGGTGCGGTTTTTCGATGCTCAGCAGAAGTGGCGCCAGGGCCGGAAACTGCTGCTCCGCCTGTTTGCGGCCATCGCCGTAGAGCCAGGTGCCGAAGCCGCATTTGTGGTCATCGGTTTCCGCTTTCAGGGTGGTGACGCGCTCATCAACGATCAGGGCGTTGACCTGGTTGACCCAGTTCAGATGGTCCACTTCGCGCTGGGCCAGTGTTCCGTCCAGCTGGTTGCTGGTGATAACCTCTCCCGCGCCGTTGATGATGCGGTTGACGCCCAGATAGGTGATCACCCCGGTAATTATGAACAACGCCAGAACGCAGGCGAAGCCGATGGTTATTTTCTGGTTGACGCTCAGATTGTTCCAGCCCATGCTTTTCTCCTTGAGGCAGGATGCTGTTCCGTGTCCAGCTTGCTCAGCGGCCGGTGGTCATGGAAAAGAGGGTGTCCAGCCGCAGCTCCGTGAAAAGGTCATGGATGGGCTGGGGCACCCTGGTCAGGCGGATTGTTCCTTGATGGGCCGCCATGTTCTTGTAGAAAAGGAGGAGCTTGCCGATGCCGGAGCTGCCGATGTGGCTGATATCGGCCAGATCGATGACCAGTTCCTTGATCCGGGAGTGCGGGAGGGTGTTGAACTGCTGCTTGAGGGCTGCGGCGCCCTCCTCGTCGATGGTTCCGGACAGGGTGAGAACAACGGTCTCTCCTTGTGTTGTGGTTTCGCATGTCATGGGCATGGTCATTTCCTCCGTTCCGGCATGTCTGCCGTGGGACAAAAGGGCAGGCGCAATATGGCAAAAAAGAGCCGCGAAAAAATCAGGTGGGGAACTGTCGCGCAACAGTATTAATGAAACACAAACGTTGCAATTTGTGAAGAGTTATCTTTTCCGTTTTTGGAGTCCGTGTGGGAGTGTTTGCAACTCCCCGCGAATTCGTGGAAAAAGAGAAAAAATTAAACTGATTGCAAGCAGGTTAAACCGGTATTGTTAGGAATCGATTAGGATTGTGTTAATGTTTTTCCCCATGGACCGGAGTCCTGCCGAAGGAGGCAGTCAGATGGCGGCCCTGGTCCTGCCAGGATACATGGTCTGCCAGATAGGTGATGATGGCGATGCCCCGGCCGCAGGGTTTGCATACATTTTCGTCGGATCGCGGATCGCTGGTTGCCTGGAAATCGAACCCTCTGCCTTCGTCCATTACCTCAAGGACAAGATATTCATTGACGCGCCAGCGGACAGTGACGGCCTTGTTGCGGTTTTTTTTGTTGCCGTGTCGCCAGGCGTTGGCCACAGCCTCATGCAGCGCCAGGGTGATGCGGAATTGCGGGTTGACGAAGTGTCGCGTTCTGAGGGCGGGTTCCATCATGGCATAGACCTCGGCCACGAAACGGTCGATCTCGCCACTGTCCGCCGTGCGGATTGAATGCTCCCGACAGAGGAGGGGCGGGACGGAGGGAGGTTCCTGTGTCGGAGTCATGGCTTTGTCCGGAGGAGAGTATTGCGGGGAGAAGAGGGTTACGGTTCAACGAGAAACCGGACGGCCAGCATGGTCAGATCGTCCGGGAGACGGATATCGTTTGAAAAGAGCAGCATTTTTTCAACAAGAGACAGCATCGCTTGATCGGTGTCCGGAAAGCCGTGCGCATTTATCAGGCTTGCCAGGCCCTCGCTGCCGAGCATCTTGCCGAGGGAGTCGGCGATCTCGATGGCGCCGTCGGTGAAGAAAAGCAGGCCGTCGCCGGTGGAAAGGGAGATGAGGCTCGTTTCGTATTCGGCTTCCGGCATCATGCCCAGTGGCAATCCGGCCATCTTGATGGGCAGTGTTTCTTTTTCCCGGGCCAGCAGGAGAGGAGGGCTGCCTGCGCCGCAGAGGGCCGCAGTCTGTGTCTCCAGATCGATCAGGCCGAAAAGGCAGGTGGCAAAGGATTCTCCGTCCCGGACCAGTTGACAGAGGTTGCGGTTCAACGCGGCCATGAACAGAGATGGCTGCGCCAGCAGGGAGCGGTTGCTTTCCCATAGGGAATGCAGGTGCATGGCGTACAGGGATGCCGCCACTCCGTGGCCCATGACATCGGCGATCAGGAAGGCATGGCGGTTTTGATCCAGCCGTTCCACCGTGGCGTAATCGCCGCCTACGATGTCGTGGGGGGCGTAATGGAAAGCCCAGCGCAGGCGCGGGTCGTCGTTGGCCGGCATGGTCATGGACAGCGCTTGGATCTGCCGGGCTCTTTCCAGGTCGCGCATCTGGCGGGAAAGATCCTGGAAGACCTCCACTCCGCCGATGACCGTTCCCAACTCGTTGCGGATGGGTGAGACGCTGACCTGCACCGGCAAACGGCCGCCCTCTTTTTTTTGAGCGAATACCACGGAGGGGGAGGCCGAGCCGCTGCCGGTGACCATGGCCCGGTACAGGGGGCAGGATTCCTTGCCGCACAACTCCCTGCCCTCCTTGTCGGTATGGCGGAGGATGTTGTCCTTGCATGATCTGCCCAGCACGTCCGAAGCCCGCCAGCCGGTGATCTCTGCCGCGGCTTCGTTCCAGTAGACGATCCTCCGCTCTAGATCCGTTACATAGATGCCGTGGCTGACGCCCGCCAGGATCTGGTCCGCGGTGTAGGGGATGTTTTGCAGGGGGTGCGGTTTCATGCGTCGGTCATCCATGATTCTTTTTGTGAGATCAACAGGACAACTGGTGGGGCGAAAAGAGGGGAAGTAGTTGAATTGTTGACTTAGAGCTTGTCCGTAAATAATCTTTGGTGCTCGTATCCAGCTTTTGGTCGTCTTTGACCGCTCCTCAATCGCAAAATCCTCGCCGTAGCGCTGCTACGCCTGTGGTTTTGCTCAATCGTCCCGGCCAAATCCGTCTCAAAATCAGGCGCGATCCCTGAAGAGCTTGTTTACCGACAAGCTCTTGGCAGGCATCATGGCGTCGGGTTGGAGGCCGGAACGAAACGATGAATGCGGGCTAATACATCCGCCAGGGCGACCTTTTCCCTGGCGGTGTCATAATCGGTTTGCAGGCCGGTCCAGAAGCCGTCGTTCATCCCGAAAAAGCGTGACAGGCGGAGCCCCGTGTCAACTGTAATCGCTCGTTTGCCAACGACAATCTCGCCGATGCGCCTTTGCGGGACGCCGATCTCCTTGGCAAGGCGGTATTGGGTGATACCCATTGGCTTGAGAAACTCTTCCAGTAAAATTTCTCCAGGCGTCACCGGATGGAGCTTGTCACCTCGGGCTACGTCGGAAAAATCCATCCGACCCAAATCTTCAACGCGAATGGTCATGAGACACCTCCGTCAGTGGTAATCAACAATCTCTACCTCCCAGGCATGACCGTCAAGCCACATAAAACATATCCGCCATTGGTCGTTGACTCGAATGCTCCACTGTCCTTCGCGGCCACCTGAAAGTTTTTGCAACCGGTTGCCAGGCGGGATGCGCAGTTCCTCCACCGTTTCCACTCGGTTGAGTTGCGCCAGTTTGCGCCGTGCCACCTGCAACCACTCCTCGCCGAAGCGACGCACGCGTTCGTTGGCAAACACGGCGGCGGTTTCCTTGTTGGCGAAGGTTTTAATCATAAATAATGATAATGCGTCGCGATAGTGTTGTCAAGCGTTACTGTTGCCTGGGGTGGGGCCAGGCGGGAACATCGATTCTCAGCCCTGTCCGTTCTGCCGCCAACGGCCACCCTTGCCGCCGTTCCGGGGTTGGATCTCCGCCTTGGTTTTCAGGTACATCACTGCGGCATAGCCCAGCAGCCCTTCCACGGCCGCGTCGAATTCCTTGCAGGGCCTCACGGTGAAATCCGAGGGCGGCTCGATATCCACCTCGCCCCGTCCGGCAAAATGCAGGGTCAGGGAAACCGGGCAGGTGCCGTGGAACTCGCGCACCTTGGTTTTCAGGCTTTCCAGCTTCTGTCTGTTCATCTGCTCGGACTTGAGCAGGATGCGGGCGCCGTTGGTGTATTTGCTCCGCGCCGCGCTTAAGCTGTCCACCGATTCGGCGATGATCTTGGCGCCCTGTTCCTCCTGCTTGACCGTGCCCAAAACGATGAGCGGCTCGTCGGAGGTGAGGAGATGGCCGGATTTGGCAAAGGCCTCGGGGAAGACAACCACCTCGGCGGCTCCGGCCCGGTCTTCGAGCACGATGAAGGCCATGCGGTCGCCTTTTTTGCTGCGGTGATCCTTGTACTCGCGGACCAACCCGCCCACCCGTACCGGCTGGTTGTCGCCCCAGTCGCCAAGGCCGGTGAGGTCGGTGTCGGCCACGGCCATGATCTCCTGGTGGAAGTTGTCCAGGGGATGGCCGGTGAGGTAGAAGCCCACGGTCTCTTTTTCAAAACCGAGCCGTTCTTTCTCGGTCCATTCCGGGATGTCGGGTAGGTCGATGGTGTTGGCCTTGCTGCCTTGTGTCTGGGGCATGGCCGAGAACAGCGAGATTTGGCCGCTCAAACGATCCCGTTGCGCGGATTGCGCCTGCTCCATGGCCATATCCAGGATGGCGAAGAGTTGCGAGCGTTTGGCCCCCAAGGAGTCGAAGGCCCCGGCCTTGATCAGGCTTTCGATGACCCGCCGGTTCACCTTGCGGGAGTCGACCCGGTCGCAGAAATCCTCCAGCCCTGCGTAAGGGCCGTCGGCTGCCCGCACCTCCATGATGGAGTCCAGGGCCGCGCCGCCCACGTTCTTGACCGCGGCCAGCCCGAAGCGGATGCGGTCGTTGACCACGGCAAAGTCCTTGTCCGACTCGTTGATGTCCGGGGGCAGCACCTCGATCTCGTGGTCGCGGCACTCGGTGATGTAGCGTACCACCTTGTCGGTGTTGCCCACGTCGCAGGAGAGCAGGGCGGCCATGAACTGGGCCGGGTAATGGGCCTTGAGCCAGGCGGTCTGGTAGGCGATCAGGGCGTAGGCCGCGCTGTGGCTCTTGTTGAAGCCGTAGCCCGCGAACTTGGCCATCAGATCGAAGACGTACTCGGCCTTGTCTGCGGGGATGGAGTTCTTCTTGGCCCCGGCCAGGAATTTTTCCTTTTCCGCCTCCATGACCTCGGCCTTTTTTTTGCCCATGGCCCGGCGCAGGTTGTCGGCATCGCCCAGGGAGTACCCGGCCAGGACGTTGGCGATCTTCATGACCTGTTCCTGGTAGACGATAACCCCGTAAGTTTCTTTCAGGATGGGTTCCAACTGCGGGAGTGGATAGATCGCCTGCATCCTGCCGTGCTTGGTGTCCACGAACTGATCCACCATGCCGGACTCCAGCGGGCCGGGACGGTAGAGGGCCACCAGGGCGATGAGGTCGGAAAAGACCTCGGGCTTCATCTTCATCAGCAACCCGCGCATGCCCGAGCTTTCCAGCTGGAACACCCCCAGGGCGTCGCCCTTGGCCAGCAGGTCGTAGGTCTTGGTGTCGTCCAGGGGGATGCGGTTGATGTCCGGCTTATGCCCGATGTCCGCCGCGATCAGCTTGAGGGCGCGGTCGATGACGGTGAGGGTCTTGAGGCCCAAAAAGTCGAATTTGATCAACCCGGTCATCTCGGTGTGGACCATGTCGTACTGGGTGAGAACCTCGCCCTTGGGGCCCTTGCAGACCGGCAGGTACTCCACCATGGGCCTGGGCGAGATCACCACGCCCGCGGCATGGATGGAGGTGTGCCGGTTGAGACCCTCCAGGGTCTGGGCGATGCGCAGGAGTTCCTCCACCTGGGGGTCGCGCTTCATCAGCTCCTGGAGGCGGGCCTCGGCCTCGATGGCTTTCTTGATCGTGATCTTCAGCTCTTCCGGGATGAGCTTTGCGATGCGGTCCACGTCGCCATAGGCCATGCCCAGGGCCCGGCCCACGTCGCGGATTACGGCTCGGGCCTTCATGGAGCCGTAGGTGACGATCTGGGCCACATGCGCCTCGCCGCCGTAGCGCTGCTGCACGTACTCGATGACCTCGCCCCGCCGCTCCTGGCAGAAATCCACGTCGAAGTCGGGCATGGACTTGCGTTCGATGTTCAGGAAGCGCTCGAAGATCAAGCCGTAGGGGATGGGGTCGATATCGGTGATCCGCATGGAATAGGCGGCAAGGCTGCCCGCGCCGGAGCCGCGGCCCGGCCCGACGGGGATCTCGTGATCCTTGGCCCAGTTGATGAAATCGGCTACGATGAGGAAATAGCCGGGAAAGCCCATCTTCTGGATGACGTCGATCTCATGGGTCAGCCGGTCGCGGTAGGTTTTTTCAATTTCCGGGGTGAGTTCTCCGATCTCCCGCATGTCGCCCAGCCGCTCTTCAAGCCCGGACAGGGCGGCCTTTTCGAACAGGGAGTCAAGGCTGTCGCCCTCGGGCACCGGGAAGATGGGGAAATGGGACTCGCCAAAGGTGAGCTCGACATTGCACCGCTCCGCCAAGCGGACGGTCTCGGCGATGGCCTCGGGTGAATGGGCAAAGGCCCTTTTCATCTCCTCCGGCGGCTTGAAGAAGAGCTCATCCGTGGAAAAACGGAAGCGGCTCGCATCGTGCATGGTTTTGCCGGTCTGGATGCAGAGCAGCACCTCGTGGGCCTGGGCCTCTTCCCGGTTGAGATAATGGCAGTCGTTGGTGGCGACCAGCGGGATGCCCATCTCCTGGGAGAGCTGCTTGAGCCCCTGGTTGACCACGGTTTGTTCCGGGATATTGTTTTCCTGCATTTCGAGATACAGGCGGTCTCCGAACAGGGCCAGGAGCTGGCGGGCTTCTTCCCTGGCGCCTTCCATGTCTCCGGCGGTGATGCGCATGGGGATGCCGCCGTGCAGGCAAGCGGTGAGGGCGATGAGCCCTTCGGCATGGCTGGCCAGTACCTCCATGTCGATGCGCGGTTTGTAGTGGAACCCTTCCAGCTGGGCCAGACTGGCCAGCTTGAGCAGGTTCTGGTAGCCGGTGTTGTTCATGGCCAGGAGCACGAGGTGGAAGGCGGCCTTGCCCGCGCTTTTCGCGGATTTGTCGAAGCGGTGGCTGGGGGAAACATAAAACTCGCAGCCGATGATGGGCTTGATCCCGGCTTTTTTTGCCTGGACATAGAATTCCAAGGCGCCAAACATGGAGCCGTGATCGGTGATGGCCACGGCGTCCATCCCGTATTCCTTGCACTTGGCCAGGAGGTCGCCGACCCGGATGGCCCCGTCGAGCAGGCTGTACTGGGTGTGGACATGGAGGTGGACGAAATTGGCTGGCGGGGTTTCCGGCATGGGGAGTTCCAAATAATTTTATAAAGATTAAGCCAACACCGCACGGAGGCACAGGCAACTACGAGGACAATGGCGTAACGCCGCAGCCAGTAAGCGGTTCCGTGGTTATTCCGGGCTGAAAAACCGCATCCTATCCAGGGCCGCCAGGCTTGCCCACAGGTCGTCCTCGGTGTGGGGCTCCAAGGTGACAAGGGGGTGCAAGCGCTGCTCCTGAAGATAGCTGAACAGGCCGGAAAAATCAAAGCTCCCCCTCCCTGGGGCAAGGTGCGCATCCCGGTCGCCGTGGTTGTCGTGCAGATGGATATGGCCGAGCCATGGATTCAGGGCGGGCAGCCAATCCTGCCAGGTGTTTTTGGCAAAGGAGGCGACATGGCCCACGTCGAGGCAGAACCTGGCCATGGGCGAGTCGAGGGCTGCGAGCATTTTTGCATGCTGCTCCGGCCCGGTTTCGTAAGTGTTTTCCAGCATCAACGGAACCTGATGGGGGACGGCTTTTGCCAGCAGTCCCCGCCAGGTTGCCAGGGACGCGTTGAACCAGGCCGATTCCTTGTAGCCGTGCTTGTTTGCTTCGTAGTTCAGGTGGCAGACCACCGCAGCCGGCCGGAATACCTCGATGAGGTCGAAGGCCTTGCCCAGCTTGGCACGGGTGGCCGCCAGAATATGCTCATCCAATCCGCCCGGAGCGAGGTCGAAAAAAGGGGCGTGCAGGGTGCAGCCAAGCCCGGCACCGGTCAGCGCTTCGGCCACTTCCCGGTATTCGGCACTGGTGGCGGTGTACAGTGTGTCGCCTTCCAGGCTGATTTCCGGCTGAAAGCGGTGGGCGAGAACACGGTCCAGCTCCTGCTGGAGACGGCGGAAGGGAAAATTGATAAAACAGCGCGAGGTGATGTGTTGGTACGTCATTTTTTCACCGTTCGGCGCAACTCAATCATCCAGCTTTTTTGCCTCGTCGATGAGCATGATGGGAATGTCTTCACGGATCTCGTAGAGAAGCTTGCAGCTCTCGCAAACCAGGCCGTCTTTTTTTTCGGTGAGCTTTACCTCCCCTTTGCATTTGGGGCAGGCAAGGATATCAAGCAGTTCCTGGCTGATCATGGCACGGCTCCGGCTGATGGTAATCGTAAGCAGATGGGGTTGTTTTTGCGGTAAACAACACGGGCGTCGGCACTGTCTTAAACACTTTCTATTTCTTGCAAAATGCGCTAGGATATCGGACCTTTTCAGGGAGCCGGATCATGTCGGCAAATCCTGTGTGAAGATAAAATGACCTGCCAAGAAAAGCAAGCCTTTCCGTGGATGCGGCGAGTGACTGCCTGGCCGGCGCCGTTTGTTTGGGAGAAGAGCGAAAATGAAAGGAATAATACTGGCAGGTGGCTCCGGTACGCGGCTCTATCCGCTGACCCGTTCGGTGAGCAAGCAGCTCATGCCGATTTATGATAAGCCCATGATCTATTACCCGCTTTCTACCCTGATGTTGGCTGGAATACGGGAAATTCTCGTTATTACAACCCCGCAGGATCAGGGTCAGTTTATGGAACTGCTGGGGGATGGCAGCCAGTGGGGGATTTCTTTGCAATATGCCGTACAGCCTCAACCGAAAGGCATTGCGCAGTCGTTTCTTATCGGCGAAAAGTTTATCAATGGCGAGGCTGTTTGCCTGGTGTTGGGGGACAATATCTTTTACGGTCACGGTTTGGCGCATAGTCTGCAGGAGATTGCCAAGCGCGAGAAAGGGGCTACGGTTTTTGGCTATTATGTGCGCGATCCGCAACGCTATGGCGTTGTGACTTTTAATGGAGAGCGTAAGGTCATTGACATCGAAGAAAAGCCGGAAAAGCCCAAGTCGCATTATGCAGTGACGGGGTTGTATTTTTATGACAGCCGAGTTGTCGAAATCGCTCAGCAGCTCAGGCCGTCCGGGCGTGGAGAGCTTGAGATTACCGATGTCAACAGGGCGTATCTCGCTTTGAACGAGCTGTTTGTCGAGACACTTGGGCGTGGCACTGCCTGGCTGGATACGGGCACTCATAATTCCCTGCTTGATGCCGCCAACTTTATTCGGGTGCTGGAAGAGCGACAAGGGCTGAAGGTCGCATGTGTGGAAGAGATAGCATATCGTATGGAGTATATTGACACGAAACAACTTGCCCGGCTTGCTGAGTTCCATGGGAAAAATGACTACGGAAAATATCTTGCCGATTTAGTGCTGGAAGGCGGGCTTGGCTTCTGACAATTCGGCACCATCGAAAGACACCGTAAGGTTGGCCATGCATAAGAAAAATATTTCAGTTTTCGGCGGCACCGGATTCGTCGGCTCCCGGTTTTGTGAAAAAACGGGGTTTGCCCCAGTGTTGATCGACCGTGAGAGTCGGCAGCCACAATCCGATGACGTAGTGTATTTCATCAGCACCACCCATAATTATCATGTCTTTGAGGATCTGCACAAGGATATCGATACCAATCTTTCCATCTTGGTCGATGTCCTTCGGAATCTGACCCCTGGAAAAAGTGTTTTTAATTTTATTTCTTCCTGGTTTGTCTACGGCGAGACCGCGCTTCCGGCCACCGAGGAATCGGTCTGTTTTCCCAAGGGGTTTTATTCGATTACCAAGCGGGCTGCGGAGGAGTTGCTGATTTCCTATTGTCAAACCTTTGGTATTCATTATCGCATCTTGCGGTTGGGAAATGTGTACGGAAAAGGGGACCGCGGGGTTTCCAAGCAGAAGAACGCCCTGCAATTTCTGATCGAACGCTTGAAAAATGGAGAAAACGTCGATCTGTATCATGGCGGGAATTTCTATCGGGACTACATCCACGTTGACGATGTGGCCGAGGCCATGGATCTTGTCTGCTCCAAGGGAGCGGTTGACACAATTTTTAATATCGGGTCCGGCGAAAAAATATTGTTTAAGGATGTTATCGAGTTGGTCAGGGGGTATACCAACTCAACCTCTACGATCAGTGAAATTGACCCTCCGGTGTTTCACCGGGTGGTGCAGATCAAGGATTTTTATATGAATGTCGACAGATTGAAATCTCTTGGCTTTTGCCAGAAGATTTCACTTGAGCAAGGAGTGAGGGAATTATGCCGGTAAAGGCCATGGTAACCGAGTTAGTCGAAAAAATGATTCAGCAGGATGCACTGCCGCAGTATCTGTATATTGCCAGCAAGACCTCCTTTGATCCGGACAAGGATTGGGTTTTTTATTCGGGGCCGACCTGGGACGGGGAGGAGCTCGTCGCCGGGGTGGAAGCTTTTTTGACCGGGAAATGGCTGGTTTCCGGCGAAGGTGTCGCGCAGTTTGAAAAGGCGTTTTCGCAGAAGTATGAGCTTGCCTCTTCCGTGATGGTCAATTCCGGAAGTTCCGCCAATCTGGTAATGGTGGCCGCCCTCAAGAAACATTTCGGGTGGGCGGATGCGGACGAAATTATTGTTTCGCCGGTCGGTTTTCCCACAACCATCGCGCCCATTGTGCAAAACAACCTGAAGCCTGTTTTCGTGGACATCACCTTTGACGACCTCAATTTCGATCTGGATTTGGTTGAAAAGGCCGTAACGGAAAGGACCAAGGCAATTTTTATCTCCCCGGTTCTTGGCAATCCTCCCAATATGGACCGGCTTCAGGAGATCGCTGAAGAAAAGAAGGTGCTTCTGGTGCTGGACGGCTGTGATTCCCTGGGGAGCCGCTGGCAGGGCAAGGATCTTTCCCATTACGCCTACGTTACCTCCTGTTCGTTTTATCCGGCGCATCACATCACCACCGGTGAGGGGGGGATGGTTTCCTCCAATGACAAAAAACTGGTGCATCTGGCACGGAGTTTCGCCTGGTGGGGCAGGGATTGTTTTTGTGTGGGACCGGCCAACCTGTCCAGCGAAGGAGCCTGCAAACATCGTTTTGGCCGTTGGCTCGAAGGATATGACGGCAAGATCGATCATAAGTATTTTTTTACCAATCAGGGGTACAATCTCAAGCCCTTGGATATGCAGGGCGCCATTGGGCTGAAGCAGTTGGAAAAGGTTGACGGTATTCATGAAAAGCGTCGGCGCAACAAGCACCGGATTGAGAAAATCTTTAAGAAACATCTGGGAGAGCTTGTCGAGGTTCCCCAGGAGCATGAGAAGAGCGAGACCTCTTGGTTCGGGGTGCCCATAATCTGTAAAGAGAAAAAGATGAAGGAAACGCTGGTTGAGTACCTGGAAGCGAATCGCATCCAGACCAGAAATTATTTTGCCGGAAATATTCTGTTGCACCCCGCCTACAAGGAATTGGGGGAAGCACGCAACTTTCCGTATGCAAACAAGGTTCTTGAACAAGTATTTTTTGTGGGATGTCATTCGGGGTACCTGGAAGAGACGTTTGTTTATATTGATCGGGTATTGGAAGCGTTTGCTTCGGCACATTGCTGAGCGAGGCATCGTATGATCGTTTCGTGCAACAAAAATTTTGAGTTGGAACGGCGGGCGTTGCTCGTGACCGGCGGAGCCGGTTTTATCGGGGCCAATTTTGTTCAGTACTGGCTGGCGCAGTATCCCCAGGACCGGGTGGTGGTTCTCGATGCCCTGACCTATGCCGGGAATATGGCCAGCCTTGCCGGATGTCTGGAACAGGCTAATTTTCGCTTTGTCCACGGCGACATCGGGGACCAGGATCTGGTCGAAGCCCTGTTGGCCGATGAGTCCCTCGATACCGTGGTCAACTTTGCCGCCGAATCCCATGTGGACCGCTCCATCCACGGCCCGGACCCTTTTGTGACCACCAACGTGGTCGGCACCCACAGCCTGCTCAAGGCGGCGAAAAAGGTCTGGCTGGACGGAGGCGGGCGGCAGCACCGGTTCCACCATGTTTCCACCGATGAGGTCTATGGCTCGCTCACTGCGGAGGAGCCGCCCTTTACGGAAACCACAGCCTATGCCCCCAATTCACCCTATTCGGCGAGCAAGGCGGCTTCCGACCATCTGGTGCGGGCGTATCACCACACTTACGGGCTGGAGGTCAGCACCAGCAACTGCTCCAACAACTATGGCCCCTACCAGTTTCCAGAAAAACTCATCCCGCTGATTGTCCTCAATATCCTCGAAGCAAAACCGCTGCCTATTTACGGCGATGGCCTCAATGTCCGTGACTGGCTCTATGTGGAGGATCATTGCCGGGGCATCGATCTGGTTCTGCGCAAGGGTGTGGTCGGGGAGGTGTACAACATCGGGGGCAACAACGAGTGGCGCAATATCGAGATCGTCCGGCTGGTCTGCAGTCTGGTGGACGAACGGCTCGCCGCCTCGGAAGCCTTGCGGCAGCGTTTCCCGCTCTCTCCGGCCTGCTTGGGGCACAAGGCGGAATCCCTCATTATCTTTGTCAAGGACAGGCCAGGCCATGACCGGCGCTATGCCATCGATGCCGCGAAAAGCCGGCGCGAGCTGGGTTACGAGCCGCTGGAATCCTTTGAAACCGGGATCCGGAAGACCATTGACTGGTACCTGGCCAACGAGACATGGTGGCGGGGGGTGATGAGCGGCAGCTACCGGGATTGGCTGGAAAAGCAGTATGAGTAGTGATAGGCTGCCACTCTCCGTTGCCATCATCACCAAGAACGAGGAGGATCGTTTGCCCGAGTGTCTGGCCAGCGTCTCCTTTGCCGCGGAGGTTGTGGTGGTGGACTCGGGCAGCACGGACAGGACCGTGGAGATTGCCCGTGCATTTGGCGCCGTGGTGCATGTCGAGCCCTGGCAGGGGTTTGGCTGTCAGAAGCAGCTGGCCATTGACCGTTGCCGCCACGATTGGGTGTTGGTGCTGGATGCCGACGAGCGGGTTTCTCCGGAGGCGCGGGTGGAGATCAGGGAGGTATTGGCCACGGGTTCAAGTGTTGCCTACAGTTTTCCCCGCAAAAATTATTTCTGTGGCCGCTGGCTGAAGCATGCCGGTTGGTGGCCGGACCGGGTTGTCCGTCTGTTTCGCAAGGATTGCGCCCGGATGTCCGAGCGCTCGGTGCATGAGTCCTTGGAGGTGCAGGGCTCGGTTGGGGATCTGCGTCAGCCCCTGATTCATTATGTCAATACAGGGTTGGAGCAGACCCTGTATAAGGTGAATCACTATTCTTCCGCCGGTGCGGAGGAGCTTTTTACCCAAGGGAAAACAGCTTCTGTCGTTAAGGCGCTGCTCCGGGCCTCCTGGTCTTTTCTGCACGGCTATGTCCTTCGGGGCGGGTTTCTCGACCGGGGAGAAGGCTTTGTCATGGCTGTTTCCGATTTTATGAACGTATTTTTCAAGTATGCCAAGCTGCGCGAGCTGCAAAAGCAGAAAGAAAAAGACACGCCGTCCTGATCCGGGTTTCGTGAATATCCTCATCGTCAAAACCAGCGCCATCGGCGACGTCATTCATACCCTGCCCGCCCTGAATGCCTTGCGCCGCAAATATCCAGAGGCCCGGATCGATTGGCTGGTGGAAGAGGCGGCGGCTGATCTGGTTATCGGTCATAAGGCCCTTGACAGGGTGTTGGTCTCGCGCCGTAAGGCATGGGTTCGGGACTTGAGGCAGGGCCGGGTGCTGACCGCCTGGAGAGGATTTGTCGCCTTTGTGCGAGAATTGCGGGGCACGGAGTACGACCTGCTCCTCGATTTTCAAGGGCTGTTGAAAAGCGGGATCTTCGTCGGGTTGGCTCGGGCCAAAAGAAAGGTGGGGTTCGGGAAGGGCATGGAGCATGCCGAGGGGAGCTATGTTTTTCTCAGCGAACCTGTCCCGCCGGTGAACATGGATCAGCATGCCGCCATCCGGGAATTGTTGCTGCTCAAGGCGATTGGAGTTGAGAGCGGGGAGGTTGTCTTTGATCTCCCGGTCGGCGAGGCACAACGGGAAAGGATCGGCCAGTTGCTTGCAACGGAAGGTATTGATCCGGCCAAGCCCCTGGTGGCGATCAATCCCATGACCACCTGGGAAACCAAGCATTGGCGCAATGAGCGTTTTGCCCGGGTTGCGGACCAGTTGCTCGACAGGGGAGTGGCTGTTGTTTTTAGCGGCGGACCGCAGGACGTGCAGGGTATAGAGGAGATTTGCGGCGCCATGACCGGCAAGGCCGTGAGCCTGGCAGGCAGGACGACCCTGAAAGAGCTGGCCGCGCTCTATGAACGGGTTGCCGTGCTCATCACCACCGACACCGGGCCCATGCATCTCGCGGCGGCAGCGGGCACCCCGGTGGTCGCCCTGTTCGGGCCGACGGCGCCCTGGCGGACCGGGCCTTTTGGCCCGGGACACAAAATACTTCGGGCAGACATCGCCTGTAGTCCGTGCCTGAAGAAACAGTGCGATCGTGAGCACGCATGCATGGCGCAGATCACCGTGGATCAGGTTGTGCAGGCAGCGTTGGCCGTGCTCAAGGGCAGGAGCTGAACGCATGGACATCTCCATCGTCATCGTGAACTGGAACACCAAGGCGTTGCTGCTGGATTGCCTGGCTTCCCTCTATGCTACCGTCAAGGAGATGCGCTTCGAGGTTTTTCTTGTTGATAATGCTTCAAACGATGGCAGCGTTGAGGCAGTGCGGGCGCGGTATCCGCAAGTTCAAATTATTCAAAACAAAAAAAATCTTGGTTTTGGTGCAGCCAACAATCAGGCCTTGCGGGTTATGCAGGGAAAATATGCCCTGCTCTTGAGTACCGATACGATTCTTACCGCAGGGGCTGTGGCAAAACTTTACCGTTTGATGGAAGAACGGCAGGATACGGCCATGTCTTGCGGGCAACTGTTGAACAGGGATGGCAGTAAGCAAAACTCCATTGCCAATTTTCCTAGCCCGCTCTCGCTGCTCTGCAACGAAACCATTCTGCGCTTGGTGTTCCCGAAAAAATTCCCGAGCAAACGTCAGGAGTATGCAGAACCGATTGTTGTCGATTCCTGTATCGGCGCCTGCCTCATGGTGCGAAAAAAGGCTATGGATGAAGTCGGGCTTTTTGATGAACGGTATTTTGTTTTCATGGAAGAGACTGATTGGGCTCTGAGCATGCACAGCGCGGGCTGGAAATCCTGTTTTGTTCCCGATGCGAAGATATATCATCTGCAGGGGCAGACTGCGGGGCATAATGTGAAGGCGCGCATCATGTTTTACCGTTCGCGCTATGCCTATTTTAGAAAGTGGTTCCCGTGGGGCTGGCCGTTTCTGTCTTTCATTGTTGTCATGCGTCTTGTCGTCAACATTGCGTTGAATGCACTAGGGGTGGTGGCCACCTGTGGTTTGCACGGCGGAATTCGGGGGAGACTGGGGCTCTATCTGCAGCTTCTGTTTTGGCACCTTCAGGGTTGCCCCTGACACTGTGAAGATATGACATCAATTAGCGGCAAGCAAACAATACAGGGTTCCCCTCGCAGCATTCTGCTCATTCAGCTTGGCGATATCGGCGATGTCGTGCTTTCCACCCCCTGTATCCGGGCGCTACGGGATAGATACCCGCAGGCAAGGATTGTTGTCGTCGTCTGGGACAAGGCTGCCGAGCTGCTGGAGGATTGTCCGTGGCTTGATCATGTTGTGGCTGTCACTAAGCAACCACGGTCTTTGTGGGGAGAAGTTTGCTTTCAGGTGGATTTTTTTCGGAAGCTGCGGAATTTCCATTTTGATCTTGCCATTGATCTGCGAACCGGGACCCGTGGGGCCATTTTGGCGTTTTTTTCCGGCGCGCGTCAGCGTATCGGTTTTTATGCCGTGGATGGCAAGCTGTGGCGGAACCGGATTTTTACCAGTCTGCTGTACCGGGAATATGTGCCGGATCAGCATGTTGTTGATTATCTGCTCTCTTTGCTGGAGGCCTTTGGCGTTACAACGGAAGAACATAGTCCCGCGCTTGTTGTTTCCGGGGATAAGCTTGAAAAGATAGAAGATTTTCTTAAGGCAGAAAAAATCGAACCTGGCTCGATGCTTGTTGCGGTGCAGCCCTTTTCCTTGTGGCGATACAAAGAGTGGGGGCAAGAAAAATATATTTCCCTTATCAGTTGGTTGATGGAAAAACAGAGCGCAACTGTTCTTGTCACCGGCTCAGCGCCAGAGCGGCAGAGGGCTGAAGAAATTGTTCGAAATTGCGACAAAAGATGCTACAACCTCGCCGGTAAAACAAGCATCGCGATGTATGCGGCTTTATTGAAAAAATGCCATCTTTTTATCGGGGTTGACAGCGCCGGTCTTCATATCGCTGCGGCAGTAGGTACGCCGACGGTGAGTATTTTTGGGCCGTCTTCGCCCATGTCATGGGCTCCGAGAGGGGCGCGCCACCTTGTTGTTCAAAAGGAGTTTGACTGTCTTCCTTGTCGGCAGAAGGGATGTAGGGGCAGTGAGAAAAGCAGGTGCCTCGACGAGTTGGCCGTGGACGAGGTTGTGCAAAAAATTGAGAAGGTGGTCAGCAAAAACTGAGTTTTTGTCGTTTGGCCTAGAGGGGTATCTTGCCGTTATGGAAGAGTTATTGGTTGAGGATCAAAAAAGGATTCCCCAAGATTTCAAGATAAAGAACTATGCAGCGAATTTGATAATATTTTTTCTCTCCGTCTATGTAGTTATCAATCCTTTGCCACACACCACTACTATCCAAGGGATATGTCTTTACGGGGCTGTTCTTCTGTTTGTTGCCATGAATAGTGTGGGGAAAATAAATATTTTTCAGTTCCAGACTCCGTTACTGGTCCCGACAATTTTGTTTGTTGTCTGGGTGTTAGCCGGTTTATTCTTTGCTGTTGATAAGCAAAACAGTGCGCATGACCTGTATTCGCATCTTTTTAAATATCTTATTCTTTGCATACTCTTTGTTAATATTTTTAATACGCGGAAGAAAATAGAGGTATTGTCTTGGGTGATAATATTTTCGGTGGTTTCTTTTGTCATGTACTCATTTTTCACATTTTATGTTGTGGGTGGGAATGATATAAGTGTGAAATTTTTCGGGAATTCCCAGGGGATGACCTATAATCTTCTGAGCATACCTGTAATCTTTGCTGTGTTTTTAATTTTATGTAATAGCGTTACAGTAACTAAGGTATATTCAAAAATATTGATTCTCTTGTTGCTTGTTCCGCTTGTGTCTGCATCGGTTTTGACTCAAGCGCGAAGCGCATTTCTTGCTCTCGCTATTTCTAGTTTTGTATTTATGTTTTTTTACAAAAAAATACTTATCCCGGTAGTTTTAATAATATGCGCCGGTATTCTGATGTTTGCTCCGCTCAAGAATCGTTTTAGTCAGGATGTATCCTCAAACCTTCGCTTGAATCATGCTCTGCTTGTGTTGGAAGTCCTAAAGGATTACCCTGTGTCCGGAATTGGTTTCGGCATGGAAACATTCGGTTATTCCTTGGATTTGAATTCTTACAAAAATAAGTTCGAGAGAACCTACAATACCCAATATGGTCATGAGGTGGTTCTTATTGATCCGCACAATATGTATACTGATATCCTAGTACGAACAGGGATCCCCGGCTTTGCCCTGTATATGTTTTTTGTTTTTTCACTTTGCAGGATGTTGTGGGAGGTGAGGTTGTCGCAAGATGTTTTTCCGCGAGTGTGGTCTTTGGGGGTGGCGTCTGCCCTTGTCGCTTATTTTATTATCGGTTTCTTTGAGCCTGTTTTTAGCCATGTTCATGAGTTTTATTTTGCATTGATGGTTTCCTTGGTTGTCGCTTTGTGGAAACAGCATAAAGATGAAACCCTTAATCTCCAGAGAGGTTAGTAAGTTATGCCTCGCTCTATTGCCCTCGCTTTAGAAAAATTCAAAAAGCACTCCGGTGGGGCGGAGTCTTATGCGCTTTCTCTTGCGGAGACTTTGATCCAAAGGGGATGGGAGGTCCATCTTTATGCGCAAGAGTGGGATGGTTTTCCAAAAGAAGCGGTTTTTCATCGGATTACCGTGCCTCAATATCTGCCGGCTTGGGCTCAGATGTTATTTTTTGCCCTCAAGCATAAAAAGATGGTGCGAAAAGGGAATTTTGATGTGGTGGTCGGTTTTGGCAATACCATTTTCATGAATGTGTATCAAAGCCACGGTGGCGTTCATAGATACTCAACAAGACGAAAATGTTTCTCAATCCGGAATCCCTTGCTCCGATCGCTCAAAAGAGTTCTTGTTTTCTTGTCGCTAAAAGACAAGGTGCGTAATTGGATTGAGTCTGCACCTTTCAGGCAACATCCCACCCCTAAAATTATCGCCATTTCCCAGATGGTCGTTGATGATTTTGTCTCATTTTACAAAATCAAGCCTGCCGATGTTTCTTTGATTTACAATGGAATTGACTTGGGTAAATTCCATCCTGGTATCCGTGCTGATTTCAGGGGGGGCTTGCGCAAGGAACTCAATGTTGCGGATGATCAGGTGGTGTTTTTGTTTTTGTCTTACACCTTGCGGAAGAAAGGAATTTATCCGCTCATTGAAGCTGCTGCAATTTTAGATAAAAGGTATCGGGGAAGATTCAAGATTGTTGTTGTGGGTAAGGAGCCGGAGCGGAGTATTCAGGAAAAAGTATATGAACACGGTCTGGCAGAAACCGTATTTTTTCATGGGCCGACGAAGAATCCCCTGCTGTATTTCGCTAACTCGGATGTTTTTGTCCTGCCGACTTATTACGACACCTGTTCTCTTGTGACCATCGAGGCGATGGCTTGCGGGGTGCCAGTGATTACCTCAGAGTATAATGGCGCGGCAGGGATTATTGATTCCGGTGTTGACGGGCACGTCATCAAACATCCGCCTGATCCAGAAAGTCTGGCGCGTGTTATGGAGGTATATTTTTCCCGTGCGAAATTGTTGAAAATGTCGGAAAGGGCGGCAGAGAAGGCTCAGGCATATTCATTGGCTGCGAACCACGAGGCGGTCATTAAGGTTTGTGAAGAAGCGGCGTAGGTAACATGCTGTTAATACAGCGCATCTGGCTGTGAGGTTTGGGATGTTCTGAAATTCCCAGATTTTGGGCGGATAGTTTTCCCGGAGTTTTTGCATATGAGACTAGAACTTTCGAATTGGATAAGATTTTTCCGCAATTATTGGCAGTTTAAAAACCAAAAGGAAAACTCCTCCGACGAATTTCTTGTTGGGGAGTTTTATCCATGTTTGAGGGATTGGTATGATTCAAGTGGGACTGCTTCTGGACATTATTTCCACCAAGATTTGTTGGTAGCGCAGAAAATATATTCGAAAAATCCGATAAAGCATGTTGATGTTGGTTCACGCATTGATGGTTTTGTTGCCCACATTGCTTCTTTTAGGCAGATTGAGGTTTTTGATGTGCGACCTTTGCAGAGTCCCCATCCCAATATTGTTTTCGTCCAGGCAGATTTCATGGGTGATTGCGAAAGGCTTGTTCACTACTGTGACTCACTTTCTTGTCTTCATGCCTTGGAGCATTTTGGTCTTGGGCGTTATGGAGATGTCGTTGATTATGAAGGGCATCTGAAAGGATTCAGGAATTTGGCTGGCCTTTTAAAGGTTGGTGGAACGTTTTATTTCTCCGTGCCAATCGGACCGCAACGAGTCGAGTTTAATGCGCACAGGGTCTTTGATTTGCGATATCTCATTCGGCTTTTTGAGAAGCAGTTTCGTGTGGAGGCCTTTTCCTATGTTGATGATGCCGGGGATCTGCATCATCATGCCGTAACCTGCGGCAAGGCATTCGACAGCAATTTTGCATGCTCATATGGGTGTGGTATTTTTGAATTGACCAAAATTGCTGACTAGAGACTAGAGGAATTTGTTATATTGTCACAATAGAGGATTTTTATGGACTTAGTCAAAAAGTATTTCAACCATCGGAAAAGCCATTTCAGTGAGCTGCCAAATTCCATCTTGATTGAAACGGTCATGGGTTGCAACCTGCGTTGTGAAATGTGCCCTGTCCCCCAGTCAAAACTACTAATGAATGGAAGGACAGCTGCCATGATGTCATTGAGTACATTCCAGAAAATACTAGATCAAATAGATGATAAGCCAAGGAGGCTTCATCTAAACCAAATGGGGGAGCCACTTCTCAATAAATCCATATGTGAGTTTGTTGCGCTTTCCAAGAAAGCTGGGCATAACGTCTCTTTTACAACCAATGGCACTCTGATGAATGAAGATGTTTCTAGACAACTTCTCATGGCAGGCCTTGACCAGGTTACATTTTCTGTAGATGGTTATAAGGAAACAACTTATGAGAGTATTCGTATAGGTGCGAATTATGAGAGAGTACGTTCAAATGTCGAAGGATTTTGTCGCATGAAAAGTGAATTAAATAAGCATACGGCGATACATATTGATTGCATTTTGTCAGATTTGACAAAATACGAAATAGCTTCTATGCAAAATTACTGGAAAGGGAAGGTTGATAGTGTTAATATTATTCCCCTTGATGATTGGGCAGGAAAATATGAACTGCCAAGTAAGTTTGGATTGCGTAATTGGCGGGCAAGAACATCAGGAGATGCAAGGTATCCATGTGACTTGCTTTGGACAACAGCTGCAATTTCTGCTGAAGGTTATGTCATGTACTGTTGTCATGATTATAAATTGCTATCAGCCCTCCCCAATGTTAATGAGATACCTTTGGGGAAAATTTGGGAAGACAACGTGTCTGAAGAAAGGAAAAAGCATATTGATGGAATGATAAATAAGGATCCTTGTTTGCATTGTGACGCATGGAAAACAAGACAGCCATATTTTCGCCAACCTTCATTGATCAAAAACTGCTCTAACGCTGTATTCCAAAAATGCCAAATGGTATTGAGATGGATTTGTTAATGTTTAACAAAACATTGCGTATGGCGACGAGGATTGCACTGATTCAATTTGCGACCATTGAGTTCATTTATCGGAGCAAGATAGCGTGTGTTTTTCAACTTATGAATTGACTAACTATTCCACTTTTGGTGCGATTTTAATGCTGTCATATTCAACTGTGATTTCAAGATTATCTCTTCTTGAGTTTACTAGTGTATTCAATTCATTGATGGTTGGGTAGGACAAATCTGTCCCAAAAAGGCGTGCATCATCTATAACGATGACGTGTTGGTGGTCTTTGGATTCAAGTATGCAGATCAACTCCTCAAAAATAGGAGTTTCTTTTTCGGCTAACGCTGTTTCCCCTCCTGAATAATGTCCGTCAAGCCAAAATAAAGCAGGGCGGTCAATGCGTTTCATAATTGATTTTAGCTTTTTTCCACTATCACCCTGAATCAGTGTGATATTTTTTTGGAATTTAAAGCGTTTTTCAGCTTTTTCAAAAAGGGGTTGGCATAACTCTATGGAGTATAGTTCATCAAAATGATCTTTCATCGCCTCGATCATATCACCATTAAAGGTACCTGTTTCGACAAAAAAATTTAAATTATATTTTGTTGCATAATCGAGTAAATTTTTTTGTTTTATTATATGCGGCGGAGGGTTTTGTTTTCCAGTTTTTATCCATCGCTCTAATTCCTTTATGTCCTTTTTTTTTCGACGAACTGTTTTAAAGTAACTAATTGGAGAAAAATTAAGGAGAAATTCTTTGGCGATCTGTATCATTATCTTCACTTTTGTTATTTTTTGCTTGTATGGGTGAGGAAAACTTATTGATATTTTTGGGCTAGTATGTGGTAGCCATAACAAAGAAGGTCCGATGACTTTGTATCTTTCTTGTTGAATCTGTGCAGCATATTTTTGAGAATCAACACCGCTAATTTTTCATATAAACGTGCTTTCTTGCCGGAATAACGTTTCGCGACGGATTCTGTCCTGCCAAGTTCTTGTGCGACGAATTCAAAAAAATTACCATTGGGTATAAGTTGCTTGATATTAAGACCATATTCAGGGAGGTGTTTTTGATACCAGTATGCATTGAATCCAGAGGTGAAGTGATAGGGGGAAAAGTGGGTCAGTGAACAAAATGGCGCTGTAAGGACGAGGGAGCCGTTCGTTTTTAGGAGTCTTGAAAATTCCTTAATGGCCTGGACAGGATCCGGGATATGTTCCAGAACTTCGGTACATAAAATCGCATCAAAGGATGCATCTGGCTCTGGAATTGAAGCGATATCCGAGATGATGTCAAGTTTTCCATAATCAAAACCATTTATCTGTAGGCCGACAGAATCTCCGGTTCCATCATATTGGGCAAAATCTTGGGAAACGTACTGTAGGTGTTGGCAGAATTTTCTATATTGTTGCGTACCTGCCCCGGCATCAAGGATTCTGCTCCCGGCGGATATGGATTGAAGAGTTTTTTCTATCCAGAGGTCACGGGTTTGTTGATTACGTTTTCCTACGTCAGGACTGAGAAATTTCAGATGGGTTTTTATGTGCATAGCTCGGTTTCTTTTTTATTTTCAATCAAGATATCGTTTGTGAGGCAGTTAAGGTAAAAGTTCCGTGAAATGTTTCTTTGATTTCTTGAATTTTTCCCGCCAATTTTTTTCCCGAGTCTTATCCCACTTCCTGCCGTCAAAATCCTTGCCCTGATGCGTGCTGCACCAGTTGTGGTGGGCAACGCTTCTCCCGCAGAAACCGCTTTTCCATTTGCTGTCGTCCGGGTAGATCTCGTCTGTAAGGCCGGGCGGACGGATGATTTTTCCCATTCTTAGGAAATATTCCAGATCCTCGGAAACGCCAATGGGCCAGCCATCTTCGTCAAAAAAACCGAGTTGTTCTATCATTGCAGGGCGAACCATAAAGCAAACCGCGGAGCGGTCTGTTTTTTGAAACGGCATGAAGAGAGGCAGGGCCAGGTTCCCAAGCATACGGCAAAATGCGTCGTGGCCTCCCCATTTGCTGTAGATGGCGTCGATGCTTTCTTTGATCGCCGCTGTTGTGAATGGTTTGCTGGGATCGACACGGTAGCTTTTCGAAAGTGCGTGCGCCTCAATGAGTTCTTCCCGGATTGATGAGCCGTTTTCAAGGGTTGCTACCCAGCCGATTTGTTTGTCGCTTTCCATCGCCTCCACCATGGGTTGCAGCCAATCGGGGCCAAGAAATGCATCGTTGCTTTCGATTACGTAATAATCGTATTGCAGTTTGGCGGATGGGATATTTTCCGGAGAGAATTTCAGGATTTGGTTCCAGGCAATAGCTACTCCGAGATTGCGCGGATTTTTCCGGTAATAAATCGGGAAGGGCGTTTGGCTGAATTCGTTCCGCAACATTCCGGCAATGTCATCGGTTGATCCGTTATCCAGGATGAAAATGGTAACATCGAGGCCAAGCCGTTCCGTTGCAGTATTGCGCATGATGAAATGCAAACAAGCACGGGTCATTTCTAAATTATTCAAGACAGGGATGCCGATAAGCACTGAGGGCATTTTGAAAATCCTTTTGTGGTCAAAAAGCAAAAAAGGTTAAGTGAAATTGTTTCGTCTGATGAACCTGATGTCGATTTCTTCGTGCGGACTGGCGTTAGTGTAACCATATATATTCTTTAGATCGATGGCAAACCCATCTTTCCACTTTTTTAACAGCAAATCTTGATGGATATTGCCGGAAATGTTTTTATTTTCTTCTTGGACTTTGTTGCAGGGGATATTCATGATTTTTGATTTGGCATAGGCGATGCCAAGCCTGTTTGTGAAGAGCGGGTTAAAGCTTTGGAGTGCATCCTCCAGAGTGTTCGGAGCTGAAAAGTGGATGAGCTTGATCATGGCCAAGAGTTCTTGCCGGGAAAAAATATGCCCGTCAACGGAAAGAGGATACCCCCAATCGAGGATTCCGCTACTCCATGGCCACATAATCTTGCCGGGCTCACTGGTTTGTCCATTTTGGAAATCCGGCAAAGGCTGTGGGGTGTTGATGGTGTAATTTCTTTTTATGTTCAGGCCCATGCGAAGGCTCGGTACGAATTTATCCGAATGATGCCGGAGCAAGTCGTTGAGGTCGATGCTTTCCGTGACAACGATGTCATCGACAAAAAATACTATTTTACTTTCATGGAAATCAGTTAACAACGAAATAAGATCATTGCGAAAGGAGGTGTTGTTTGTTTGCCGATGGAATAAAACGGGCAAGCCTCTGTGTAATTGCTGGAGATCATCGTAAGATTGCCGATGGTCTTTGTTGGAAGTGTGATATAAAACATGCGCTGTAATTGATGGAGTGACTTTTTCCTGAAAAGACGTCAGGAATGCGTGAAGTTGCATCGCCCTGTCTTTTGAGAAAACGACACAAGCGATTGTGTCGTTATGGTTTCTATCCCATTCGCAGCGTTCATTGTAAAGCGCAATGAGTTTTTCCTGAAAATGGATAAGTTCGGAAAGATCTTTTGCTTTCAGCGCAGTGAGTTTCAGGGGGCGCAAAATGATGTTTGCGAGATTGCAGAGTTGTCGTCTCATGTTGCTTGTTTTTTGGGTAAAAGTCCGAAAAATTTTTTAACCTTATATCCTATTTCCCCGAAAGGATGCGGCCCAGTACGGAAATAGTCGATCTTATCCTCAAAAAGTTTTTTTATGGAAACGTTTTCCGGGGAGTTGAGGGGGCTTGGGATGTTGCTTCCCTCTAAAACTGCCTGGAGTAGATTGATCCGCCAGGCATTAAGGTCGTGGCCTTTTAAGGTGTCATAATACTTTGGGGGAAGATCGCGGTAAAAGACGAGAGGCTCTTCCATAAACCACAATTCGCCCGTAGAGGCAAGGCGATACCATAGCTCAATGTCTTCACCGATCGGAGGATTCAGCGTTTCGTTAAAAAGTCCGCATTTTTCAAGAGCGTTTCGCCGGATGAGCACGGACGAGGCAATAAAACAATTTTCCTTTAGTAAAAAATTGATATCGATTTTTCCGTAGCCGATCTTTTCGTGATACAAGGGCAAGTCCTGTTTGTTTGTATCTTCACCTTGCCAGCGATACCCGTTTGTCCCCAACAGGACACAGGCGGGATGGCCTTCCAGAAATTGCACCTGTTTTTCAAGTTTTTCTTCAAGCCAGCGGTCGTCGTCATCAAGGATGGCAACATATTTGGCCTGCCCAAGTAAGATAGCCCGATTGCGAGGTCTTGCCGGGAAGCCTGCATGCTCGCCTGTGATATGGATAAATCTTTTGTCCTTCAAGAACGGCTGGATGCACACTTTTGTTTCGAGGTCACTCCCGTCTTCGGATATCCAGCAGCGCCAATCCTTGTATGTCTGGTTTCGCACGCTCTCCAGAGTATTGGGGAGCAGGCTGGGGCGTTTGTAGGTTGGCAGGATGATGTCAACGGCCATAATTTTTTGCGCCTTTCAGGTTGTCGCAGTGAGGGGTTGCTTCTGTTCCCATTTGAAAGCGGTTTCGCAAATCACGTTGATATCTTGGAGTCTGGGTTGCCATTTGAACAAATTCCGAATGCGTCCGGCATCCGCGACAAGGGCTGGCGGATCACCCAGACGGCGTTCCGCTTCTATTACCTTGAAGTTCGTCCCGCTTGCCTGCTGCACCGCCCGTACGATTTCTTTGACGCTGAAGCCCGTGCCATAGCCACAATTTAAAATTTCGGAAGATCCGCCCTTGAAAAGATGGGAGAGGGCCAGGAGATGGGCATGCGCCAGATCTTCCACATGAATATAGTCGCGGATGCAGGTGCCGTCAGGGGTGGGGTAATCCGTGCCGAAGATCTCAATATGGTCGCGTTTGCCGCAGGCCGCCTCGCAGGCAACCTTAATAAGATGGGTGGCCTCGGGCGTCGCCTGTCCCAACGTGCCATCCAGGCTGGCGCCTGCGACGTTAAAATACCGGAGGGCGACATAGCGGAAGTGTCCCCGGGGCATGCTGGCAGGCGTGGATGCCGTGAAGCTGTTGGCTGTATCCTCAAGCATCCATTCGGTCATGAGCTTGGATCTGCCATAGGGATTTATGGGCGCGGTCGGAGCTGTTTCATCCACCGGAATCTGTCCGGGGATTCCATAAACAGCGGCGGAGGAGGAAAATATGAAATTCTGCACGTCGTGCCGCACGCAGGCTTCGATAAGATTGCGTGAGCAGCATGTGTTGTTCCGGTGATATTTTAACGGATCCGCCACTGATTCCGGCACCACAATATGTCCTGCAAAATGAATGACAGCGTCAATCTTGTGCGCCGACAAGGTGCGAGACATGAGGGCCAGATCTCCTGCATCGCCTTCGAGCAGCAGAGCTTGGCTGGGAACAGCCCATTTGTGTCCCGAGTAAAAATTGTCAACTACAACCACATCGCAACCGGCGGCTACAAGTTGCCTGCTTGTGTGGGATCCTATGTATCCTGCACCACCTGTAACAAGGATGGTTTTATTTTGTAAGGAGACTGTCTGGTTATTGGATGCGGACATGCAGTTATCCTGTTTGTCTGGGGGGTTACTCCCCTTGCATCAAGTGCAAGGTGGTGTAGGCGCCTTCTGCCGCGAGGAGTTCCTCATGCGTCCCCTGTTCTGCAATTGTCCCGTCCTGTATGACAACAATGCGATCCGCGTTGCGGATTGTTGACAGGCGATGGGCAATCACCATGGTGGTTCTTCCTTGCATGAGATTTTCCAATGCTTTTTGTACCTCGCGTTCTGATTCCGTGTCCAGAGCGGAGGTCGCTTCGTCCAGGATCAGGATCGGGGCATTTTTGAGGAGCGCGCGGGCAATGGAAATGCGTTGGCATTGGCCGCCGGAAAGTCTTGAGCCTGATTCGCCGATGACGGTGTCGAATCCTTCGGGCAGTTGTTCAATAAAGTCCAAGGCGTATGCTGCCCGGGCGGCTTCCCTGATTGCCTCCTCGGAGATTTCGAGGTCTCCATAGGCAATGTTGTTTTTGACCGTATCATTAAACAGGATGGTTTGTTGGGTGACAATGGCAATCTGGCGCCTCAGGGAGTCCATGGTGACATTGCGGATGTCTACGCCATCAATCTTGATGGCGCCTTTGGTGACATCAAAGAACCGGGGCAACAGATTGGCCAGGGTCGTTTTGCCCCCGCCGCTTGTCCCCACAAGAGCCACAAGCTCGCCGGCCTTAATGGTGAGGTTGATTCCCTTTAAGATTTCTTTCTCTTTCGGATTGTAACCGAAGTGAACGTCCTCAAGTTCGATGTGGCCTTTAAAGGGGGGAAGCGTGATGGCTTCCGGTTTATCCGTGATTTCGGATTTGGTGTCAAGGAGGGTGAAAATACGCACCGAGGCGGCGAGGCCATGCTGTATGGCGTTGTTGACCTTGCTGAGACCTTTTATCGGCTCGTAAATCATGATCAACGCTGTAAGGAAAGAAAAGAAGGTGCCGGGCGTGGAATGGCCGCTTAAGACCTGTTTTCCGCCGTACCAGAGAACAAGGCCGATACCGACCCCCCCCAGGAGTTCCATGATCGGGTGGGACAGACTCTTCATCTGGGCATCCCGGATCCAAGTATCATAGAGGCGGCGGACCATCGAAGAAAAACGGCCGACCTCATATTTTTCCATGCAGAACGCCTTGACAATCCGCGCTCCGGTAAAAGTTTCGTGGAGAATGCTGGTTGCCAAGGCGCCAATCTCTTGGGATGTTGTGCTGATTGTGCGAAATTTTTTGCCGAATTTATAAATAGGTATGCTGGCAAGCGGCAGAAAAACGAGCGAGATAAGGGCTAACTTCCAGTCCTGATAGAAGATGACCCCCAGAAGACCGAAAACCGTGAAAAGATCCTTCAAGATACCGACAAGCACGGACGACACTGCTGCTTGCATCAGGCCGACATCGCCGAAAATTCTGGAAATCAATTCGCCGGTCGGGGTTTTCCCGAAAAAAGAAAGGGGCAACGAGTGGATGTGGGAATATACCTTGGTCCGCAAGTCCATTATGACGCGGTGGCCCGTGCGTTCAATCAAATAGGAGTAACTATAATAAAATATACCCTTAACCAGAAAGACGAGGATCAATGCCAAGGGAAGGATGTTGAGCATTGCATAATCTTTTTTGAAAAAGATCTCATCCAAGAGGGGTTTTACCAGGTAGGCTTGCGCCGAGGAAAGCGCGGAAACGCAGACCATGCTGAGCATGGCGAATAGAAAGCGGCTGCGGTGTGGCCTGATAAGCCAATATATTCTTTTTATGACTTCTTTGTTCGTCATGGAGGCAATTGAAAGGGCGGTCCGTCTGAAGGGGAAACGCTTATCTAAAACAGGACAAGCTGACAGGAGGGGAATCTTTACCACAAGAAAGCCATCATGTGATTATTTAAATAAAGTTTCCGTAAACTTCTATCTGATCGCCTGGGCTTTGTCAAATAAAAGAGATGGGAGTCCCATGAGGGCCTTGGCGCAAAAGGGGAGTTCGTCCGCAAGGGGGGGGCATGCTGCCGGCGGAGACTGTGCGTTGGCGAATCAAGTAAACTTTGTCAGCTCTGTGCTCAGGTACCTCTCTCCTGTGTCGCAAAGCGGAAAAACGATCTGCTTGCCCCGGTTTTCCGGGCGGCTGGCGATCTGTAAGGCGGCCCAGGCGTTGGCGCCCGAGGAAATCCCACAGAGAATGCCTTCTTCCTTGGCTATTCTGCGAGCGGTTTCCATGGCCTGGTCGTTGCTCACCGTGATGATTTCATCGATGATTTCCCGGTTGAGTATCTGGGGAACAAATCCTGCGCCGATGCCCTGAATCTTGTGGGGGCCAGGTTTTCCTCCGGATAGCACCGGAGAGTCGGCCGGTTCCACCGCCACCACATGCAGGGATGGCTTTTGCGCCTTGATCACCTCGCCGACCCCCGTGATGGTGCCGCCGGTGCCTACCCCGGCTACAAAAAAATCGATGGCGCCGTCCGTGTCTTCCCATATCTCCTTGGCCGTGGTTTGACGATGGATCTCCGGATTTGCCGGATTGCTGAACTGGTTGGGCATGAAGCTGTCCGGGGTTTTGGCGAGGAGCTCTTCCGCCCTGGTTATTGCTCCCCTCATCCCTTCGCTGCCCGGGGTAAGAACCAGTTCGGCGCCCAGGTGTTTGAGGAGGGTGCGCCGTTCCAGGCTCATGGTTTCCGGCATGGTCAGGACAAGCCGGTATTTTCTGGCAGCGCAGACAAAGGCCAGGGCGATGCCGGTATTGCCGCTGGTTGGCTCGATGATGGTGGTTGTGGGGGTAAGCAGTCCCTGCTCCTCGGCGGCGCGGATCATGGCCAGGCCGATACGGTCCTTGATGCTTCCCAGAGGGTTTTGGGATTCCAGTTTGGCTAACAGCGGAGCATGGAGTCCCGCCCCGAGCCGAGACAGGCGGAGCATGGGAGTCTTGCCTATGATTGCGGTAATGTCAGGGGAAATTCGTGGCATGGCGCGTCCTCCTGCGAAGGGTGGGAATTTCTTCGTTTGGTTGTTACGGAATCGGAAGGTGGATTTGTCTTCAGCCGGGAAAGAAAAAAAATTAGAGAAAAGGGGAAAGTACTTCACAATCCCGGCAGATATTCATTTTGCCCTTCCAGTTTTTCTGCGCCTTGCATTCGCAAATAGTGCCGTTGATGAACCAGCATAATTCTCCGGCCTGAAATTCCCAGGCTGGGCATTGCTCCCGTCTCTCCTTTGGGCATTTTTTTATTTCCCAGCAGGGCGAGGGGCTGCAGGTGTCTTTTTGGCGCTGGCGGGAGAGCAGGAAGAATATCTGCCGTTCGACGTGGGCGGGAATGGAGCGCCAGCCCTGTTCGTAGCCTTGGATGGCCTTTGTAGACGAGCCCAAGAGTTCGGCCAGTTGTTTTTGAGTCTTGCCAACTTTCTTGCGTGCCAACAAAAAGTTTTCTTTGTCCATCGATTGCCCCTGGCGGAAGAAACAAGAAGGGTGAGTAGATTATTTTGTATTAGTACCACGGAGTGGTAGCGAATTGTCAAGGGAAGATTGCCCGGATCCTTGCGGAGACAGGGAATGTCGTCGTGTATCTGGTTTGGCCGTCCGGCGATTGGAAGGCTTTGTTGGAGAAGGGAAACCCCCTTAACTCAGGCGAACCCAGTGCCCGGAAGGGTCTTTGGCTACGGTGATCTGATTTGTGCGCCCTTTCTGGATCTTGTTCAAGCCGTCGCGCATGGCTTTTGAGTAATTTTCGCAGACACCGAGGCTCCTGTCCACCAGGGTAAGGGCCTCTTCCTGGCCGATTTCAAGGATGCCGCCAAATTTGTAAATGAGGTCGGTAAGCTCAAGCTTGGTTCCATTGAAAAAAGCAGAGGTCAGCTTGTTGCTGAAGACAACAAGATTCTGGAGGAAAAGGAAGGCGTCCCGGCTTTTCTCTGGTTTTGGCGGGTCTGTATCCATGCAATCGACAATTCTTTTGGAGAAATTCCAGAAGGTCGAAATTTCACGGCCAATTTGGCTGTAGGTCAGATCCTTGAGCACGATGCGGGTCGAGTGATCCTCTGAGTATCCCTTTTGCATGTGCTGCTCGATCGCTTGATACTGGACCGGCAGATAGACCAGGATAACAAGTTTTCCCAGTTTGTGCAGCAGGGTGCAGATGTATGCCTCTTCCGAAGAGATGCGGGAGTTCTTTTTCAGTTCACAGTAGATTCTGCTCTGGGTGGCGCTGACGAGGGACATGGTAAAGGTTCCGGCAATTTCATCTTTTTCGGTGCCGGTCCGCATGAATTCCTCAAAAAGCGCCATGGTGGCGGCGAGTTGGCGCAGGGTGTCAAAGCCGACCACGGTAATGGCCCGCGATATGGTGCTGACCGGGGTTCCGCGCGAATAATAGGCGGAGTTTACCACCTGTAGAATCCTGGTGGTGAGGGAGTAATCCTTGAGGATGGTGTTGGCTACTTCCTGGGCGGTGGCCCGGCTACTGCCCAGCAGCGAGATGAGTTCGGTTACATGTTCGGACATGGCCGGCAGGGAGTCCATGTTGACCATGGCAAAGATTTCCAGCAGCCGTTGCCGGGTATGATTTCCCTTTGCCTCTGTCATGTGAACTCATCGCTTGATTGAAGAAGGTGGATTATATTATTCCGAATGTGCCTCCTGCCCACCCTAAAATGTTTTCTTGGCTTTCGCAAGTCTATTGAGGCGAATCTCTGATCATACCCAGGGGCTGCCTGTGTGTGGAGCTGGATTATTGGTTTGGCAGGCGCCGGTATTGGATGGCCTCGGCAAGGTGGCTGGAGAGGATGTTCGGGCTTTCTTCCAGGTCGGCAATGGTTCTGGCGATCTTCAGGATGCGGTGATACGCCCTGGCCGAAAGGCCAAGCCGGGTTGTGGCCTGCACCAGCAATGTTTGTCCCTGGCTGTCAAGGGAGCAATGGCGTTTGAGATCTTTTGGCCCCATCTGGCTGTTGAAGTACACTGCCGGTCTCTCGGCAAAGCGTGCCTGCTGAATGCCATGTGCCTTGCTTACCCTGGCCTTGATCGCCGCCGAACTCTCACCTGCCTGCATGGCTGTGAGTTCCTGGACCTTTACGGCAGGCACTTCAAGATGGATATCAATCCGATCCAACAGGGGGCCGGAGAGTTTGCTGCGGTAGCGTTGGATTTGCGGGGGGGTGCAGAGGCAGTCCTTGTCCGAGCCTAGGAAGCTGCATGGGCAGGGGTTCATTGCCGAAACCAGCATGAAGTCCGCGGGAAAATGGAGTGATTGCGAGGCCCTGGCAATGGTGACTTGGCCGTCTTCCAGGGGCTGGCGCAGAACCTCCAGGACATTGCGTTTGAATTCGGGCAGTTCGTCAAGAAAAAGCACGCCATTGTGGGCAAGAGAGACCTCGCCGGGCCTCGGGATTTGCCCGCCTCCAATCAGTCCGGCATCGGAAATGGTATGGTGTGGAGCACGAAAAGGCCTGGTGGTGATCAGGCTTTTTTCCTTGGGGATGAGCCCCATGGTGGAATAGATCTTCGTGGTTTCCAGGGCCTCGGCAAAGGAAAGATCGGGCAGGATCGAGGGGAGCCTGCGGGCCAGCATGGTTTTTCCCGAGCCAGGCGGGCCGGAGAGCAAGATGTTGTGTCTTCCCGCTGCGGCAACCTCCAGCGCCCGTTTTACATGGGCGTGTCCCTTGACCTCGGAAAAATCGTTTTCCGGGGTGTCTGTTTGGCGGAACAGGTCGGCGTGGCCTATGGATATCGGGGAAAGTTCTTTCTTCCCGGCAAGGAGTTCCACCGCTTCATGCAGGGTGGTTACACTCACCGTGTTGATTCCATCCACCACGGCGCCTTCCGCGCCATTGGCCTCGGGCACGAGGTAGTTGGCATAGCCTGCGTCTCGTGCGGCCAGGGCAATGGGGAGAATGCCGGGAGTTGGTCGCAGGCCGCCATCCAGGGAAAGCTCTCCGGTAACACAGGTTCGGGAGAGGATTTCCGTGTTGATTATTCCTGTGGAGGCCAGGATGCCGAGGGCGATGGGCAGGTCGAAGCCGGTGCCTGATTTTTTGAGATCGGCAGGAGCGAGGTTGACGGTGATGCGCCGATTGGGGAAATCATAGCCGCAGTTCTTGATGGCCGCCTTGACCCGGTCCTTGCTTTCCCGCACCGCGCCTTCGGGAAGGCCGACGATGGTGAAGACGGGCAAGCCCATGGTGATGTCAACCTCCACGTCAACGAGATGTCCGTCAACGCCCAACACCGTTCCGCTGATAACCTTGGCAAGCATGGTTGGCTCCGGGCAGACTGCTCTGTGGCTGGGCATGGACGCCCGGTCCTTCATGAGTATCGGGTGATACAAGTCAAAAAAACATGCAAACAAGAATACACAATTAGTCAGGATTTTCCAAGGTCATCCTTCGTAAAAGATGTAGTGGGTTGTGCTGGAATTCTTTGCCTGATACATGGCCTTGTCCGCTTTCTGGAGCAGCACGTCGATCTGTTTGTCATCGTCGGGGTAGATGCTGATGCCGATGCTGGCCGTGACCGTGAATCGCGTATCCTTAAAAAGGATGGGCGCGCTCAGGGTATCGATAATTTTTTTTGCTACGGTTTTCACGGCGGCTTTGCAGAAGATATCATGGAGGATCACCACGAATTCATCCCCGCCCATGCGGGCAACCGTGTCCGAGTCGCGCAGCAGACCGCGCAGTCTGGAGGCAACCTCTATGAGGACCGCGTCTCCCGCCAGGTGTCCGTGCGCGTCATTGATCTGTTTGAATTTGTCCAGATCGACATAGAGGAGGGCGATTTTATTCCGGTGCCGCTGGCTCATGATCATGGCCTGGGCCAGCCGGTCCGGGAAAAGATGTCTGTTGATCAGGCCGGTGAGGGGGTCATGATGGGCCAGGTGGGCAATGTGATCCTGAGCCTGTTTTTTTTGCGCCGCCAGGGCGAACAGCGAGGCAAATTGGTCAACGGTGTCGAGATCCCGTTTTTCATAGTTGCGGGGGCTGTCGGCCACGGAGATGATGCCGAGAAGCTCGTTGTTGAACATGGCCGGAACGGCCAGAAGACGGGTGAGGGAAGCCGCCCCGGCAGGAATGCCTTTTGCCCTGGAGTCGGCGGGCGGCGAGTTTGACAGGATGGAGGTTTTACTTGCGAGAACCCAGCTGACAAGGCCTTGGGGGGCGTGAACAAGGGTGTCGCCTTCTTCATGCATGGTGCATATGGACCGCATCTCCGGGGAAAAGGCCAGAGCCATCAGGTTGTCCGTCTTCGGATCCACCAGATCGATAATCCCGTGCTTGCTGCCGGTCAAATTCAGGATCTCTTCAAGCAGGGCCGAGGAAATCTCCTTTAGGGAATCGGAGGAGATGATTTTTCTGGAGATCCTGGCCACGGCCCCGTTCATGGCCGATTCGATGGAGAGCTTGTTTTCCGCTTGTTTTCTGGCGGTGACGTCCTCGAAGATGGCGACAACCTCGCCGGATGGCAGCTTGTACAGGTAATTTTCCCGCCAGCCGGTCAGGCGGTTGTCTTTATACAGCGAAATCGGGTGATGTTGCGGTCGGCCGGTCTGCCAGACCCGTTGCAGCACGGGAAGAAAACCGCACTCCCTTGCTCCGGGAAAGACCTCGAGCAGTGATCTGCCGATCACCTGCTCCTTGCGGATTTTTTCGATGCGTTCCGCTGCCCGGTTAAAGTCCACAAAAACAAAATCGTCGGCCCCGATATTTTTTGCCTCGTAGACCGCAACCCCGGAACTCATGTTGTTGAACAGCTCGCGGAAGCGTGTTTCGTTGGCCAGCAAGGCATGTTCCGCTTCGTAGCGGTCGCTGATGTCCTTGGCCATGAGGATTATGGTGGGCTGGTCGTCCTGGCGGAGTTCCAGGAAATGCAGGGCGACATGTTTGCCGTTTGCAAGAGTGGGCGGATCGTCTTCGATGAGCTGGGGCAAGCATTCCGGGTGTGAAAGCAGGGTTGAAATTTTTTCGTGGCTATCCTCGGTAAAAAGCGTTGCAAGGTTTACCGCCAGCAGCTTTTCCTCGGCAAGGTTGCACAGATTCAGGGCGGCCAGATTGACAAAGATTATGGTGCCCTCCGGGGTCAGTTCGAAAACTGCCTCGGACATGTTGTTGATAATGGCTTCAAAATGATTTTTTGAGGAAAGCAGCTCTCTGGTAATGCTCCGGTGCTGGATCTCTTCAAGATTTGCCACAGGCTCGAGGGTGGCCTGGGATTTGTCCGCAAGATGGTGGATCATCGAAAGAACGTGTTTCTGGATGGATTTGATCGACCCTTTGGCGATGCAGGCATTGGCTCCGAACTTTTTGTAATCGACGTCATCCTCCGCGGCAATGGCGGAAAGGATGACGATGAAAAGTTCGGTGAATCTGGGGATGTTGCGGATAATCCGGCAGAGCTTGTCGCCGCCGATGTTGGGCATGACCAGGTCGACAAAGACGATGTCCGGCGTGTAGACCTCCAGCACGCTGAGGGCCGCCAGGCCATCGCTGGCCGTCATCACCTCGTGGCCTTCCTTTTCCAGGAAATTGGCCAGGAGTTTCAGGATCATCGGGTGGTTGTCCACCACGAGAATTTTTAAGGTCATGGCCCCCCCCCTGCCTGAGCAGTTTCAACGGCAACTCTCTATTTTGTATGTGGAAGCGGCCTGCCTGTCAACTGGTATCGTCCGTTGGTCAGCCGATGATCCAGATCGCCACCTTTTCGGCCATGAGCAATACCCGGTCGGACACCCCCCGGAAGATGCCCTTGCTGACCTCCTCTCCACGGCGGCCCATGACAATGGTGCCGAAATCATCGATCAGGGCCTGGCGAAGAATCTGTCGGCTTGGGTCGATGCCCATGAAGGTTTCCAGCCAAAATATCCGCTCCGCCGGGAAGCCGCTGTCGATAAGGATTTGCTTGGGGGCATGGAACAGGCTGTCCTCCCTGCGCAAATGCTCTTCGCACCACTCCTCGCCCCAAACGGCATAGAAATCCTTGGGCTCGATTCTGGGATGGCTGCCCAGCAGGGCTTTGGAGTAAAAAAGGGTCACCTCGGCGCAGGGGTTGTCGGCAATGATAAAGGCCAGATGGTCGATGGCCTTCAGGGAATGGCTGGTGCCATCCACCGGCACCAGGAATTTGCAGGAGTTGACCTGGCCGTCGATGATCCACAGGGGGACATCATGGCATTTCTCCAGAATGGTTGCCGAAACACTGCCCATGATCATCTCTTCCAGCTTGCCGATGCCGCGACGGCCGATGAGCAGGGCGTCGTATTTCCCTTGCCGGGCCTCATGGATGATGTCCTGGGCCACGCTTCGCTGGGAGAGGTGGACGGAGGTCTGGATCTGTTCGTCGGCAATGCCGAGCCGCTTCAGGGTGTCCGTGGCCTGGAGCATGTAGTTTTTCTGGGAAGCCAGCAGCTTACGGGTGGCCGGGCTTACGGTGTTGAGCAGTTCCGCTTCTGTCAGCCAGTCTTTGGCGGCTGAGCCGGCGCTGCTTGCCGGAACAATGGAGAGAAGATGGAAATGGACCTCCGGGAGGTGGTGGAAAAGCTGGCCGAGGTAGCGGAGGGAGTTGGTGCTGTATGGCGAGCCGTCAACGGCAATGAGGATCTTTTTCAGCATGCTTGGCCTCCTTGTGCCATGGTCCTGATTAAATGGTATCAAACATGGCTGACAGAGGCAATCTTATCATTGTTAAGAAAAGGGGAGTTAGCTTTAGAGCTTATTTACGGACAAGCCTTAGTCAAGATCGTTGTGGTAGCTGCACGGAGCGCCGAGATAATTTTTCAAGGTGACGGTTTTGCCCAGGGAGGTGAGGTAGCTGGGGGTAAGCGGGATCTTGCCCCCCCCGCCCGGCGCGTCAATGGCGAAGGTCGGCACGGCCAGGCCGGAGGTATGGCCGATCAGGGACTGCATGATCCCGAGACCCGTCTCCACCCTGGTTCTGAAGTGGTTGGTGCCCCGGGTCATGTCGGCCTGGAAAAGATAGTACGGTTTTACCCGGATCATGAGCAGCTTGTGCATGAGCTCGGTGATGGTTGCGGCGTTGTCGTTGACGCCCCGGAGCAAAACGGTCTGGTTGCCCAGGGGGATTCCGGCCCCGGCCAGACGGGCGCAGGCCTTGGTTGCCTCGGGGGTTATCTCGTCGGGGTGGTTGAAATGGGTATTGATGTAGAGCGGGTGATACCGTTTGAGAATTGCAGTCAGCCGGGTGGTGATCCGCATGGGCAGGGTGCAGGGAACCCGGCTGCCGATACGGATGATCTGGACCGAGGGGATGGCCCGCAGGTTGTCCAGCAGCCAGGCCAGGGTTTCGTCGCTCAAAAGCAGCGGATCCCCGCCGGAAATGAGAACGTCGCGGATCTGTTTGTTTTTGCGCAGATAGGCAAAGGCGTCTTCCATGGTTTCCCGGCTGACCAGCATGCGGCTGGTGCCCACCTTCCTTTTTCTGGTGCAGAAACGGCAGTACATGGCGCATTGGCCGGCCACCAGAAAGAGAACCCGGTCCGGATAGGTGTGGACCAGGTTTTCCACCGGCGAGCGGTTTTCCTCGTCCAGGGGATCGGTAAGGCAGATGCTGTCCTCAAGCTCCAGCGGGTCGGGCACGGCCTGCCGCCAGAGGGGATCACCCGGGAATTTGATCAGGCCCAGATAGTAGGGGTTGATCCGCATGGGAAACTGTTCGCTCACGGTGTTCAAGGCCGAAAAATCGGAGCCGAAATGGTGGCCCAGCTGTTCCGGGGTGGTTATGCTGCGGGCAAGCAGGTTTTTCCAGTGTGTCATCATTAAAAACCCGGTAAATAAGGAAGAAGAAAGGGTGAACCAGAGCTTACCCAAGATCGGGTGGGGCCGCAATGGGCCTTTACCGCAAAGATGGGGCCGGTTCAAGATATTTTGCGCACGCGTTTCGAGTCTGCCCCCTTCCAAGGAATGAACCGGATAAAAGTACTGGTCAGGATGGAGGAGGAAATGGTAAGAAATGGAGCTGGTCTTGCCGCCGGAGACGGCGGCCATGGTTTTAGACCGTAACGCATTCAAAGTTCAGCCCAGAGAGTGCATCCATGCCGCAACAAAGCTTTCGTTTTCAGTACGATCCCTATGGCAACACCAAGGTGATCGAGGTCTTCACCCGCTGGCTCGGGGTCTATGACAACCAGTTCACCAACAAGGGAACCGCCTTTACCAGGGAGGAGCGGGAACAGCTCCAGCTGGAAGGAACCCTGCCGCCCAGCGTCCGCACCCTGGAGCAACAGGTGGACAACTGCCTGGAGTCGCTTGAGCGGACAACCAGCGATCTGGAAAAATTTGTTTATCTTCGCTCCCTCTACGACCGGAACGTGACCCTGGCCCATGCCGTTATCGCCAGCGACATCGAGCGCTTCATGCGGATCATCTATACGCCCACGGTGGGCGAGGCATGCCGTCAGTATTCCTCCATGTTCCGCAGGGCAAACGGGTTGCATTTTTTCCCCGGCAATATCGACCGGGCCGAGGAGATTCTGGGCCGCTTCAAAACCAGGCAGATCCGGGTGGCGGTGGTCACCGACAATCAGGGTATTCTGGGTATCGGCGATCAGGGGGTGGGCGGGATCTCCATCTGTCTCGGCAAGCTCATGCTTTACACCCAGGGAGCCGGAATCGCGCCCTGGCATTGTCTGCCCATCTCCCTTGATGTGGGAACGGACAACGCCGCGCTCTTGAACGACCCCAACTATCTTGGCTGGTGGCATCCCCGCTTGGTCGGCGAGGAGTATCTTGCCTTTGTCCGGCGTTTTGCCAAGGCGTTCAAGGCGGTGTTCCCCCATGCCCTCTGCCAGTGGGAGGATTTTTCCAAGCAGAAGGCCTTTGCCATCCGCGACACGTATCTGCATGACCTTGTCTCGTTCAATGACGATATTCAGGGCACCGGGGCCGTGACCCTGGCGGCTCTGCTCAGCGCCATGAAGATCAAGAAGGAACCGCTTGGCAAGCAGGTGTATCTGATCTATGGCGCGGGCGCGGGCGGGGTCGGGGTTGCCGAACAGCTCGAGACCGCGCTTGTTGAGGCCGGGCTTGGTCTGCAAGAGGCGAGAGCGAGGATTTTCACCGTGGACAGCAAGGGGCTGGTGACCACCGAGCGCGAGCTTGAACCATACAAACAGAAGTTTGCCAAGGATCCGGCCGCGTTGGACTGGTACAGCGCGAAAACGGACGGCAGCCTGTTGAACGTGATCCAAAAGGCTCGGGTAACCGTGTTGATCGGCACCTCGGGCCAATCCGGCGCTTTCAGCAGGTATATCGTTCAGGCCATGCAGGGCAACACCCGGCGGCCTGTCATTCTGCCGCTCAGCAATCCCACCGCGCTGGCCGAGGCGATTCCCGCCGACATCCATAAATGGACCTCCGGCAGCGCCCTGGTTGCCACGGGCAGCCCCTTTGAGCCGGTGATTGCCGGCGGGCTGCCGGTCAGGGTGGGGCAGTGCAACAATGTTTTTATCTTTCCTGGGGTGGGGCTGGGCGTCATGGCCTCGGGAGCCCAGGAGGTGCTGCCCCAGTTTTTCAGCGCCGCGGCCCAGGCGGTGGCCGGGCAGGTGTCGGCCGCGGATCTCAAAAAGGGCATCCTTCTTCCCCCGGTGGCCAAGCTGCGCGAGGTGAGTCTGGCCGTGGCTTCAGCCGTGGGCGAATCGGCCATCAGTCGAGGGGTGGCCAAACCCTGCGTGTACAGCACCTATCAGCATGATTACAAGCGGGAGCGGTTGCAGCGCCTGGTGGAGATGATGGGCTGGCAGCCCCGCTATCTGCCGATTGTGCCCCGGTGATTGCGGCAAGAGATCAGAGGAGCCCTTTTTCTTTCCAGAACCGGATGGCGCCCGGGTGCATGGGGATGATCACGTCCCTGGCGCCGGAGCGCCGGGTCATGCCTTTCAGGGCGGGATTCTGTTTTTTCAGGTAGCGCAGTCCTTTTTTGTCGTAGAGGGTGGCAAGCAGCCGGTAGACCACCTCGTTCGGAACCTCGGCGCCAGCCACCAGGAGGGTGGAATCCTGGAAGGACCGGGTGCTGTGGTTTATTCCCCGGTAGGTTCCCGCAGGCAGAGTGCGGGCGGTGAAGTAGGGATATTTTTTGTAGAAGCCGCTGGCCCTGGCTTCGGCATCGAGATTGAGCAGGTCGATCTTGCCGGTTCGAGCGGCCATGGTGATGGCGCTGTTCGGAAAACCGGTAAATAGCCAGAAGGCGTCGAGCCGTTTGTTGGCAAAGGCCAGGGCCACCTCGTTGTAGCCGATATGACTGGGGATGATGGTGTCCCAGACCCCCAGATGTTTGAAGAAAAGCTCGCAGTTGGCAAAGGCGCCTGAGCCCGGGCTGCCGACTCCCACCCTCTTCCCCTTGAGATCCTTAACGCGGCATATGCCGGAACCTCTGCGGACAACGAGCTGGGCTGGGGCGCCGTAGAGGGAGGCCACGGCCAGGACCTTGTCGTAGGTATTGCTGTCGTCGTGCAGCAGGCCGTTGCGGCCAAGGTAGGCATGACCGGAGTAGACCAGGCCGAAGTCGGCTTGGCCGGCATGGATTTCGCGCAGGTTTTCCAGGGAGCCCGCGGATGGCTGGGGTGTGAGGCTCAAGGGCGAGAGGGCCTTGACTCCCGGGTATGCCGCCACGGCGTCGGCCACCTCCTGGAAGGTGCCTCCGGCCGGTCCGCCCCGGAATATCAGGTTTTTTTCAAGGGCCAGGGCATTGGGGACAGGGGCAAAAGCCAGGATCAGGCTCGTACAGATGATCAGCGCGAGGCGAGAAAATTTTTCTGCCATGGTAAGTTCTCTGTTGAGAGGGGAAACGGCTCGGGAAAGCCGGTCTGGGCGTGCGTTGGAGCGAGTTGCGCCGCTGCGCGCCGGTTCTGTTATCCTGTGAAAAATAGTACAGCTCTTTTCCGGTCGATGCAATATTGTTGACCGGCATCTTCGCCTTGGTTTGACTGCTGCCGGTAGCGGTTGATTTATTCCGTTGGAGAACGATTGGGAGAGATATGAGTATTTTTGAGATTGCGATGTTGGTCTGCTTTGGTGCGGCCTGGCCTTTTTCCCTCATCCGTTCCTACCGCTCCCGGACCAATGCCGGCAAGAGCCTTTTTTTCCTAGGGGTGGTTCTTCTCGGGTATGTTTCCGGCATTCTGCACAAGATATTTTTCAGCCCCGATCCGGTGATCGGTCTGTATATCCTGAACGGAACCATGGTGGCCGGAGATATTTGCCTCTACCTTCGCAATCGAAAATTCGACCGTCTCGGGGGCTGATCGATCGGAGAGGAGGCAGGAGACACGGCGGTCAAGTTTTTCTATTTTTGCTTCCGGGGTTACAGCTCCAGCTGAACGCCAACCTCGATGACCTGATCCGAGGGGATGTCGAAAAACGCCGCCGCATCCATGGCGTTGCGCGCCAGAAAGAGAAAAAGATGCGAGCGCCAGCGCCACATTTGGGGTTGTTCCCCGATGGAGAGTTTTTCCCTTCCCAGGAAAAAGCTTGCCTCGGTCATGTCCAGGTTTATCCCTTTGCTGCGGGCCAGGGCGAAGATGGTGTCGATCTTCGGTTCTTCCATGAAGCCGTAGTGGGCAATGATGCGGTAAAGGCCCGCGCCCAGTTTTTCAGCCTCGATTTTTTCGAAATTCGGCACCCTGGGGATTTCCTCGGTGCGGATATTCAGGAAAACCACCTCGGAATGCAGGATCTTGTTGTGCTTCATGTTGTGCATCAGCGCGGCGGGCACGATATCGTGGCCCCGGGTCAGGAACACGGCCTGGCCGTTGATCCGTTGCGGGGGATTGTCCGCCAGCATCTTCTTGAATTCCTCCAGCCTCGGAGTCAGGCTCCGCATCTTGTTGCCAAGGATTTCACGGCCCTGTTCCCAGGTCAGCATAATGAGGTAGAAGAAACCGCCAATGGCCAGGGCGAACCAGGCTCCATGGAAGATTTTGCTCATGTTCGCCCCGAAAAAGGGAAGATCAACCACAAAGAAAAGGGCGGTGAGCAGGCCGGCGGCCAGCCGGTTCCAACCCCAGCGCTTGCTGGCCACCACAAAAAAGAGGGTGGTGGTGATCAACATGGTGGCGCTCACTGCCACGCCATAGGCGGCGGCCAGTTTGCTTGACGATTGAAAGCCCAGGACCAGGCCGATGGTGCAGAGCATCAGGGCCCAGTTCACCGGCCCTACGTAAATCTGGCCGATGTGGGAGGACGAGGTATGGGTGATGCGCAGCCGGGGGAGGTATCCCAGTTGGATCGC
>Ga0172380_10001077_pt1 | contig 48608 bp, 36 predicted proteins | sample Leawe162metaG_FD_119747 | JGI IMG/M metagenome (GOLD analysis project Ga0172380, IMG submission 119747) | Leachate microbial communities from a municipal landfill in Southern Ontario, Canada - Leachate well 162 metaG | ecosystem: Engineered > Solid waste > Landfill > Unclassified | place... | reverse complement strand
TCATTGATTTTTACATAAAAATTGACTATGTCTTTGACCGATACTTCCGAATCTATATCAGCATCCATATCTTTTTTCATGACACGTGCCTTTCTGAACGAATTTGAGCGAGTATAGCCTCAAGAGTTGTTATGCGCAACACCATCGCTACGTATGGCAAAAAAAGCACTATACCCCCGGAGAATACCTGCATGCGCATCACAGCACTCATCTGCCTCTCTCTCTTGGTTGTTTCAGCCGCATCTGTTTCTGCGGAGAGCAGAGCTACCTTCTACCGGGATGGCACCGTACTCCAACAGGAAGCCGGAGCCGTGAAGGGGGTGATTGACATCCCGCTCGCGGCCGACCTTCTGGAGCAGACACTCTCCATTATTCCGGCTCGTGGCACCTCGATTATCAGCGTTGAGAACCGCGTATCCGAGACGAGAAGCACATCAGACAAGGAATTGGAAGCGCTGACTGAACAACGCCGACGGATGGAAGACCGCCTGCAGGCGCTGGAAACCCGTGAAGCCATCTTCACCTCAGCCGCTAAATCACAAAGCGGTAAAGCGCCGCGCAAGACCAAGACAAATCCCGACCCGATGCAGGCCATCCGCCAGGGGACCGACTTTGCCATTGCCCAACTGGAGGCGGTTTATACCACTCGTCGCAAGACAACGCAGGAGATCAACAAAATCGACACCCGCCTTGTCGCTGTCAGAAAAAACAGCCATACGGGAGAGAGATCCATCAGGATATCGGTTACTCCCCCCCGCGGCACCGTAACGCTCCGCTATGCGACAGCTGAACGTGGTTGGCAGCCACAGTACAATTTGCGCCTTGCGGGTGATGGAACAGCCCGATTGCAGCTTATCGCGCGGGTAACCGGAAGCGGCCATGGCCATCAGGTGCGGGTTTCCTCCGGAACGCTTGCGGAAAGCGCCACGGCGGAAACGGTTCCGGCTCAATCAACCGGAACGGTCCTGGCCAACTATCTTTTACCGATAACGGATGAGCGCTCCACCGAAGGGATCTTCAATCATTTTTCCGGTGTTATTACAAACAGCAGCCCGCACTATCTGCCACCGGGAGATTCGGGGCTGTTCAAAAATGGAACGTATCTGGGGAAAATCAGATTTGAGGGACTTTCATCGGGAAGAAGCAGGGTTATTTCTCTCGGGAAATAAGTTCGTATGGCTGATTATCCCTGCGGCTGCAGCAGTTCTTTAACCTTGGCCATCAACGCATCAACCGTAAACGGTTTTTGCAGGAAATGCAGCCCGTCATCCAGGTTGCCGTCGGTAACGATAACGTTATTAGTGTAGCCGGACATATACAGGACCTTGTCTATTTCAGGATGTTCGGTCCTGATGCGTTCGAAAAGCTGCTGACCGTTCATTCCCGGCATAACGACATCGGTTATAACCAGATCGATTTTTTTCGGAATTTCCTTCAACAACTCCAGTGCCCGCTCGGGGTGCTCTGCACAATACACGGTATAGCCAAGTCCTTCCAGCAGATCGCTCGACATGACACGAACCATCTCATTATCCTCAACGAGAAGAATTACCGCACTGCCTGAATGGTCAATATCGCCCTGTTCTTTCTCCATCTCCATCCTGAGCGGTTTTTCGTCGCAGACAGGAAGATATATCTTGAAAGTTGTACCAACGCCAATGGTGCTGATTGCCATGATATTTCCATTATGCTGTTTGACGATGCCATACACATTTGCCAGACCTAGTCCGGTGCCATGACCGACTTCCTTGGTGGAAAAAAACGGTTCGAAGATCCGCGACAGGGTTTCGGTGTTCATACCGCAGCCGTTATCGGTACACGACAGCAGCACAAAGAGCCCCGGGCTCATGCCGGGATGACGACGGGCAAATTCATCATCGATCAGAACCTGTCCTGTTTCGATTGAAATACTGCCGTTGACGGCTATGGCATCCTGGGCATTCAACACCAGATTCAGCAGTACCTGCTCCAGCTTGGAACTGTCGCCGCGAACGACAACCGGCTGGCTGGAAAGCATCAGGCTGATACTGATGTTTTCGCGCAGCATCCGCCGCACCATTGAATGAAAAGACATTATGACATCGTTAAGATCAACCACCTGCATCTGCATAACCTGCTTGCGACCGAAGCTGAGAAGTTGCTGCGTCAGATCGCGAGCCTTCCCTGACGCCTTGATAATGCCGTCAAGCTGTGATTGTACCTTTTCGTTATCAGGCAACGAACGCTTGAGCATGTCGGCATAAATCAGGATCGGCGTCAGGAGATTGTTAAAATCGTGGGCAATGCCCCCGGAAAGATGCCCGATCGCTTCCATCTTCTGCGACTGGCTCAATAGATGCTCCAGCTCCATACGCTCGGCTTCGCCTTTGCTCCGCTCGATAGCGATGCCGGCAAACGCGGAGGCTTGTTGAATAAGGGATAACTCTTCTTCAACAGGCACTGCCGGAGTACGGTGATAGATGGCAAAAGTACCGAGCAGTACTCCGGAGGAGGAAATGATCGGCTCTGACCAACAGGAGCGAAGCCCCGCTTCCCGAGCAGGTGTAAAACCTTTCCAGAAGGGGTGAGTGTCTATATCCTCGACTATTACCCGCTGCCGCTGGAAGGCTGCCGTTCCGCACGAGCCGATACCCTCGCCGATTTTTGTACGGTTGGTCGCCATGGTGTAAAAATCGGGTAAACTTGGTGCCGCCCCGTTCAACAGCCGCTTGCCGTCGTCACTGACCAGCAGGATCGAGCAGAGCATTTCCGGATTTTCCTTTTCAATTGAAAGCGCAATAAACGAAAGCAACCGCGAGAGTGGCTCTCCTCCGGCTATGCGCTCCAGGATCCCCGATCGCACCAGTTCGCGCTGCTCGGCCTTTTTCAGACTATCGATATCCTTTACAATGTAGGCTGCCCTGACAATAGTTCCCTGCTCGTCAAAAATTGGGTCAACCGAGACTTCATACCACTTGTTGTTAAGCTTCAATTGAGCATTGGCACGTTTTCTCGTTGCCAGCATTATTTCAAAAGGGCAATCGGTACGAGGCACTGTTGTGCCATACGTTGCATCACAACAGTGCAAGCCGAGAACATCCTGCGGTGATTTGCCGAAAATGGCCTGCGAGGCACGATTGGCCCGGGTAACCTGCCTATCCATATCGAGCAGCCAGACCGAATCCTCGACTGCATCGAACGTGTGCTGCCATTCCTGGGCCGACGACGTGATTTGACGCTCAATCTCCTTACGTTCGGAAATATCGCGGACCATGCTTAAAACGAGAGTCCGGCCATTAACATTCGCAATACGGGCATGAACCTCGATCGGCAAAATGCGCCCTGATTTGCACAGATAGGCCGATTCAAAAAATGCTTCGCCATGCTCAAGAAGACTATCGATATTCGCCTGGATCCGGGCGGCGTACTCCGGGGGTTCAATCCCGTGAAGACCACGCTGCTCCAGCTCTTCACGGCTATACCCGGACATTGCCTGAAGCGCGTTATTGAAATAGACAAACCGCCCCTGGGTATCCAGCAGCAGAATCGCATCGGTTGCCGCATCAAGCAGCTCAGCCTTGAGCTCAAGCTCATCCTGCTGCATGGAAAGTTTCCGGCTGGCAGCTTCCAGTTGTTTTAACTGCCGGAGGAACAGCAGGGAAACAGTACAGGCAAGCAGGCATAAAAGGGCGGCAATCCCCCCCTGTGTACGCAGGGCGCCATACCAGGATTCGAGTACCGCGTCCATACTGAGAGATACGACCGCCACCACCGGGAATCCATCCAGCTTCTTGTAGGAGAGGATTCGCAGGTCATGGGAAATGGGAGAGACATGCTGGCGGGTACCGGATGAAGCGGTCGGGAGGTACTCTTTAAAGAGAACAGAAGATTTCAGGTCGATACCCACCGGTTTGTCATAACCCGGTACATTAGCGAGGATTTCACCATCTGTCGTCGCGAGAAAGATGCGGCCATTACTTCCGACAGCAAGCCCTTTGTAAAATTGTTCAAAGTAGGAGGTTTCAACTGAGAGCGTGACCACCCCGGCAAAACGGCCGTCCCTCCCACGCAGGGGACGGGAAAGGCTGAAATGTTCGGTTTTGTCAAGAGCACTCGTGTGAATGGGCGAGATGAACAGCGATGAGTCCGGTGAGTCGCGATGATGCCTGAAATATGTGCGGTCGTCCAGAACTCTCGGCTTGACCGGGTATTCTCCGGAATGGGCGACAAGGGTGCCATCCTTGCCCAGAACGTAGATGGAACTGAACTGCAGCTCATTTTTCACCCTGCTGTTAATCAACCGATGGAATGGGGCGGAGGCGGCATATGGGATGCCCTGTTGTTCAATATCGGCAACCAGCTCCTTCAGCGAGCTGTCAACCTCGACAAAGACGAGACCAGCGTGTTCCGTGAGCGCAGCGGCATAACTGGCGGAGCTTTTCTCGGCGGAAGCGATGATAATCCGGCGTTCCCGAACACTTTGCCAGAAGAACAGTCCCCCCAGGACCAGCAAGACAGAAATGACAACGGCTATAAAGCGTAGCCGAATGCGGTGATAATAGTCTTTCGACATGGAGTTGCTCCCGGATGGATGGCTGCGGCAAAACAGTGTTAATAAAATAGCATATCCGGTGAGCTAAATAAAGGACAGAGGAGATGCCTTCATTAATTTAAAAGCCACTTCCGGCAAAACGATTCAAAATCATCCGGCTTCAACGGAGGACTGAAAAAGGCGCCTTGAATAACGCTGCACTCCCGTTCCGCCAGATAGCGCAGCTGTTCTTCGGTCTCGACACCCTCCGCCACAAGCTCCATATCCAACCCCTGCCCCATGGCAATAATCGTATTTACCACTGCAGCATCGTTCCTGGTCGTCAACATCCGGCGGACAAACGATATATCTATCTTCAGTTCATTGATCGGCAAGCGGCCCAGGTATTCAAGCGACGAATAGCCGGTGCCGAAATCATCAAGCGACAGCATGACGCCGATATCCGCCAGGGCGGTCATTTTTTCCAGTGTGCGCACGCTGTCAACCATGATCATGCTTTCGGTCAGCTCCAGGCAGAGAGAGAGCGGATCAAGTCCCGTAACTTCCAGCACCCGCTTGACAGTAACATCAAGATCACTCCGCATGAACTGCAAGGCCGATATGTTGATTGACATGCGCAGTCGCGGCAGCCCAACCGTCTGCCACGCAACCGCCTGCGAACATGCCTGCCACAACACCCATTCACCGACCTCCACGATCAGGCCGCTCTCCTCAAGAATCGGAATGAACAGATCGGGAGGAATCGGAGTTTCGCCGGTCGGCGTCCAGCGCAGCAAAGCTTCCACGCCGATCACGGTTCCATGCACATGATTAATCTGCGGCTGGTAGTGCAGGCTGAATTCACCATGCTCAATCGCTTTATGGAGCTTTGCCTCCAGGGCAAAGCGTTCCTCCAGCCTGCTGTTCAATTCCCGTGTGTAAAAGCAGATGGCGTTTTTGCCCTCATTCTTGGCCTGGTACATGGCGGCTTCGCCATTTTTCAGCAGACTTTCCACGCATTCGCCATCTTCCGGATAGACCACCACCCCGATGCTGGCAGTAGTTATGATATCCGTACTCTTGACCACAAAGACGTCATTCATCGCTGTACGAATCTGCTCGGCGCGCTTGCGCGAATCATCAATATCAGTTGACAGCGGCGGGATTATGACAAACTCATCGCCCACAAAGCGTGACACGACACAGCTCTGCCCACAGACAACTTCCAGCCGGTGGGCAATTTCCCGGAGCAAAATGTCCCCAAAGTCATGGCCGAATGTGTCATTGACATATTTGAGGTTATCAATATCCAGCACCATCAGGGTCAGGTACTGGTTGTCACGGTTGAGCAGCTCCAACTGCAGTTCAAGATGTTTCTGGAAATAGTAGCGATTCGGAAGACCGGTCAGGGTATCAAAATTTGCCTGATAGTACAGCTGCTCTTCGTACTGTTTGCGGCCGGTAATATCCTCCTTGATGGCAACATAATTGGTAATGATGCCGTTGTCATCCTTGATCGGAGCAATGCTGGACAACTCCCAGTACTGCCGCCCATCCTTGGCTTTGTTACAGAACTCTCCCTGCCATTCCTTGCCGGAGCTGATGGTGTTCCACAAATCAAGGTAATAGCTGTCAGGCTGTTTGCCGGATTTGAGAAGCCGCGTATTCTGGCCGATCACTTCATCACTGCTATAGCCGGACACCGCCGAGAATTTGGGATTAACGTATTCAATGATCCCGTTAATATCGGTGACAATGACACTGTTGGCGCTCTGTTCAACAGCGGTACTCAACTTGCGCAACTCGGCGGTCCGCTGCCTGACCAGCAGCTCCAGGTTATCATGATAGTCCCGATTTTCCCGTACCAACCGGGCCCGCTCGACGCAGCGGGAGACCACCAGCTCAAGCTCGGCAAGATCGACAACCGGCTTGGCCAGATAGTCCCAGGCCCCTGACCGCAGCGCATCCAGGGCATCCGACAACACGCCGGTGCCGGACAGGACAATGATCGGCAGATTATCATCCAGTCGCCTGACCGCATCGATAACCTCCATTCCATCTCCATTGGGCATGCGCAGATCGGTAATAACAACATCAGGATTCAAGGCAAGGATCTTCCCAATACCGTCACGTCCGTCACACGCCTGAATCACGGTATACCCGGAGTCCTCGAAGAAGGCCGCCACGCTGCTGCGGATCGATTCTTCGTCGTCAATGGTCAACAGCATCAGGTTGGTATTCTGCAGCTCCATTACTCTTTTCTCCCGGACGCAGCACGATGCTTGATTTTATCAACCAGTTTCGAAAGGTCATGAACCGGCTTCAGCAGGACGTCATCACCGGTCATGCCGATACGTCGCAGCTCGTCAGGCAAAGCGTACACCATGCCGGTATGAAGCAGGTAACGGGTTGCAGGGCAAAGTGCATGAGCCCTGACAATAAACTCTTCGCCACTCATTCCGGGTAGACGCATGTCTGAAATACAGACCACCGGACGGACGGCAGCTATTGATTCCAAGGCTTCCTCGCCACTGGCAGCGCCGTGAACGAGGAGCCCTTCATCCTCCAGATAGGCCCCCACACTGTCACGGATCAGCTCGTCATCATCAACGAGCAATACCGAGATGTTGTTGTTCATAATTCCTTCCCCTGTACGGGCAGCGTAATAACAAAACAGCTCCCCTCGCCTGGTTGCGATCGGACTTCTATTGTTCCGTGGTGTCCCTTGGTGACTATTGCATAGGCCACGGACAATCCCAACCCGGTACCGACGCCAATCTCTTTCGTGGTAAAAAACGGTTCAAAAATCCGCATGCGGGTAGCTTCATCCATACCTGGACCATTGTCCTCGATCTCCAGAACAGCCATCCCCCGGGACAACTCGGTCCGGAGAATAATGCGGGGCCTCTGAACCATTTTAGCACCGAACATGGCCTGGGCAGCGTTTTTCAGGATATTCAGCAGCACCTGTTCCATCTCCTGCAGCGCTATATCGGCACAGACCGGTTCGGCGGCATATTCCCGTACTATTTCAATGGTCCGGAACGCATACTTTTTCTTCATGTCGTAATCAGTCGCGGCAAGCTCTGCCACTCTCTCAAGCACAACCGACATATCGGCATTCACGATGCCGGTCTCGCTGCGATTGCTGAAGCGCAGCATCTGCAAGATGATCTCCGAGGCCCGTATCCCGGCAGAGCGGATGTGGCCGATAAATGCAAATATCCCCCTCTTTTCAAGATAGGACCGCACAAGGTCCAGACTGACCCCCACCTCGTCGGCGGCCTTTCGATTGGCGGCAAAATCCCCGGAAACACGCCGTTCGATATTCTGGGCATGCTGCATGATCGCCCCCAGCGGGTTGTTGATTTCATGCGCCATCCCGGCGGCCAGGCCGCTGACCATGATCATTTTTTCAGTCAGTGCCATCATTTCCTCAATGCGAAGCCGTTCAGTTACATCATGAGCGATGCCGATAATCGTCAGAACGTCATCGTCATCACGGTGAGGAACTCCGCGAGACCTGTGCCAGCGCCATTTGCCATCGTCATGCCTGATCCGGTAGGTTACCTCAAGCGCCCTGTCACCCTGAATCGCAGTCGCAACCGCTGTTTCGCAGGGGGGAACATCTTCCGGATGGATGAATTCCCGGAAATTGTGCCCGACAACATCAGCCGGATCATGTCCGAGTACCGTTTTCCAGGCCGGAGAGACAAAGGTGAACCGTCCTTCGAGATCAAACGAAAAAATGATATCACAGGAGTTTTCTACCAGTGTCCGATAGCGCGATTCACTTTTGTAAAATGCTTCGGCTGCTTTTGGCGGCATATCTGCCTCCTTTGGCTTCGACTCCGCTCAGCCACCGTCAGCTCAGATGCTAAGCGCTGTTGGCCAGGTCCCTGAGCGGAGACGAAGGCTAGAGTCTGAACTGCCCGACCAGTTCCTTCAGTTCTTCCGCCTGCCGGGAAACATCATTGGCGGCAATCGCAGTTTCATGGAGGGCATGGTCGTTCTGCTGTGCCAGGTCGTTGAGATTCATTACATTGCTGCTGATTTCCCGGGTTGTGGCGGTCTGCTCTTCAGCAGCTGTGGCAATCTGGCTGATCTGTTCGGTTACGTCATTGATAATATCAAGGATTTCCTGAAGCGAACGCCCTGATTCCGACGCATGGCTGGTCCCCTGTTCAACCTGGACCACGCTTTTTTCCATGGAAGACACGGCATCTCTGGTCTCTTTCTGAATCGCCTTGATCATTGCGCCGATCTCTTTGGTAGCGCGGGTGGTGCGTTCGGCCAGGGCACGGACTTCATCGGCGACAACGGCAAAGCCACGTCCCTGCTCACCGGCCCGTGCCGCTTCGATGGCGGCATTAAGAGCCAGCAGATTGGTCTGATCGGCGATGTCTTCAATAGTACCGATGATGGCACCGATTTGCTCGGAACGTGCTCCAAGGGCATCAACCGTGCTGGCGGCGTTCTGGACACGCTCGGCAATGCTGTTCATTACAGCAATGGACTCACCGACGACCGCTGCGCCCTGATTGGCTTTATTGGTGGCTCCGCCTGCGTTGGAGGCGGCCTGGTGGCAATTGTTGGCAATATCGCCCGATGTGGCCGACATCTCTTCACCGGCGGTTGCCAGTGAGGTTGATTGCGAAGAGAGCTGGGCAATGCTTTCGGTCATCTGTTTTGAAGTCAACTGCAGTTCGAGTGCGGACGATGCCAGTTGCAGCGAACTCCCGGAAACCTGGCTGATGATGCCGTGCAGTTTACCGATGAAGGTATTGAACCATTCGCTCAATTCACCGATTTCGTTCTTGCCGAGGATCGGCAGACGGCGGGTCAGGTCGCCTTCACCCTGGGCAATGTCCCTGATGGTATCAACCACAGCCTTGATCGGGCCGGTAACGGTTCGGGAGACCAACCATGCGAGCAGGATGCTGAGTGCCAGAATTCCCAGCAGAGCCACCCCGATGCCAATCTGGATCTGGCGGACGTGGGCGGTGACGTCATCTATGTAAATACCGGTGCCGACCACCCACCCCCAGGGCTGGAACAGTTCAACGTAGGAAATTTTGGGAACCGGCTCGGCGCTGCCCGGTTTCGACCAGGCATAATTTACAAAACCCTTGCCGGTATCCTTGCAGACCTTGACCATCTCCACAAAAAGCGCCTTGCCGTTCGGGTCCTTGTTTTCGCTCAGATCCTTGCCGTTCAGCTCCGGCTTGATCGGATGCATGACCATTTTAGGGCCAAGATCGTTGATCCAGAGATAGTTTGAGCCATCATACCGCACCGCGGCAATCCGCTCGGCAGCCTGTTTCTGGGCTTCTTCCTTCGTGAGCGTCCCGGCCTCGACCTGTTTCTGGTAGGAAGCAAGCTGGCTGGTTGTTTCCTGCACCAGAAAGCTGACGGTTGCCTGTTTCTCCGCCATGATCAACCCACGGATAAACGGAACCAGCGCAAACATTGTTGCCAGAACCAATACCAGCCAGGTCAGCACCGACAGACTCATGATTTTTGTAAAAATGCCCCAGTCCTTGTACGCCTTGAGTTTCACAACTCCTCCTTGAAATACCATCTGTTATCGATCTGCGCAGTCGCAGATTCGTGCCAGTGTGAGAGCAGGGAGTGTGCCAGAGGAGCAGGCGTTAATTTGTGTGCAAACAGTGATAGTTAGACGTTGATTGACCAGGAGGAGGCTGCGACTGGAGTTGACAGTTCCAGTCCAGAAACGCGGATTTTATCGATTTAACGGCAGGTTATACGATGCGACGCATATTGCGCCTGCAACTATTGTCGCACCGGCAATTCCTGTGTGCACGCTACCCTGCCCGTGACAACCGTTTATTGAGGGCCTGGCGGGTAATCCCCAGGTAGGCTGCGGCAAGGCGCTGATTGTCCTGGGCAAGGCGCAGCGCCTCTGAAATCAACAGTTCTTCCGCCTCTTTGAGGGTTGGAAATTTCCCGGCGAACGGGCAGACCGGGCAGTGGCTGCCAACCGGAGAAGCCAAGGCGGGGGTACGCAGATCGCTGCCGATTGCCGACACAATCGAGTCGAGGGGGAGAACCCGACTCCCCGAGCGGGCAACGGCATCATGAATAAGCGCTTCCAGCTCACGAATATTCCCGGGAAAGCGGTAGGCCGCCAGATAGCTGTTGAGTTCGGCAGGAGCTGTCGGAACGGTTTTGCCGAGCAGTGCCGCCCCTTTTTCCAGAAAGTGTGCCGTCAGTAACGGGAGGTCTTCGGGACGGTCGCGCAGTGGCGGCAACTCGACACGGTGACTGCAAAGCCGGTAATACAGATCGGGCCGAAATGTCCCGAGTTCCATGCTGCGTTTCAGATCAGCATGCGTGGCGGCCACGATCCGGGCATCGCTCCGCTGTACCTTGTCCGCTCCGAGCGGCAGGTATTCTCCCTGCAACAACCGCAGCAGCTTCACCTGCGATCCGGAAGAAAGGTCGCCGATCTCGTCCAGAAAGAGTGTGCCGCCGGAAGCCTGTCGAATCAAACCGTCACGGGCCCGGTCAGCCCCGGTATAGGCACCTCTCTGGTGACCAAAAAGGGTGTCGCTGAACATGGTGTCATCGAGTCCGGCCAGATTGATCGCCACAAAAGGCCCGTCAACACCGCTCAGAGAGTGGACCGCCCGGGCGATCAGCTCTTTTCCCGTGCCGGTCTCGCCGGTAATCAGCACCGGTTGGCGGGACGGAGCGACCGACTCCAGGTACAGGAAGATCGCGCGCATCCGGGGCGACGTGGTGATAATGCTGCTGAAAGCGGTCTCGTCCTCAAGCGTTCCGTCCGACAGGTGGCGGCGCAGGCGCTCCAGTTCCTGCCTGATTCTGGAGCGTTCCAGACAACTTTCGAGGGTGATCTGCAACTCATCGAAATTTACAATCGGCTTGGAGAGGTAATCCCACGCTCCCAGACGCATGGCCCGCACAGCCTCATCAATCGCCCCGACACCTGAAACAACCACGATCGGGGTAAACTCGGCTTCCGCGGTAATCGATTCCACCAGGGCAAAGCCGTCCATGACCGGCATCCGCAAGTCCGTCATGACGATATCCGGGTGCCGGGTGCGAAACAGCTCCAGGGCGATGCGGCCGTTTTCAGCCGCCAGCACCCGGTAACCGATGTCGTCAAGATACGCGGTCAGAGATTCCCGGACGTACTCTTCATCTTCGACCACGAGAATGGTCGTCTGTTTTTCAGCCAAAGTACTCATACCTAAACTCACCGCCGGATGTAATATCAACAAGAAACCGGAACGAACTATACCTGCTTCAGCACCCGCACCACTGCCTGGCTCAACTCACTCCGGTTGTACGGTTTTTGAATGAAGCCGCCTGCGCCCATGCCGACAAGCTCATCTCCGGTCCCTTCACGGTTGAATCCGGAGCAGAACAACACTTTTACAGAGGGATCCTGTTCACGGAGCCGCAGGAAAGTCTCTTTACCTCCCATCTTCGGCATTATCATGTCCAACATGACCAGAGAAATGTCGTTCCGGTGAGCTGAAAACACCTCCAGCGCCTGTTCCCCGTTTTCAGCCAGATACACAGTATAGCCCAGTTCTTCAAGCAGGTCGCAACCGACGTCACGCAGAATTTCTTCGTCATCAACGAGCAGGATCCCGCCACTGCCAGTAACCGTTTCGCCATTGAAGACCACCGGTACGGAATCCTCGTCAATCAGCGGCAGGTAGAGCCTGAATACCGAACCGACTCCCGGATTACTCTGGACGGACACTTCACCCTGATGGCTCCGGACGGTTCCGTACACTGCCGCCAAACCAAGACCGGTCCCCTTGCCAACCACCTTGGTGGTAAAAAATGGCTCGAAGATATGATTCATGATCTCTTTTGTCATGCCAATCCCGGTATCCGATACCGATATTTCAAGGTAACGACTGGGTACGAGGGAGATACCGAGCGACCGGCACGCCGCCTCATCCATAATTTTCTCAGCGGTCGCATAGGTCAGCGTGCCCCCCCGAGGCATCGCGTCTCGGGCATTGATGCCGAGATTGAGCAGGGCATTCTGCAGCTGGGTCTGATCACCCATGACAACAGGATCCCCCCCCTCCAACCTGCGCAAAAGATGAATCTTTTTGTCAAGCGTACGTTCCAAAAGGCTCATAACGGCAGCAACAGCGTCATGGATGCGGACAGGTCCAAAAACCGTGGTACCTTTGCGGGAAAAGCTCAAAAGTTCACGGGTCAGGTCGGCTGAACGGGTCGTGGCATCAATGATGGTATCCACCAGTTTCCCGTTTCTCTCATCGCCCGGCAGTCGCACTTTCAGCAGTTCGGCAGCAGCCATGATTCCGGCCAGCATATTGTTGAAATCATGGGCAATGCCCCCTGCCAACTGACCGACGACATCCATTTTTTGTGACTGGAACAGCTGGTTCTGGAGCCGTTTCTGCTCGGTCATATCCATGACGGCACTCAAGATGGACGGCTTGCCGGCGATGTCCAGCAATACGCCGGAAAAGAGCACGGAAAATACATCCCCCCCCTTGCGCCGCATTTCAGCCTCGAAGTTACGAACGTACCCATCGCCCTTAAGCAGTTTCAGGAATTGATGCCGGTCGGAGTCATGCCGCCACACCCCCAGTTCAACTGTCGTCTTGCCGATTGACTCATCCCGGGAATAGCCGAACATCTCGATGAACGCTTCGTTCACCTCGCTGAACGCGCCTTCCGGAAGAGTGGTAAGCGCGACAGTAATCGGTGAGTGCTCAAAAACAGCCTTGAATTTCTGCGAACTCTCTTCAACCACCTCCAACTGAACCCGCAGCATTTCTTCGGTTGCCAGCAGTTGATCATGGGTGGTCTGGTAGTCCACGATCTGGGTCCGCAACATCTCTTCGGTCGCCTGTAGTTCGTCCTGACTCTGCATGTACTCGTCAACCTGAGCGCGCAGCATCTCTTCGGTTGCCTGCAGCTCTTCCTGAGACTCCTGATACTGGTCGATGGTATGGCGCAGCATCTCTTCAAGGCGTCTCCGTTTGCGAATATTCAGGCCCAGCACCAAAATGCCGAGCGCACAAAACAGGGTAAACGCCGCTCCCAGCCAGACCGCGGTTTTGTTAATGGCAAAGGTTGAAGACGGTTTGTTGATAAGTACCGAATCAGCGGGCAGTTTGGCAAACGGTATGCCGAATTTTTTCACCACTCGGTAATCGAACATGGGATGCGAAAGATTACCGGTGATAACCGGCAAATTTTCGGGAGACTCTCCATCGATGATACGTTTGGCCAGCTCAGCAGCACGCTGCCCCTGTATCTGTCCCTCCATCATCCTTCCGCCGACGACGCCGTATCCGAGTTGCGCCGCGTACACCGAATAGACCGGGACCGGACTGGCACTGCTGACCAGACGGGCCGCCTCGGAATGGCTGAAGGTCCGCCCACCTTTTTCAACCGTGTACGAGAGCATCAGCACCAGATAATCGGGCGTGATCGCCTGCAGTTTTTTTACCGTTTCTTCAAGCGGCATTTCCTCCATGAACTGCAGCGTAACGTCAGGGTAGCGCACCGCTGCCTTTTCCAGCTCTCGCCGTATGGCAAGTCCGGTATCGGTAAAATCGTGAATGACTATGACCTTGCGAATACCCGGATGCAGGCGGAGCGCCACTTCCAATGTACCGGAAAAATCATGGTATTCGGCAACTCCGGTGATCCGGGACTGGCCGGCAATCATTGAGGGGACATAATCGTTGATTCCGCAGAAAACCAGAGGAGTGCCGGGAGAAATGCGCCCCCGGTACCGTGTCGCAAACTCCAGTGCGGCATTGTCCATCGCAATTATGATATCGAGAGGTCTGTGTGCATACTTAGCCTCAAGCAGGGAGGCCTCGGCAGGAAAATGTTTTTTTGAATGGAATTTCTTGGTGTCGAGATGTTCGATATACAGTTCCACACGCGGGAAGGCCTTGTCGAGGGAGTCATGCACACCTTTAATTTCTTCCTCCCACCAATCATACCCCAGGTTGTATGAGTTAAGGACGAGGATGCGCGGCACGGGAGCGGCGGCAGTGAGGGGAGTGACAACGAGAGAGAGGAAGGCCCAGACCACAGCAATAGCAGTCACCACTCCTGCCGGGAAAACGTAACGTAGTCGCGAAACTCTCATAAAAACCCCATGCCTGAGTATGAAGTGTTACTGCAGGGTACGACAACCAGAATACCGCCGACGAACCGTTTAGCTGTCCATGGCAATTCGGAGCGTTTCCGACAGTGCCAGTATTACCATATCAACCATGACTATGAACACAATTTACACCATCATCCCCCCAAAAAAAGCGGCTATCCAATTACATGACCGGATAGCCGCCTGACTTCTGCACAGATTACATAGAAGAGCTGCCTATTTCACAAACATCTCGATCTTGGCGGTTTTTTTGACATCAACGAGATAATTCTGAATGGATTCGTTGACCTTCAGTCCCTTGAGATACTCTTCAATTTTTGCTTTTACATCCTTGTAATCAGCTGTCACAGCCGGCTTTCTCTCCGTCAGTTTGATGATGTGATAGCCGAACGGGGTCTCGACAACATCGCTGATCTCGCCAGGCTTGAGCGCGAATGCAGCTTTTTCAAACGCAGGCACCATCTGCCCCTTGCCGAAGAAACCCAGATCTCCGCCTTGCTGACTGCTGGGGCAGGTTGAGTTTCCTTTTGCCAAAGCGGCAAAGTCAGCTCCACCGGCAACCTCCTTGCGGAGTTTTTCGGCCTTTTCACGCGCCTTTTTCTTATCTTCCGCAGAGGCTTTGGCATCAGTACCGATCAGGATATGGCTGGCTTTTACGGTTTCTTCCCGCTTGAATTTTTCCGGGTTTTTGTCATAGAAGGCACGGATTTCGGTTTCAGGGACAACCGTTTTCGACACAAATGTTGTTTCAACAAAACGTGAAATCAACAGGTCACGACGCGTATATTCACGCAGATCCTTCTCATCCATCTCAAGATCCTTGATGGCCTTTTTGAATTCCTGCTCATCCTTGAAGCGGGCCTTTCCCTGAGCCAGCTTGGCATCAATCTGTTTATCCAGATCTTTCAGCTCCAGCTTCGCGGCTGCCTGATAAAGCAATTCCGCCGAAACCAGCTGCTCCACGGCTTGTTTGTCAAGAGCTGCCTGCTGTTCAGCAGGCACCGTCTTACCGCGCAACAGAACCTTTTTTGCCCGCTTCAGTTCAATGGCGTCGATATCGGTCCCGTTGACCCGCGCCACAGGCCCCTGCAGGGAGGGTGCAGTGGTCACGGCAGCGGCACTCTCTTTTTTTACTTCCGGCTCGGCTGCCGAGACAAAGCTCGCGCATGACACAAACGCAGCAACCAGAAATCCTTTTAACAACCATCGTGATGAATGAAAATTCTGCATCGTACCGGATACTCCTTTGAATAAGATTTTGGATACTCTAGCACACTCTGCGCGAGCATGAAAAGCCAAACATACTTTTGACTTTTGTTTTGCTTTCAGATACATTCAACGACGGTTTCTGTGCCAATCTGCTTTCATGACACAGCCGGACGGCTAGATAAGTTCATCAGGAGGAAACGTTGAAATGAAAAAAGTTCTCGTAGTCGATGACAGCCTCTCAGTTGCTCGCCAGCTTGAGAAGATAATCAGCGAATCAGGCGACTTTACCTGCGTCGGGCACGCCAAGAACGGCGCCGAAGCAATCAAGATGAATCATACCGAAGATCCGGAAATCATCTGCATGGATATGAACATGCCAGGGATGGACGGCCTTACTGCGCTGCGCACACTCTCTGTCATGGATAAAGAGGTTAAAGTTGTGATGGTTACCTCTCTCGGCGGTGTCGGTGACAAGTTTACCGAGGCTCTTAAACTTGGTGCCAAAAACGTTATATCCAAACCGTTCGAAACCGATAACGTCCTGCGGATTCTGCGGGAGCTCTGATTCAATCCAATTTACGATTTAGACAAGGGGCGAAATATGGCTGTTAAATTTTTCGGACAATTTCTGGTAGAACAGAACATCGTCAGTAGTGAAGCACTGCTGAATGCCATTAATCTTCAGGACAAGATCAATCTGAAACTGGGTGAGATGGCCGTTGAGATGGGGCTGATTACCCCGGCAGATATTCAGCGTGCTCACAACGCCCAGATGTCCAAGGACATGAAACTTGGCGATCTGTTGGTTGAAATGGGTTTTTTGACCCTTGCCCAGCTTAACGATATCATTATCCGCCAAAAAAATACCCATCTGTACATAGGAGAGGCGTTGGTTCAGGTCGGGGCGCTCACGAATGCCGATCTTCAGAAACACCTGGATGCCTTCAAGGCCGATCAGGCCCAGTACGTATCGAATGGAATCGAACTTCCGGTTACTTCCGCCAACAACAAGATATGGGAAATGACGGCTGACCTTACCTATAAAATGGTCACCCGTGTGCTCGACCTTCAGTTCCGACCGGGCAAATGCACTCTGGCAACAGTCATCTCCCCCAACTTCATGCTGGCGGCAATGGATCTGTCTGGCGATGTCGACGCCCGTTACCTGATCTCAGTTTCCGAGGGGCTTCAAAAATCCATTGCCAAAGCAATTTTGAGTGAAGACTCTGTCGATCATGAACCGTCTGAAATACTGGAAGACACCGTCATGGAGTTTGTCAATGTCGTCTGCGGAAACGTGGCGGCCAAAGCGTCCCAGATGGGGGTCATCATGAATATCAACCCGCCGTCAACCATCCGGCCACCGGCGAATGGCCTGCAGATCCCTGATGGCCACACGGCGCTCTGTTTTCCGATCCACATCGAAGACGGCGAAACCATGGAGATGATCCTGCTGATAAAGAATTGATGCACTACAGCATATTTATCTGCTAAAAAGGCATTCCCGCAATCGGGAATGCCTTTTCTTTTCGTATCCGCACCGCAGCATCACCGCCACACCTCATTCGTATACTCCCCGTCCATGTCCCGTACCAGCAGAGGCGCTTCGACAACCGGTAAACTGCGCCTCCCCTTGGCCAGTTCGGCCATGAACATGGATGCCGGCGACTGGGCATTGCCGTGAATCATCCGAAGACGCAACACGGATAATTTCATCTGCGCGGCCAACTGCATGAATTCGGGCAATCGCGAAGGAAGCTGGATGAAGCAGATCCTCCCCGACGGCTTTACCAGATATTTAGCTGCGTCCATAAAATCGGCAAGTCCGGCAGTTGTTTCATGGCGCGCAGCATCTCGTCCAGCTTGGGGGCTGACCTTGCCGCTCCCCGGCGTCCGAAAGGGTGGATTGGACACAACCAGATCAAAAAGTGAGTCCGAAAAGCTCGCCCTGAAATTGATAACATCTTCACCGTGCACGGACACCCTTCCCTCAAGGCCGTTATGCCGGATATTCCGGTCAATAAGCGCCGCCATGTCGGGGTTGTTTTCGATCGCAACCACTTCAGCCGTCTGGTTGACCCGGGCAAGCACCAGAGAAATAACTCCGCATCCGGCGCCAAGATCAACAATCCGCCCTCCCTCCTTAAGGCCCTGGCAGAAGCGCGCCAGAAGAAGGGCATCCAGCGAATAACGGTATCCCTGGCGGGGCTGAAACAGTTGTAAACCAAACAGTTTGAGATTATCACGTGTCAGCACCGCAACGTCACCCCTTGAGCATGCGCCCTTTTCTGCGGGTCAACCATTCCCGGACCAGCATCCCTGCAAAAACCGCAAAAGAGGCCAGTGTCAGGTATTTGCCGATTTTGAAAGGGAGAGGATCAAACAAAAACTCGACGGTGTGCTTTCCGGGCATCAGATAGACCCCTCGCAGAACGTGGTTGACCGGGACATTTTCTGCCGCGGCGCCGTCAATCAACGTGCGCCACCCCTTGACGTACTTGTCGCCGGTTACCAGCAGTGACGGCACAGAAGGGTCCGCCTGAATAACAATATGGTCGCCTTCATAGCGTGTTACCTGAGCGTTTCCGGGAAACGGTCGCTGCAAGCCATCGAACATGGCTACAGGAATGGGGGGGGGCGATTCAACCAATGCGAATCGTCCTGGTGCAAACTGGGGGTGGTTCAACAGGGCGAGGCGTTTATCGCTGTTCGGCTCAACCAAAACCGATGGTACAAGCCAGGCCTTCGGCAACACGGTCCGGTTCTCTAGCAAAAGTTTTTGCCCATCTACCGTCCGATAAACAACCGCATAGTGTTCTCCCAAAATCCCTTTTTCCTGTTCATACTGTGCGGTCGGCATTACAAGGTAACGCACGTTCAACATATCAGGCACGGCACTGGTAATGGAAAACTGTCCCAGCAGTTCCTGCCAGCGCCTGAGCTGCACCGGATTGGATGTGTACAGCACCGGTATCTTGTGAGAGACATAGCGCATCGGGTCTTCGTCTGTCAGCGGGGCAACACGATATTCATTGGATATGGCAGAGAGTTGTTCCATAATTTCAGTCTTCGCCGCGAGGTCTCGACGCGGCGCCGGCTGAAGCAGCATGAACAGTGAGTTGATCCGTCCGATATCGATCAGATAGAGAAGTACCAGCGGAACAATGATAAAAAGTGCCCGCCGTCCGGGGCGCGGCAGGAAACGCAACGCCAGCCAGTGAACAAGAATCACGATCGCCGCCAACCCGGTTTCGTTCACCAGATTATTCCAGCGCCGTGCAACCAGAGCCGCCCCCTGTTCATAACGGGTCGGCTGAAAAATCTGCTCACCAAACATGTTGATCCAGAAGCCTTTGGCTATGACTTCGGACACGTACAGTAACCCCACCGCTCCAGCCAGACCGGCCACCCACCAGAGGAATTTCTTGTAGGCTCCGGTCGACCGCAGTCCCTCATCCAGCAGGCAGTCAACACCTCGGGCCGCCAGTAAAGCAAGCCCCAGCAGAGGGATAATCATCATCATCTTGGGTACCCGGAAATGGCTGATACCGGGGAAATGTTCAAAGAGCACCCAATAAAACGGGGTGTATTTTCCGAACGAAAACAGCAGTCCGGCAACAATCCCGGCCAGCGCCAGCCAGGTGTAGCGGTCGCGTCTGAAGATGAGCGCCAGCGGCAACAGCAGCCATGGCAATACCCCCATGTAATCGCTGGTCTGGGTAAAAAACATCCGTCCCCAGTAATAGGAACCGATGGCATCAGTGTTAAAGCCGCCTTCTTCACGTGAAAGGCCAAAGAAACCGGGGATCACGAACGTGACCAGTTCCTCGGGCGGCATTGACCAGGACATGGCCTCCTCCACCTGCATGCCGCCGCTGCTGCTGCCGGCCCCTCCCCCTCTGGTCGATTCAGTTGACCAGGATGCAAGCGGCAGCAGCGAGATTGCCACCGTAGACAGAAAAAAGAACACCAGCGTCAGATTCAGAGCCAGCATGCGCAGCGTTGTCCGGCCGCGAGCTTCGCCTGCATCCATCACAATCATGACACTGCGGACGACTCCATACACTCCCAGAGACAAGCAGGTGTAGTAGGCAATCTGCCAGTGCATGTTGAAAAACTGGAACGCCAGGGCAACGGCACAGGCAAGAAACCAGATAACTGCTCGCCGTGCCCGCAGCCCCCGTTCCAGCAGGTAAAAAGCCCACGGTGCAAAACTGATGGTAGCTATTTTCTGCACATGTCCGGCGTTGATCAGCGATGCAATTTCAGGGGCCGCAGCAAAAATGAGCCCTCCCAGAAATGAAGCTGGCAGGCTGCAACCGATAATCCGGCAGAAGAAAAAAGTTCCGGCCCCGCCGACAAACAGGTGAAAAACGATAAACCAGGCGATGCTGGCAGGCTCGGGAATCAGCCAGAACATGAGAGTGCGGTAAAACAGGAACTGCAGGGAAGCCAGACCGCCGTTATCGGTTGCCCCGGCATTCATGTACAGGTTCCAGCTCGCCTTCAGCTTGATATTGAAGAGCTCGCCGGGCGATAGCTCTTTGAACTGCTTGACCATCCAGTAAAATTCATTGGTAATATCGGGGGCACGGATGATCTGGTCAGTAAACAGTATCTTTCCGAACAGAAGTATTAGCGCGCCGGCCAGAAAAGCCAGACAGAGAACAGTTTTTTTGCGATCAGTCATCAGACAGGATCCTTTATTGTATGTTTAATGTAGAAACTTTCCAGCTGTTCCGCGGCAGCAGACCAGGCAAAATCATTCAGTACCCTGAGACGGGCTGCCACTCCAAGGGCGCGCCTGATTTCACTGTTTTCGAGCAGGGAAACTACCCGATCAGCCATACCCTGCCAGTCTCCGGAACTGCAGAGTATGCCGTTTTCTCCATCCTGAATATATTCAGCCAGCTGACCGACCCGGTCGGCAACGACAGCACGCTCCGTCAACATGAGTTCCGTCAAATTAGCCGGGCATTTGGAGCGGTTAACCAGGTCATCACGGAAGGGGTAGATCGCCACATCTCCTGCCGCCAGAAGATCGGGAATCTGCGCCACCTCAACCCAGCCAGCCATGACCAACCGGTCGGCGAACCCCATTCTGCGAGACTCCTCCAGTAACGCCTGCTCTTCACGGTTGGGACCTTTCCCGACAACAAGCAGCCGGCAGGCGGGAGAACGCTTCATAATTTCGCCACACAGCGCGTAAAGAAGATGCTGATCAAACTCGAAAAACCGTGTATAGAGCAGCACTACCGGAGTATCAGCGGCAATGGCAAGCCTCTTCCGTGCAGTGTCCCCATCCCCTACAGGCGCCGGTTCAACACAGTTTGGCAGGTACAGGAACCGTTGTTCAGAGACGCCAAGCCGTTGCACCATATCTTCAAGCGCCCTGCTGGCAACTGTCACACCATCAGCCAAAGCGAGTAGCGAGCGTTCCTGCCAGGCGTAGAAGCGTTTTTCAAGGGATGAATAACCGTGCTGCTCGTTCATCCCCCCTTTCCCCTCCCAGTCATCCGTATCCACAAACAACGGGAGGCTCCGACGAAAAGCTGCAATAAACAATGCTGCCAGCCCGCCATACCCCTTCGGTTTGAAGAGATGCACCAAATCAGGCTGCTCCGCCAGGGCTGAGCGGTACATTCGCCAGGCAATTGCCGGGGCGGAGAGTGCCCTACCGCCAGGCCCGAGCCGTACATTGCGCAACCGGACACCACGCAGCAGTTCGTCACGTCCGGCATCTTCAGGATTGGTATATGGCGGTGCGATGATTGTCACCCGGTGACCGCGCTCCTGCAGGGCGGCCGCCAACGGCAGCATCCTCGCTATGACCGTACCTTTGGGACGGATACCGAAGGGGGCGAGAAATACTATATTCATCGTCTAGGACTGGCGAACATGATATTTTCCATATTTCCCTTGCCTGTAATCAGACCACCCACGCCACATCATTTTGATTTTAAGGATCTTCTGGGGCTCAAACAGAAGCAGACGGCAAATTTCAAGAAAAAATCTCCATTTGTCCTTCCACCAAAAAGCGGGAAACGCCCATCGATACATATTCGCTACAAAAAAACGATTGCGGGTTTTATAGTACATACGCAGTGGCGAATGACTGGTGATATGAAACAATGAGTTAGCAAATTTAACTTCCACAAGCTCACCCACCCGATGGTCCAGATGAGTATTCATTACCTGAAACACCGAGAACCCATGGGCTTTCAAGCGCAAACAATATTCAACATCAACGAAATCAATAAAAAGATCTTCCTTGAATGCCCCGACAGTCTGATATGTCCGAAGGTTGAGAAGATTGCCGGAAGTCATGACGTACTGGACTTTTCTGCAATCATCCACATCCACGGAACTGACTCCAGGTTTTGTAACGTGACTCGGTGAAATTATACCCACCGTTGCCTGATCAAGCTTCGACAGGCAGTGCAGCAGCGCAGATACCATTCCAGGCACTGCCCGGCTATCCTGGTCCATGGTGAGAAGAAATCGGTATCCATCTGACAAAGCCAGTTCCGCTCCTCTATTGAGGGCGCTGGCAACCCCCAGGTTGCCGGAGTTCGAATGATACGACACCGCAGGGATTGCTGTGAGCTGTCTCACTACTTCCGGATTGGATCGTTCCGAGTTGTCAATCGCATAAAGCCGTCCGACTTGCGAAAGATAGCTCCGGATATTATCCAGCACGTCGGCGGCCGGATTATACAGGACTACAACACCGGCAACCTGCTCATGGGCAGCGCTGCTCACGGAAAAAGATCCCGTGCCAGTCGCGGCTGAAAATCAAAGGGAGGGGAGTCCGCCAGATACCCGGGAGCGTGGCTCCCACCGCGAGATCCGGTTTCCGGATCTCCAAGAAAACGTGAGCATTGCTCGGAAAGGGCCTTTGCAATCGCCTCGGGCGTGCATTGGTCAATTGAAACGATATTGTCGTGCCAACGTGCAAGGTCTTTGAACGCGAAGCGATTGGAAACCGTCAGAACCCCGAAATGAGCCATTTCCAGAGGAGGGTAGCTGGGGTGCGGCGAAATCATCAGCGAAGCTCCGACGGCGCTCTCATGAAGCAGAGTTGCATACTGATCGAGACTCAGCTTTCCGACCGATCGCAAAACCAGGCCGTGCCCAAGCGGTACATCAGGATGCTGCTCACCGGCTGATATCACCTGCCACTCCTGCCATTGCGGCCCGGCCCAGAGTCTGAGGCCCTCAATTAGAAGAGGAAAAGCGTTGCGAGGTGTTGATGGACGGCCGTATACCAGAATCTGTCGTTTCTTTGCCGATCGTTGCGGCAGAGCGAGCATCTCTTTCAGGCGGCTGTTCAGGCGGGGCTCGAAGCAGTACTCACGTTCAAATGAATACCCGTGCCCCTTAAAGAAGTCATGCAGGAACGAACTGTTGAATATGGCGACCTGCGGCACGGATGACCTGTACGTACTTTCGCAGAGGACGTGATCCGTAGAATACGGATAGAATCCAGGCTCATAATCCTGAATCATGTAGCCAATGCGGTTTGGAACGCCCCCGAAGAGGGCAGCTTGGGCAACTGCACTCCTCTGCGCCAGATATGCCGTTATCCATTGGGTCGTCAGATACACGTCGCCGCGAGTCACCGGCATGGATTGCCCGGAACGAAAATTAGCAGCCAGTATCTGTTCAGCGGCATCACTGTCATCATCCCAGCCAACCACCCTGTAACCGCTGAAATCCTCCAGGTCCCCACTTCCGGGGGCATAGTCGGTCACAATGATGCGCCGCAGCACATCGCTACCCAGCTCCCTCACCAAGCCCCGGTACAGTTGCAGGGCTGTAGATATGCCGCCAAACGTATGTTCCCGGTTAATGCTTGGGATAACAAGATTGAGACGACGGAAGTCATGCCGGCTTTTCCTGACGGCCAGCGGCGTAATATGGTTAAGGGAACGGCTGAACGCATAAAAGTTAAACCTGCGATAAAGTCCCTGCGTCAGGCTGTTTTTTTTGATGCGTGTCAGGAGATTTCGCATCATTGTTTACCTGATAACAAAATACTGCAGACGATCATATACGTTGTCACCCCGATTGCCATCAACGTGTCCCCCTTCGCACCAATTTTCTGCAGATATACAGCAACGGAGAAGGTATCAGCAACAGTGGATACAGGAAAAACCATGCTTCTGGAAATTTCCAGGTAAAAAAGAGTATTTCGCCAATATTTCTGAATGTGATTCTGCTGTTGATCTTTCCTGACTTGATGGCAATAAGCCGTTTGGTCAGATCATGCCTGATCGTTCTTTTGAATATCCGCCGCATGGCTGAACGCTCAAAACCCAACTCCGGCGCCTTCTGCAACAGCAGCCTGCCCCATTGATAGGCAAATGCATGAAATATACGATAGTTCCCAGAGAACTGGGGGCGTATCCCTATTGACTGATGCGCCGAAAACACCGCCATGGAGTTGCGCGCCAGGATTTCAAACAGTACGTAGGTAAGGTAGATATCTGTCCCGATGTAATTCCGTCGCACGGCAATGCCGTTCCATGCCGCTGTCCTGAAAAGGAATGAGGACATAAATGTTGCATAGACCCAGATATACTCAATGAATTGATTAGGATCATGGAACATCCTGTTTTCATGCATTGAAAACACATCGGGGAAATAGCTGCGTTCTCCGCCAACATCCTTGAACCCGCGGACATTCAGAAAAAAGAAGTCAGCCCCGGGATACTCAGATATCAAACTGATCATATTCTGAAATGAATCCGGCATAAGTAAATCATCGTCAGACATCAGATGGGTATAGCGGCCTCTTGCTTCAGAAATTACCCGATGAATATTTTCATCTATTCCCAGGTTTTTATCGTTTTTCAAATAACGGATATAATCATGATCGCGCATATACTGCGCGACCAATACATCGGTGGAATCCGTGGAGGCATTGCTGCAGACCAGGATTTCAACACTTTTGTCGTTTGGTATTTGCGGGATGATGCTATCCAAAGCCTCAGCCAGAAAATTTGCCCTGTTGTAGGTCGGGATAGCTATTGTCAGTAACGGGATTGAATTATTCATATTCCCATCTTTAATGGCTTTCTGCAACGTGCTGACTGTTCATGCGACGGCGCAGCGCAAACGGCAACCCCCAGCAGACGGTCAACAGAAACGAACCAAGAAGGCCGATAACAATTCCGCTCAACCCGATGCGCGGCACCAGAAAAAGCTGAAGAGCGCATGAGATTATAGCCTGAAATGGAGTCAGCAGCCAGAACGGACGCAGGTAACTCATGCTTTGAAGCACCATCGAATACGCATCCGCCCACACTCTAACAAGAAAATATGCCCCCATCAAAAGAATAAACGATGGCGGTATGATTAACGTTTCCGATGGAGCAAGAACTTTGACTATTGATGGCATGCTCCAATAAAAAACGACACTGGCAATAGTCATGATGGTAAAACCCGCTATCAAGATATTCCTGAGGTTTTTCATTAACAAACCCCATTCCATACGTGCCGCCGCCTCTGTGCACAAAGGCCACAGCGCGGAAAGAAACGCAGAATACAAAAAAAATGCAATAAAAAAGACCTTGCCGGTAATGTTGTAGGAAACAATCTCTTTTGCTGCCAGGAACTGCGACATGATAATGTAATCAATCTGAAGCACAAAGGCAGACAACAGCGCAAAACCCCAGAATTTAAATGCCCTGAAGAACAACGGCTGCAACACTCCTCTCAACTCCGAAGCCGAAACCGTATTGCCGGAAACAGTTTGAACAACAAATGAAATCAGCAGCAGTGCCGCTGACGGCACACCGGACGCCAAAACGCTCCAGAACAACCGGTCGGCAGGTTGCAACAACATGACAAGATAAACCAATCCCAGAGAACAGACAGAAGCGACAGCGGGAACGATACTGGATAAATACCCGCGCTGTTCCGCATACCAGATACGGCTGGATATGCTGCCGACGGTAACGATCACAAAAAGTATTCCGTTTGTGGTAAAGCAGCGGACTTTTTCGGCTGCTTCGAGAGAGGAGAACGACTTCAGCAGCAGCGGCGCAATATATGGAGAGGAGAAAAAGAGGCCCACAGAAAACAATACACTTATAAAGACCCCCGAAACCAGCGTTACAATAAGGAAGGCATCAACCGATTCTCCGCGTGACCGCCTTTCCGAGATATGATTCTGAAGGCTGGAACCGATGCCGAAATCAAGCAGCAAAAACCATCCCTGCAGTCCAGCCAGCACGGCAAAAGCCCCATACTGTTCAACCCCCAGCGCGGTTGTCAGCATACGTACCATGATGATACCGGCCACAACCATCACCAGACGTCCCAACCAGGCACTTATCGTTACAATCAGGTGCGTCGGTATGAACGTGTTGAAGATGTTCCGCCCTCCCTCCCGTCTACCTGATGCATCTGGTGATATTCCGGACAGGGAGGTACGCTCCTTTGAACGCAAAAAAAAGTTCTTGATCATCGTGCCATGTATCCGGACAACCGATAGCCTGAAAAGGAATTTCCACATTGCGCTTCTCTGAGCGGCAACACACTATTCATGCCGTGTAAGCTCCATTGTCCAGCGCGTGCTGCGGAACTGGGGCCATATCAGCAGTTGATAACCGGGCTGTGTACGCCAGATTTCTACCTCTTCTTTCCATTTTGGCCAGTTGGTATTGTAATAAACGCTCCTTCTGAAATTACTCATGCCGGAAACCGTGAAGATCAACAACAAGCTGGAAACACATAGCTTCATGGCCGTAGCCTGCCTCAGCCTGAATTCACCAGCAAAAAGGACAAGCAGCATAACGCTTGGAGCAAAGACATACCGGGGAGAACTGGCCATTCTAATCGAAAGCACGGTAGATAAAACGACCGTCAACAGAAATGCTCCGATGATCAGCTGCCGATCCCTGTCCTTCCGGTAGTACCAAGCGATACCCATGACAAGCCCGCAAATACACAGCGCACAAATCAATTCACTGAATCGGGGCATGGAGCCCAGATAAAAACCTTTACCCAGAAACCATTCATCAAGCGATATCACGATGCCAGACTCAAAGAAGGTATGACCGATAAAGGGCCAGACAAGCTGCAGCATCGCCAGTTTTGCCAGTGAAAAATCATTACCGCCAAAGCGGGCATTCAAATGCGATTCGCTGCCGAGTGATGACAGCAGAACAACCAGTTGCACCAGAGTGGCTCCACCAAGAACGCAGGCCTGGACAAACACCTCACGCTCCCTGTTACGCATGGCTTTAATAAAATATAAGGGAGTCATAAAACAGGCCGTTACACTCGTTATCCCGGCAGTCAGCAGACAGGCGCGATAGAACCATTTGCGGAACAATTCGAGGTGTGCGGCCGGTTCAAGCAACAGCAGAAATACTGCAATAGTAAGCCAGTATTGTGTACAGATTGTCGTCAGCCAGACCTCTCCGGGCGCCAGCAAAAGCATGCCGCAGGCGACCAGCAATTTACGTGGCACCGTGTCCCAGAATGGCGAATTGCCAAAAATAATCAGCGAGCATACCAGTAGTTGGAAAACACCAGCGGTATAGGTAGTGAACAAAGGGGCAACTTCCAGCGGAAACAGGGTGGCAAAAGCTGTCGCAGCGTTCGGAACGAAAGAAAAATAGCCGAAATGCTCTGCAAACATACCATGCCAGAAGCTGTTGTTGTAGGCCGACTCAAAATAATACTTACCTTCTTCAGCCCAGAACCTGGGTTCGACCAGGAACGCTGGACAACGCCAGATCATCAGCACGATAACGGCGACCAGGCAAAAAAGTTTACGATAGATAGTGATGTTCAATGTCAGATTACCTGCCAAATCTCAGTTTCAGAAGTGTCACAATAAATGAAAATACAAATGCGAACAGGTTGCGCTTGGTATTGCCGAACATACGTTTTCGGAAGGTAAACGGAATCTCCAGGAATCGAACTGTTGGGTTGTCACGTCTGATTTTGAAAAGTATTTCTTCGACAATATCAAAGTTTTTGCAGTACAGCTGAAGCCGCTTGAGATGATTTGCCCGATACAGTTTAAAGCTGTTTGATACATCCTTGCAGCGCAAATTCAGCACAAGGGCGTAAATCACATTCACGATGAGGCTCATCAGCACAAGAACCCGGCTGTTATCGGTAGCCCCGCCATCCACATAGCGCGAGGCAATGACAACATCACTGTCGTTTTCAACTGCATTTCCCCAAAGATTCCGGATAAACTCCGGGGGATGGGACCCGTCCGCATCCATGAAAATTACAAACGTGCCACTGGCATGGCGGATACCGGTTCTAACCGCATCGCCGTAGTAATCCCCTTCACTGCGATTCAAATACGTGACTCCGCTGGCATCGCAAACCTCACGGGTTGCATCAAGCGGGATCATGGAATCAACCACCAACACCTCGCTGGGAACACACAGGCCTGAGAGCACCTCCGTAATCCGGGGCAGCAATTGACGCAGATTTTCTTCCTCCATGTATGAGGGAAGAACGACACTCAGCGTTACCTCATGCGCCATGATCAATCCACTCCAGCATCCGCTTGATTCCGGTTACCTTGTCTACCTTCGGCTGCCAACCGAGAAGAGCGGCAGCCTTGCCAATATCCGCCACAAACAGTCGCTGGTCACTTTCACGCGGGGGGAGATTTTTATACGCAAGCTTGATGCCGGAGGCGTCTTCCAGAATCGAGAACAACTCCAGCAATGACAGGCTGTTAGGCATACCGCCGCCAATATTGAATACCGTGCCGCGAGCCGTCTCAATCCGTTCAACCGCACTGAAATAGAGAGTAATCATATCTTCGGCGTGCAGCACATCCCGTACCTGTTTGCCGTTTCCTGAGATGGTAAACAATTCCTTGAGTGTCCCTCTTTTGGTTGCCACCGCCTGCTGACAGAACCAGCCGATCCACCCCTGGTCATACGTGGCAAATTGGCGGCCACCGTACATGGATGAATGGCGAAACACGACCGTTTTCAATCCGAAAATTCTGGCATAATCAAGCATGTACTGATCCGCCGCCCCTTTGGAACAACCATAGGGCGAATGGAAATCGAGTGGCGTAGCCTCGTCAAAACCGTTCGGTTTGTCCAGGCATTCGTAGCGCGTATCTGTTTCTCGATAGCGGTATTGCTCCAGATCACCGTAGACCTTGTTGGTTGACGAGTAGACAACCGCCGCGTCCGGCGCATGAAGTCTCACCGCCTCCAATAAATTGTGGCTTCCCATGACGTTGATCTCAAAATCCATACGAGGATTGGCAATCGAGGTCGTCATGGCAACCTGCCCCGCAAGATGAAATAGTGCCTCAGGAATAAAATCCTGAACCGTCCGGGTAATATCATTCTGGTTGCGGATATCTCCATGAACAAAGGTGAAATTCCCCTTGCCATGAAGCCAGGCAAGGTTTTCCCGTGACCCTTCGCGGTACAGGTTGTCAAAGACAACAACTTCATGGCCATGTTCAATGGCATGAGCAGCCAGATTACTCCCCAAAAAACCGCACCCGCCGGTGATCAACAGTTTCATGATTTCTTCATCTCCCGTTCCTCTGCAATCATTCGCTCAAGCCCTTCCTGAAGCGAAATTTTCGGCACCCAGCCAAGAGCGTGGAGGGTATCCGCATCCACCACTGGCTCCATTACCTCATGGTCCCGATACGGCAACGCCCCGAAGTCCAGGTATGTCCCTGTCGCGCCGGTTATGTGTTGAATCATCTCGACGCAGTTGCGGATAGTAACGGTCTTTCCGGTCCCCACCTGATACGCATAGTATCCCGGCCGATCTGCCGCAGTTCCGGCAAGGATCGCCTGAAACGCAGAGACAACGTCGTCTATATGAATAAAGTCCCTTTTTTGCTCGCCAGCAGTCAACTCTATACGCGCCACTCCATTCAGTAACTGGCGCACAACATAGCTGACAAATTTTCCCGGATCGTCTCCGGCGCCATAAAAATGTTCCAGTGCAACATTGACGCAGACCAGGGATGCTTGATACGACTGGAGCCACTCGCGAAACTGGCTTTTAGTCAGGGCATATTGACTGACCTGTTTATCGAGAATGGTATCAGCATTGACAAAACAGCGCACACCATACCGGCAGGCAAGCTGCAGCAATTTAAGCGGAAGCATCAGATTTGACTCAAGAATTTCAAGCAGATCACTCTGCCTGCGACCGTAATTGGTGGCACAGTGAATGATGGTATCAACCTGGCGAGATGCAAATACACGATCAAGTACTGCTTCATCTAAAACACAAACCGTTATACGCTCCCTGAACCGGGCTAACCGTTCCAGAGACGATGTATGTCTGACAAGCACAATGACCTGCTCTCCGTTATCCACCAGTCGCTGGACAATATGGCTTCCCAGAAATCCGGTAGCGCCGGTTACAAGAATGCTCATCGTTGACAAAAGCCTTGGAGAACATCCACCATATACCCCAGCATCTCTTCGGTCATCCCTGGATAAAGCCCGATCCAGAAGGTATCGCGCATGATCCGGTCAGTGTTTATGAGTTCTCCGACCACCCTGAATCCGCTGCCGCTCGCCCGCATTTCATCAAAGCAGGGATGTTTGATCAGATTGCCGGCGAAAAGCATGCGGGTCTGGATGCCTTTTGATTCGAGATGGTTGACGATCCTGTCGCGACTGAATCCGGCCCCTTCACGAATCGTCAGGAGGAAGCCAAACCAGGAAGGATCTGAATTTTCGGCCGCTTCGGGAAGAATCAGACGATCATCCAGTCCACTCAGGCCATCACGCAGAATCCGCCAGTTTTTTTTGCGAGCAGCGGTGAAGCCATCCAGCTTCTCCAGTTGGGCACAACCGATGGCAGCCTGCATGTCGGTGACCTTCAGGTTGTAGCCGAAATGGGAATAGACATATTTGTGATCATACCCGAAGGGCAGTTCACCGAACTGTTGGCCGAAGCGATTACTGCAGCTGTTGTCCCGGCCCGATGGGCACCAGCAATCACGTCCCCAGTCGCGAAACGATTCTATCAGCCGCTTCAACAGCGAGTCATTGGTATAAACCGCGCCCCCCTCCCCCATGGTCATATGATGGGGGGGGTAGAAACTGGAGGTGCCGATGTGGCCTATGGTTCCGGTCTGGCGCCACACGCCGTCCAGGCAATAGCGCGATCCCAATGCATCGCAATTGTCTTCAACCAGCCAGAGATCATGTGTGTCGCAGAATTTCTTGACCGCCCCGAGATCAAAAGGATTGCCAAGAGTATGGGCCACCATGACGGCCCTGGTTCGGTCCGAGAGAGCAGCAGCCAACCGGGTTACGTCGATATTGTAGGCTGGCAGCGTCACATCGACAAAAACCGGTACCGCTCCGTACTGTATAATCGGAGCGATTGTGGTGGGGAATGCTGCTGCCACGCTTATGACTTCGTCGCCGGGAAGAATGCGGCGTTCACCGAGTTTTGGAGATGTCAGGGCCATGAAAGCCAGCAGGTTGGCCGAAGAGCCGGAATTGACGAGGGAACAGTGCTGAACCCCGAGAAAATCGGCAAATTCATGTTCAAACCGATCGGCGTATCTGCCGGAAGTCAGCCAAAAATCCAGCGAAGAATCAATCAGGTTGGAAATTTCTTTCTCATCGAAGACCCTCCCTGCGTACGAAATACGGTCTCCTGCAACAAATGGCTTGCTGTCGCGATGCTTGAATTCATAGTACCTGACCGCTGCTTGTATGGCCTGTTCCCGCAGTTCTTTTTCCACTATTTTCGTATCGCCCATACAATGCCTCTTACGCGTTATTGTTTTTTTCCGTAAACGGCCTAAACCGCCTGATATTCTTTGATTTGCTGAATGCATTCATTCCTGAGATCGGCCTGTCGGAGATAGGCATGGGTCCAGGCAATAATGCTGTCCAACGTACGCTCCAGTGACCAGCGCGGCTGCCACCCCAGTTCAGCCCTGGCTTTCGAGCAATCCAGTTTCAGATAGCGCGCCTCATGCGGATGAACGGCGTTGTCGCTCTCATAACGCGCTCCATTACCCCATTGTTCGCACAACCGGTTTACAATCCACTCCACCGGCCTGGCATCTTCATCGGACGGCCCAAAGTTCCACCCTTCGGCATAATCGGCACCATCTTCATACAGTTTCTGCGCCAGCAGCAGATAGCCGGAAAGCGGCTCCAGCACATGTTGCCACGGGCGGGTAGCGGTGGGGTTACGGATAAGCACCGGCTCTTCAGCCAGAATTGCACGAATGATATCGGGAATCAAACGGTCCGGGGCCCAATCCCCACCGCCAATGACGTTTCCGGCTCGCGCCGATGCCAGCGCCACACCATGGTTTGAATAATCAGACGGGTTAAAATAGGAGGAGCGAAAGGCGGCCGTTACCAACTCGGAGCACCCCTTGCTGTTGGAGTATGGGTCGTGTCCCCCCATCGGTTCGTTCTCGCGGTAGCCCCAGACCCATTCGCGGTTTTCATAGCATTTATCAGTCGTTACGTTGATTACCGCTTTTACACCCGGGCAAGATCGCACCGCTTCCAGCAGATGGACCGTCCCCATGACGTTGGTGGCATACGTTTCGACCGGGATCTTGTAAGAATCACGAACCAGAGGCTGAGCCGCCATATGGATAACCATATCCGGAGAAGCTGCCAGCATTTCCGCCTTTAATCGTTCCAGGTCGCGCACATCGGCAATAACCGAAGTTATCAGATCATCTACCCGGGCCAGTTCATACAAACTGGGAGTGGTCGGCGGCTCCAACGCATAACCGGTAACCTTTGCTCCCAGGCTATTCAGCCAGAGGCAGAGCCAGGAGCCTTTGAAGCCGGTATGGCCGGTGAGAAAGACCCGCTTGCCGCGCCAGAATGAACTATTGATCATCATATTCACCTCTTACCACAGCTTCCATGGTGCCGTGCCGCTGCTCCACAACTCCTCAAGATGATTCTTGTCCCGCAACGTATCCATCGGCAGCCAGAACCCGTCATGCTTGTAAGCCATTAGTTGCCCATCGCCGGCAAGACCCTCCATTGGCTCCCGTTCGAACAGGGTGGCATCTCCGGAAATATAGTCGATAACCTTCGGATCCAGCACAAAAAAACCGCCATTGATCCAGTTGCCATCTCCAGCCGGCTTCTCCTGAAACGATTTTACCAGGTCACCTTCTCCGAAACAGAGCGCACCGAAACGCCCCGACGGCTGAGTAGAGGTCACGGTTGCCAGGCATCCGTGGCTCTGATGAAATGCAGCCAGTCTGGCGATATCCACATTTGCAACACCATCACCATACGTCATCATGAACGGTTCATTTCCCAGGTACGGGGCGACCCGTTTCAGCCGGCCGCCAGTCATGGTCTCCTGGCCGGTATCCACCAGAGTAACGCGCCACGGCTCAACATATTTCTGATGCACCTCCATGGTGTTATGTACCATGTCGAACGTGACATCACTCATGTGCATGAAGTAGTTGGAAAAATACTCTTTGATTATATACCCTTTGAATCCGAGACAAATAACGAACTCGTTAAACCCGTAATGAGAATATATCTTCATGATGTGCCAGAGGATCGGCTTGCCACCGATCTCAACCATCGGTTTAGGACGGACGACCGTCTCTTCACTGAGTCGTGTTCCAAGCCCTCCGGCAAGAATTACCACTTTCATTTATGTATCTCCGATCCGATGGGGTTAGCAGATAAATACTCGTATCTACTGTTCAAACACCAGCAACAAAAATCCTGTCAGCCTCCACACCCAGGCTACGGAGTGTCAAAACAAGCTCCTCCCGCCGCTTCAGAGAAGAAATCACCACCGGGGTCCCTGCATTTCGCAATCCATCCGCTAACGCCATAACAGGTAATCCGAAAAACAGATCCCCATGCCGGCCGTCATCCAAGACTGCGACCAGCTCAAGTCCGGTCTCCCGCAGTGATAAATAAGCGACTTCCGCAACTTCATCCACCCCGCAGAAGACCACTTCACGAACACCGGAATCCTCCAGACGGCGAAACAGACTTAGATAATCCTGCCGTGCAACGGTATAAAGACTGGTGAAATAGCTAAGGTGCTGGTAAGCGAGGCGGCTTTTTTCGGCCAGGCCTTGTGGTGTTAGAAGGTACGCATAACGATTACTCGGAAAGTTTTTGACCCGCACAAACCCTTTTGAAACCAGGTTTTTAAGATATGAGTTGACCAAGCCGACAGCAATACCGAGTCGGCGGGAGAGCTCACGTTGAGAAAGTGGTTCATCGCCGCTGATCTCCGAGAGGAGCTGGAGAGAGCGGGATGAATCAAGCGGTTTTTCGGCGGCATCGTTCATTGTTTGAACAATAATACAAAACGAACTGTGAGCGCAAGCAAATTGTTCATATCATGAACGCTCAGATTTGGCACTGCCTGAATCCGGGTGTGATAGATCGAAATGACGCGCGTTAACGAAGCGGTCTCCTATCGAAAGACTGTTGAAAAACAACTTCTCCCGTACTAGTAATTATCAAGAAACCATCGGTACGCCCCTGCAATGCCGTCCCGCAGTTCCATGGTGTGTCGCCAGCCCATTTCTTGAATCCGCGAAGAGTCGGCAAGCTTGCGAGGGGTCCCGTCGGGTTTGCCGGTATCAAAAACCAGGGCACCGGCAAAGCCGACCACATCCTGCACCAGGAGAGCCAGGTCACGAATGCTGATTTCCTGACCGGAACCGACATTGATCAAGGCTGGCGCAACCGGATCATTCAGCAGAGCGTTATAGCGGGTGTCGTCAAGATTCATCAGAAACAGGCAAGCTGCCGCAAGATCGTCAACCTGGAGAAATTCCCGCAGCGGCGTACCGGTTCCCCAGATCGTCACGGAAGCATCGCCACGCTGCTTTGCTTCATGAAACTTGCGGATCATGGCCGGCAGCACATGCGACTTTTCAAGGTCAAAATTGTCATTAGGGCCATACAGGTTGTTTGGCATGGCAGCCAGGTAGCTGGTGCCATACTGCTGGTTATACGAGCGGCATTGGCAAATCCCGGCAATTTTTGCGATCGCATACGCATCGTTGGTCGGTTCAAGCGGGCCGGTCAGGAGGTGTTCCTCTTTCATCGGCTGAGGAGCGAATTTGGGGTAGATGCAGGTACTGCCGAGAAACAGGAGACGCTTGACATCGTTCAACCAGGAACTGTGAATGATATTGTTCTGGATCATCAGGTTGTCATGAATGAACTCGCCCTTATAGCTGCTGTTTGCAATGATGCCCCCTACTCGCGCAGCGGCAAGAAAAACGTATTCCGGACGTTCTTCACTGAAAAAAGTTGCAACCGCCTGCTGGTTGCAAAGATCAAGCTCGGCCCGTGACCGGAGCAGCAGGTTGGTGAAGCCCTGAGCCTGCAGCGCTCTGACAATGGCAGAACCGACCATTCCACGGTGGCCGGCGACATAGATTTTCGAGTCATTCTTCATGGTGTAAAAGCCTCTTTCTCATTTGGTCTATGCAGATGTCTATAGCACAGTTTTAGCGGCTGATAAAGCCTTCAGACACCTCAAATCCGCCAAAGTTCAATAGCCTTGACAATTTTAGCTCAAACGGCTAATACAGTGGCATAAAATCAATACGTTGCATTTGATCACTCCCATTTTTCAGAAGTTACAGAACAAGGACATATGCCCCCCAAAAAACGCATCGGCGATATCATGATCGATCAAGGGCTGATTACCCAGGAACAGCTGGAAATCGGCATCCTGGAACAGAAGAAAAGTGGAGAGCTGCTCGGCTCAGTTCTGTTCAGTCTCGGTTTTATCAGCCAGAAAGATCTCTTTAAACTCCTCACAATTTCAAGTGCCAGTCAGGAAGAATCCGAACTCAATAAACATAACGCCGCCATCCCGCAAGAGATAGAAAACCTCGTAAAGCAAAGCAGTTCTCTCTTCCAGCGTGACGGCGCTGTTGGCAAGAAGGAGCTGGATTCAGCCTTTTCGCCATTGGTTAATCTGGTTGAGAAGATTATTATCGACGGCATCCAGCGAGCAGCGACAGACATCCATATCAACCCCGATGTCAAAGGGGTCCGTATCCGCTACCGCGTTGACGGGGTACTGCTGCACAGCATGTTTCTTCCCAACGAATTACTGAACCCGATCGTTTCACGCTTCAAAATCATGGGGCAGATGAACATTGCCGAATCGCGCATCCCACAGGATGGAGCAGCCGAGTTTTCCTACAAAAACCGCAAACTGGATCTGCGTATCTCCACCTTTCCGATTCTGGGAGGAGAAAATGTTGTCATCAGGGTACTGGACAAGAGCCAGCTGCGCGTTGGCCTTGAGAATCTCGGGTTCTTCGAGGAAGACATCGAAAAACTGAACGCCTCGATTCAGCTCCCTTTCGGCATGATTCTGGTGACCGGGCCAACCGGTTCCGGAAAAACGACTACTCTCTATTCCTGTCTTTCAATCATCAATACCGTCAGCCGCAATATCTTTACCCTGGAAGATCCTGTCGAATATCAGCTTCCTCTGGCACGGCAATCACAAATCAACGTCAAGGCCGGACTTACCTTTGCAACCGGCCTGCGTTCAATCCTGCGCCAGGACCCGGATGTAATCCTGGTCGGCGAGATGCGTGATGCTGAAACCGCCGAACTGGCCATTCGCGCTTCATTGACCGGACACCTGGTATTCAGCACCATCCACACCAACGACGCCATCTCCAGCATTGCCCGCATCATCGACATCGGCATAGACCCGTTCCTGATCTCGACCACAATTGACTCGATCATTGCTCAGCGTCTAGTGCGTTCCCTGTGTGAAGAGTGCAAAGAGCCTGTCCCTCCGTTCAGCCCACACTATGCGAAGCTGGGCATCGATCCGGCCACCAGTAAACTCTACAGGGCCAAAGGATGTCCGGTCTGCGACAACTCCGGCTTCAAGGGACGTTCCGTCATCTATGAGATCTTGAAAATCACCCCGAAGATCCGGGAGATGATCAATATCAAGGCGAGCCTCGAGGAAATCCGCCTCCATGCCATATCCGAAGGTTTCCGCGAAATGCATATCATTGCCCTGGAAAAAGTCCGGCGCGGAATTACGACACTTGACGAAGTAAGCCATGCAACCAGGATGACATTCTGATGGGCGACTTCAGCTATCGGGCGTTGGATGCGGATTCCGGGATACGGGAAGGCATGCTGTCGGCGCGTGACCAGGCACATTTGGAGCGGCTGCTTGCGCAACAGGGGCTGACCCTGATCGATGCGGAGGGTGGCGGTTTCAGCGGCTTTGGCGGTTTTGGCGAGATGTTCAAGCCGCGACTTAAAGACAAGGATTTGCTTGATTTCACCTACCTGCTCAAATTGGTGGTTACCTCCGGAATTCCTCTCATGCAGGGAATAGATACCCTGATGCAGAGCAATTCCAACAAAAACATTGGTCACGCGGCACAGCTGGTACGGCATGGTATTGACTCCGGACTGGCGCTGTCTGAAGTCATGGAGTCGGACCCGCGCCTGTTCCCCCCTTTTTACGTCCAGATGATCCGGGCGGGAGAGGCATCCGGCACCCTGGATGGCAGCCTTGATTTTCTGGTAAACTACCTGACCTGGCAGAACGACTTTAAAAAGAGTGTCAAGGCCAGCCTGACGTATCCGATCACGGTACTTTCCGTACTGGGTACTCTGATGTTCATCATCTTTACGTTTGTCTTCCCCAAGATGCTGAAAACGTTAACCGGCATGGGAGCGGAACTGCCCCTCCCGACGAAAATCATGATTGCAATTTCCGGATTTATGCGCAGTTACTACCTGCCGGTATTCATTGTAGCCGTGGTACTTTTTATCGGCATAAAGATTTACCGGCGCACCCCGCAGGGAAAGAAGGTAATCGACCGCTTGTTGCTGAAGCTGCCGCTGATCGGGATGCTGATAATAAAAATCAACATATCGCGTTATTTCAAGATTGTCGCCACACTGCACGCCTCCGGAATCACCGCGGACAAAACGTTCGCCATCGGCGCCGACGTTATCGGCAACAGCGTCATTGCCGAAAGCATGGCCTCCATTGCCAGGGTCATCGTAACCGGAGAAAGCATCTCGGATGCCATGCGGCACACCGGCTTCATACAACCGCTGGTGATTGACATGATGTCGATTGCAGAAAAGACCGGCACGTTGGAAGGTACGTTGAACCGTGCCAGCGAGATTCTGGACAAGGAAGTCCCGGAAACGATCAAAAAAGTTTTTTCCTATGTCGAACCGCTGACGATGGTGGTTCTTGGCGGCATGGTACTGCTGCTGCTGTTGTCGGTTTTCCTGCCGATCTACAAATCGGTGGGACAGGTAAAGATGCGATGAAAGAAAAAGCCTTCACACTGATCGAAATTATGGTAGTCATGGCTATTATTTCGGTCCTGGCCGGGATTATGGCACCTGCCGTCTGGAAGTTCTGGGAGGGCGAAGAGATTGCGACGACCAGGGAGCGGATGCGCGAGATCAAGAAAGGACTGGTCGGGGACAAGAGCCTCGTTCAGAACGGGGTGCGAACCCACTACGGCTTTGTCGGCGACAACGGGGAACTTCCCTTTACCAACATTTCTGCCGCGGGCGGACTCTCATACCTGGTCAGCAAGCCGGTGGGAGGCTACCCCCACTGGAACGGCCCCTATCTGACCGGCTTTGGATCGGAGTGGAACAAGGACGCCTGGGGAAATACATTCCGCTACACACTCACCAAGGACGCCTATGGCCGCTATGTAAGTGCCGAATTACGCAGCGCCGGCCTTGATGGCGTGTTTGACACCCCGGATGATATCGTTGATCCAGATGTCCAGGTTTACGACAGGGATGTGACACCAACGAACCGCATTCGCATCCAAGGGAACATCTTGAACAACTATTCTGGTGGCCTGAAAATAACTCTAAAGTTTAAGGACCCGACAGATCCGACAGGAATTTACTCTCAACCACCGCTGTGCAAACAGCTAAAAAAGGCATCGGGATTTTCTAACTACACGACGCTCTTATTGGATTCTTCTTTGAATCCACTTAAACTGCCGGTTGGCGGAATCGAAATAACCACAACGTTGCACCATTCGACTGATTGTACTGATTCCCTACCATCAACAAACAATTTTTTGTATTTCGTTAGCGACAACATCAACCAAATCATTTTACCCGAGCTACGTTAGACAACCATGAACGCACTAATCATCGACATACGTGACAACTGCCTGCGGGCTGTGCTGAGTAACAACGGCGTGCTCGAATACTGCCGGACCTTCGATTTCGAGCCTGTTTCCCGGTCAGGGTCAGATGCGCCCGCAGCTGACGAGCCTGCCATAAAACATGCCCCGGCGGCTGAAAACCCTTATCTGATCTATTATGACACCGAAAAGAAGAATCCCTGGGATCTGGCGCTTAAACAGATAATCAAGCAGATACGTTCTGACATACATGGCTCCATCGACTCAGCCCATCTGATAATTCCTTCAGATGAAGTCACCATTGACACCCACCAACTTCCGAAAATGCCGCGACCGGACGCAGAAAAGCTGATCGGCCGAAAGATCAGTGCCGAGGCAAAAGAGGAGTTCCCCCCCTTCTCGATAATCCCTGGCGCCTCGGATCAGAAGACACAGACATGGTGTTCACTCTATATCCCAACCGCAACCTTGCGAGACTACCATAAACTGTTTTCATCCTGCCGGATGCGGCTAAGCAGCATCACCACGCCAGTCAATGCAATGATTAATGCTTTTCGCAGTGTTCGCGAAGCCATTTTCAATGCTCACGCAATTTTTGAAATTCAACGCGGATTTATCGAGGCGTTTTACATCTCGGCTGACGGCATTCTGCATTTCCAGAGACTTGCCTATGCCTCCTCTGAAGCCACCCAGACGGACAGCGCAGAAGAAATTGAAAAAGCACTGAAACAAAAAACGTTTAAAATCATCAACACCATCTTCAGTATCAACTCAAACTACCAGGCATCCTACCCGGCGACTCCGGTCCAGATGGTCTGGGTGTGCGGACTTGAAAGCGGTCTGGACGAAATTGCCTCTGCCCTTAAAGAGGCCATGGGCATTGAGGTTGGCATAGCCCCTGCCATGCCGACCGGACTTCCGGAAGAAAGCGGTTACGTGCCGCTGGCCGGTTATGCAGCAGCTCTGCAGAGCAACTCTGCGACAACCTATGCAGCTGCGGACTTTTTCCGGCGATTTCCCTTGCGCAAGACATCCGGCCTTATCATTTACGCGATCACCGCATGCGCGGCCCTGTTGGCAATCTCGCTCACCGAGCAGGAGTATCGAAAGCTGAAACAACAGGTTAAGCGGGCGCAACCGCAGGACCAAAAGGGCAAGAACACGGCACCTGCAAGCGATCCGTATATCAAAAACCTCGAAGCTCTTAAAAAATTGACTTCCAGGCAGCCTGTTTTTTACAACCTGTTCCGTGAGTTGGCGACCAATCTGCCGAACGGAGTGTATCTGGACAACCTTGAGTTTCACCAAAAAAATGACAAGAGTTACATCTCCATCACCGCCCTGGCTCAACTTGACGACAACATAGCGGAAAGCATGCTGTTGACAAAATATATTGCGATGCTTGACGGCACTCCATACCTGAAGAACCATCGAGAACCAGCCATAAGCGTATTTATCAAGGACAAGGATCGGTTTTTAAAGATTTCCGTCACCAGTGAGGTTAGTTCGCTTGACACGACAAAATAAGATCATAGTCCTTATTGCGTATCTGCTGATTTTGGCGGTGTTCATGATCGCCTATCGTAGCAATAGAGCTGCCAAGGTCAAACGCCTGCGCGCAGAACTGGCAAGCATCAATGCAGCGCAAGACAAGAGTCGTGCTGGCGAAACTGAAGTATCGCGCCTCACGAAGCTGATTCCTGTGGATGCCAACACTCCGGTTTTTATAGAAACGCTTTATCGTGCAGCCCGGGAATCCGGATTGAAACAGCATGAAGTCTCCACCGAGGCAGAGAAAAGTTCAGGTAACGCTCGCCCTGGAGGTTCAGACACGTCCACAATTACCAAACACCCCCTTAAAATCAGCGCCATTGGCAGCTATCGCAATTTTGCCGAATATGTACGGCGACTGCAGAATTCCGAGCGTTTCAACCGCATAACCGACTTCAAGCTGAGCCCGGATGTTGCTCAACTCAAGGGGACTCTAACCGTTGAACTTTATTCTCTTCCGGTAAAACGATGATAAATCAGCTATCGACATCACGTACGTTGGCAATTATTTTCTGCTTCATCTCTCTTGCGGCTGAAGCGGCCCAAACTCCTGTCAAAAACAGTGTGCCACAGCCTCCTGAATCCATCAGGGAAGATTCCGGTTCATGGCGCCGGGATCCGTTCATAGGAAGTTTGAAAAAAGGTGATCACCCGCCAACGGCAAAAACCATTCAGCAAAACAGACCGGGCGCTGCTCTTCCGAAACGGGAACAGGATATGGACATCCAGCTTCAGGGAATCCTGCAGACTGGCACGTCATTTCACGCCCTGATCAATGGCCGCACCGTCAAAGCCGGTGACACGTTCGGCGCTGTCACCGTCAAGCAAATCAGCAGATATCAGGCTGTATTGCTCAATGAACGCAACGAAAAAATCATCTATGACATCTATCAGGGCAGGATTGATCGAGGCAAACAATGAAAATGCGACTCTTAACGGCACTTGCCATCCCTCTTGGCGTAGCCGGGTGCGCAAACCCGGCTGTGAACACAATCAAGGACACCAAGGCGCTCTCCACGTACACGACCCCTGCACCTGCACAGAAATCTGCTGCTGCCCTGAAGGACCCTGATGCGTATCGCAGCAACGATCCGGGGCGTTCCTATTCACTGACGCTCAAGAATGCCGATCTCCGGGATGTCCTGCTGCTGCTTTCAAAAGAAAGCGGTGTTTCAATAGTAGCTGAACGGGGCCTGCGAGGTACGGTTCAGATTGAAGCCAGGAACAAAAAACTGGGCGAACTGCTTTACACAATCCTCAAGCCGCTTGGCTATACGGCCTCTGTAGAGAATGGCTTGATCCTGGTCGGCAGGCCAAAACTGACCACACGAACCTTCCGGATGAACTATCTGAAAGACACCCGCAACTCTTCCAGCAACACGAACGTATCCGGCTTTGTAGCCGGTGGTTCCGGGAGCGTCAGCGTTTCAACTGCGGGCAAGTCGGACTTTTGGGGGGCGATTGAAACGTCTCTTGAAATGTTCGTCTTCGGAACCAGCGGCAAGGGCAGACGTGAAGGAGGCGGTTATATTGTCGGCGAAGCGGAAAAGACACCTGCAGCTGAATCGAAGGCAGCCACCTCCGGCACTTCCGACAAGAAAGGTGCACTATCCGAGCCGGGCGATCCTATGCTGAGCAATACTCAGCTCAATGAAAATCAGCTCAAGCAGCTGGTCGTCAATGAACTGGCCGGTATCATCCAGATCACAGATTTTCCCGAGAACCTCGATAAAGTTGCCTCCTTCCTCGCCGACGTCGAGGAAGGGAGCAAACGGCAGGTGTTAATCCAGGCACATATTATGGAGGTCAGCCTCAACGACAGCTTTTCCATGGGGATCGACTGGAAAACCATCATCGACAAATCATCCAATTTTTCAATTGCCCAAACGCTCATCCCCTCAACGGGCGGAGCAGCATCGGCTGCCAGCAGCGTCTTTAAAATTTCTGCGGCAGGTAATTCCTACGGGGTCATGCTCGATGCCATGAAGCAGCAAGGCAATATCAACATGCTGTCCAGTCCGAAGATCACCGCACTCAACAACCAGAAAGCGGTCATCAAGCTGACAACCAAAGAGGTATCCTGGATTTCCAGCAAAACAACCCAGAACAACGCCATCGGTGGACAGGACACCTTCACGACCACTCCCCAGGTGGATGAAGTCGGAATTTTTCTGGACGTAACCCCGCAAATAGCTCCGGACGGATCGATCATCATGCAGATTCACCCAAGTGTTTCAGAAATCAGGGAGATGTCCACATCTCCTGACAAATCCAGCACAAAACCGGTCATCAATGTTCGTGAAATCGATACGATGGTCGATGCCAAGGCCGGAGAAACGATCGTGATCGCCGGCCTTATTTCAGACAAGCTTTCCGAATCCAAACGGAGTGTACCTGTCCTGGGCGACATCCCGTATCTCGGATCGCTTTTTTCTTACAGTAACCAAGTCAGAACCAAAAACGAATTGGTAATCATGATGACCCCCTACTTTTTGAATGCGAAAAGTATTGATGAAATCCGTAAAGAGCATGAAAAACGGCTCCAGAACATCGGAGGGGATTTTCATCTGATCAATAATCTGGGGAGCCTGGTTACCGAGAAGAGCTCGCGTGACTGGATCATGGGCAGCGAACCGCATCGGGTTCAGCAAAAAACCGCGGCAGAAGAGACTCCTGCGCGAAAGAGCAGCGACGTTACGACGGCCACAGTTCCAACTGCCAAGGCAGCAACATCAGCGCCTCAGGAAACAAAAACAGTTCCGCAACCGGAGGCTAAAAGACCTGCCGAGCCTGCACCAGTCAGTGCAGCCACATCGCAGCAACTTGAGCGGCAACAGGCTACAATTGTTCGCCTGGAAAGCGAAGTATCGGCGGCTCAGGAACGTTTGAAGCGTGAACGACAAGAAAACGAAGAGCGGAGCGCCGAGGAGCGACGGGCTGCAGATGCAGCACGACAGGCACAGCTAAAGAAAATCGAAGAGCTGCAAAACGCCCCTGTAATCGATACGGTCAATGTTTCAGTAAAAGAGTCCGTCCAGCAAACAGTACCAAAGGATAGTCCCCCTGCGGCAGCGAGCGTACAAACCGTTTCGGTGACAACTGACCGCGAACAGTTATTGTACCGTAGCGCCGTCACCGCCTACAAAATCGGTGATTGCACTGAAAGCATCAAAATTTTTGACGCTTTCACGAAATCATATCCCGGTTCCCCCTTTATCAGTGATGCCGCCTATTATCGTAAAGATTGCCTCGATAGGCTGGCCCGTGAAAACCAATAATAATTACATTGATGTTACACTCAACAATGGAGGGTGTATGAAGTTGAATTCGTGGTTTTGGCTGTTTCTTATATATGTACTCTGCACCCTGCCTGGCTGTGGCGGCGGCAGCAACGTTGTCTCCGATGATACAACCGGCATTCTCTCTATTGAAGATATTACCGTTCCTGCCCAAAGCGGCGGAAGCGGCACAATATCGGTCAAGCTGGTCGCACCAAAAGGTGGACCTGGCAGCGGGACCGTAACCGTTAGCTCAACCGGCTCATCATTGGTATCCTTTACCCCTGCCAGCCAATCCGTAAATTCCAATGGAGCGGCGACCTTCTATTACACCTCATCTGAAGTGCAAGCAGATACAGTCGTATCTTTTACCGTCACAGTCGGGACACTTTCCATCTCCAAGCCGGTAACCCTTCCAGGCGTCGGCACCCTGTCCCTCGCACTTTCCCTTCCGGCAACGGCTGACTCAGATGGCACCGTTACCGCTTCGTTCGCTAACGGAGCCAAGGCATTCGGACGGTCGGTGAACATCTCATCCGATCAACCGGCAAACATTGCCTTTAGTTCGACCGAGCAACCGGCAAATGCCCAGGGACAGGCAATATTCACGTTTCGCATCCTTCCGTTCTCAACTGATACTACCGCAACATTTACTGCTACTGCTGCTGCTACAAACCAGACTATCGTCAAAAGCATTCTGATCCCCGGAGTTACCGTAACACCTCCTGTTGTAACAAACCCGCCGGTCAACTCCATCTCTTTTGTTTCTGCTTCCCCTACATATATTACGCTGAAAGGAGTCGGCGGGTTGGGGCGCTCGGAAACATCCATCGTAAGCTTTATCGTCAGAGACGTTACCGGCCAACCTCTGGTGGGACAGACTGTTGATTTTACCCTTGATACAAGTGTGGGAGGACTCTCGCTGAATCCGGCTTCTGTAGTGAGTGACTCTTCCGGATCTGTAAAAACAATGGTCATTGCAGGTGTTGTTGCTACTCCGGTTAGAGTAACAGCCACGGTAAGGGGGACAACCATTTCGGTAAAGTCCGATCAGTTGACGGTATCAACCGGCCTTCCCCATCAAAATGGTCTTTCTCTAAGCTCCCAAGGCGTAGCCACACCGCACCCGGAAGCCTGGGGTTACGATAACGTTGAGGTGCCGATAATAGCCATGCTTTCCGATCATTTTGGCAATCCGGTCCCCGACGGCACCTCAGTATACTTCACCACTTACGGCGGCTCAATTGAGCCTGCGGGCACTACCCAAAACGGTATTGCTACCGTTAAATGGCGGAGCCAGGACCCACGACCCGCGGATGGCAGAGCTAAAATTCTCGTTTATGCCATTGGTGAGGAGAGCTTTACTGACCTGATCGCCCTGAACGGCCTGGCCGATCCGGGTGAATTTACCGATTTACCTGAAGCGTTCCTCGCCAAAAGCTGGACAACCGATTCCACGAGAAGGCACTGTAATCCATCACTGTTATCGGACTATAATCCATCGCTGGATTCAACAGGTTGTCTTGTACGCGACCCTTCGGTTGACCCGGCTATCGACTTCAACGGAGATGGTGTCTACAACACCGGAGACGGGAAGTTTAACGGCGTTCTTCAGGGGAGTGCCTATCTCGGTGCACCACGTTCTTTGCATATTTTCAAAAACTTCCAGATCATCATGTCCGGCTCAGATGCATTCATCTCAGCAATAGGTCCGCTTGATAGTAATACGCGAAAACCTGGTCTTCAAATTACCGGTCCGGGGACCACGACAGAAGTTGCCATCTTTATCCGGGATGTAAACGGAAATATAATGCCTGAAGATACGACGACCTCATTCAGCTTTGCAGGCACCTGCCTAAGCGCCACACCAAGTTCCTTCAAGTACCGTAGTATTGAGGCGTCTACCTCGATAAAAAACACATGTACCGGTTCCAGTTCAGATACACTTTATGTGACGGTTACAACGCCTAAAGGAAATGTGACACGAGACTCCATAAATATTTCCTTCTAATCCGATGGTTCTGTAGTGGTTTAAGATACAACAAAGCCCGCATAAGCGGGCTTTGTTGTATCGGTATAATCTTTGTTGGCCATGCATACCCTTAATTTCACTGCTTGGTGTTCACAGGCCCACGTTTCTGAAACTTCTTCACCTGAAGATTTATCCCCTGCAACTTTTGATCTTTTTTGAGATTCACCCAAAACGGTTTGAATTCCTCAGTGATATTGAGAAACTCTCCCGCCTCCGGAGCCCCTCCACCGTACACGCTTCTTACCTTCAGGAAAAAGGTGCCGCCATCATGGACGCGCAGCAGATATCTGCCGTTTTTATCAGTCCTTTCAGAAATAAATACCGGCCTTCCCGTTACTTCTTTTGACAGATAAGCAAACACCAGGGCGCGCTCCAAAGGTTTGCCCTCCATGTCGGTAACAACCCCCTCGATCGAGGTGATACCCTTGTCACGCGTAATCATCTCCGGCGTCCACATAAAAACCCTGGCAAGAACACCCAGATTCAGTTTGGTACCTGAAGTCACGATCAACGGTACTGGATTCCACTCAGCATCACCGTGAAAATAATGAAGTTCACTGACCGTGGGTGGACCCAGTTCTCCGTTCGGATCCTTTTGGGCTGCTGTCAGATAATATTCCCCTTCCGAAACCGCCAGCGAAAACTTCCCATCCTTATCCACGGAAGATATCAGGTCAGGGACTCGCCAGTATTTATCTTTGGAAGGAGGCGGGCCGACTGTTTTGTTGAACAGATAAACCATCCAGTTAACAACTGGGGCGTTGCCCTGAATCAATATCTGTCCGGAGAGAGTTGCATCAGGAGCCCCCTCCGTTTTTTGACGTTTGGCCATGTGGCGTTCATCAGCAAACGCCGCCTGAGCCGAGGAGAAAATACCCTTGTTCTCCATATTCGGGGCAGCATGGGCCGAATCAGTGCCTAGCAAAAGCTGCCCTATCAGACAAAGCAAGATTAACTCCATGGTATGATATAGCCTCTTATCCGGACCGATCTAGTTTATGGACAAGTCAAGGAAGCAGATGAATATAATGGCGTCGTGACAGTTGCAATATTGCTGTTCGGTGACATGTCCGATCCTTTAAATGTCCGGACCCGATAGCTGTATTGTTTATTAGGTTCAATGGCAATAGTATCTACATAACTAAGGGTCACACCATCAACAGCCTTGACTTTCACCCAGATTCCGCTCCGTATCTGTCGCTCGATTTCAAAACCATCCGGATTATCACATGCGTTTGGAACACAAGTAACGGGAGTCCAGTCAAGCCTGATTTTAAATGAGTTGATTGCGCTTGCGGTAAGATTCTGGTCCGGCATCGCCGATGTTGTTGTGCATTGCTCGTCACTGTAAGGCGAATCACCGCCAGTGCTGTTCCATGACTTAATCCGGTAACAGTAGTTGGTATTTTCCGTCAAACCGTTGTCATGGTAACCGGCTACCGCCGCCGACAACATGGAACAACCGACGGTTGGATAAAAATAGCCACAGTATGACGTGTTATAGCCTGCCGCCACATTTGTTATTTCAGTATAAGCGTCAACTCCGGTTTTACGTTCCACTTTGTAATTGGTGGCGCCCGGAACCACTGCCCACGAAAGGTCTATCCGAGAGGATGATATAGCCGAAACAGTGTGGGCAGCAGCTACTGGCGTCGTTGTCGTGGACTGTTCATTGCTCGGCAGTGAAGAGCCTCCAGTATTTTGCGCTGTAACACGGTAGTAATAGAGTGTGCCTGAATTCAGCCCGCTGCTGTTGGAGAAGGTAATCACATCCTGACCAACCGTGCCTGCCTGACTCCAGGTACCATCCGTACCTGTCTTGCGTTCAATCTTATAACCGGTATTGCCTGTCATGTTATTCCAGGAAAGATCGATTTTTGAAGCAGTTACCCCGGTTGGTGCATTCAAGGTTGGGGGATCGAGCGCGGTTATCTGGGATATTTCACCATACGCGGATTCGCTGTATGCATTATATGCCTTTATTTGATAGCAGTAATATGTTCCGGCGGTCAGCCCGGTTTGTTGATAAACCGCCGCATTCTCACCAATTGCAATGGGACCGTTCCATGTTCCGGTCGTACAATCTGAACCTGTACGAGGTTTCCATTCCAGTTTGTATCCGGAGTCTCCATAAACATCATTCCAGCTTAAATTCATTTGAGTCGCCGAAGCAGCAGCCGCCGAAAGAGTCGGAGCGGGGGGAATGGTAATTGTGTCTTTCGGCGCGCTATACGCCGAAGTTCCACCTGAATAGGTATCTCTGATTTTGTAGCGATAGGTATATCCTGACAAACGACCGGTATCCGAATAGCTGACAGAGCCTTGCGGAAGAGTAATTACCGGGCTGCATGACCAGAACCAACTGTCATATGATGGATTATTACCATAATATCCCAAGTATTCCGGATTATTAGGATACGTAGTGTTGCATCTTTGGATTTCATAGCCGGTATTGCCGGGAACGTCATTCCAGGAAAGATCTATCTGAGTGGAGGAAACCACAACCGGATCATTAAGCACCGGCGCAGCCAGCGGCGTGGTTGCACATGATTCATTGCTGTAAATAGAAGGAGGCGGATTTGGTAACGTGCTGTATGCCTTGACCCGGTAGCAATACTCGGTCGAAAGCGCCAAACCCGTGTGAGCATAGCTGGTCGTGCCGACACCCAATCCGATTGCCCCTGTCACTTCCGCGAATGTCC
>Ga0172380_10001076_pt1 | contig 48663 bp, 46 predicted proteins | sample Leawe162metaG_FD_119747 | JGI IMG/M metagenome (GOLD analysis project Ga0172380, IMG submission 119747) | Leachate microbial communities from a municipal landfill in Southern Ontario, Canada - Leachate well 162 metaG | ecosystem: Engineered > Solid waste > Landfill > Unclassified | place... | reverse complement strand
GAAATCGTCGGCGATCCTGCCTTCGCCCTCCATCGCGCCGGGTGGCGCGATCCTGCGCTTGGGCGGCGCGTAGGGGATGAGGCGGACGATGGGCGCACCGGCCTTGGCGATCACCACGTCCTCTCCGGCTTGCATTTGTTCGAGCAGCTTGGAAAGCTGGGTCTTGGCTTCGTGTATGTTGACGAGTTGCAAGGCAATCTCCCGAAATCGAGTTAGCTAGGTGTTAGTCTATCCGGGTTCTGCTTGCATGGCAAATACGTTTTATTTCTTTTTGCCCGGTTCGTAGCAATGCGCCGGGATGTCGATGTGATGGCCGAAATCCCGTGCCGACTTGTCCAGCGAACATTCGTCCTGAACCCATTTCAGCAAGGGGCCGCGCGGGTTGTTGGCCTGCACCTGTGAGCAGGCGTTGGCGCATTGCCCGCACTGGGTGCAGGTGAACATGAGGCGCTTGATGCTGCGCGGCCGGATGCGCATCGGGCAGACGTTGTCGCAGGCGGCGTTGCAGTCAATGCAGGAGGCCGCGCGGCGGCGGTCGAAGCCGATTACCATTGCCTTGTGGTTGCCCATCCAGGCGAGACTCTGAAACAGGCCGATGGCGCAGGCGTAGCGGCAGAAGAGGTGGCGCGCGAACATGAATTCGACGAAGAAGGCGAGGGTGGCCGCAGTGAGAAAAACGCTCTGGTTGCGGGTCAGCGTCCCGTTCCAGAGGTTGCCGTAGATTTCTGCCGGGGGGAGCAGGTAGGTCAATAGCGCGATGGCCCACAGGAAAGCGAAGCCGATCACCAGCGGCAGCAGCACCAGCCAGTAGAGGGGGTTGGCTTTGGTGAGGGTGCCGTCGGCATTCTTTTCCGGCAGCACGTGGTGGTCCCACAGGCTTTGCTTGCCCGTGGCGCGGCGCATGAGCTGGTTGATGGTCTCCACTACCGAGAAGTGGGGACACAGCCAGCCACAGTAGAGGCGGCCCCATTTCCAGGATATCCACACGCCGAGAGCGATCGTCCCGAGTATCGGCAGGCCGCCGCGCAGGATCAGGCGAATTGCGGCTTCAGTGGCGTCGATGCGCCCCGCGGCGAAGTCGTCCAGCCCCAGCGTCCAGTGCATGCCGAGGAAAAAGAAATGCTTGAGGTTGAGGTCGAGGCGGAACAGGTCGAATACCGGCGCCAGCAGGAACAGGATGAAAAACCCGGCCTGGAACATGAGCCGTTTTTGCTGGGTATTCAGCCGCACGGCCGACCGATCAGCGGATAGACATATTTCTGCCCCGCCATGGCCTTGGCGAGACCGAGTATGCCCAGCAGAACGAGAGTGGAATGACAGGTGGTGAAGTAGATGATAAGCACCGTCCAGGTATTGGCCGAGGTGTAGCCGCCAAGCAGCAGAATGGCGAGGTTGGCGATTACCAGCAAAATCCCGGCCCAGATGCTGGCGGAAACGGTCTGTTTCAAATGGCATACGGCGAGCGAGGGCGCGCTCGCACGGTGTTTGAAGTATAGCCAGACAAGAATAGCGAAGCTGAGACCGGGTGCCAGCAGCAGGTTGGCGATGTAGAGTGCTTCAGCCGCTACAGCAAGCGTTTGCCCGGGCGGGGCTTGATATGGATCACCACCTTCCGGGGGCGCTTCGCTATCATTTTCCAAAAGTGGCATAGACGATCTCCATCAGTGCTTCGGCGGTCTCCTCGTCGTCGGTAAGAGGTTCCACCAGCGCGGCCCGGCAGGCATCCACCGGGTCGAAGCCGCTGCCGATCAGGGTGGCGGTGTAGACCAGCAGGCGCGTGCTTGCCGCCTCTTCCAGATCGTGTTCCTTGAGCGCGCGCAGGCTGTTGGCGAGGTTGACCAGTCTCTTTGACAGCATGGCATCGGCTCCGGTTTCACCGATGACGATCTGCTGTTCCAGTTCGGCCCCCGGAAAATCGAAGCGCAGGCTGACGAAACGCTGGCGCGTGCTGGGTTTCATGCCCTTGAGGAAATTCTGGTAGCCGGGGTTGTAGGACACCACCAGCATGAATTCGGGCGGCGCTTCGAGAATTTCACCGGTGCGCTCGATCGGCAGGATGCGCCGGTCGTCGGATAGCGGATGCAGTACCACGGTGGTGTCCTTGCGCGCTTCCACCACTTCATCCAGATAGCGGATTCCCCCTTCGCGCACGGCGCGGGTGAGCGGGCCGTCGTTCCAGTAGGTCACCCCGTCGCCGATCAGATGGCGCCCAACCAGGTCGGCCGCGGTGAGGTCGTCGTGGCAGGCCACGGTGTAGAGCGGCAGCCCGAGCCGCGCCGCCATGTGCGCCACGAAGCGCGTCTTACCGCAGCCGGTGGGGCCCTTGATCAGGAGCGGCAGATGGTTGCGGTAGGCGTGCTCGAACAGTTCGATTTCATTGCCGTGGGGTTTGTAGAAAGGTAGGTCGCTCATATTCAGTCGCCGAAAATTAAACACGGGGCTCACGGGGCTCACGGGGTTTCAAGGGTTTCCCCCGTGCTCCCCGTGCGCCCCGTGGTTTATTGCCGTTTAGACTAACTCAAAAAGATGGGCAGTTACTTGACCGTCATCAAGTAAGCAATGGTAATCAATGAAGATACCAGCAGCAGCCAGCCCAGCACAATGCCGCGCCACAGCCAGCGGGTGCGGCGCAGCCCCATGAAGTAGCTGGCGACCATTTCCACCTTGATCACGGCGGTGCCGAGAACGGTAAGCATGACTGCTGTGCCGCTCCAGCCGGTTTCGCCAATGGCGTAAGTAACGCAGGTAAGAATGATCAGCGCCAGCCAGATGAGCGTGCAGGGGCGGATGAAGTGGGGTTTGTGGGGAGTATTCATCTGTTTGCCTTTAGCGGATCACATAAACCAGCGGAAACAGGATGATCCACAGCAGATCCACCATGTGCCAGTAGGAGGCGCCGGTCTCCACGCCAATATGGTTTTCGGCAGAGTAGCCAGCGCGCAAGGCTTTCACCATGACCGCAGCCAGAATCACCATGCCGAGAATGACATGCATGAAATGGAAGATCGTCAGCGACAGGTAAAACATGTAGAAAGTGTTGGTGCTGAGCGAAATGCCGGCAGCAAACGTGGCGTTGAACTCGGCGATCTTGATGGCCAGGAACACGAACCCAAGCCCAATGGCGGAGGCGATCCAGCGTGCGCAGCTGTTTGACAGTCCCTGCTTGATGGCCGCGACCGCGCGTACCATGAAATAGCTGCTGGTGATCAGCACCAGGGTGTTGATCGCGCCGGAGGTGCGGTTGAGGTGCTGTTGCGATTCGTTGAACAGCTCCACATTGTTTGCCCGCGCGAAGGCGTAGGCAACGAAGAAGACGCCGAAAGCCAGCAGTTCGGCGAAGATGAAAACCCAGATTGCCAGATCGCCAGGTGGCGTGGCATGGATTTCATGAGTGGTTTTTGGATTGTTTATCAAAATAGTATGGTATTCAGGTAAAAAAAGAGGGGCCCGAAGGCCCCTCCCAGGAGGAACGATTAAGCAGCTGTGTGTGCTTCGCCTTTCTTGCAGAAGAAGCTCCAGATGTACAGCACCAGACCCAGCAGGAACACGAAGCCGGTGATCTCACGCAGCCAGTAGAAGATCATGATCTGATCCTGTGCCGCCATGAAGCCCATCGGTGTGTCACCCATGCGCTGCAGCCAGACTTGCAGGATGCCAGCGGCGGTGAGGAACAGCGTGATGAACACGATGGATACCGTCATCAGCCAGAACGCCCACATTTCCATGGTCTGCGCAGCACCGGAGTTGGCGGTGCGGCCGCGCATCATCGGCATGGCGTAGGAGATCATGGCCAGGGTCACCATCACGTAGGCGCCGTAGAACGCCATGTGGCCGTGGGCGGCGGTGATCTGCGTGCCGTGGGTGAAGAAGTTCACCGGAGCCAGGGTGTGCAGGAAGCCCCACACGCCAGCGCCGAGGAATGCCATCACGCCGGTTCCCAGGGCCCACAGGGTGGCGGCCTTGTTGGGGTGCTCGCGGCGGCGACGGTTCACCATGTTGAAGGCAAACACGGTCATCATGAAGAACGGGATGGGTTCCAGAGCGGAGAACACGGAACCGAACCACTGCCAGTATTCAGGCGTACCGATCCAGAAGTAGTGGTGACCAGTACCGATGATGCCGGTGATCAGGGTCATGGCAATGATGATATACAGCCATTTTTCGATCACTTCGCGGTCAACGCCCGTTACCTTGATCAGAACAAAAGCCAGCATCGCACCCAGGATCAGCTCCCACACGCCTTCCACCCAGAGATGCACGGTCCACCACCAGAAGAACTTGTCCAGTACCGGGTTGGATGGGTTGTAGAAGGAGAACAGGAAGAATATCGCCAAGCCCCACAGGCCAATCAACATCACCAGGCTGATAGAGGTTTTGCGTCCCTTCAACACGGTCATGCTGATATTGAACAGGAAGGCCAGTGCTACGATCACGATGCCAACCTTGGTGATTAGCGGTTGCTCGAGGAATTCCCGGCCCATGGTGGGCAGGAGATCGTTACCCGTCATCGAGGCCAGCGTGGCATAAGGCACCATCAGATAGCCGACGATGGTGAGCGCGCCCGCCACCAGGAAGATCCAGAACATGAGCAGCGCCAGCTTGGGACTGAACAGCTCGGTTTCGGATTCCTCCGGGATCATGTAATACGCCGCGCCCATGAAGCCGAACAGCAGCCATACGAGCAGCAGGTTGGTGTGGACCATGCGGGCCACGTTGAAAGGGATCGCCGGGAACAGGAAGTCGCCGACAACATATTGGTAGCCCATGATCAGGCCGAACAGAATCTGTCCGACGAACAGGCCAATTGCGGCAATGAAGTAAGGCTTCGCCACCGCTTGGGATTGGTATTGCATATTAATTCCTCCTAAACCTTGAAATTGTCAGAGAATCCAGTGGATTAACCTTCAATGTTCGGCGGCCACTTGTTGGTGTTGACCTCGGACATCCATTTCAGGAATGCGACCATGTCATCCAGTTCCTGATCGTTCAGGTTGAAATTTGGCATCTGGCGGCGGCCAGGTACGCCGGTGGGCTGAGCCTGAATCCATGCCTTGATGAATGGGCCGCCACGACGGGCGTAGACATTGCCCAGTTCAGGAGCGAAATATGCGCCTTCTCCCAGCAGAGTATGGCAACCGATACAATTGCGTGTTTCCCATATATGTTTGCCTCGTACGACCGAATCGGTGATGTTTTCCCGGTGATCGCGCTGCGGCAGGGTCTGCATGGTGTCAAAGGTCAGGCCGAGAAACAACAGGAAGAAAAATACAGCTCCCCCGTAGAAGATGTTCCGCGCCATCGCCTTGGTAAATGTTTCGCTCATATTACCTCCTGATTAGCTTGTGGTTATTGGGTTCCAGGCTGTTTACGTGTTGCCGCCTCCCGCCGGTGTTCGTGACGGGCAGCCGCGTAACGAATCGCCTGGAACGCGGCATGGAAAGACTAACCGAGCATGAGGCCCGAATCCTTGACGTGGATCAAGGTTGATGGTCTTAAGGAACTTTTGCCAGTATTTTTTGACGCCGCGTTATGATGGCGGTGTTCTGTATTCGAGAGTTGGCTTCATGCTTCTGGTTTTTCTGGTCATTACGGCGGTTCTGGCGATGGCCGGCGCACTGGTGCTGCCGATTTTCACGGATCTGCACCGGGCTGTCCATATCCACCTGGTTTTTGCGTTGGGCGTGATGCCCATGATCATGGCGGCGATGACCCACTTTGTCCCGGTACTGACCCGAACCGGAGGTGCGGCGCGCCAGGTCGAGCTGCTGGCCGGCCTGGTCTGGCAGGCCGGGGTGCTGGCGACCGCCTTTTTTGCCTTCAGCCTGCCCGCATCTGTTCGCCTCCTGGCTGCCTTGCTTGCACTGCTTGCCGTTGCGCGCATGGCAGGCTGGCAGTGGATGCGCGCCCGGGCGGCGCTGGGTAGCCCTCACCCCGGCGTGTACTGGTATCTGGCGGCATTGCTCTGCCTGGCGGCAAGTCTGCTGGCCGTGGTGGCGATGGATGTGTGGCCGGAGCAATTGCTGGCTTTCAAACGCCTGCATTTGCATTTGAATCTGTTCGGTTTCGTCGGCCTGACGGCCATTGGAACCCTGCAAGTCCTGCTTCCTACCGCGGCGGGGCGGCCGGATCCCGGGGTGGCAGGGCGGCTGCGGGCTGATCTTCCGTTCGCGCTGGGCGGAACATTGTTGATCGGCTTCGGTGCCGCCTGGTTGCCGCTTCTGTCCTGGCCCGGACTGATTCTGTGGCTGTTGCCATTGGCTCGCCTGGGGCGCTCCTGGCAGCAGAATTTCCATGCCGGGATTTTTTCATGGCATGGCGCCACCCCTTTGCTTGCCATGGCAGGCGTGAGTTATTGCCTGGCGCTGCTGGCGGGTGGCCTGCATGCCGCCGGCTGGGTGGAGTCCGCTTCTGCCGGACATCTGCTGGTTTTTGCTTTCTTGTTTTCGCTGGTAAGCGGTGCCATCGGGCAATTGCTTCCTCTCTGGCTCAGGCCGGGGCGGCAGACTGAATGGCATGCTTTGGCTCGCCGGTGGTTGACTTATGGCGGCGGAGCAAGGGCGCTTCTGTTGCTGGCTGCTGGCCTGCTGGTGCTGGCCGGGGTGCGTTGGGGGGCTGTATTGGCGCTGGCAGGTTTGCTGCCCCTGGTGCTGACTGCCCTGTGGACGGTGCTTCAATCGCGGCGTGCTTGATTTTGATCAAGGAGGGAGGGTTGTTGTATGTTATACCCTACTGATTTGATCGTGAATAAAGGAAAGCACAATGGCACAGTTCAATATCCTCCAACCTGAATCCATATACCCTTTCGATGCACGCTGCGTGGCCAAGCGCTTTCGTCATGCGGCTATTTTCGGCGCCCTCGATGCGCTCAATCCAGGCGAGACCATGCGTTTCATGAATGATCACGACCCGCTGCCGTTGCTGGAGCAGATGCGGCAGCGTTATGGCGACGGAATTGAAATTCAGTATGTGGCGCGGGAGCCGGAGCTTATTTCGATCAATTTCACCCGGCGTTAGCCGTTTGCCGAGACTGCCTGATGAGAGCATTTGCATGGCGATAAATGCGCCAGGCGGATGCCAGGTTCAGCCATAGCCACAGGCTGGATGCGCCAAACAACACGGCGGCGGGGTAGAAAAATATCGAAGGTTGCAGTGCCGCGGCAATGAGTGCGGCGAGGGCAGTGAAATGCAGCCACATTTGCCGCCGTGTCCGGATTTCGGGCAATATCTGCCTGACATTGGGTGCGATGGGATCTCCCGGCTTGCGCTGGCTTTGCAGGTGAAACCACACCAGAAACGGCACGATCTTGTAGAGCATGCCGTTAACCAGCGACATGGCGAAGCCGACGATCATCAGCAATCCCAGCAGCAGCCCGTATTTCCCGCTTTCCCCCCATTGGAAAATTTGTCCCGCCAGCCAGAGGGTAATGGCGAGCAGCATGCACAACATGCCTCCACGCCAGAAGCTCATGGTCACGTCCGGCATCTTGCGCTTCCTCCTGCTTTGCAGGTGCAGGGTGGCGATGGCAAAAAAGGCGAGTCCGCTTGATAGGGCTATGCCCAGCGGCAGCCGCAATGCCGGAAAGCTCAGGCTAAGTGGCAGCAGGAGCAGGAGCAGGAAAAGAATGGTGGCGAGCCAGCGTGTCGCAAAGCTGGGGTAGGCAGGGGTGAGCTGGAACATGGGGACTACCTGGAATGCCACGCCGGCGACCAGTAGCCCGGCCCAGCCCAGCAGGCCCCAGCTGAGGTGCAGGTTGGTGAACGGTTCGCGTGCCTGTAACCACCAGGAATAGGCGTGGTTGCTCAGTAGCAGCAATCCGAGTATGGCTGTTGCGGCAAGCATCAGCGCGGCCAGGCGCATTGCACGGGCCGTCATGTTGTTTGCCTGTGCCTTGCGCAGGGTGAAGAGGATCAGCGCCGCGAATGCCGGCAGCGCTATTCCGAGCAGGGGCAGCGCCGCCCGGAGCGCCGGTTGTGAGCCAAGAACCAGGCCGGCGCAGAGCAGGATAATGCCTGCTGTGCCCAGTGTATGAATGATTCTTGCCGCCCATAATGGGTGGCGAATCGGTGTGCCGGCCACGACGGGCAGCATCTGCATGATGGCGCCCATCATGATCAGGCCCAGAAAGCCCAGTGTCAGCATGTGCGTTGCGCCCAGTAGCGCAGGGTGCCAGCGGCTCAGCAGCATGTCCGGTCCCTGCCACAGTAGCAGCAGGGCGGCGGCGATGGAAAACAGGGGGGCGCTCAGAAAGAAACGTAGCGGCACCGAAATCGGGGGCGCCTGGTCTAGCGATAAACCGGCCGGCTGATTCATCTTGTATTCGTGAGGGGTTAGGAGTGAGGTGTGAGGAGGAAATTCATAACCGAAAGAACCCCGCGCGCTCCATGTGATCTTGGCGTCAAAAGTACGTGCCTAACCCGTTTTTTCATCTCACTCCTCACTCCTCACTCCTCACTCCTCCCGGGCTTGCATCCTTGTGCCAGATGAGGATTTCGTAGGTGCCGTCTCCGCGATCCATTTTCTGATAGGCAAAACCCCACTCCTGCAGGATGGGAAAAAGCATTCTGGGCTCGCGATGAATCAGGAGTCGCAGACGCTCGCCCGGAGGCAGCTTTTCAATGGCTTCCAGTGTTAGCTCCAGCGGTTCCGGCGGTTCCAGCCAGAGCGCATCGAGGAGGTGCTCCCGTGCCATGCTATCCGTTTACGGCGCGCATGCGCATTATCATGTCCTCTGCCTCGCCAGCCAGGACCTGATCCGCCATGTGGTAGAGCATCTGCTCCTCTTTCATGTTGTGTTGCTGCATGATGATGAGCAGGGTTTCGCAGTCGCCGAGAGAGGCATCGGAATCCTGGCGTGCCAGCGCGTCGGCCAACTGGTTGAGCAGGTCGGTCATCTGGCGGTGCTCCATGCGCATCACCTGGGTGGGGCCCTGGGTCATGCCGGTACGAGCCTCGAAGGCCGGGAACAGCACTTCCTCTTCCATGGCGAAATGGTGCCGCAGCGCATCATGGAAGCGCGCCCAGGCCTCAGCCGCCACAAGCCAGTCCCCTTGCGCAACGGCAGCCTCGGCAGCGGAAAACAGCGTGTCGCAATGATGGTGGTCGGGCGTGAGAAAGGCGCTGATGCTGGTCATGGGTTCGGACTCCGGCGGAGAAATGCGATTCGTCATTGTCCATGCGCCAGATGTCAGGCGCATTGACTTGAATCAAGGAAGATGTGGCTGCGGGGAAGGGGCGGGTATAAAGGCGCTTAACCCGGTTTGTGATCGATTCGCGGGCGCCAGTAAAGCGGGCCATATTTGGCAAACCAGATCCCGTAAGCGGCGAGCCAGATTCCCGCTGCCAAGGGGTAAAACAGGCTGGCCGGGAGTCCTAGCAGGTCGGGGGCGATGCGCGCCGTGGCCGTGAACTGAAAACCCAGAAACAGGGCCCAGGTCGCGGCGTCAGCCTCGAGTTCCCTGCCGGAGTGGCCGAGGGTCACCCTGGAAGCCATGGCGAGGATCATCGAGGCGAAAAATCCTATGGTCAGGGCGTGCAGTGGGGCCAGTCCGAAAGGCGCCGAACCGGTGACAAAGAGCGTAAGGCTTTGCACGCCGTACAGCAGCATGGCGATTGAAAGCCAGGCGAGGCTGACATGCAGCACTGCCAGCAGCTTGATGCTGAAGCTGCGCAGCAGACCCCAGGTATAGGAAAAATAGAGTGAACAGGCGAGCAGGGGGAAGTCGGCCAGCCATAGCAACTGCGGCTGTTGCGCCAGTTCCAGCGCGCCATGCAGCGTGGCGCAGGCAAGCATGAAATACAGCGCCCAATAAGGACGTACCAGAGTGTAATTGTCCAGTACCCGGCTGGAGAAGAAGGGAATCATCTTGTGGGACACCGTGAGCAGGATCGGTAGCATGAACCACCAGATTCCAGCGTGGCGCGAGAATGCCAGGGCAGAGGAATTATCGCTGGCGAGCCAGATCAGATAGGAGAGAACGCCCAGCCAGCCCATGATCAGGGCCAGGCTGGTGACGACAGGGTGGCGCTTGTCGTTATGCCTTGCCGTGAACAGCACTCTCAGCAGTGCATATAGGGCGATGCCCCAGCCTGCCAGCAGAAACGCGGTGCCTGCAAGCAGCAATGCCTTGCCTGCAATTAGCCCGAGGTAGAACAGCGCCACCACGCTGGCCAGGCACAGAAAAGAGGGTACGTAAAAGCGTGCCGGAATCTTTTCCCAGTTCATCCAGTTGGGATAGGTGGTCATTAGAAAACCAAAGTTGAAGAACGGGAAAAATCCGTACAGCATCAGAAAAGCGTGAGCCCAGGTTGGGGCAATGCTCCAGACCGGTGCGGCATAGATGCCGCCATAGCGGCCGAGCAGGTCGAATATCCACCACAGCAGGGTAAGCACTCCCTAGGCGGCACCGCCCAGCATCATCATGCGGTGAGGGGCGGCGGTAAAGGTGTGCCAAGTTTTTTGGAAAGTTGTCATGGCGCGCATTCTAGTCCGATTCGGGGGGCTGGAAAATGAGCCAGGTCAATTCTCCAGAAAACAGCTTGTTTCCAGATGCGCCGGTCAATTTGCCGCGCAGGAGACGATGCGGTCCTTGCCGTTCTGTTTTGCCGTGTACATGCGCTGATCGGCAATTTCAACCAGTTTGCGCCAGTCGTTGGTGCTGTCCAGGGTACGTTCCGCGAGGCCGATGCTGGCCGTGACCGGGGCGCCGTCCGGGCGCGTGTTCAGCCCGCGCACGCGCAGGCGTTCGAGCACTTTCTCCGCCTCGCCGCAATAGGTGCTGGGCAGAATCAGCAGAAATTCCTCCCCGCCCCAGCGCACCAGCATGTCTCCGGTGCGCAGACCGGCCCGAATCGCGGTCGTGGCGGCGATCAGGACCTTGTCTCCGGCCTCGTGCCCGTAGTTGTCGTTGACGCTCTTGAAATTGTCCAGGTCGACGAAAGCCACCGATAGCGGCGAATTGCTGCGCGAGGCAATGATGAACTGGATTTCCAGCAGCTCCTCGCCGCTCATGCGGGAAAAGGAGCGGGTAAGGGGGTCGTGCACAGCCTGCCGCACCAGCGCGATCATGAATCCCAGCTGGCTCATGCCACTCATGGTCGCTACCGCGGCAATCATGCCGGACAGCCATACGGTGCTGATGAGATGGCTCAGATTGAGCATGTCCAGCCCCCACAGGCTGGAGGCCAGTTCGGCGCCGAGTACCGGCAGGGCGAACACCATGCCCTCGATCGCGGTCAGCGGGAACATGCCGAGACCGGCAACCATTACGAATGGCAGGAAGGCATACACGCCGGCGATGGTGGATGACAGTCCATTGACGTCGGTTTGCTGCATCACGGTGTAGGAAAAAATATAGAACGCGGTAGGGATGAGATACAGGGCCGTCAGGGCGATGTAGGTGTCGCTCACACGGGTGGAGCCGCGGAACGAGATGGCCAGCAATCCAAACGCCGCGCTGGCGGCAAGCCTGCCGATGGCCAGTTCACCCCAGGCGGGCCAGGGCAGGATGTAGGCATCGACAGCGATCCATAGCGAGGTGAGCAGCGCGAACAGCGCTGCGATGATGCGCACACGCAGCAGGATCATTTCGGCGCGCCGTGTTGCCAGGAGCGGCATGTGTTTGCCCGGCCAGAATAGCCAGATCAATTCTTCGTTCGCGAGATTTATTTTCATAAGACTGGTTTATGTATTTTGTTGTTAATGACTGTTTTTGGCAGGCTATCATAAAATTTATGAGCGCATTCGAGAAAAGTAAGCGGATAAAAATGTCACAAAATCTATTGACCTGATTACTACATGGAGTATATTTGAAAAAAAATATCGCAACATATTGTGTGTTGCGTTGTGTGGAGGAGACTAACAGATGAGTGTGGAGCTAGTGGATTCTGGGGTATTGAGCTTGCCACGTGCGGTAATCAAGCGCGATGGTTCGGTTGCGGTATTTGATGGCGACAAGATTCGTTCCGCCATTGCGCGCGCTGGCGCGGTCAGGGGTGAGTTCGACGCTGGCGAGGCGGCGCTTTTGAGCGCCCAGGTGGCCAAGGTGCTGATGCATAAGTACCGTAACGAGCCGCCCAGCATCGAAAATATCCAGGACGTGGTCGAGCAGGTGCTGATCTCCGCCAACCATCTCAAGACCGTTCGCGCTTATATCGTCTATCGCGAGCAGCACACCAAGCTGCGCCAGGACAAAAAGACGGTAGTGGATGTCGGCAGCTCCATCAACGAATACCTTGAACAGCTTGACTGGCGCGTCAACGCCAATGCCAATCAGGGTTACTCGCTGGGCGGCCTGATTCTCAATGTTTCCGGCAAGGTGGTGGCCAATTACTGGCTTAACCACGTCTATCCGCCGGAAGTGGGCGTGGCCCACCGCGAGGGCGACATTCATGTGCATGATCTGGACATGCTGGCAGGCTACTGCGCTGGCTGGTCGCTGCGCACCCTGCTGACAGAGGGCCTGAACGGCGTGCCGGGCAAGGTCGAGGCGGGACCGCCCAAGCACATGTCCAGCGCAGTGGGGCAGATTGTCAACTTCCTTGGCACGTTGCAGAATGAATGGGCCGGTGCCCAGGCATTCAGCTCCTTCGACACCTATATGGCGCCCTATATCCGCATAGATAATTTACCCTATGCGCAGGTCAAGCAATATATCCAGGAGCTGATCTATAACCTGAACGTGCCATCGCGCTGGGGTACGCAGACGCCATTTACCAACCTGACTTTTGACTGGACCTGCCCGGACGATCTGAAAGAGCAGGTGCCGCTCATCGGCGGCAAGGAGGTTTCATTTACCTATGGCGATTTGCAGGTTGAAATGGACATGATCAACCGCGCCTATATCGAGGTCATGACTACGGGCGACGCCAAGGGCCGGGTGTTTACTTTCCCCATCCCGACCTACAACATGACGCCGGATTTTCCTTGGGAATCGGAAAATGCCTCACTGTTGTTCGAAATGACCGCGAAATATGGCCTGCCGTATTTCCAGAACTTCATCAATTCCGAACTCAAGCCCAACATGATCCGCTCGATGTGCTGCCGCCTGCAGCTCGACCTGCGCGAGCTGCTGAAGCGCGGCAATGGCCTGTTTGGCAGCGCGGAGCAGACGGGTTCGGTCGGTGTGGTTACCATCAATTGCGCCCGTCTGGGCTTTCTTTATAAAGACAATGAGGCCGGCTTGCTGGCGCGCCTGGACGAGCTGCTGGAAATCGGCAAGAACAGTCTGGAAATCAAGCGCAAGGTGATCCAGCGCCATATGGACGCGGGGCTCTTCCCCTATACCAAGCGCTATCTCGGCACGCTGCGCAATCATTTCTCCACGCTGGGCGTGAACGGCATCAATGAAATGATCCGCAACTTCACCGATGACGAACACGATATCACCAGCGAATACGGTCACGCCTTTGCCGTGCGCTTGCTCGACCATGTGCGTACCCGGATGCTGGCTTTCCAGGACGAAACAGGCCACATGTACAACCTCGAGGCCACCCCGGCGGAAGGCACTACCTACCGCTTTGCCAGGGAGGACAGAAAGCGTTTCCCGGATATTATCCAGGCGGGTACGCGGGAAATGCCTTACTACACCAATTCTTCGCAACTGCCGGTGGGCTTTACCGATGATCCATTCGAGGCGTTGGAGCGGCAGGATGAGTTGCAGAAGAAATATACCGGCGGCACCGTGCTGCACCTCTACATGACCGAGCGCATTTCCAGTGCCGAGGCGTGCAAGAACCTGGTCAAGCGTTCGTTGGAGCGGTTCCGCCTGCCTTATATCACGATCACGCCGACTTTCTCGATTTGCCCGACACACGGCTATCTGGATGGGGAGCACAAATTCTGTCCCAAGTGCGACGAAGAAATTCTCGCCAAAAAACGTCAACAAACCGCCTAGGAGAACACCATGACCGATCTGTCCCAGCAAACCAACCTCAAACCCGAACTCGCCCTCAAGGATGAAGAGCGCCAGCCTTGCGAAGTCTGGACGCGAGTGATGGGCTACCATCGCCCGATGGCCTCTCTTAACGTGGGTAAAAAGGGTGAATTCCACGAACGCCAGTATTTCTGTGAATCCCGCGCAAATCTCGCCAACTGATAAAGCGCCGCAAGACGGCACTGCGTGCTCTTCTCCCCCTTGCGGGAGAGAGCCGGGGGAGAGGGGGGCTGAAGCCCTGCAAGTTGGCGGCCTGACGCCGCTCACTACGACCGACTATCCCGGGCAGCTTGCGGCGGTTGTTTTTTGCCAGGGCTGCCCTTGGCGTTGCGGCTATTGCCACAACCCCCATCTTATTCCACGCACCGGCGAGACAGGGGGATGGCTTGACGTCGTGTCCTTTCTGCGCAGGCGGCAGGGACTGCTGGATGCGGTGGTGTTTTCCGGCGGTGAGCCGACGCTGCAGTCCGGCTTGCCTGAAGCTTGCGCGGCTGTCCGGGAAATGGGTTTCAAGGTTGGGCTTCATACGGCCGGCCCCTATCCGGAGCGCCTGGGAGCCGTTCTGCCCCTGCTCGACTGGGTAGGGATGGATATCAAGGCGCCATTTTCGGTTTATGACCAGATCACCCAAGTGCCGGGAAGCGCTGCCCGCGCGCGCGAAAGCCTGCATCTGTTGCTCGGGAGCGGGGTCGAACATGAAATTCGTACTACCCTGCACACCGGTTTGCTGCGTCATGACCAGGTGCTGGAGCTGGCTCATGAACTGGCCGGGGCCGGCGTGCGGAATTTCGTTCTGCAGATATTTCGAACCCAGGGATGTGCCGAACCGCTTCTGTGCCGGGGTGATGGCGGGAATTTCGCATGGGATACATTACGCGCAGAGATTCAGCCCATGTTTCAGCGCTTTTCTATTCGAGGTGCTTGATCATATAATTCCGTTCGAGTTTGTATCTGCCACGGATCGGAATTGCCTTGAATAACCAAATCAAAATCCCTGCCATCCTGGCGAATATCCCCCTGTTCCGGGAGATGTCGCCCGCCGAGGTCGAGCGTATTGCCCAGGGAGCACGGGAGCAGCATTTGGCGCGCGGCGATATGCTGTTTCAGCGCGGCACGCCATCGACGGGCTTTTATGTGGTGGTTTACGGCCAGGTCAAACTGGCGCTCTCTTCGCCCCAGGGGGTGGAGAAGGTGGTGGAATTGTTCGGCCCCGGGCAAAGTTTCGGCGAGGCTGTCATGTTCATGGGCAAACCTTATCCGGTCTATGCCCAGACCCTGGCGGATTCGCTGTTGCTGCACATTTCCAAGGCCGTGGTATTCGAAGGTATCGATAACGACCCGGCCTTCTGCCGCAAGATGCTGGCTGGCCTGTCGATCCGCCTGCACCGCATGATTCATTATGTGGAGTCATTTTCCCTGCGCTCCTCCGAGCAGCGCGTGATTGGTTACCTGTTGCAGGATCTCGAGGAGATACGGGAAGGAAAGGACATTCATATTGCCCTGCCCGCCAACAAGAACGTGATTGCCTCGAACCTCAATATCACGCCCGAAACCTTTTCCCGTATCCTGCACCATCTGGCTGAAGCCGGGTTGATCGAGGTCAAGGGCAAGGACGTGTGCATCAGGGATGTGGCGAAACTGCGCGCTTATGACGAGTAATCATTGGCTTGCATGATTTCGCGAAACCATTTATATTTTTGTCCATGAACTTCCTTGCCCGCATCCAATCCGAATTCCTGCTTACAGCCGCCAGTGGTCTGGCTCTGCTGCTGCGCTTCGCGCGCTAATCACATCCCACCCCTCTCTTTAAGTTATACAATGCAGGCCTGAAACGCTGCCGTTTCCGGCTGATGATTTATAGATTTCCATTGGAGTCTGTCATGAAAGACAAATTGATCATATTCGACACCACCTTGCGTGATGGTGAGCAGAGACCCGGCGCGTCCATGACGCGCGAAGAAAAGGTGCGCATCGCGCGGCAACTGGAGCGCATGCGGGTGGATGTCATCGAGGCCGGCTTCCCGGCAGCATCCAACGGCGATTTCCAGTCGGTCAAAGCGGTGGCCGACGCCATCAAGGACAGCACGGTGTGCGGTTTGGCACGCGCTCTGGAGCGTGATATCGACCGTGCCGGCGAGGCTTTGAAAGGCGCAAAATCCGGCCGCATCCATACCTTTATCGCGACTTCGCCCATCCACATGGAAAAGAAATTGCGCATGAGCCCCGACCAGGTGGTCGAGCAGGCGGTCAAGGCGGTGAAATGGGCGCGCAAGTGGACCGACAACGTCGAATTCTCCCCCGAGGACGCAGGCCGTTCCGACCCGGATTTTCTTTGCCGCGTGCTCGAAGCGGTAATCGATGCGGGAGCCGGCACCCTCAATATTCCCGATACCGTGGGCTACAACATGCCGCACCAGTTTGGCGCCCTGATTGCCAGCTTGCGTGAACGCATTCCCAATGCGGACAAGGCCGTTTTTTCGGTGCATTGCCACAACGACCTCGGCCTGGCCGTGGCCAATTCTCTTTCGGCCGTGCTCAACGGCGCACGCCAGGTGGAATGCACCATCAATGGCCTGGGTGAGCGCGCGGGCAATGCCTCTCTGGAGGAAATCGTGATGGCGGTGCGCACGCGCCAGGACGTGTTCAACTGCGATACCCAGATCGACACCACCCAGATCGTGCCCGCCAGCCGCCTGGTGGCGAGCGTGACCGGCTTCGCGGTGCAGCCCAACAAGGCCATCGTCGGCGCCAACGCTTTTGCGCACGAGTCCGGGATTCACCAGGACGGCGTGCTCAAACATCGCGAAACCTACGAAATCATGCGCGCCGAGTACGTGGGCTGGAGCGCCAACAAGATGGTGATGGGCAAGCATTCCGGCCGCAACGCCTTCAAGACCCGTTTGGCCGAGCTGGGCATCGAGCTGGATTCGGAAGAGGCGCTTAATGGCGCATTTGCCCGTTTCAAGGAACTGGCGGACAAGAAGCACGAAATATTCGACGAGGATTTGCAGGCGCTGGTGAGCGACGAAGCCGCCGCGCTGGAGCAGGAACACTTCAAGCTGGTGTCCTTGAAAGTGTGCTCGGAAACTGGCGAAACACCTCACGCCACGGTGGTGGTTGCCGTGAACGGGGCGGAAATACAGGCTGAAGCGGATGGCGGCGGGCCGGTGGATGCGGCCTTCAAGGCGATTGACTCGATCATCAAGAGCGGTGCCGAGCTACAGCTGTATTCGGTGAACAACATCACCAGCGGCACCGATGCGCAGGGTGAAGTGACCGTCCGGCTGTCCAGGGGCGGGCGCATCGTCAATGGCCAGGGTTCGGATACCGATATCGTGATTGCCTCGGCCAAGTCTTACCTGCACGCCCTCAACAAGCTGCACAGCAAGCTTGAGCGGGCGCACCCGCAGGTTTGAGAAAGGCCTGCAAGGCAGCGAGGGCGCTGGAAATTGGCGTCCTTTCCAGCGCCCTCGCTGACCTTCCTTTGTCCGGCACGGGCCAGCATTCTTGCAACCGCAGCAATTATTTGTGGTGTGCCTCGCTTACCGGGCCGCCGCCGTGAGTTTTGCTGAGCCGGGCGTAAAAAATCGCACTCAGATAAAACACGCTGCCCAGAAAGATTTCAATCCCGCCCAGCACCGCGCTCAGGCCTTGATCTGACCAGGCGCGCACCGCCCCCTCGGTGAGATAAAGCAGGATCAGCATCGAGGCCCACTGGTAGGTATAAACCTTGCCGCGCAGGATGCCGAACAGGGGCAGCAGGAGCGGTGCCGCCTTGATCACCAGCAGGGTTCCGCCGGGTCGCAGCGGCGCGAGCCAGCCTTCCCAGGCGAGGCATAGCATGATCAATGCGATCAGGCTGACGATAGCGGAGTAGTGAAGCGCGGTTTTCATGTGCCGGGGTTTCCGGTCAGGCCGGTCAGAGCGGACGCGACAATTTCAGTGCCGTTTCTGCCAGCCGCTTGCCGAGAGCAAGGCACAATTTGCGCTCTTCCTCAGTGAATGGTTTGTTGCCATCCACGCCAGCGACATGGCTTGCACCATAGGGGGTGCCACCGGAAGTGGTGGCGCTCAGCTCCGGGTTGGAGTAGGGCAGACCGGCAATCAGCATGCCGTGGTGCAGCAGCGGCACCATCATCGAGAAGAGCGTGCTTTCCTGCCCCCCGTGCATGCTGGCGGTCGAGGTGAACAGTGCAGCAGGCTTGCCGATCAGGGCGCCTTTCAGCCACAGCGGCGTGGTGCCGTCCCAGAAATGTTTCATTGGCGCTGCCATGTTGCCGAAACGGGTAGGGCTGCCCAACGCAAGGCCGGCGCATTCCTCCAGGTCTTTCAGTTCTGCGTAAGGCGCGCCGGAATCCGGGATGGCATCCTCCACCGCTTCGCATACCGTGGATACACGAGGCACGGTGCGAATGCGCGCCGTGGCGCCGGGCACCTGCTCCACTCCGCGCGCGATCAGTTGCGCCATTTCTTTCACCGAACCGTGCAGACTGTAATACAGCACCAGAATTTCATTCATTGCGCATTCTCAAGAACAGTTAATTTGCCTATTATACCCGGACCCACTTTTTGTATTTCTCCATGTCCCGCCCAATTCGCGAATTCCTCGGTTTCATGCGTTTTCTGGTGCAGCGCTTCGACGAAGATCGCTGCATACAGATTGCTTCCAGCCTGACATACACCACGCTGCTGTCGCTGGTGCCGTTGATGGTCATTGCGTTTACCGTGATTTCGGCGTTTCCGGTGTTTTCCGGGCTGATGGTGCAACTCAAGATTTTCCTGCTCACCAATATGGTGCCTGAAGTGGCGGGCAAGATCATCACGGTTTACATGCAGGAATTTTCCGAGAAGGCGGCGCGCCTGACCGCCGTGGGCGTCGCGGCCCTGGCGGTGACCGCCCTGATGTTGATGCAGACCATCGAGCATGCGTTTAACCTGATCTGGCGCGTGACAACGCGGCGCCGTCTGCTGCAGCGCGTGCTGACCTATTGGGCGGTACTGACCTTGGGGCCTTTGCTGCTTGGCGCCAGTCTTTCGCTGACTTCCTATCTGGTGAGTTATTCGCTGGGTTATGTGGAATTTATTCCGTCCCTGGGTGTGGGGGTTCTGAAGGTTGTGCCGCTGGTGATTACCTCTCTGGCGTTTTCCCTGCTTTATTTTGCCGTGCCCAACCGCTATGTGCCCTTTCGCCATGCCCTGGCGGGCGGGGTGGCGGCTGGGCTGGGGCTGGGGTTGATGAGCAAGGGGTTCACCGCCTATATTCTGCATTTTTCCGGCTACACGCTGGTGTACGGTGCCTTCGCCAGCCTGCCGGTATTTCTGTTGTGGGTTTATCTGTCCTGGCTGGTGGTGGTGAGCGGGGCAGTGTTGGCCGCCTCGCTTCCTTACTGGCAAGGCGGCATGTGGCAGGTCGAGCGTACTGCCGGGCGGCGTTACTTCGATGCCCTGCGTATATTGCAGGCGCTGTGTCATGCCCAGCACCGCGGCGAGATTTTGAACCTGGCCGCTTTACAGCGTGAAACCCGGGTGGCGCTGGAAGAGCTGGAAAATATTCTGCTTCGCTTGCTTGATGCCCGCTGGGTGGCACGCACGGCTGGCCAGCGCTGGCTGCTGTCGGCCCACCCGGGCGACATTGCGGTGCGGGAAGTGTTTCGCCGTTTTGTGTTCAAACCGGATGATGATCTGCCCGCCGAAAGTGATGCAAATCTTGCTGCATTGAGCGGGCGTACCGCGGCCAGCCTGGAGCTGGCCCTGGCCGGCTCGCTGGAAGATTTGTGCGCTACCTCTGCCGTCCAAGAGAAGATGTAAACGGCGTTTCACCGCAAGGGACGCAAAGGTTACGCAAGGTAAAACAGTGCAAGGTATCTGAAACCCCTCGCGCCCTTTGCGGTTCAAGGCTTTTCAGGTTTTTGAACGCCTGGTTAAGCCTGAACCTGGGTGAATTCGAACAGGTCGAAAGTGGCAGTCTGTTCCAGCAGCCGGGTGGCACGCACATTTTCCGGGGTGCCGTTCTGGTCCAGAAGAAATTCACGCTGCGGAAAAAAACCGCCGCGCAGGCAGACCAGGGTCGCGGGTTGCTTCAGGGCGGGAATCTCGGGCAGCAGCAGCGCGGGCTGAAACGGCGCGCCGCTGCTGCTGGTGATCAAAGGCCGCAGCATGACCGGGGTGGCGGTGGGCGCGAGCATCTGGGCGCCGAGTTGCAAATGGTTGGGGTTTTCGCTGCTGACCCAGCGCACCACGCCGATATTCCAGGCTTCATTGTCCTCGGGCCTGAGTCCGATGATTTCACCCACCCGTACCTGAACATCGGTTTTGGGGTCCTTGGCAAGCGCCAGTCCGCCTGCGCTTTCGTTGATGATCAGCCAGTTCCTGGATACATAAGTCTGGAGGCTGGTTTTGTCCAGCGGTGAATTCGCCAGTTCCAGGGTGATCCCCGTGGTTTCGCGCCCGGCAGCTTCGTCCGCCTTGCCAGCCACGCCGCCGCTGAGGTCTCCGCAGAGGAAGTGGTGGATGGAGCGGATGCCGGCACAGATTTCCATTTTGGCATCGTGCTGGGTGCGGTTGAACAGGCGCTTGGGCGCGATGCCCCAGTGTTTGAGCATGCGCCGCAGCAGGTTGGGATAGCCAAAATCCTTGGCGGCGTAAGGCAGAAGTAGCGTCTTGGGATTGGCGCCCGTTTCCAGCTGGTTGATCTGCTGGTGCAGCAGTCGCGCCAGTTCGAGGGTGTTGAGCAGGGTGTCGGTGCGCGCATCGGTAACCGTGGAGTCATGCGCCAGCGCGCGCGGAGGTTTGTCGCTGTCCAGCCGCACCAGAAAGTAACCGGATGGGTTGCTGGTCTGCATCAGCGGTTGCAAATGCGCCTGGCCGCCAAATTGGGTGAGATACTCCAGCACCTTGTTGACTTCGCCCTGCATCAGCCGGTAGGGGTCGAGCAATGCGAGCAACAGGGCCTGCTTGTAGGCCAGATTGACGCTGCTCTGACGGCCTGGCTCGAAAATGGTTTCGTCCTGTATGCCCTGTTCCACGGCGTAGGTGAACAGGATATGCATTTCCGCCCAGACACCGGCGGGCGTCGGCGCGTAGGTCTGGTAACACACCACCAGCATCCGGCCCAGGCTACCGATAGCCCGTTCGACCACCAGCGGCAGTTGCTTGTTGCTGCCGAAGCTCAGCTTCCGGCTGGATTGCTCGAGCAGTATGATTTTGTAGCCATACGCCAGCTCGGTCTGCAACTGGCGTGCCTGGCTGGCCATGAGCCTGGATTTCTCCGGCAGCGGCAGGGGCTGGCCGGAAAACTGCGCCTCCAGTGCTGACATCTGGCTGGCGTTCGCGGTGCGGTAGAGTTCGAGCAACTTGAGCCGGATGTCATCGGCAACCTTGCTGCGGTTCAGCGCGCTCAGTGCGTCCAGAATGGCGCGAGGGGTTTCATTCAGGTTGGTCAGCGGGAGTGCGGCCAGCCATTCTGCAACTTGCTTGGGCTGGGTTTCTACGGTTAAATTCTGTTCCAGTCCGGGAACCGATAGTTTAATGGCCATGAATTGCGCGTCTCCTGAATCCTGCCAGATTTATGTTTTTCTTGATTCTAGAAACAATTGCCGGGTTTGTAAAACATTAAGCAAGGTAAAATAAGCCGGAATGGCTCATTCGTGGATGAAATGGCTGTTTTTTTCATGGTGTGTTCTGGTATTGCCATTGGCGTGGCATCGCTGGATGTAGGGTGCGATTTTTGCCATCCTCTATTTTGAATATCTGCTTTAGGTGAAGCAACAACATGATGAATCTGCTTGAAAAAATTTTTGAAGGTGCTCTATGGCGCAGCCGCTACGTTGTCCTGTTTGCCGTGGTGGCGAGTTTGGCGGCGGGCTTTGCTATTTTTTACATGGCCACCGTGGATGTGTATTACCTGATCGTGCATATTTTCCACTATGCCGACCCCAGCCTCACGGGCGAGGCACGCAAGGTTCTGCACGATGACACCATTACCCACATCGTGGAGGTGGTGGATGGCTATCTTTTGGCCACGGTGATGCTGATTTTTTCCCTTGGCATGTATGAGTTGTTCATTAGCGATATCGATGAGGCGCATGGCAGCAAGACCTCGAGCAAGATACTGGTGATCGAAAGCCTGGACGATCTCAAGGCCCTCCTGGCGAAGGTAATTCTGATGATCCTGATCGTGACCCTGTTCGAGAGCGCGCTCAAGATGGAGATGAAAACCACGCTCGACCTGCTTTACCTGGGCGGCAGCCTGGCCTTGATCGGCTTGTCCTTGTACCTTACCCATGCCGCGGATTCACATGGTGGCGCGAAGCATGTGAGCGAGGCCGTGCATGAAAAATAAGCGGCTGATCCGGCTCTTGCTGGGATGCATATTGTTCGCCATGGCGGGGCTGGCCGCGGCAGCCGGCTTCACCTTCCAGGACACTCAGGGCAAGCAGCATTCCCTGGCCGGCTACAAGGGCAAATGGGTGCTGGTGAATTTCTGGGCTACCTGGTGCCCGCCTTGTGTGGAGGAAATCCCCGACCTGAGCGCCCTGCACGACAAGCACAAGGATCTGGTGGTGCTGGGGGTGGCCATGTATTACCGCAACGGGCAGGAGGTGAAGGATTTCGCCGAGCAATTGTTCGTTTCCTACCCCGTCATCCTTGGTACTCAAGCCTCTGCCTCGCAGGTGGGGCCGATCAGCGGCCTGCCGACCACGTATCTGTACAATCCCCAGGGCAAGCTGGTTGCGTACAATGTGGGCGCCATCACACGCAAGGCCGTAGAGAACTACATCACCAAGAAATAGGAGCGAGTCATGAAGAAAGTCCTTCTGGGCCTGATTTTTTGCCTGTTTGTGGCGCCAGCCTGGGCCGAGAGCCGCGATGTGCAGCAGCACTTCTTCAATCAGCATCTGGGTGATTTCAAGGCCGAGCTGGATGTGGCAAAAGCCGAGGGCAAGCAGGGCATTCTGCTGATGTTCGAGATGGAAGACTGCCCATTCTGCCATCGCATGAAGCAATCCATTCTCAACCAGTCAGAGGTGCAGGACTACTATCGCCAGCATTTCCTGATTTTCAGCGTCGATAGCGAAGGCGCCAATGCGCTGGTGGATTTTTCCGGCAAGGCGGCCACGGAAAAGCAGTTTGCCCTCGATCACCGGGTGCGTGCCACGCCGGTGTTCCTGTTCTTTGACCTCTCCGGCAAGATGCTGACCCGCTTTACTGGCGCCGCCAAGGACAGCAAGGAGTTCATGGCGCTGGGGCGCTATGTGGTGGACGGCGCATACAAGACCATGCCGTTTGCCAGATACAAGCAACAGGCCGCCAAATGAGGCGTGCGCTGCTGGCGATCGGCTTGTTGCTTGCCGGAGGCCAGGCGCTGGCGCAGCCCTTGACGCTGGAACAGGCGCTGGCCTCCGTGGCGGCAGCCCATCCTGACCTGCGCATGGCCGAAGCGGACCGCGCCATGGCGCTGGCCGAGCGCGACCTGGCCGGCGCGCGCGGCGACTGGAATCTCAACCTCGAGGCCGGCTTGCGCCAGGCAAAACCGAGCATCGGCCCGGATTCGGTGAGCGACAACACCCTGCGGCTCAGTGCGCGCAAATCCCTTTATGACTTTGGCCGCACCGCGCTGGCCGGGCAGGCAGCGGAGTCCATATTGGCGGCGCGCGAAGCGGCACTGCTGGATACCCTTTCGCGGCGTCGCCTGGATGTCATGACGCGGTTTTTCGATGTCTTGCTGGCGGACATGCAGTTTGCCGCCGACAACGAGTACATGGCCGTCGCCTACGTGAATCTGGACAACGCCCGCCATCGCCTGGAAGTGGGCCAGACCACCGCCGCCGATCTGGCCGAGGTCGAGAACGGATACCAGGACTCGCTGATGAGGCGTAATGCCAGCTTGTTGCGGCAGCGCATTTCCCGCGCACAGCTGGCCTCCGCCATGAACCGCTCCGGCCAGTTGAGTGCGGATCTGGCTGACCCGGAGCTGGCCGGGAATGATCGCCCCCTGCCCGAATATGAGGTGCTGCTGCCGCTGATGCGCGCGCACAACCCGCGCCTTGCCGCCATGCGCGCCCAGCTGGAAGGTGCCACACAGCGTATCGGGGCGGTGCGCGCGGATAAATCGCCTCTGCTCGATCTCGAACTGGAAGGCGGGGGGTACAGCCGTGAAGCCGCGACCCGCGATAATGTGCGAGCGGGTGTGGTGTTGACCTGGCCCTTCTACACCGGCCGCAGGGTGGATGCGCAGATGGCGAAGGAGCAGGCGCTGTTTCAGCGTCTTCAGGCGGAAACTGAAAAGCTGGCGCTGGAACTGGAACAGACGTTGCTGGAAAGCTGGCTGGAAATCGGCGAATTGCAGCGCACGACACGCACAGCAGCAAAAAAGCACAGCGACTATCGTGACCTGGCGCTGGAACGCGCACGCGGGCAGTACGAAGTGGAGCTGAAAACTAACCTGGGGGATGCCATGGCGGCAACCATGGTGGCGAAACTGCGTGAACGCAAAACCGAATATCAGCTTGCCCTGGCTTTTTCCAGGCTGGAGGCATTGCTCGGCCAGCCCATGGAACATGTCAGTACGGAAAATAAAGGACAAACCCAATGAAAAAATGGCTTTTGGCGGCAATCTGTTTCGCCGCTGGCGCGGCACAGGCTGCGGAAGTGACCGCAGTGTTGCAGTGGTCGCAGCGGGTCGAACTTTCTCCGCCGGTCTCGGGCGTGGTGCAGACTGTGAATGTGGTCGTGGGGGAGCGCGTGCGACAGGGGCAGGTGCTGCTCAGGCTGGATGAGCGGGTTTATGCCGGCCGGGCGGATGAAGCCGCCGCCATGGTTGCGCGTAACAAGGAAGATGCCGCCGAAGCGCAACGAGAGCTGAAGCGCGTACAGGAACTGTATGACCGCACCGTGATATCCGTCTCCGAGCTGGAGCAGGCCAGGTTGCGCCTGGCCAGGGCGGCTGCCCAGTTGAAGGAATCCCAGGCGCGTCAGCGGCAGGAGCAGAAAAACCGCGAAGATACTCAGTTGCGCGCCCCTTTCGATGCGGTAGTCGTGGTGCGTCAGGCGGAACCGGGGCAGGCCGTGGCGGCGGCATTGCAGCCGCAAAGCTTGCTGGTGGTGGCGCGGGCGGGCGAGATGCTGGCTCGGGCGCAAGTACAGGAGACGCAGCTGGCAGGCCTGAAAGCGGGCCAGGAAGTCGAAGTGAACGTAGGCAAACAGCGCTTTCGCGGCAAGGTCAGAACCATGGGGCTGGAGCCGACGACACGCGACAAGTCGGGACTGCCGCTTTATCCCCTGGATGTGATGTTTGTGCCGGGTGAAACACAATTACGCGCCGGTGCCGCGGCGACACTCAGTCTGCCTTGATTCCCCGTTCCGCGAAGTATTGGCTGATCGCCCGGTCTTCGTGCAGGATGTGATTTTCGGTGAAATCGGTGCGGAAGGCCGTGACCAGGAGGGTACGGTTGGCGTTCTCGGGCGTGATCGTTTCCATCAGATTGACGGCCTCACGCAGCAGCCTCTCATGCTCGGCCGCATGCTGTTCCACGCCGGGAAAGCCGTGTTGGCGCATCAGGTCTTCCTCGTGAGCAAAGTGTTCCGCGGCGAAATCGAGGGCTTTTTCCATCTGCCGGCGCACCTGTTCGCAATCGCAGCCATGCGCCACTGCGTCCGATAGTTCATTGACCAGATTTATCAGCCCGCGATGTTCGCTGTCCATGGAAGGGATGCCCAGTGCGTGGAGGCTTTCGTTCCAGACAAGATGAAACTTCTTCATGCTACGGACTCCTTAGGTCGTCTTCAGTAGCTTTCAGGATGCGGGACGTTTTTCGTCCTGGCTGGAGATGCGGGTGCCTGGCGTGTTGTAGGCCCAGTGATTGCGCCAGGCGCCAACCACCAGGGTAGGATACTCGGGACGGCCGAGGCTGCCATTGTAACGCCCCAGGGCGCGGTAGAGATCGCCCTTCTCGATGTCAAGATAATGGCGCAGGATGGTGCAGCCATAGCGCAGGTTGGTGCGCAGGTGAAACAGGTTGTTTTCCTCGCTCCCGATCAGCTTGACCCAGAACGGCATGATCTGCATGAAGCCGCGCGCCCCGGCACTGGACACGGCATATTTCTTGAAACCGCTTTCCACCTGGATCAGGCCCAGCACCAGTTGCGGGTCGAGCCCGGCGCGGGTGGCTTCATAATGCACGGATTTGAGAAAATTATGGCGGGTGGATTGGTCCGGCATGCGTTTTTCCAGGCGGCGCGACATCTCGCCAAGCCAGTTTGCCTCTTCCACGGCGGAAGAAAATGCCATGTGCCGCGGGATACTGTCACTCACCGCCTTGTAGAGCGAGGCTCGCACGCTGGCGGAGAGCGGCTCGTAAAGCTGCGCCCCGGCGTGAACCGTGGCCGGCAGTAGAAAGAGCAATAGCGCTATCAGCTGTAGGTCGGGCTTCAGCCCGAGAGGTCGGGCTGAAGCCCGACCTACAGCGCACGATTCCACGATCCGGGTTAATAGTCGTTGCATAACTTCGATTTTACGAATTCCAGCGCCGAATTCAAGGCGATGGCCTGCGCTTTTTCATCGCGCCGCCCCTGGTATTCCAGGTTGCCTTCCTTCAGCCCGCGCTCGCCCACCACGATGCGGTGCGGGATGCCGATCAGCTCCATGTCGGCGAACATCACGCCGGGGCGCTCGTCGCGATCGTCGAGCAGCACTTCGATGCCAGCGGCCTTGAGTTCGCCATACAATTTTTCTACAGTATCTTTCACTAGTTCGCTGCGCCCCATGCCGATGGGCACGATGGCCAGCTCGAAGGGAGCGATGGAATGCGGCCAGATGATGCCGCGTGCATCATTGTTCTGTTCGATGGCAGAAGCCACGATGCGCGATACGCCGATGCCGTAGCAGCCCATTTCCATGATGCGCTCCTTGCCCGATTCGTCGAGGAAGGCGCAGTTCATGGCGGAAGAATACTTGTTGCCGAGCTGGAAGATATGGCCGACTTCGATGCCGCGGCACAGTTCCAGGGTGCCTTTGCCGTCCGGGCTGGGGTCGCCTTCAACCGCGTTGCGGATATCCACGATCTCTTTCAGTTCCGGCAGGTCGCGGCCGAAATTCGCGCCGCTGAGGTGGAAGCCGTCCTCGTTGGCGCCGCAGACGAAATCGCTCATCACGGCCACGGCACGGTCGGCGATGACCGGGATGTTGAGTCCGACCGGACCTAATGATCCGGACTTGCAGCCGGCGGCAGCGAGAATCTGTGCATCGCTGGCAAAGCGCACCGCCTCGGGGAGCTGAAGCAGCTTGCCGGCCTTGACCTCGTTCAGCTCGTGGTCGCCGCGCAGCAGCAGCGCCACCACGCCGCCATCACGGCCTTCGACCAGCAGCGTCTTGACGGTTTTTTCCGCCGGAACCTTGAGGAAATCGCACACTTGCTCGATGCTGTGCTTGCCCGGCGTGGCGACCTTCTGCATGGACTGGCTGGGAGCGGGGCGCGGCGTGGCGGGAGAAACGGCTTCGGCCAGCTCCACGTTGGCGGCGTAATCGGAAGCAGGACAGAAGGCGATGGCATCCTCGCCGGAATCCGCCAGCACGTGGAATTCGTGCGAGCCGGAGCCGCCGATGGCGCCGGTATCCGCCGCCACGGCGCGGAATTTCAGCCCCAGGCGGGTGAAGATGCGCGCATAGGTGTCGTACATCACGGCATAGGTCTGCTCCAGCGAGGCGCGGTCGGCGTGGAAGGAGTAGGAGTCCTTCATCACGAATTCCCTGGCGCGCATCACCCCGAAGCGCGGGCGGATTTCGTCGCGGAACTTGGTCTGGATCTGGTAGAAATTGATTGGCAGCTGGCGGTAGCTCTTGATCTCGCGCCGCGCGATGTCGGTGATGACTTCCTCGTGGGTGGGGCCGAAGCAGAAATCGCGTTCGTGGCGGTCCCTGATCTTCAGCATCTGCGGCCCGAACACGTCCCAGCGTCCGGTCTCCTGCCACAATTCGGCGGGTGTGACGGCCGGCATCAAGAGCTCGATGGCGCCGCTCCGGTCCATTTCCTCGCGCACGATATTTTCCACCTTGCGCAGCACCTTGAGGCCCAGCGGCATCCAGCTGTAAAGGCCGCTGCCCAGGCGCTTGATCAGGCCGGCGCGCAGCATCAGCTTGTGGCTGACCAGCTCGGCTTCGGTCGGGGCTTCCTTGAGGGTGGAGAGGAAAAATTGGGAAACGCGCATGGTGATGTTCCGGATTCTGAAAAATCCTTAATTCTACCGCCATCGGCCCTGACATGACATCCTTAGATAGCGCATTGTCAGGACAAATGAATTCTGCTATAAAAAGACTCATCAATCCCGAATTTGCGTGCGTCATACCTTGCCTTGGTTTTATTTTGGGCGGTGGCGCATGGGTGACCTTGAATGGCCGGATCAATAATAATGCGGAAGCGCTGGCGGGCAGAAGAAAGGGAGGTGGCAATGACATGCGATGAAGCATCGGCCGGCCAGTGGCGCGGGGCGGTGTGGCTTCTGCCCGAGTTATTGTTTCTGGTGTTGCTGGGCATGATTCCGGGCCAGCTTTCCTTTGCGGCTGACATGCGGCCCACGATTACCTTGCCGCCATCGGTGACTCGGCTTCCTGGCGCAGCCCCCGCCATCAAGGCTCCGCCTCCGGCGGCACAAACCAGTGCGCCCGCCATTCAGTCGGTTGCCCCGTCCACCTTGATGCCGGGGCAGAACTACACCCTGCAATTGCTGGGACAGGATCTCCGCCCCGGCATCAAGGTGGATTTCGGCAGCGGCGTCACCCAGACTTCCCCGCTCATGTTCGCAGCCGAAGGCGGGCGCAATGCCCAGGTGAATGTCAGGGTCGAGCCGGGCGCCGCGCCGGGTGTGCGCCAGGTGATGCTCACCGCGTCATCCACTATTGCGGTTTCGGCACCGCAGCCGCAGCCTGCCCGCCTCACCATTCTGCCCGGGCCGGGCGTGGCAGGTGTAGCCGGGCTGGCCGCCCCGCTTCCCGGGATGAAGCCGCCATCCGCACCGCCGCAGACGCCGATGTCCAACCCCGTTTCGGTGATCCACTTGCAGGTCGTGCCGAATCAGTGGCAGGCCGGGAAAAACTACCAGCTCACGCTGAATGGCAGCGATTTTGTGAACGGCATGGAGCTGCGTTTTGGCGATGGCGTCAAGGTCAAAACGCCACCGAAAATCATCACTTCATCCCTCGCCCGGATGGAGGTGGAAGTCGCCTCCAATGCCCCGCCGGGGGTGCGCCTGGCCGGGGCGCGCATGGCGCCGAACCAGGCGTGGAGCATGACTTCCGCCAGCGTCCAGGTGCTGCCCGGCTTCAAGCTGATGGATGTCAAACCCAAGCTGAAGGCGTTCGATGCCAGCTTCAAACCGGGCCGGATCGAGCTGAAAACGCCGGGATGGTCTGCCACGGCCAAAACCGACCCCGCAACCGGCACCAAGATGTCCTGCGCGCGGGATGGCGTTGCGCTGAGCGGTGAATGCAACATGGCCGATAGCGCGCCGCTGCTGCAGGACGATCTGGTATTCCGCTGGCAGGAGAAAAACCCGGGTACGGCGGAGTATTTCGAGTTTCGCATTCTGAACAAGAACGGCAAGGTGCTGATGCGCAAACGTATCGAGGGCGGCACGGCGACCTGGCCGGGCAGCTCGCAACCGACCCGATTGCCGCCGCCGACCTACTACCAGCCCGACCCGGACTTCCTCGACACGCTGCTCAATCCCGCTGCCGGGCCGGTCAGTGCCGCTTCTTCGGGCATGGCCAGGAGCGGGGTCAAGGTCAAGGCCCCGGGCAGTGCAACATATTCCCCTGCCGGGTCCGGAGGGGGCGCGGCACAGCAGGAAAGCGCGCCTGCCATGAACTATCCGAGCGCAACCGAGCTGCTGTGGGAAGTGGCGGGCTATCGCGTTTACCTGAGCAACGGGGTCGAGCAGAAGGCGGCCATGGAAAGCGCGGAGCCCATTCTCCTGGCGGCTGCCAACATCCCTGTGCCGGGCATTTCGGATGCGAGCAAACAGGCCATGCCGGGTGCCCAGGCACAGCCGGGCGAGCCTGTCGAAGTCGAGATTTCCGACCGCTGGCCGCTCAGGAAGCCGAACCGGCCGAATGGATTCGGCGCCTGTCCGCTGGTGCCCCAGGCGCAGCCGGTGCTGCGTGCCCAGAATATGGACAAGGGGGGAGGCGATACGGGTGTGGCCGCAGTGGCGCACCCATTTGAGAGCTGGATACTCTCGGGCAAGGTGGCGCTGGCCAATTCGCCTTACGAATCCCATCCCGGCGTGGAACTGGAGCCGTCCAAGTCGTCCGGTTCGTCGCAATCCGGCATGGGTACGGCGACGCTTCCATCGATTGCCAAATACCGCTTCGACAATCTGTTCGTGGACTGGGGCGACGGCACGGTGGTGCCGCTGGTAGGGAAGCCGGACGACCCGCTTTACAACGATCAGGACAAGAAAGGCGTCAACGGCGATGTCGGCATGACGCTGCCGACCCAGGAGGAGTACAACACCTACTCGCATACCGTGGCGATTGGCAACAAGGAACATGCCGCGCGGCGTGAAAACTTCTTTACCCACCAGTACACGCGCACCGGCTATTTCAATATCCGCGTCTATCAGCTGGCGGAAAGGGACGTGCAGCAGGTGAATCCAGGTGATCTGGCGGATGCCTATGATCATCCCCCAGGTTCGGCAGGGCTTGGGGCTTACGGCCAGCTGCGCCGCACCGGCAGCGCATTGCAGGCCGGGGATAATGACGCCAGGGCAAAGGATATCGCCGAGCGCGCCTATGTGATGATGTGCCAGACGGTCAACATCATGCCCTACCTGGACCCGGTGGCTTATGGGCCGCTGCACCTGGAGTCGGTTGACATCGTGTCGTTCGGCCCGCCGCAGCGGGCTCAGTCGCCAGGCGGCAAGATCAGCGCCAAATCCGGATTGACCAAGAGCAATGCGGCGCTCAAGAGCAAAACCGCGGCATCGCTGTCTGCTTCCGGCCCGGGCAATGTCAAACTGGTCAGCAATTCCGCTGCCCAGGCAGTGCTTCAGCTTGACGATGGGGTGGACGCCACGTGCAGCGGCTGCAACAAGGCATTTACCGCCCACGCGGTGCTGAATTATTTTGGCAGCGGCGCGGTGGATGCCGTCTGGAAGGTGAAGCTCAAGAGCAAGGGGGGCGTGCAATCCTTCCCGGCAACCGGCCCCGGCACGGTCGAGCGTTCGCCGGCACGGGAAGGGAACCCCAAGGACTGGAAAGATCCCCTGCCCGGTACGCATGACCTGTATTCGCCGGCGCTGCCCGTGGACCCGGCGGATGTCTATGAAATCTGGGTCGAGGTCAAGGTCAAGCCGGAACCCTTGTTCGATCTTGCTGCCAGGCTTCAGGGCCGGGGCGGCGTGGCGGATGTGAATGCGCTGGCGGCGCGGAGAGGCGAGAAAGCGGTCAAGGTGGGCTTCCTGCGGCCAAGCCGGGAGGGCGGAAAATCCTCGCCGCCGGTGCTGTATGCCAACGATGCCAAAATCTCTCCGGCCATGGTAGCGGCAAGCCCGAAATTCTCGGCCACGCCCTTGCGCCTGGCGGGTGACCTGGTCCTGGATGGCCAGCAGGTGAAATCGCCGAGCAAGAAGTACAAGGTGGTGGCGATTGACCCGAGCAAACCGTGCGAATTCTATTTCGCTGGCGAGCAGGGCGACAAGTTCAGCATTTACCTCGACCAGCAGAACCTGCCCAAGGAATCCGGCGGATCATATAGCGGCAGCGGGACGCTGGATCTCAGGCTGACCAGTTCCAGCAGTGGGGCGACATTGATTCCGAATGTCGGTGTTTCCTTCCAGAACTGGCAGGTGGACAAGGCCAATAACGTCGCGCCGGGCACCAAGCTGTCCCAGGCAGTGTCTTCCGGACCTATTTCGGCCATGGGGCTGACCGACGTGTCGGTGACGAAGATCGAAGGTACGGCAGGGCAGGAAATGAAGGCCACCCTGAATGCCAAGCTGGGCGACAGCTTCTTGCTGTTTGCCGACAGCGGTGAGGTGCCGTCATGGAAGGCCACTTCCAGCCTGCGGCAAAGCGGCGACTGGAGCGCCAAAACCAAGCTCGACAAGAAAGTGGCGCTGGGCTGGAGCGGCTTTTTCCTGAAATCCAGTGAGGTCACCCTCGATCTGGACCGCAGCAGCGGAACCGGTCCGGATGCCTGCAAGGGCGGCGCCTCGGGCGGCGACTGGGTGGGGGTGAATTTTGGCGCGGCGGATATCGAGATCAATACCTCCGACCTGGCTCCGGTCACCATCCAGAGCAGCAACTGGGGGGTGACCAACCATGCCTGCGGCAAATTCTCGCTGGTGAATGATCCGCGCCTGACGAACCTGAGTGTCGGCAAGGGCACCATCAGTTTCAACAAGGTTTCGCTGGAAGCCAAGGCGAGCGGGACATTCGAGGCGCATTACAACATCGATGTCCAGTTGCCCTTCCTGAATGCCCTGCTGCACAGCGATGACGTGCAAGTCCTCTCCAGCAACCAGAAGGAAGGCAGCTTCGAATTCGCCAGCGTGAAGCCGAAAGAAACCGTGCAGCGCGATTTCGGCCCGATCCACCTGAGCGCCAAGCCGGACAGTTTCCGCTTCGGTTGTGACAAGGCTGGCGGCTGGCGTGCCATCGTCAATCCGGAGCTGAGCTTCAAGGCCGAGGGAAAAGCCTTCACTTCCGAGCCGGTGACCGTGCCGGATATGCGCTTCAGCATGAACGGACGCGCCTATTTCGACGAGAACGGCACGGCCACCCGCGATATTCCCATGGGCGGATTTGCCGATCTCGGCAAGTCCAGGCTGGAATTGAAGTCGCTGCATCTGGCCGGCGGCGCCAGCGGCAACGAGCGGCTGAAAATGGCCTTCAACGGCCAGGTGCGCCTCTCTCCCTCCCTGCCGGCCGCGGATGTGCAGGCGACCTACCGGATCAGCGGCGACAGCTATGAGGGCAGCGGGCCGGTGAGCTCTCCCTTCAACCTCAAGGTGGCATTCCCGGCCGGCCAGCCGGTGACCGAGGCCAGCATCGACCCGGTTTATGACCCGAAACCCAATCCCGGTACGCGCTACACCGGCAGTGTCGACATCGGCATGTTCGGCGGGCCACCGATCAAGGGCGAATTCCTGCTCGGTTACGAGGGCAGCACGGATTACTGGCTGACGCGGCTTGAAGTTCCGCTGGGTGCCAGCGGAGTGTCGCTGTCGCCGGTGCCGTTGAGCCTGTACAGGATACGTGGCGGGCTGGGCTATCACGTTAGCGGCGATTCCCTGCAGGGTGGGAAACCGATTGGCCAGGCCGCATTTTCTTCCAGTGCCGACACCTCGTTCATGGTCGGCATGCGGGTCGGGACCTCGGACAAATTCACGGTCATGATGGATGGCGATTTTACCGTGACCACCGGTGCCAGCGCCGGCGCGCGCATGGATTTCCGTGCCTGGCTGCTCAAGGCCAGCCAGAGCGGGGACGGCGATTTCACCGGCTTCTTCAAGTATGGCGGCGGCAATTTCGACGGGCGGCTGTGGGGCAACCTGGACATGCTCAGCGGCGCCATCCGTTTCGATCTGGGCAACAGCGAAAATAATGCCGCGGTGGACCTGCATGTCGGCGGCGGCAGCTGGCACGTATTTGCAGGCAAGAATACCGGCCCGCGCATCCGGGGGCACATTCTGGTTGCGGATGCGGATTCCTACCTGATGCTGGGCTCGGAGACCGGGCTCGCGGTGGGTGGGGCGCAACACGTCTATCTCGGCGTGGGGGCCTCCTCGGTGGCATCGGCGTATGTGAAGGGCTACATGGACATGGGCCTGCAGATCACCACGCAACCCAGGGTGGTTGGCGATTTTGCCGCCGGGGTCGAGGCCGGGGCCTGCATCGCCGGCGGCTGTTACGACGCGGGCGTCACCGCCGCCGTGCATGCCGAAGCCTTTCCGGTGGACGTCCGGGCCACGGCCAAGATCGAAATACCGCTGGCGCCGGATATCAGCTTCACGGTGCATTTGTAAGGGGCAGCAAAGATGGCACGAATTTTCTCATTCTGGCTGGCCATGCTGGCGCTGCTGCTGGCGGGCCCGGCCTGGGCGGTGGATGCCAAGGATGCGACGGGCGGCATGTTTGCCGCATCCGACGGCAAGGGCGAGGTCAGGCTATGGTGGTTTCCGCCTGTTGGCCGCTGGCCTGCCGGCGGCTGGCGCCTGCTCGACGCCGCCAGCGGACAGGTGCTGGCGGAGCGCATTGCTCCCGGCGAGGCGGAAGCGCTTGCCGCCCTGCCGCAGAAGGATGCCGAAAGCGTGCGCCAGTTGCAGGATGTGCTCGCCAAGGCCAGCAAGCCCGAGGACGTGAATCTGGTCTACGGGCTGCTGGGCGCCCGCGCCATGGCGGACTGGCCGTATGCGCGTGCCCTCGGCTTGAACTGGGTGCTGCCGCAGGCCGCGCCGGGCAAGCGGGCCTACCGGGTGCTTGGCCTGGAGCGCAACGGCAAGCCAGGGAATGTCTCCTTTACCAGCTCTCCCGTGGATGGCGCGGTTGCCAGCCCTCTTGCCGCCGCGCCAGTCGAGCTCAAGGCCACCGCACAGGAGGGAGGCGTGGCGCTGTACTGGTCTCCGGCCCGTGCCGAGCGCAATCTGCCGGTCATTGCCTATGTCGTTGAGCGGGATGAGACACTTGTTACACTTAAGCCGCTGGTGCGCGGCCTGCGCTGGAATGTGTTGCAGCCGGCGCTGCTGGACCGCAACGCGCCGCTCGAGAACGAGCTGACTTATCGTGTTTTTGCCGTGGATGCGCTCGGCCGCAGGAGCGAGCCGGCCAGCGTCAAGCTGTTTGCCGTCGATTTCAGGGCGCTTGAGCCGCCATTCGAATTCAATGCCGCAGCCGACCGGGACGAGGTCACCCTGCGCTGGAAAGGCAGCGGCAACCCCCATACCGCGGGATATGTGATCGAGCGCGCCTATCTTCACGATGGTCCCTATGAAACCCAGACGCCCCAGGGATTGCGCGCCGACGTCGCGCGCCACACCGACCGCAACCTGCGCCCCGGCACGGCCTACTACTACCGCATGCGCGCCATGGGGCCGCGCGGCGATCTGGGAAACCCTTCGCGCGTGGTGATGGTGCAGACCGCCGGGCGCCAGGCGCCGCCAGCCGTTTCCGGGCTGAAGGCGGAGGTGGGACGCACTCGCGTGCATCTGGCCTGGGGGCCGGTCAGTGCGGCGGTGGCCGGCTATTTCATCGAGCGGCGCGGCGAGGGCGAGGACCAGTGGCTGCGCCTCAATGGCCTGGTGCGCCCCGAGCCGTTCTACGATGACTATTACGGTCCGGGCAGAAGCGGGGAGTTCCGTTACCGCATCGTCGCGGTCGGCTACGACAATCAGGAAAGCCGCCCCGGCCGGGATGTGAGCGCGGCCCTGCCTGACACGGTGCCGCCTCCTGCGCCCCACATTACCTCGGTTGATGGCAGCAACGGCAAGGTGACGCTGGGCTTTGCCCCGGCGGGGCGTGAAGAGGATACGGAGCAGTTTCTGGTGCTGCGCGCCCTTGCGCCGCGCGAGCCCGCCCTGGTGCTGGGCGATCCCTTGCCGCGCAAGGCGCGCAGCTTCGAGGACACGCTGGTCGAGGCCGGAAAAGTCTACTGGTATCAGCTGGTGGCGCTGGACAAGAGCGGCAACCGCAGCGATCCGGGCAGCGCGGTGGCGGTGCGGGTGGGCAATGCGGAAATCCCGCCGGCCCGCAAGCCGGAAGTGACGCGGGTATCCGAACCCTTCCCCCATGCACTGGTACGCTTCGCCGCCCCCCCGGCTGGCCTGGAGGTGGTGATACAATTCAAGACAGCGGCTGCCGATGCCTGGATCGTTCTGGCCGGGCCGGTGGCGGAGGGCGGGGAGGCAACCCATGCCAACCTGCCGCGCGGCCGGAGCGAATACCGGGCGGTTTACCAGGCAGCCAACGGCGTCCAGGGGAAACCTTCGGAGGCGGCTGAAATTACACAGCCATGAACAAGTTTGAAAAAAGGCACGGGATCATGACATTCAGGCGAGGTAGCAAGGGAAAGGGTTTCCAGCGTGGCTTGTTGCTGGCGCTGGCTGCGGGGTGCGGCACGGCGGCCGCGGCTGATCTGGGCAATACCGCCGTCCTGGCGGGTAACAGCGAGGCGTTGCAGGCCTGGCAGCAGGGCACTGGCGGCCAGACGCCGGACCTGGTGCAGCAGGCGGATGGCGGCACCACCATCGAATGGCATGGCGGGATCACGCTGGACAAGTATGTGAACAGCTCTTCCGGCGGCAACACCTTGACGCCCACCAGGGGTGGCAGCTACTACAAGGCGGAAGTGCAAGGCGATCTGCGCGGGACCGCCGCCGATGGCGATCTGAGTTACCTGCAGCTTTCCCTGACCAATACCGATGACCGTTCCGTGCTCTCATCCCATCCCACCCAGATCAACAGCCTGCTGATGGGCCGTGCGGGGAAGGATTATCAGGTCACGCTGGGCGACGTGGTGGCGAGCTATTCCCAGCTGGGCACCAGCCTTGGCCTGCGCGGTATCGGGGGGCAGAAGATGTTCGGACAGTCATCCATGTTCTCCGCCAGCGCCGGGGTGCTGGCGCAAAGCTGGGAGGCGCTGACCAACACGGTGCCGCGCACCCAGTTTTTGCGCAATGTTTATGCGGGCAAGGCTGAAACCGCGTTCGGCGAGACCTGGCGCGGTTACGTGACCACTCAGGGTTATTCCGACGACACCGGCAGCCTGGGGCAGGGCATGTCGCTGCTTGCACCCGCATCCGCGCGCACCACCACGGCCGGCTTTGCCTACCAGCAGGGGCAGCTCGGCGTGCAGGGCGAAGCCGGTGTGAGCCGCTGGCAGGAAGAGGGGCAGCAGGAACACGATGACAATGCTTTCATTGTCGATGCCAACTGGCGGGTGGAAAGCGTGGGTTTGCGTGCGGGCCATCACAATATCGGCAGGTACTATAGTTCCCTTTCAGGCATGGCGGCTCCGGGCGTCCAGGAAACTTATGTCGCGGGTGACTGGTCCGCCGCGCAGTGGGTGACGTTTACCGCCGATGCCCGCCATTCGGTCAATGAAGGCGCCATGAATACCATCAATGCGCAAAAAACCGATGCGCTGCTGGCGGGTGCATTCATCAACTTCGGCCAGGACTGGCCGGGCTGGGGCATGATGCTGAACCACTCCGAATCCAGGGGCGAAAGCGCCAATAATGGCGCCAGCACCGAAAATAAAGGCAATGGCGTTTCGCTGTTTTACTATGGGCAAGTCTGGAATGGCAGCCTCGGATATAACGAGCAAAATGTCAGCAGCAATGCGGCGCCCGGCGCGAATGCCCAGGCCACCGGCTGGGTGGGAACGGTGGGCAGAAACTGGAGCGATGATTCCGGTGTGGCCGGCGGCATGTGGATGCTGGGTACGAACCTTACGGCTTCAATGCAGGAGCAGCGCCTCGATAGCGGGGGCAGTACCCGTTCCACCATATTCGGTCTGGGCGTGTCAGCCCAGCGTAGCGGCTGGGGCTCGCTGAATGCCAGCCTGTCGGACGGGACGACAACGCAGACCACGGGCGGGCCGGATTTGCGCATGAGAACCTATCAGGTCGATGCAGCCTATCCGTTCAAGGGTCAGAATTCACTGCGGTTCTATCTCAGAAGCAACCGCAATGGCGGCAGCACGGCTGCCACCTATAACGACAGGACGGTCGGCTTGCAGCTGGTCTACATGCTATGAACCGGGAAGGGAGTCTATCCATGAGAAAAAAATTGCTGGCGAGTGGTCTGGGTTTGCTGTTGCTGGCGGGTGCCGGTTTTATTCAAAGCGTATCGGCGGCGGAGGAGATTGCGAGCGAGCCAAAGCCTGCTGTCGTAAAGCCGGTCGCCGATCTGGCCGAGGCACAGAAGGCGCAGCTTGCACTGGACGAAGTTATCCGCGCCTACGAGATGGGTAACGTCAACCTGATTCGCACCCGGCTGGACCCTGCCATGATCGGCTATCAGCGCCTGATCGACGGCATCATCCAGGACGGCAATGCGTTCAAGCAGATCCGTCTGCACCTGTTCGATACCCAGGTGGTGGCGGGGCCGGATGTCGCGGTGATCCAGACCAGCTGGGAGAAGCGTTTTCTCTCCGTCACCAGTTTTCAGCCGGGCATCTTCAGCGGGCGCAGCATGTTCCTGATGCATCGCGGCAAGGAAGGCTGGCGCATGGCGGCGGTTTCGGGCGATAACCCCTTCTCCAGCCAGAGCGGTGTGCTGGGGCAGCTTACTTTTGGGCCGGCCATGATTCCGGGGGCAACCATCCCGACCGCCTTGGCTGCGCCAGGATTTATTCCAGTGCAAATTGCGGTGACCGACCCTGATCTTGCCGGCCAGAATACGCTGACCGTGGAAATTGCGAGCGCGCAGGGTGACCGCATAAATGTCACGTTGACGGCGGCCAGCCCCGGCTACTTCATCTACAACGGGCCAGTCTCGATGCAAAAATCGCCCAGCAACAATTTCGCTGATCAGGTTCTGCAGATCATTACCGTGCCGACCATGCTGAGCGTGCGTTACCTCGACAACAACCCCGGCAGCAATCGTCCTCCCAGCATGCTGACCAGAAGCATCGCTGTCCAGTAAGCGTGGGATTTCTTTCCAAATGGCGCGCCCGCAAGGGGGCGGACGAGCCGGGCGCGGTCGATGTGAGCGAGCGCGACGGCGTGCGCTATCTGCATCTGGGCGGCGTCACGGTGCAGAGCGCAATGCGCGTCAATGCGCCAAACGGGCTGGAGCTGGCCTATACCCGGGCCATGATGGGCTTTCTGCTGTTCCATCCCGAGCCCCGCAATATCCTGATGATCGGTCTGGGTGGCGGCTCGGTGGCCAAGTTCGTGTATCACAAGCTGCCCGCGGTCCAGACCCGCGTGGTGGAAATCAGTCCCCAGGTAGTGACGGCGGCACGCAACCATTTCTTTGTGCCGGAAGCGGACGAGCGTCTACAGATCGATATTGGCGACGGCGAGGATTACGTGCGCAATCACCCTGCCGGCTGCGACGTGCTGATGGTCGATGGCTATGACGACCGCAGCCTGGTGGAAGCACTGGCGAGCCAGCGCTTTTTTGACGATTGCGCGGCAGCACTGACGCCGGACGGGGTACTGGTGGTGAACCTGTGGGGTAGCGACAAGCTGTTTGATGTGTACTTCAAGCGCATCGAAGCCAGCTTCGACGGCCTGGCGCTCTCGATGCCTACCGGAAGAATGAGCAATATCATCGTGTTCGGGTTCAAGCGCAGCCCGGGCAATCCGCGCTGGCAGGAGCTCAGGGAGAGGGCCAAAAGTCTGGAGGAGGAATATGGCCTGGAGTTCCCCGACTTCGTCACTGCCCTGCGCAGCCTCAATGTCCACAGCGAAAAGCGTTTATTGATCTGAACACCAGAGAACCGGGCAGCGCGTTCCGGCTTTCCTGACACCGGGAGGGGTTGTTTTCAGGGGGCTTCGGGTTCCATATTCCAGATACATACCAGGTTACGGCCATTGGCTTTGGCGCATAACAGGGCGTGGTCGGCGTGCTCGATCGTGCTGGCAATATTTTCATCCGGATTCATCGTGGCGAGGCCAAACGAAGCGCTGACATGGAGCGTACCCTTGCCCTTCAGTTTGATCGGAAGCGCCGCCAGTTCACTGCGCAAGCGCTCCATCAGGGCCTGTGCGTCTTCTATCGTGGTGCTGGGAAGACACAACAGAAACTCCTCACCCCCATAGCGGAAGACCGAGTCGTATTTCCGCAATCCGTTATTCAGGAGCTGGGTCGCAGCCTGCAATACCATATCCCCTGCCGGGTGGCCGTAGGCGTCATTAACCTGTTTGAAGTTATCCAGATCCATCATGCATATGCAGCATGACTGATCGTTGCGCTTCATGCGCTCGTGCTCTTCCTCGAGCTTGTGCTGCATGCTGCTGCGGTTCCACACGCCTGTCAGGTGGTCCACCACACAAACCTGGTTAATGATGTTTGCCTGAAGTTTGCCCACTTCAAACTTGAACTGAAGCGCCGCATCCATGAACTGATTGTATTCGTCGGGCGAAATCATCTGGCCATCCCGGCTCTTGAGCAGAAGCGCGCGGGCATGGTCGTGAACGGATTGATGCAGCGTACCGATTGTCTCGAAACCGCCCTCTTCCTGAAGTTCGGGATGAGGCTGGCCGTAATACCATAGCCCAAACTGGCAACGGCAATGGGCGTCAGCCAACGTGTCTTCCCTGTTGGATGCGCTGTTGCAGACCAGGGAACGATGCAAGGCCTTGAGCCAGGAGGAGTGCTTGTGGATGCCTGCGTCGAGTTCGCGCAAGGCGTTTAACAACTCGGCAGTGTTGGCGGGCAAGGAAGTCTGCATGGAGGGGGGCTTCAGCAAGTGAGCCCTGAATTATAGGCGCGCATGCAGGATATTGGCTATTTCCGGATCAGATAGGACAACGGGATTGGTCTTCATGCTGCTGCCACGGCTGTTGGTGACGATGTGCGCTACATCGGTTTCGGTCACGCCAAATTTGCCCAGGCGCGGCAAGTGCATGCGCCCGGTCCACTCAGCCAGGGCCTGCAGCAGAAACCTGCGCGCCCCGGCATCGTCCATATGGGCCATGCCGTGCAGCAGGCGCCCGGCACGGGCATATTTCACCAGCGCCGGATTGGCTGGTTCGCGAGCTTCCATGACTTCGATATTTACGCGCGTTGCCGCTTCAAGCAGGGTGCCGCAGGCCACGCCGTGGGGAATGGGGAAAAATGCGCCCAGCGGGGCAGCCAGCCCGTGCACCGAGCCCAGCCCGGTCTGGGCCAGGGTGATGCCGGAAAGCAGTGCGGCATAAGCCATTTTTTCGCGTCCCGCCGCAGCCCCTGCCCCGCCCTCATACCAGGCCAGCAGCCCGTCGCGCACAGCCTCCATGCCGGACCACGCGAGCGCATCGGTAAACGGGTTGGCCTTGCTGGAAACCCAGGACTCCAGCAGCTGGGTGAAGGCATCCATGCCATTGGCGGCGATCAGGTGGGCCGGACAGGAGGCGAGCAGGTCCGGGTCAACCACCGCATACTCCGGCACCAGCTGTTCGTCGCGGAAGGATTTCTTGAAGCCATCCGGGCCATGCGTGGAAAGCACCGCGTTCCTGGTGGCCTCCGAGCCGGTGCCCGCCGTGGTGGGCACCGCGATAAAGGGCGTGGACGGGCCGTGAAAGGGTAGTTCCGGGCCCACGCCTTCAAGGTGGTTCATCACCGAATTGCCCGGCCCGAGCAGGCCGGCTATGGCCTTGGCCGCATCCAGCACGCTGCCTCCGCCAATCCCCAGTACCACGTCAAACCGGCTGCCTCGCAAGGCGGCTACCCCATCGTCCACCAGCTGGGGAGAGGGCTCGCCGACGACCCTGAAAATTTCCCAGGCAAACCCCTGCTCCCGCAGCACCGCACTCAATGCCGCCCACTGGGGCGTGGCGCAGAAAGAAGCGCCGCCGGTCACCAGCAACACCCGCTTGCCGTACCTGGCCAGCAGGGCAGGCAGTTTCATGATGCTGTCGGCGCCAAACTCGATGCGCGGCAGACGGGCGATGGAAAATAGGTCAGACATGCAGACTCCCTGATTTGCTGAAAACAAGCGTGATAATTACCCTGAAAACATCAGCTCTACAACCACGGAGGGCACGGAGAGCACAGAGCAAGGCTGTTTGCGAAAAAACCATGGCCTTACCCAACGGATGAATGCCAAATCTCATGCAATCTATTGCTCTTGCTCCGTGTTCTCCGTGCCCTCCGTGGTTACTGCTTTTTCAAGTTCATTCGGAGCGCAGCGCTTCCACCGGGTCCAGCATGGCGGCGCGACGCGCTGGTATCACCCCGGCCAGCAGGCCGATTATGACCGCAACCGCTTCGGCCAGCAGGACGTAGGACCAGGGCGTATGCACGGGCAGGGCGGAAAATGTCACGTGCAGCAATTGCGCCAGGCCTACGCCCAGCACCAGGCCGGCCGCTCCGCCCGCTGCGGCCAGCAAGGCGGCTTCAGCGAGGAAAAGCGCGAGAATCTGGCCGCGTCTCGCGCCCAGGGAGCGCAGCAGGCCGATTTCGCTGGTGCGTTCGGTGACGGCCATGGTCATGATGGTCAGGATGCCGACGCCGCCCACCAGCAGGGAAATTCCACCCAGCGCTCCTACCGCAAAAGTCAGAACGTCCAGCACCGAGCCCATGACTTCGAGCATTTGCTGCTGCGGCGTAATGGTGAAATCCTCGCGCCCGTGGCGTGCCAGCAGAACTTTGTTGATTCCCTCCACCACGGCATCCAGCGGCGCATTGCTGTGATAGGTGAGGTGGATTTCCATCAAACCGGCACGATTGAACAATTCCAGCGCGCGGGAAACGGGGATATATACCGTATCGTCCAGATCGAAGCCCAGCACCTGTCCCTTGGCTTCCATCACGCCGATCACGCGATATCGTTCGCTGCCGATGCGAATGCGGCTGCCGAGGGGGTTTGCCGCGCCGAACAGCTCCTGCTTTACTTTCGCGCCCAGCACCACGAAGGCGCGCGCCGCGCGCGGGTCGTCGGGCGGCAGAAAATTGCCGGACTGCACCTTCATGCGAAAGGTTTCCGCCATTTCGTGGCCAACGCCATACACCGTCACGCGCCGCGACTTGCCTCCGGCTTCCACGTCGGCATTGCCCTGGGCGCTGGGGTCCACATGTTCGACGTGGGGCACGCGCCGCAAAGCCTCCGCATCCTCGATGCTGAGCGGGCGCACCGAGCTGATGATGCCGGCAGAAGGCCCGCCGCGCGTGGAAGACTTGCCTGGCGCAATGTTGATGAGGTTGGTGCCGAACTGGGTAAATTCGGCAAGCACAAAGCGGTGAATGCCTTCGCCGATGGAGGTCAGCAGAATGACGGCCGCGATGCCGACGGCAATCCCCAGGGCGGTGAGAAAGCTGCGCATGCGATGCGCGATGATGGAACTCGCAGTGAAGGGCAAAAAATCCTGAATCAGCATATCCGCTTCCTGCTAGTGCCGTGCCAGCGATTCGACCGGGTCCAGCCGGGAAGCACGGCGTGCCGGTGCCACGCTGAACAGAATGCCCGTGACCAGGGCGGTGCCGAACGCGGCCACCACTGCCCACCACGGCGGCATGAGCGGCAGCACCGGGTAAATCCGCCCCACGATATAACTGCCGGCCATGCCGAGCACCAGTCCAGCCATCGCGCCAGCACTGGACAATACTGCCGCTTCGGCAAAGAACAGTGCGCGAATCTGTGCCGGGGCAGCCCCGATTGCCTTGAGCAGGCCGATTTCCTGCCTGCGCTGCGACACCGCGATCAGCATCACATTCATGATCAGAATGCCGGCCACTGCCAGGCTGATGGCGGCAATCCCCGCGACGGCCAGGGTCAGCGCACGCAGAATCCGGTCGAAGGTGGCGAGAACCGCATCCTGGGTGATGACGGTCACATCGCGCTCGCCATCATGGCGTTTCGCCAGGATTTCCTCGGTATCGCTCCTGGCGCGGGCTATGTCTTCCCTGCTCCTGGCTTCGACCAGAATGCGAAACAGGGACGAAGTGTTGAACAGTATCTGGGCCGAAGCAACGGGAATGATCACCAGTTCATCGGTGTCGAAGCCCATGGATTGTCCTTGCGACGCCAGCACGCCGATCACGCGGAAGCGCCGGTCGCCGATGCGCAGCCACTCGCCCACCGCCTGCCGGGTGCCGAAAAGCTCCGCCTTGACCTTGGCGCCCAGCACGCACACCGGCGTGGCCTGGCGCGGATCGCCGCCGGGCAGGAAACGGCCTTGCCCCATGCTCATGTGGCGGATTTCCAGCATTTCCGCAGTAGAACCCAGCACCGGGGTTTCCCGGTTACGGCGATGCGTGGTCACCAGCGCCGAGCCCACGGTAAGCGGGGCAATCCGGCGGATGGCGCGGCTGCGGGTCAGGGTCAGCGCGTCATCGAGCGTGAGATCGCGCGGGGTCTCCCCCAGCAGCATGCCGGGATTGCCCGTGGTCTCGGAACGCCCGGGAAACACGATCACCAGATTGGTTCCGAGAGAGGAAAACTGGCCGACGACATAGCCCCGCGCGCCCTCTCCCAGCGAGGTCAGGACCACGACCGCCGCTACGCCGATGGACATGGCCAGCACCATCAAGAGGGTGCGGGTACGGGCGCCGGCCAGGCTGGCAAAGGAAAAGCGCAGCACATCGGCGAGGTTCATGTCCGCTGATCCGCGACGATTTTACCGTCCACCATGCGCAATTTTCGCGTGGCGCGGTTGCCGATTTCCGGATCGTGGGTGACGAGAATCAGGGTTACGCCCCGCGCCGCAAGGCCTTCCAGAATGTTCATCACCTCCTGGCCGGTTGCGCGATCGAGGTTGCCGGTGGGTTCATCCGCCAGAATCACCGCCGGGTTCATCACCGTGGCGCGGGCAATCGCAACACGCTGGCGCTGTCCGCCAGAGAGCTGGTCGGGACGGTGAGTGTCCCGGCCGGTCAGCCCGAAACCCTCGATCAGACGTGACACCCGGCTTTTGCGCTGATCCGCCGGTACACCCGCCAGAAGCAGGGGCAACTCGATATTTGCAGCCGCTGAAAGCCGGGGGATGAGATGAAAAAACTGGAACACGAAGCCGATTTTCTCGCGCCGCACCTGAGCTTGTTCTTCGTCGGAAAGCCCGGTCACATCACGCTCGTCGAGCCGGTAAAGACCCGCGCTGGGGCGATCCAGCAGGCCGATCAAATTGAGCAGGGTGGATTTTCCGGAGCCTGATGGCCCCATCAGGGAGAGATATTCACCCGCGCCAATGGACAAGTTGATATCGCGCAGGGCGCGCACTTCCTGATCGCCCACCTGGAAAACGCGCTGAATGCCCTCGAGGCGGATCATGGCTGGACTTTGCTTGCCTGCTCCACCACGACACGCGCGCCCGCCTTGACGCCGGGCCGGTCCAGGGAGGTCACGATCCTGTCGCCTTCCTTCAGGCCATCAGCCACTTCGGTGTATTCCCAGTTGGAAAGGCCGGTCCGGACCTGGCGTTCTTTCACGATGCTTTCCCCCGCGCCGGCCACCAGCACCTTGTTGCCCTCCAGCAAGGCTGCGGTCGGAATGCGGATCACGTTGGCACGGCGCGTATGAACGATCTCGACATCGGCGCTGTAGCCCACCAGCAGACCTTTTGCCGTCGCGGGGTCGTCAAACTGAACTTCGACTTCCACCGTTCGCGCCTGTTTTTCCAGGTCCAGCACATACGGTGCGATACGCCGCACCTTGCCGGGGAAATGACGCCCGGCAATGGCATCCAGGGTAATGCGTCCTTCCATCCCGACCTGCACCTGCGGCGCATCCACCTCGTCAATCGGGGCGCTGACGTACAGGCAGGAATCATCGATCAGGTCAATCGCGGGCGGCGTCGGGATGCCAGGTGGCGAAGGCGTGGTAAATTCGCCCAGCTCACCGGTTACTTCGGCCACGATGCCGGCAAACGGTGCGCGCAACTGGGTTCGATCCAGCATGGCCCGGGCAACGGCAATGCGCTCCTTCGCCTGCCCCGCATCGGCACGGGCCGCCTCGCAAGTGGCCTGGCGCGCGCGGGCTTCGGACTGAACCTGATCCAGACGCGCCTCGGAGATAAAGCCGCGCGACTTGAGCTGGCGTGAACGCGCCGCCTCGCGCTCGAACTGCGCGGCAACGGTGCAGGCTTCGTGAATTCTGGCCTGGGCGGTATTGAGCTGTTGCCGTGACAATTTTTCCTGCGCCACCAGATCTTCGCTCCACAACTCGAGCAGTACTTGCCCTGCGCTGACGCGCTCGCCCTCGTGCACCATCAGGCGCACGATCTGCCCGCCTGCCGCGGGCGCCAGGCGGGCGCGGCGGCAGGCTTTCACCGTGCCGGCACGGGTGTTGGCCACGTTGGCCTCAACCGTGCCGCGCTCCGCCGGCGAAACCAGAACAGCAACAGGCTTCGGGCGTGTCCAGTACCAGGCGGCGAGCGCCAGCAGAATCACCGTTACAAGGAAAAGAACCAGGCGAAAGGGAAAAGCGCGGGGTTTTATGGGGGCGGTCATGCTGCAAAAATACCCCAAGCCCGCGGTGATAACAAGACAAAACGGGGCCGAAGCCCCGCTTTTAAATGATAATTGGCGGCTCTGTCAGGCGCTTGCCAGCAGGGCCTCGATTTCGGCGAAAGTCTGGGCAATTTCGGTCGTGGGGATGTCGATATCCAGCTGTCGCGCGATCTGCGATGCGGAGATGATGCCGCGTATCACCTGCCGGTTTTCCTTTTCGTTGAAGTCCACCACCAGGGCATGGGCGCGGCCCGTCTGCTTCAGAGTGGCGGCGATATTGCCAACACGGCTCCGGTTGATGTCGTCCATGCGGATCACTTCAAGCTTGTTCTGGGATGTCATGATGTCCTGCACCAGGATGTCATGGTAGGTGCCGCCATGCTTCTGGATATGCTGGATCGGCTTGGCGCCATAAGTGTCCGTGGAGGTGATCAGGCCCACCACGGTGTCATCGTCATCCACCACCAGCAACAGACGCACGCCACGGTGCTTCATGCGCGAATTGGCGGCATCGATGGGCGCTTTTTGGGCAATCGTCACCGCACTCACCTTTTTCAGATCTGTCATCACAGCGATGGCAGGATCATCCAGCCGGATCAGATTGAAAACCCGGTCGGTACTGTGGAAAGAGGTTCCATTTTCCAGCGTGGTTGAGGCAATCGTGGTGTATTCGATATTGTTCACGCGCATCTCCTCTGGTGATTTCATGACAAATGTCAGGTACCGCTTTGGGCCTTATCCTACTCGAATGGCTTTGTGCGTTTAATCAAAAGATTTGATGATGGAAGTTTAATATTCTTATCTTTAAGCATGAAACAACGCGAAGCGCTGTTTCATGATCCGGGGCGGCGCTTTGCCATGGCCGTTAGCCGGAGAGGGTGTCTGCCTGCCGGTCAGCCGCAAGGAAGGCGGACAGTTCGTTCAGCGCCAGGCGGTAGACATTCCGCTTGAACTCGATCACTGATTCAAGCGGAATCCAGTAATGGTGCCAGCGCCAGGCGTCGAATTCGGGGTGGCTGGTGGCGCGCAGCCGGACATCGCAATCCCGCCCGACCAGACGCAGCAGATACCAGATCTGTTTCTGCCCCTTGTAGCTGCCGCGCCATTCGCGCTTGACCCAATGCTGTGGCACGTCATAGTGCAGCCAATCCTGAGTGCGGCCGAGAATCCGCACGTGCTCCGGCATCAGTCCTACTTCCTCGTGCAACTCGCGATACATCGCCTGGTCCGGCGCCTCGCCGGACTTGATGCCGCCTTGCGGGAACTGCCAGGAATGTTCCCGGATGCGCTTGCCCCAGAATACCTCGTTCCTGGCATTGCATAGCACAATGCCAACGTTAGGGCGGTAACCGTCCTGGTCTATCATTTTACTTCACTCTGAATTCGTCTGATTGCTGCAATTTTTTCACATTTTGCCCCGCATTGAAAGCCGCAGTGCCTGGGCGATTACTTAAGGACGGGGCGGGCAATCAAATCAGTGCCTTAGTTTGCTGCAAATACAATTGCTCCACTTTTTTGCGCGCCCACGGCGTTCTGCGTAAAAACTTCAGACTGGATTTGATGCTGGGATCATGCGTAAAGCAGCGTACTGGCACGGCGGCACCCATCGCTTCCCAACCCATGGTCCCGGCTAGCCGCGTGACGATCGCTTCAAGGGTAACGCCGTCCAGGGCGGGAAGGCTGGCTGATTTTTTGACGGTATCCATGTTTGCATTTTACAGGTGGCAGCCCGGCTTGCGCGTTTACAATGCGGTTCTTTAGTTTCAGGTTGAATTTTTCATGACAGACTCCGTTCGTCTTGCAAAACGCCTCGCCGAATTAGTCCCCTGCTCCCGCCGGGAGGCTGAGCTATATATTACGGGCGGCTGGGTGACGGTTGACGGTCAGGTGGTGGAAGAGCCGCAGTTCAGAGTCTTGCAGCAAAAGGTTGAGCTCCACCCGGAAGCCAGCCTCACGCCGATTGAGCCGGCGACCTTTTTGTTGCACCAGCCGCCGGATACCGGCTCCGGGCAGCAACTGATCTGTGCCACTACGCGGGCGATTGACGACCCCTCCGGCATCCACATGCTGAAGCAGCACTTTGCCCGGCTGACGCAGGGCGCGCCATTGGAGAGCAATGCCTGCGGCTTGTCGGTATTTACCCAGGACTGGCGAGTGGCGCGCAAGCTGATCGACGATGCCGCCACGCTTGAGCAGGAATTCATTGTGGAAGTCGCGGGGGATATTCGCCCTGATGGCCTCAAGCTTCTCAACCACGGACTCGATTTTAATGGCCGGGCACTGCCCCCGATCAAGGTCAGCTGGCAAAATGAAACCCGGCTGCGTTTTGCCCTCAAGGGCATGCAACCCGGCCAGATCGTCCATATGTGCAAGCAGGCCGGGCTACAGGTGTTATCCATGAAACGGATCAGGATCGGACGTGTGTCGATGGGAAAGTTGCCGCCGGGGCAATGGCGTTATCTGATGCCGCGCGAGCGGTTTTAACCCGGATAGGCGCACCATGAACAAGGGCATGCATTGTGCATGCCTTTGTTATTTGCAAAGCCGGGGTGCGTGGCCGGGACAGCATGCCTGATCGCTTGCACCCCGGTGCGGCAAGAGACTCTTTTTCGCTACTTTGCGAACCTTCGCGTCCCTGGCGG
>Ga0172380_10001075_pt1 | contig 48688 bp, 47 predicted proteins | sample Leawe162metaG_FD_119747 | JGI IMG/M metagenome (GOLD analysis project Ga0172380, IMG submission 119747) | Leachate microbial communities from a municipal landfill in Southern Ontario, Canada - Leachate well 162 metaG | ecosystem: Engineered > Solid waste > Landfill > Unclassified | place... | reverse complement strand
GCTGATTGGCTTGGTGGCACACTGGTATGAGTCTGACCAATGGTATGGTTTTTTTTTCATGGCATTGATTTTTGCGCCATTTATCCGCTACCTCTGGTTGGCCGACAAACAGTACCATTATCGGCTCACCACCGAGGGGTTAGTTACCACCTATCATGACGTTATACCGGATGCCGCCTACGCGGTAGTGCGGGGGCTGGCTTGGTTTGGGGTGGTGGTTTGTATTGTCGGGGTGGCCTTTTTAGGCCCGGCAGCGCTGATTGGTGCAGGCGGAATGGCTCTGGGGGCATTTTTCTTTACTGGTTTTAAAAATGTAGAGATTACTTACGAGAGTCCTATAAAAAATGGGTATCGTCATTTGATTAAGGTAACGCGGAATCGTCCATTTATTGCCTGCCAATCGGATGTACGAACAATGGGCTTACGTGCAAGTATTCGTCTTCATTGCCCATTGGATAAGATGCACACTATCTTGTCATTACTGATGACGCAGTTACCTGATTCTGAAATCCGTGTATTTAAAAATGAGCGCGTGTTAGATGGTGTACCATTTGCGTCATTTGAGTCAGGCGAACCTGCCCAACTGGTAGATTTTGCCCCTGACAATAACCAGCCTAGTTGAATAAAGCGTGGACACTTAACAATAATGGCGCGGTAGTTAACTTCCGACTATATAGGTGGTTTTTCTGCTGCATCCATGTTTAGTTTAGATCGGTTTTTAACCATCTATCTCTATTGTTGCTGTTGCCGCGGTGTCTGGCGTGCCTTCTCTGAATGATAAAAGAGTGGTTGGCGATGATGCCTATTTAGAGAACAACGCGATGATTGAATCAGAATAAAAGTTGTATATACCTTCAAAATACAAAAAGCCCCGATAGCGTTGCTATCGAGGCTTTTATATTTTCTGTATCAATTACATAAAGCGAGCCGGTTATATAGCGATAGCCATTACAGGCTGTAGTACATTTCAAACTCAAGTGGGTGAGTTGTACGTGCTACGCGCTCAGCTTCTGCTGTTTTCAGTACGATATAAGATTGGATGAAATCTTCACTGAACACGCCGCCTTTAGTCAGGAACTCATGGTCAGCTTGCAGATTTTCAAGGGCGTTTTCTAATGACGTTGCCACTTGTGGGATTTCAGCCGCTTCTTCTGGAGGCAGATCGTACAGATCTTTGTCCATCGCTTCACCTGGGTGGATCTTGTTTTGGATACCGTCAAGACCCGCCATTAGTAGCGCTGCGAAACCTAAGTATGGGTTTGCATGTGGATCAGGGAAACGTGCTTCGATACGACGGCCTTTAGGGCTTGGTACCACTGGAATACGGATTGATGCAGAGCGGTTACGGGCAGAGTAGGCCAACATAACAGGTGCTTCAAAGTGTGGCACTAAACGCTTGTAAGAGTTCGTGCTTGGGTTAGTGAAAGCGTTCAGCGCGCGAGCGTGCTTGATGATACCACCTATGTAGTACAGAGCCGTTTCACTTAAACCTGCGTATTTGTCGCCAGCGAACAAGTTAACACCGTCTTTCGCCAGAGATTGGTGAACGTGCATGCCGCTACCGTTGTCACCAACGATGGGTTTAGGCATGAAAGTCGCAGTCTTGCCATAAGCGTGTGCCATGTTGTGCACTACGTACTTCAGAATTTGGATTTCATCCGCTTTCTTAGTCAAGGTGTTGAAGCGAGTGGCGATTTCGTTTTGACCTGCAGTCGCCACTTCGTGGTGATGCGCTTCAACCACTTGGCCCATTTCTTCGAGCACTAAACACATAGCGCTACGTAGGTCTTGTGATGAGTCAACCGGTGCAACTGGGAAGTAACCGCCTTTAACAAATGGACGGTGACCTGTGTTGCCGCCTTCGTAGCTAGTGCCTGAGTTCCAAGCCGCTTCTTTAGCGTCGATCTTAACGAAACAACCTGACATGTCAGTACCGAAACGGACATCGTCAAATAGGAAGAATTCTGGTTCTGGTCCAATCAATACAGTATCAGCGATACCAGTAGAGATCAGGTAAGCTTCTGCTTTTTTAGCAATTGAGCGTGGGTCACGGTCGTAACCTGTCATAGTACCGGGTTCAAGAATGTCACAACGGATCAGCGCTGTGGTTTCTTCGGTGAAAGGATCCAGTACAAATGTCGTTGGATCTGGCATCAGTACCATGTCTGATTCGTTAATGCCCTTCCAACCTGCGATAGAAGAACCGTCAAACATTTTGCCGTCTTCGAAGAAATCAGCATCTACCTGATGAGAAGGAATAGATACGTGCTGCTCTTTACCTTTAGTGTCGGTAAAACGTAAATCAACGAACTTAACTTCTAATTCTTCAAGTTGCTTTAAAACTGATTCAACTGACATTCTCAAGCCTCCGGTAGGGTAAAGGGATGCCCCTTCTATAATCTTTTAACTCAAGAGATTTATCTTGAGCCAAACTTACGAGCTATAAAGCGATATCCATGCCAATAATTTAACTTACTGATTAACATGGTTTAAAATCTTTGTTGCACTTAATTGGATTCGCGTGTGCACCATAATGGTGCTTTTGTCTGTGGCATTTTGGTGCATTACTCCATTTTGGTGCGCACTGAATTGATTCATGCAAACCTTAAGCTGGGATGCACAGCGATAACATGCACCGCTTATATGGCACTGAGATGGCAATGACGCTTTGGCTTTCACAGTATAAGTAAGTACTGCCTCACTGAAGCTCGCACATACTTGCAGCACAGAACGGGACTATTTACCACCGCATAACCGCCGCATAATTGTCATAAAACCACGCTAGTCTGTCCAACTATGCCACGCATTATCAATCCAATAGTGGTTTATTATCATATTATTAGGAAAGAGTTCGTTCTCATGTGCGAAATGTCTTTGCTGTTCACAGACCAAGTGAAATCAGTGATGCGTAAAAAGGTATCCCGTGACAATGAAGTGAGTCTTAATGTCATCGGATGTAAACGCCAACATGAACGTTAGATTAAGTGTGCCGCAGAATTTATTGCAGTGTGTTCACGTGGTAATTTCTCTGTATCTAAGTCGATTTTGCTGATGCTTAAATCGACATTAGCAGTGCTAACATTGAATACGAAAAATAGCAAATTCAGCTGCTTAACTCGGATTTTTCCTATGAATATGGCAATTAAACAGAGCGTTAACTCTGGCTACAGAGGATTTCATTCAGTGGATGATTGGCGGAAATTACCCAAGGATTGGCGGATTGTTTTATAAGTGTTCAAAAATAATCCTGTGCGCCAAGGCCGCTCTGGAGTAGAATGGCACGCTTTTTATTGTGGCGGATCGAGCTCGATCGCCATAACGAATTACTGAAATATCCCTATTTTTGTTTGATGGTAAGAGGTTTATCCGTGCTAGAGAATTTACGTAACATCGCCATTATTGCACACGTTGACCATGGCAAAACGACCCTGGTAGACAAGTTGCTGTCACAGTCAGGCACCCTTGCAACCCGAGGAGAAGCCACTGAGCGGGTGATGGACTCCAACGATCTTGAAAAGGAACGTGGGATCACGATTCTGGCAAAGAATACTGCCATCAAGTGGAACGACTACCGTATTAACATCGTTGATACCCCAGGCCACGCCGATTTCGGTGGTGAGGTTGAGCGTGTTCTGTCTATGGTTGACTCAGTATTATTGCTGGTTGATGCCGTTGATGGTCCAATGCCACAAACTCGCTTCGTAACGAAGAAAGCGTTTGCTCAAGGCCTAAAGCCAATCGTTGTTATCAACAAAATTGACCGTCCAGGTGCACGCCCAGATTGGGTTATTGACCAAGTATTCGACCTGTTCGATAACTTAGGTGCAACTGACGAGCAGCTAGATTTCCCAATCGTTTACGCTTCTGCGTTAAACGGTTTTGCAACTTTAGATCCGGATGTAGCGAGCGATGATATGACGCCGCTGTTCCAAACTATCGTTGAAAAAGTATCTTTCCCAGATGCTGACGCCGAAGGCGCGTTCCAGATGCAAATTTCGCAAATCGACTACAACTCATACGTGGGTGTTATCGGTATCGGCCGCATCAAGCGTGGTAGCGTTAAAACGAACCAACAAGTGACTATTATTGGCGCTGATGGCAAAACTCGTAACGGTAAAATGGGCCAAGTATTAGGTTACATGGGTCTAGACCGTACTGAAGTTGAAATTGCTAACGCTGGCGACATCGTTGCTATCACTGGTTTAGGCGAGCTGAAAATTTCTGACACTATCTGTGCCGTTGGTGCAGTAGAAGCTATGCCACCTTTGACTGTTGATGAACCTACTCTGACCATGACTTTCCAAGTTAATACTTCACCTTTTGCAGGTAAAGAAGGTAAGTATGTGACTTCACGTAACATTCTGGAGCGTCTGCAAACAGAATTAGTCCACAACGTAGCACTGCGTGTTGAAGAAACAGAAAGTCCAGATCGCTTCCGTGTATCTGGCCGTGGTGAATTGCATTTATCAATCTTGATTGAAAACATGCGTCGTGAAGGTTACGAGTTAGCCGTATCACGTCCAGAAGTTATTCTGAAAACTATCGACGGTGAACTGTGTGAACCATTTGAAACCTTGACTGTTGACGTTGAAGAAGAAGATCAAGGCACAGTAATCGAGAAATTAGGTACCCGTAAAGCTGAAATGAAAGACATGCAGCTTGATGGTAAAGGTCGTGTACGTATCGACTTCATCATCCCAAGCCGTGGTTTAATCGGTTTCCAAACTGAGTTTATGACAGCGACTTCTGGTACTGGTCTAATTTATCACTCATTCGACCATTACGGTCCGCACAAAGGTGGCGATATCGGTCAACGCGCTAACGGCGTATTGATTTCTAACGCAACGGGTAAGGCATTGACCTTCGCACTGTTCGGTCTGCAAGATCGCGGTCGTCTCTTTATCGGCCATGCCGCTGAAGTATACGAAGGCCAAGTGGTTGGTATTCACGCTCGCTCAAACGATCTGACTGTTAACTGTTTGAAAGGTAAGCAGCTGACCAACATGCGTGCTTCTGGTACTGACGAAGCCCAAGTGTTGACTACGCCAATCACAATGACACTTGAGCAAGCGCTTGAGTTCATCGATGATGATGAATTAGTTGAAGTAACGCCTAAGAACATTCGTGTTCGTAAGAGACACTTGACTGAAAACGATCGTAAGCGCTTTAACCGCGGTTAATGCCAGTCTGTTAATTCAGGTGACACGCCCTTAAGGTGAGTCAATCGGTTTAAAAAGCCCTGCATAGGAAACTGTGCAGGGCTTTTTGTTGGGATAAATTGAGTAATGGGTATTAGTAGTCCTCATCTATCACCCGTATGCAATTGCGGCCAGCGGATTTTGCGCGGTAGAGGGCGGCGTCCGCTTGGCGAACGAGTTCTAAAGCATTTTGTTTGTTAGAGGGTTGCAGATAGGCGACGCCTGCGCTCACTGTCACAATCCCAAGGTCGGTATTTGCATGCGGAATGGCAATGGCTTGGATCAGCTGATGTATATGCTGCGCTGTATCGAGTACCGTTTGTTTGTCGACATTCGGTAATAGAATGACAAATTCTTCGCCCCCGTAGCGAGCGACTAATTCGCCCGCTCTGCGACCGGACTGGGACAGTGTACTCGCTAATTGTTTAAGGCAATCGTCTCCGGCGAGGTGGCCATAGTGATCGTTAAATTGTTTAAAGTGGTCAATATCGAGCATGATGAGGGCCAGTGAGGAATTGCTCCTTTGTCCTCGGCTCCACTCCGTTTGTAACATCATGTCAAATAGGCGGCGGTTGCCGATATTGGTTAAACCATCGGTATTGCTGAGTATTTCGAGTTGCCTATTGGCTTCTGCCAGCTCACAGGTTCGTGCCTTAATCATGGATTCAAGTTCGACATTACGCTCTTCTAATCGGGCTATAGGGTAAATCTCCCCTTTGTGGGCTAAGCCGTAGGGGATGGATATGCCACTGTGGGCAATCATCCAGTCTTTGTGTTCTAAACGAAATATCAATACTAGCCGTGCCGTTTCGCGGGAAAACATAGGATTAGGGATGGGTAAGTGGATATGGAAAAAGGCAGTCACCACCACGAGGTTATCGGCAAGATCTTGTAAGGAGAGATCTAACATTTCGATATGGATCCGCTCAGGCACTTGTGCAAAGTCCTGCCGAGTGATCCGCACCCATTCTTCCCTGCTGGTGACAAGCTGGTCGCTGCTCCCTGCATAGCCGCTAAAGTTCTCACTAAAGCGACGAGTTAGCCTGTCATCACGGGAGGCATACATCTCAATATATTCGTCAAATAACGAATGGATCAATTGCTGTCGGTTGGGTCGCATAGGTTAGCTCCGTTGGGGAACATAAAACCATTTTCCTAATATCCGTATAGGAATATTATCTGCGATAAAGTCTAGCTGTTGCCTGATTGTAATCAATTTTATGACGTATATATTAAAAATACTGCAGAGAGTGATGTAAGCCATTATCTGCAGTATGGTCTGTGAGACAAAATTGTTTTGTATTCACTTAATGTATCATTTAGCCCAAGTATTATTTAACACAGCCTGTTGGGATAGTTGGAATTCAAGTTTTAGTTGTTCTGCATATTTAGGAGCATCATTTTGAGTAAAATCTGCACTATCACTCTCTGATATGATTTTATCTCCCGCAATTAAAAACGAACCTGAGTTAGTAAATGCGCCTAGTAAGTCCCCTTTTACGACTATGCTGTAGGGTTTTCGGTCTCTGTAAAGTGATCGTCCAACAGATGCGAACTCGTTATTAAAACCGAGTAAATCAAAAGCTGTAGGTAAAATATCTAGTTGGCTTGCAAGTATTTTATGCCGTTTAGGGGTTATGTTTTGCCCTGGACGGTAAATCCATAACGGAATATGGAATGCACTTTCTAAGCCCGGCGTTTTCGTATTGAACAAGGTATGATCTGCTAAAATCATGAAAGTCGTATTTTCGTACCAGTCCTGCTTTGAAGCTTCTGTAAAAAATGCTTTAAGAGCTTCATCTGTATATCTAACAGTGTTCAAAAAATCTGTAAATGTATCTTGGCCATACGGATAAACCTGTAAGTGCTTCGGTGTTTCTACGTATGGCATGTGGGTGGTGCCTGTAAATGAAAAACTGATAAAAGGTTTGTCACTTTTATTGGCCAGTTCGAGTGTTTTCATTAGCATTTCATAGTCCCAACCAAATTGAGCGCCATCGGGATCGGGATAATCTGTGCGGGTAATGGGGATATCACTGCGACCTAAATATTGCTGAAAACCCGCATAGTTAGCGATGGAATCTAGGCGAATGGAATCGCGTTTTGAGCTTTGCAGCATTTGGGTTTGGTAGCCGTGTGATTGGGCGATATTACCGATTTTTGTGAGTCGTGATAATTCGAGACCACCACCAATATAGCCTACACTTTCTAGGGGCGGTAGGCCGAATAAGCTGGCTTGAACCCCTAAATTACTGCGCTGACCGACGGCGTAAAAATTGTCATATACTTCTGCTTTTTTAGATAATTCATCTAAAAATGGTGTGACTTTATAATCTGATCCGGATAAGCCATCGACATAGGCGTAGCTCAATGCTTCAACTAAAATAATGACTAAATTACGGCCATTGGGGCTATTTTCAGGGAATTGACTGAGAAATGGATATTGATACGCTTCATCTTCAGTTTTGTTCAGATGGGCTGCAAGCTGTTCTGCGTTGAAATATTTGTAATCTGTGCGTTGGTAGCTCTGTGCTGTTCCTTTGGCCCCCGTGTAAATGCCATTTAATATCAAATTAGCTTGCTGCTCATTTTGACTATCATAGGCATCGATAATTCCTAATGGCTTACCGTGTAAGTCCAATCCGCGCATGCACAGGATCAATAAGGGTAATGCGAGTAAAAATGTACCACATTGAGCTAGAAATGATTTATGCGGTTTGGCGACATAGAAAAGGGTACGCCATTTTTTTAGCCAAAAAAGGATGGCTGAAATAACTAATACTAAGCTAAATATGGTCAGAGCAAGATGATCTTTGACTAGAAACGGAATAATAAATGATGTCTCTGTCATGAGTAGAGGCAGATCATTAAATGTGTGTCTGTTTACTACCCCAAAATAGATGAAATCACCCATCAGTGCGATGGTCGATAGCATCAGCATAACTAGACCTAGTTGCAGTCCAGTTCCTTTTATCATTGAGGCAATTCGGCCCTTTGCTGGGGTTAATATGAGTAAGGTCGGCAATAGCAGCACATAGCTTGCTGTCATTAGATCAAATCTAACTGAAGTGAACAGTATCGTCATGACATCGATACTTCCCGCAAAATAATCGTGATACGCAATGTAATTGGCTAAGCGGAAACAGGCGAGAATGAATAACATTGAGACATAAAGAAACAACACACTGCGAAATTGACTTAACTTCATACGATTAATTTGATCATCAGACATTGAGAAATGGCGCATAATAGCACAGCAGTCGTCACGAGTTCAAAATCAGGCAAAGCTTGTTGGTATTGCTTAGCAGGGGTTGCTGATGAGAGGTTACTGGATTGCGTTAGCTGAGTGTGTCACTGGACGGCACGTGAGGTCTTTTCTGGATAGCATTACTTGGCAGTGGCTTTATTGCTGACGCTTATCATCGTTGTGGTGCGGCCGAGGACGTCGGGATACTCGATAGGACTTAGAGCCCTATCGAGTGAGTAGTCAAGCTTATGACTTAGCTTTATCTGCCAATTTTACCGCATTGACACTTTCACCTTTGAAGCTGATAGTCACATTTTTCTGAGCGACTTCATTATCTTTCAGCAAAGTCTTAGTGGTTTCTGCCAGCATTGGAGAAGCTGCATTTAACGCACTAAGATCATAGGCCCAAACTTCTAGATCCGCTTCATTATAAGTGCTAGCAGGCGCACCTAATTTTTCTGTGATTGTTTGCTTGGTTGAGCCTTCTTTAATGCCGAATGTATTTTTAATCGCTTCATTCGTTGCGCTGTCTAACGCATTGGTTGCCGTATCATTCACTGTGTCAGTGACAGATTGAGTTGCTGATTTAACGATTGAATCGAATGGGCCAGCATAAGCAAATAATGGTAGAGCAGTAAGAGCGATCAATAATGATTTTTTCACACAATAATTCCTTTGGTTAATACATTCCTTTATTAAATGCGCGCGAATTAGACCAGTAATTAGATTTTGTGTCAATTAAGCATCTGTTCTATATGATTTTATTTTAATCCTTTCAGATTATTCCTACTAAGTGGGTCAACCTTTAGTTGTACCTAAAGGTTTCCATTTTGAGGTTTTCTAGTCTTATCTGCTGCTGTTCTTCAATTTCGTTAGTGTTTTATTCCATCGCAATTGGATCCCGTCATATGTGTCATTTTAGGTGTTCTAGTGATGTCGCGTGTTCTAGTGCCCAATTCTATTAATCACTTGGATCAATTCCATGCGGATGTTGTCTGGTGTTTGGCTATGCCAGAAACCTGCTAAGTAAGCGCCCAGCGGTAGGATAAATAATGCGATAAGCACTAATGCGAGCAATCCCTTATGACCGAGTCTGTGGCCGGATTTCAGTCCAAGGCCGAGGGCGGCGGATTTAGGGCAAGCTGCGACACAGCGCATGCAGGCTTGGCACTCGTCACTGCGAACCGTGGTTTTAGTGTGCACTATAATGTTTGCTGGGCAAGCGCGGGTGCACTTGTCACATTTCATTCCTTTCGCTTCGATAAGACAGTGCTGGGTATTGCGGCGAATTTTTAATGGGCTTGCAAAGCTTAAGATCCCAAGCATAGCGCCATAGGGACACAAGTAACGGCAGAATCCCTGACGACGCCATGCCGCTAAAGCGAGGATCAGCGCAAATACCAGTAGCGTGATTAGGCTGGGTGTTAGGAAGAACAATGCCATCTTCAAGTCGGCAATCTTATGATAATTACCTTCAAGATAATGGGGGATGGATTGTGCTGGCATACCAATGACTATGTAGCAAAGTGCTAGGAGTAATAGATATTTCAACATTCGCAGTGGCCAATCTAGCCAAGCGGGTGGTGTAAGCTCTGATTTAATAAAGCGTTTTCTAAAGGAATACAGGTATTCCCCTGCCAAACCTAATGGGCAAGCCCAACCGCAAAATGCCCGCTTGCAGAGTAAACCTGTGAGTAATACCGCCGCTAGCATGACTGCTGCCGCAGGATGGGTTTGATCCCACAAATTGAGGCTGATAATGGCCTTAAGCTCAATGCCACCCGCAATCGGTAAAAAGGCATCGACTACGTCTGGGCGCATTAGCCAAGGTGTGATTCCTTGCTTAAGCAGTACGGTATTGATTGTGTATTGTATGGCAACCAGCAAGAGCGATAGCGCTAAGACATGTTGAGTCCCTTCACGAAGGGTATTGATTTTAATTTCACCCTTGAGTGCATCAGGCGCAAATTTATGCCCAAGTAGCATCAGTGGTAGTGCAATAAGAAGCCCGAGAGCCAGTGGCCAATAAAGACTCATTGCCACCGCACCGATACTGAGCAACAGTGTGGCGACCGCGCCCCATTTCTGGCCGCTCCAATAGCTGAGGGAGGCGAGATACATGAGTGCCAACATCAGCGTGAGTGATTCGATAAAAGTCATAGTGATGAATACAGCTAATAAGTTACAAGTACAGGCTCTGAGTGGTGAACTGAGGATAAGTTTTTGAGTAATAAGTGAAATTGTGCGTCAGATCTAAGATTCGCGCTATCAATCAATTAAAGCGCGCCATAGCTCACAAAGCTAAGTGTTTTAGTCTTGCACAAATAAAGTATGGCTTGCAGGGACATAGGGCGAGGTCACACAAAGAATAAAAAGCCCCAGCAATTTAGCTTGCTAGGGCTTAGGAATTCAGTGGGGCATTTGGATTAATTTTTTGATTTTTCGAGTGCTTCGATAAATTTGCTCGATTCGTTAATCGAGGTGTTCATCTCTTTAATCAGGGCCGAAATATCGGTTTGCAGACTCGCAAATTCGCTTTTAATCGCACCAATGGCTTGGGCGTTCAAGTTATGCTTGAGATACAGCATATTATCTTTCATGGCGGTGAGTATCGGCGGCATTTTTGACTCGGCACGGCGCATACTTTTGATCAATTGTTCATAGGCGCGGCGCGTTTCTTTGAGTTTAGCTTCACTGTTGCGGCGTAGATTAGCTTTACTGATCTCGCTAATTTCATTTTGCCACTCATCGAACAGTGCTTCGGCTACATCTTCGACTTTATTGATGCGGTTGCTGACGTTGTCGGCGGCACTTTGAGCCGATTCGTATTCATCTTTGGCTCTGCTATAGGCTTTTTCTAAGTTGCCATCACTGTAATTGAGCAGTGCTTGCATTTCTTCTAGGGCAGAGCTGAACTCTTTTTGAGCATCCTGTTGGGATTTTTTCGCATCTTTAACTCTGTCGACCATAATATCGCGTTTATGGTAACCGACCTTTTCCATTGCGCCGTAGTAGGCACTCTGGCAACCACTAAGCAGGAGACTTGTGGCAATCAGCCCTGAAGCTATCAGTCTTTTCATTGGGTGTTCCGTCGCTGAATGAAATTAATTAATCGGCTTTAAATCGCGCCGCATCGATAATGCTCCACAGATGAAAGATAGCACCTATTACCGCGGGCACAATCAGCCACCAGAGGGCATAACCCACCACTGTGATAATGAAAAATAACAGTGCGGCCATTATTCTGCCTTGCAATAATTGGCCTAGCCCAGGAAAAAATAGGCTAGCAATAGCGGAAATAACGTTACCTGCAGATCCTTGTTGAGACATCAATTCACTCCTTAGACTTGTAAATTAAGTGTTTATTGTACGAAGATAACGAGTCTATACCAACAGAATCAAGAGAAACCCGTGACTAAGAAGATAGAACTGGCACAAATTCGCGCCTTATTCCTCGGGATCTGGCAATTCCTGCTGCATTTGAGACGGCGTTTAGTTGAAGATCAAATCAATATCCGCGCCGGACATTTAGCCTATGTCACACTGTTGTCACTCGTGCCTATGGTGGCGGTGACTATGTCTATGCTGTCAGCTTTTCCGGTATTTAAGGGGATACGTGGACAGATAGAAGGTTTCGTTTATCAGAATTTTTTACCCGCCGCTGGCGACACAGTGCAAGTGTATATCAATGAGTTTGTGGCCAACGCGTCTAAGGGGACGGCTGTTGGGATTGCGGCCTTGGTCGTGGTTGCCATTTTGCTGATTTCCGCCATTGATAAATCGCTCAATAACATTTGGCGTACTAAAGAGAAGCGTTCAGTGGTGGTGGCATTTTCTATGTATTGGATGGTCATCACTTTGGGCCCAGTTTTGGTGGGGGCCAGTTTGGTCGCCACTTCCTACGTGGTGTCATTGAAGGTCTTTGACGGTCAGTTGTCGGGTGTGGTGCCCGTGTTTCTTGAGCGTTTACCTATGCTTTTCTCTGTGGCGGCATTTTTGTTGTTGTATATGGTGGTGCCTAATCAAAAAGTGAAGTTTCTACATGCACTATTAGGGGCGATTGTTGCCGCAATCTTGTTTGAGTTAGGCAAAAAAGCCTTTGCTTTGTATGTCACTCAGTTTCCGAGTTATGAAGCGATTTATGGTGCTTTAGCCGTGATCCCCATTATCTTTGTCTGGGTGTATTTATCGTGGATGATAGTATTACTCGGCGCGGAAATTACCGCCGCTATGCCTGAGTATTTAGATTATGAGTCGAGCTCAGATGATGACGAAACCGCTCTGAATGCTAAGCCCCTAGAAAATGCCTCTCAAGATAATTCCGCTGCGGTGTTAACTTCGGCTGAGGTGACGGCACTCAAGGCGGTGGCTAAATCTGAATGACCCCATTAGAGGATTATTAATGGCGATGACACTGAATGCCTGAATCCTTCCCATCTTTTATCCGTCGCGACTGGTTTAACGTTGGCAATGGTCAGCAATTGCATCTGGCGCAATACGGTAATCCACAAGGTATCCCGCTGCTGTATTTGCACGGCGGTCCAGGAGCGGGTTGTGATATCGGTGATTTAGCTTTATTTAATGGCGATCAATATTGGATTTTGCTTTTAGATCAACGCGGTTCTGGACAATCTTTACCCTTTGGCGATTTAGTCAACAACCATCTCACTGGTTTGATTAGCGATATTGAGGCGATTCGCCTCGCATTGGGTATTGAGCGTTGGTGTTTAGCAGGTGGCTCTTTTGGGGCCACATTAGGCTTAATTTACAGCGGATTATTCCCAGAGCGGGTGATTGCACAGGTACTGTGGGCGTTATTTATTCCATCCAAAGAAGGTCTCGACTGGCTCTATGGCGCTGACGGCGCTGCAAAATTGCAACCTGCTGCTTATCGACTCTTCAATGACATTTTTCCGGTTCAGTTATCGCTGACTGAATTACTGGATTCATATCATCTAGGTTTGGCATCGGCCGATGAAAATGTGCGATACCATTTTGCGCGGCGTTGGGTACAGTGGGAGTTGCAGCTTGCGGGGGCGAGGTTAGTGCTACCAAGGCTGTTACCCGAATCCGTATTAGCATTAGCCAATATCGAGTTACACTTTGCTCGACATAATTACTTCAATGCCATGAATGTGTTACAGCGCGTGACGCCCAGAGTGAAGGCGCGTAGTGTGTTATTGCAAGGAATGCAGGATGCGATTTGCCCAGCGGCGCTATTGCGCGATTTTGTGGCTGGGTTGGAGCATGCTATTACAATTCAATCTGTTGTCGATGGCGGACATATGCTCAATAGTGAGTCTTTGTTTTTGGCGGTTACAGCAGAAATCCATGCTATGTGGTCGTGGATACATCAAAGGGAAATACAATGAAAACATTGCTCATCAGTGCCAGTTTACTCGGATTAACCGCCTGTGCCGCTACGGCGCCCCCGCAAACCAGCGCGATTGACCCAGTGGTGGCTCAGGAGAACGTGAGTGCACCCGTCGCGCCCAAAGTAGTTGAACTGGGTGGACTAACCAATGAAGCTGCCGCTGAGCGCTTGTATCAAGCGTTGATTAACTCAAATTATCTCGCCACCCAAGTTGCGCCGACGAAAGTCGCGGTGCAGTTTGGCAATAACCAATTCTTGCTTGAGCCGAGTATCAATTCGGCGGGCATTGACCGTATTTTAATGAATCGCTTCTATGCTGTGCACCCGCAATTGCAGGCCAGCCAAGAGTTGCCTGCCGTGATTGGCACCTTGAATCAGAAGCTTAATTTTGCCAAGTTTGTGTTGTTGGACCAAGGCGCAGTGATCCAAGTGCAAGGTACAGTGACCTTTGCCGACCGTATTGAAATAGAAGAGTTACGTCGTTTTATGCTGTGGACGAATGGCGGCTTGGCGCAAGTCGTACAATCTTTGCCTGATGGCGTAGAGCAATATATCCGCCCGCTCCCGCTAATGCCGCAAATGGTTCCCGTTAAGCCTTAATCTAAAAGGAAAAGTTGTGATTGCGTTAATTCAAAGAGTGAGTCGCGCCAGTGTAGTGGTTGATAACCAAACCCTAGGTGAAATCAATAAAGGATTGTTGGTTCTGCTCGGTGTCGAGCAAGAAGATACCCGCGAGAAGATGGAAAAGTTGGCGACTAAAGTCATGAGTTATCGCGTTTTTTCTGATGAAAATGGCAAGATGAATCTCAATCTAGAACAAGTCGGTGGGTCTTTATTAGTCGTGTCACAATTTACCTTGGCCGCTGATACAGGCCGAGGCTTGAGGCCGAGTTTTTCAGGGGCGGGTACGCCGGATCAAGCCTTAGGCTTGTATGAAGAGTTTGTCGCATTTTGCCGCGCTAAGGGCGTTCATACAGAAACCGGACAGTTCGGCGCCGATATGCAAGTGTCCTTAGTCAATGATGGCCCAGTGACCTTTAATCTGCAGGTGTAGCTTCTATCGTGATGTTTATCTAGGGGTCTAGGTGATGGGGTGCTAGGCATAATCAATGTCGCTTGTACCAAGGGAGTATTAAGGGAATGCACATGGATCAATTACTCATTAAATTACGCCAGACTTGGCACAGTACGATCCCCGTTAGCGAGTTTATGCAGATAGTGCCACTCGATTACAGCGAGGGAGAATTTCGAGTCACAGCGCCGATGATGCCCAATATTAATCTGCATCAGACCATGTTTGCGGGCAGCATTTATACCTTGATGACCTTAACAGGCTGGGGTGCCGTGTGGCTAAATCAGCAGTTAGTGGGCGTGGCGGGTGATATTGTGCTCGCCGATGCCCATATTCGTTATCTTGCTCCTGTGACTTGTGAGCCTGTGGTAAAAGTACAATGGCCAGATGTGGATCTCAGCCCGTTACAAAGGGGGCGCAGAGTTAAGGTGAAGCTGGAAGTGCAATTGTATTGTATGGATTCATTGTGTGCGGTTTTTGAAGGCCTGTATGTTAGTACGTCGAAAGTATGAATGCGTCGAAAGCAACTTAGTGTATCTGTACGTCGAAGGTGATGTATAACCTTTCTAAAAAATCGAAGCTAATCTCAGATTTTATCCGCTTTATTTCTTTTTTATGGGCTAATACACTAGCGTCATAGAGTTGAGATATTCCATCTGACTCTGAGTCATTTACCTATTTTCGGAGCAGATTATGTCTAAAGTCTTAATTTTAAAATCAAGCATTCTTGGCGGTTATTCACAATCTGCCGTGTTAATTGACCACTTAGCGAGCCACTGGGAAAACCAAGGCGCCGCTATTACAGTACGTGATTTAGGCGGTAAAGACGTACTGCCTATGGTAGACGGTGAAATCGCTTCTGGGTTACGCGGTGGTGCAGAATTATCGGCACGTCAGCAAGAAATGCTCGCCTTATCAGATACCTTAGTCGCTGAATTAAAAGCGAACGATACGATTGTTATCGCTGCACCTATGTACAACTTTACGATTCCGGTTCAACTTAAAAACTGGATCGATTTTGTCGCCCGTGCCGGTGTGACTTTTACTTACACTGAAACAGGTCCAAAAGGATTAGTGGAAGGTAAACGCGCTGTGTTAGTGACGACCCGTGGCGGCGCTCACAAAGATGGCCCAACGGATCACGTTGTACCTTACTTGAAAACGGTTTTAGGCTTTATGGGTATCACCAATGTTGAAGTGGTTTACGCCGAAGCGCTGAACATGGGTCCTGAAGCACACGACAAAGGCATGGGCGAAGCGAAACACAGTATCGATCAGCTGAAAGCTTAATTGTCCCATTGATTAGCTGAGTCATTTGATTTAGCTGAATAAATAATGCCAGCCCTTAATAGGCTGGCATTTTTGTATGTCCATTTCAGCTAAGCACGCTTTGCTTAAGTGGCTAGGTTTGAGCAACTAGACTCGAGCGGCTAGGTTTAAGTGGCACGCTAAGCTGTTTATTCGCAAAGGCTGCAGCCTTTGGCGAGGGTGCTAGTCTCAACATAACGCACCTTAGTGCTGGCTTGGTCGCGATTACGACTGATGCTAAAGCGTGTATGGCGCTCAGTTTCAAGCGGCTTTTCAGCAGTGTTACCCTGTGTGGCTTCAAACTGTAACGCTTTGGCATGATTTGTTTTATGCATACACCACCTCGTAGATATTTAAGTCATCACAATGTACAGACTGGCCTGATTAGCGCCGCACAACCAAGGCTTAAATTAGCTCGGCTGGCAGCAGACTAAATCTTTAAGCGAACCGCCATTTACCACGCAGCTAAAGCCATTGGCCTTGAGAATGTCGCAGCCTTTTTGCGCTCGAATACCCGCGCCACAATAGAGCACGAAGGGATGCTGTTTATTGTCGACTTGGTGTAACCATTGGTCGAGCGTTGGCAATGGCACATTAATGGCTTGGGGCAAATGACCTGAGGCAAATTCCTCTGGTGAACGCACATCAATCACCCGTGCGCCTTGCTCAATCAATTGCCAACATTTTTCGCCTGAGTGGCTGCCGGATAACTTAGCCAGTAAAGATTGAAACATAGCATTGCTCCTACCATTAGAAAATTTTAAATAAGTTTATTCTAATGAATGGGCGAGTGCAAGCGCTGCAGATTATCGGTAGTAATGGTTTGGTCTTTGGCGTTGTTGGTACTCGAACTCTGCATTACTGGCGTTAGATAAGCTGCTACAAGCTAAATTCATTGCCTCGTTGATAGTGAATGATGTCGTGGAAGACCACGGCTTGCTCGTTGAGATTTCGATAGCCATGGGGTTTGTCGGCCGCAAATCGCACCGCTTCACCTTGCTTGAGCGTTTGCCACTGGCCATCGACTAACACTTCCATAGTACCGCTCAAGACAATGACATGCTCAGTGACACCCGTTTCATAGGGCTCAGAAAGGCGCTCATAGTTTGGCAGCAGCGTGAGCTCAAACATCTCGAAACCGAAGCGGTCTTCAAAAGGGAAGAGTGAGGAGACTAGCATGCCGTCGGTGGCGGGTTGTTGGCGTAACTCGTCGGGCTTACGGAATACTGCGCCTTGGCTCTGGGGTGTGGGTTCGAGAAAGGTCGACAGCGAGATATTGAATCCACTGGCTATTTTCCACAGCGTCGCAATGGTTGGGCTTGATTCACCGCGCTCGATTTGTCCTATCATGGCCTTACTCACGCCCGTCTCTTGGGCGGCTTTATCTAAACTCCATCCCTTTTGGTTGCGAAGTGCTTTAAGCGTGGTGGCGAGATAGCTGTTTATCGTTTGCACAATGGCCCCATCATTTTTATAAAAATTTAGTTTGTACGTTATAACGCACAGATGCTATCTTGTCCATCTCGTACGCTATAGCGCACAAAGTAATGGTGACATCAATTGCAGAGAAAGGGAGTGGATATGTGGCGAGATGCAGGGAGTTTATCAAAAATATCAGCGGGATTTATTGCGGTATTAGTGGGTTATAGCAGCTCGGCTGTGATCATCTTTCAAGCAGCGGAGGCTGTGGGGGCGACACCGGCACAGATCAGTTCATGGCTGTGGGCTTTAGGTGTGGGCATGGGCGTGACCAGCATAGGGTTATCGCTTTACTACAAGAATCCTATTCTAACGGCTTGGTCTACACCGGGCGCAGCGCTAATGGTGACGAGCTTAGCGGGGTTGAGCGTAAACCAAGCCATAGGCGCTTTTCTGGTGAGTTCAATTCTAATCACCCTTTGCGGTGTTGCGGGCTGGATGGATAAGCTTATCCGTGTCATGCCGCAGTCGGTGGCTTCCGCCATGTTGGCGGGGATCTTATTGCAATTTGGGCTAGGGCTATTTCAGGCGATGCAAACCCAGCTGAGTCTGATATTGATCATGCTGTTGGTGTTTGTCATCGTTAAGCCTTTTGCGCCGCGTTACATCATCTTGCTGACCTTGTTGGTGGGCATAGGCATGAGTTTTCAATTAGATTTGCTCAAGCTAGATGCGGTTCAGTTGCAACTGGCGATGCCGGTGTGGACGACACCTGAGTTTTCGTTGGCGAGTGTGATTGGCGTAGCATTACCGCTGTTTGTGGTGACTATGGCCTCGCAAAATATGCCGGGCGTTGCTGCGCTGCACGGTAATGGTTACAGGCCACCCATTTCACCTTTGATCACGAGCACAGGGTTAATAGGGGTCATTCTCGCGCCCTTTGGCGGTTTTGCCTTTAACTTATCCGCCATCACAGCGGCGATTTGTATGGGTAAAGAAGCAGATCCGAATCCCGCGACTCGTTACTGGGCGGCGGTGTGGGGCGGGGTATTTTACTTTATCACTGGGTTACTCGGTGCCACTGTGGTTGGTCTGTTTTCCGCTTTCCCGAAGGAATTAGTACTGGCCATCGCCGGATTAGCCCTGCTCGGCACTATCGCCAATAGCCTGACCGCCGCATTAGCTAAAACCGAAGATCGCGAAGTGGCAGTGATCACTTTCTTGGTCACTGCATCGGGTTTTAGTGTGCTGGGCATCGGCAGTGCATTTTGGGGGTTGTTACTTGGATTTATTATCCATTGGTGGAACGGGCACAGAACTGCATCAGTAGTTAAGCGATCTAATACTTAACTGCAGCAAAGCGCCTTAGAGATTGAATTTCAAAGACTAAGGCGCATGTGTTTTAGATTCTCTTCGTCATAAACACGCTATTGGGGTCGAGTTGGTAGCCTTCGAAGGGGCCACAGATTTCAAAACCAAATTTGCAGTACAGCAGGCGAGCGGGGTTGAAGAAGTCCATCGAACCTGTCTCTAGACTCAGGCGTTTGACGCCAGCGCTTTTGGCATCGTTAATCAAGTGCTGCAATATCTTAGACGCTATACCTTGCTGCTTATAGGGCGCGGCGGTGCGCATGGATTTGATCTCCGCATGCTCGGCATCTAACCATTTTAGTGCACCGCAGCCCGCTAAATTGTTGCCATCCCACAGGGTCCAAAAGCGAATATTGGGCTGACGCAGGCCATCAAGATCTAATGCGTGAACGCTTTCAGGCGGAGAGGTTGCCCGCATATCGTTGAGGTGTTCCTGCAGTAAAGCCGCAATCTCAGGCCCTTTAAGGTCATCTAAGGTTATTTTCATGGCTCTTATGGTGGATTTCATAGCAGATCGGGTGCTCCTATTATTTTGGCTTATCCATAATGGCGTCATCGCTTTGTTATCTGTTTGCCAATGCGCCGTGGTAGATAAGCAAATCTTAAGCCATTAGCTAAGTCATCTCTGAGGAGTTTTAGATTGCCTTATTTTGCTCGATACCTATCGTCAAATTTTTGCAGTAAAAAGCACTGTTTTCTTCTGCGTTTTTTGTCCAACAAAGTATCGAACTTGATGCGATAGCGTTGATAACTTACTGTCATGTTTAAAGAAGTTTGTCCTAGAAGGTCAAATCCTAGTGTATTTTTGTTTAGGTTTAACGAGACGTACAGGTAAAATACTGCTCAAGCGATTTATGTCCAGTAAACAGCACATAAATATTAAAATGTTAGTAGTACAAGGAAAGTTATGAATGCCATTGATTATTCTACATATTCTGTCGAGGAGCTGCTCGACGTAAGGTCACACATATCATCAGATTCGCCGAACTATCAGGCGTTAATTGCAGAGCTAGATATTAGGAAAGACAAGATAGATGAGTATTCACAGCAGCAAGAGCAACAGGCATTTTCGATTGTAGAAAATAGAGTAAAAATTATCGGCTATTTCCAACTGAGTGCTGCTGTAGTAGTACTGTTCATGCTCATACTGTTAGTTATTGATGGTTCAGCGACCATGTTAAATTCTTCAATAGCAATTATCGCGATCGCATTGAACGCAGTCGCTGGTTATACCGCAATAAATGAAATGTATGACAAATATTGGATTTCTGTTCTAAACCAATTGATTCAAGTTCCTAGCTTGGCTATTGGTTCGGTTAAAACGGCTTATTCAGGGCTAGGTGCTATCTATCTTTACATCGACTGGACTAATGATGTTCAGTTTGGTTTTTCTGCATCATTTTCCCCTGGATTTTCTTTTTTTAAGTTCACAGGGATCTCACCTACTCAATATATTGGGGTAGATATTCTCGCGCTAATTTTCTTGGTGGCACTGTTAACTGTTAGTCAAGTTAAAGGCACTGCTAGCAAGCAAATGCATCCGACGCCAAATAGCGGTGCGGCGGATTAGATCGTTATAGGCTCTTAATAAACATTGATATTTGATGAGGGATATGTGAAATATTTTTATTCTAATCTGACGAAAAATTATGCTTAAATGGTCAGCCTGTATGAGTGGGATAGCTGCAAACACTAAGATCCAAACCGGTGAAGTGACATATCGCTCAGTACTATTTTTTAACACTTTTTATATCAATGCGATGGAATGAGCTCTCTAAACTGTCCTCTAATCCACCCACTGTTACTTTTTTCTCCAAACGCAAAACTGTCGAAGCAAATATAAAAATGGCCGAGGATAAGCTCGGCCATGATTTACTCGATTAAGCGTAAAACGGGTAGGTTTAGTAGTATTTCTTCAAATAACTCTCGGCGTAGTTTTTGAGTTTTTTGTTTGAGCTCGTGGTTGCCATATTTTCAATCACATCGCGGTAAGCGGTATTCCCCGAACTAGCTAGCGCTTTTGCCATGTTGGCATAGGTATCGATGGCGAGTTTGTCATCGGCCATTAAGCGTGGTGTTTTCAATTCGTTACTGAGTACGGCTAGGATAAAATCATCGTACTGGCGGTCATCTATGATGCGTTTAGCCGCGAGACGCATTAATTCTAAATCATCGCTGCGTAGGGCATTGGCAAAGGCATTATTTTGCTGATTTTGATCGGCAGTATATTGGCTTTTATCCGCAAGAATCGCATTCCATTTTTTATATATCGTTATGTTTTCTAAAGCTTGACCTGCGTATTTTTTGAGTTTTTTAGGATAATCACCATTAACAATCTTGTTGATGGTTTCGCTGTACTTATCATTGCCTGAATAAGCTAAGCCTTTGACTAACCAAGCACTGTAGTCAATGGCATTTTTTTCAGTGGCTTGGGGCAAAGATGCGAGTAGCTTGGCTTCGAGTGCATCAAAAATGGCAGGATCGGATAAACCAGCGATGGTGAGTGATTCAATGGCTTCTTTTTGCTTGAATTGGTTATCACCCTTAAAGATTTCTTGATAGGTTTCAACCGTATATTCCTGAGCCAATAAAGGCGAGCTTAATAAACTGATGCTAAGCAGCATACCTGCAAAGAGTGGTTTCATGGTGATGTCCTTATGTGGTTTTTATATATTGTTATTGGGCCCAGCGTTTAAAAATCAGCGAGGTATTAATGCCGCCAAAGGCGAAATTATTACTCATCACATAATCTGTATCGATTTGGCGCAGTTCGTTACGGATATAGTCCAAATCGGCGCATTGTGGGTCGATACTTTCAAGATTGAGTGTCGGCGCAAACCAGCCCGCATTCATCATCTCAATACTCACCCAAGCTTCTAGTGCACCGCATGCGCCTAAGGTGTGGCCCGTGTAGCTTTTAAGGGATGAAATCGGCATACCCGCACCAAAAACTGCATGGGTCGCGTGGCTTTCGGCGATGTCACCGCGATCCGTTGCCGTGCCGTGGGCGTTCACATAACCTATGGCGCTAGGCTCAAGCTGGGCATCTTTGAGCGCCAACCTGATGGCGATTTCCATGGTCTGCGCGTTTGGTTGGGTGACGTGTTGGCCATCTGAATTCGTGCCAAAACCGATTAACTCAGCGTAAATCTTGGCACCGCGCGCCTTGGCGTGTTCTAGCTCTTCGAGCACCAGCGTACAAGCACCTTCGCCAATCACGAGGCCATCACGGCTCGTATCGAAGGGGCGTGGCGTGAGTTCGGGTGTGCTGTTTTTAGTGCTGGTGGCAAACAGGGTATCGAATACTACGGCCTCGGTGGGGCAGAGTTCTTCACCGCCGCCCGCCAACATTAAGGTTTGCTGACCGTATTTGATGGCTTCATAGGCGTAACCTATGCCTTGGCTCCCCGAGGTACAGGCGCTGCTAGTGGTGTGAATTCGGCCTTTTAAGCCGAAAAATACCCCCACATTCACCGCTGTGGTGTGTGCCATCATGCGGATATAACTCGTGGCGGTGACGCCCGACATATCACCGGTTTTCAACATATCGCCAAAGGCGATGATGGCATCGGTACTGCCAGTGGACGAGCCATAGGCGATACCCATTTCACCCGAGGACACGATAGGATCGTCTAACAATCCCGCATCGATTAATGCAAGTTCACTGGCGCGGGTCGCCATGATGGAAACCCGACCCATAGAACGAATTTTCTTGCGCGAATAATGGCTTGGCACTTCAAAGTCGGTAATGGGCGCGGCTAAGCGGGTATTGAGACCATCGTATTTATCCCATTCGCCCATAGTGACGACGCAGTTTTTCTGCGCCTTAAGGCTCGCTGCTATCGCCTCCCAATCATGGCCCATGGCGGTAATGCCGCCAATGCCAGTGACGACCACTCGTTTCCCTAAGCGGGTTTGATTTGTCGGTTCGCTCATTTAGATCATGCCCCCATTGACCGATATCACTTGGCGAGTGATATAGGCGGCATCGTCAGACATTAAAAATGCGGCTAAGGCGGCGATTTCACTCGGTTTACCCATGCGGCGCATCGGCACTAATTGCTCGACCATATCCTTAGGAATATCGGCCACCATGTCGGTTTCAATCAAGCCGGGGGCGATACAGTTGACGGTGATTTTGCGTTTTGCCAGCTCTAATGACAATGCCTTAGTCGCGCCGATAATACCCGCTTTTGAGGCGCTGTAATTGACTTGGCCACGGTTGCCCGCAATGCCAGAAACTGAGGCTAAGGTGATGATGCGCCCGCCCTTTCTACCTTGTACCATAGGCATCACACAGGGATGGATAACATTATAAAAGCCGTCTAAGTTAGTGTGGATGACGCTGTCCCACTCACTTTCTGTCATAGCAGGAAAGGCGGTATCGCGGTTGATGCCAGCATTGAGGATCACGCCATAATAGGCACCATTGGCCTCGATGTCGGTTTCAATGGCACCTCTGACGGTTGCGCGGTCGGCGACATCAAATTTCAGCAGGCTCACATTCACCCCAAGCGCGCGGATTTGCGCGGCAGTGTCATCTGCAGCTGCTTGGTTACTGTGGTAATGCAGGGCGATATCGAAACCCGCAGCGGCGAGTTTTAGGGCGATGGCTTTACCAATACCGCGGCTCGAACCGGTAACTAATACTCTGTTATTCATCTGTTTTCTCCACCCCATTTTATCGTTATGTGTCGGTATGGGGTTTCATGTATTTATGGTAAAAAGGTCGCTTGTTAAGGCGCTTTAAGGCTTTTTTATCTACATCATTGCTTTAGTGCCCAAGGCTTCTATTTGCCGCGTCTTGATTGCCTGCAAGGTAGGCTTGTGTGTCCTGAGGTTGGAACACATTCACATTGGCTTGGGCCACTAAGCTCTTTTCTAGGTTAGAGCCGGCTTCGGGCAGCAGATAAATTTGGCAATCGAATACCGCTAATCCCGATCCCTCTTGATAGAGGCGGCTGACTTGGGTGCGATAGGTGCGCCCGAGCTCATATTGCTTTGCATACAAGGTTAATTTGCGCGAACCCAATAGAAACCCGACGCGGATTTTATCATTGCGAAGCTTTGCCTCAACCCCAGCAAGGGCGGCAATACTTTGGGCCATATATTCGATACCCACATAATTGGGTACGGCTCGATGTTTATCATCGAAATAAGGGCTTTGCGCCGTGATAGTGACTTCGGTCTCTAGGTTATCGCGTCGATAGCCAATGATTTTATCGAGCAAAATCATCGGTGCCCTATGGGGAATAAAATCGGTAATATCCTGTTCGGCAAAGGGTTTATTGATCTTAAGTAACTGCATGGTACTAGGCCTCGTTACGGCAGAAAATCAGGCTGGCATTACTGCCGCCAAAGGCGAAGGAATTGCTCATCACATAATTAAGCGCGCCCTTAGCAGCGACTTGATGGCGCTCGACCAAGGCAATGGACGGATCCTGTGGATCGACTTGTCCGTCCCATTGATGGGGCGGCAGGGCTTGGCGGTGATTATGTGCTGAAAGTAATAAATAACAGAAGGCGGCTTCAATGGCGCCAGCGGCACCTAAGGTATGGCCGACTAAGGGCTTGGTCGAGCTACAAGGGGGCGTGTTCACGCCAAACACTTCAACTACGGCGCGGCTTTCCATCGCATCATTTTTAGGCGTGGCTGTACCGTGCAAGTTAATGTAACCAATGTCTTTTGCTGCAATGTGTGCATCTTGCAACGCCGCGTGCATGGCAGCGATGGCGCCTGTGCCTTCGGGGTGTGGCGCCGACATATGGTGTGCATCGCTCGACTCTCCAATACCCGCTAGCATGACCTCTGACTCGCCCAACGTCAGGACAAAAAGCGCCGCGCCTTCGCCGATATTGATGCCATCACGGTTGATACTAAAAGGATTGCAGTGGCCTTTCGAGACAGATTCTAAGGCGTGAAAACCATTGACTGTGAGTTGGCATAAACTGTCGACACCGCCGACAATCACCATATCGCAGAGGTTAGCCTGTAATAGGCGTTTGGCACTGGCAAACACTTTAGCGCTGGATGAGCAGGCGGTTGAAATCGTGTAGCAAGGACCATCTAGCTCAAAATATTGGCGTAAAAAGTCGCTGGTGCTGCCGAGCTCTTGCTGGAAATAATGATAATCCGCCGGAAAGTATCCGTGTTGATTGCGGTAGCTCAGCGCGGCTTCACCTTTTGAAATCCCTGACGTGCTGGTGCCTAGCACTACACCAATACGGGCATGACCAAAATCCCGTTTCGCTTGTTCAACTGTGGTCGCAATTTGCAGTGCGGCGCACAGCAGTAATTGGTTGTTACGGCAATCGAACTGAATGAGTTTTTCGGGAATGGTTGGTAGTGCTGCCGTCACGGGGGCAACTAAGGTTGGGTGCTCGAACAGGAGAGTGTCACTGCGCAGCATCGCACTGGTATCACCGGCGATCAGGCGGTCTAAAACCTGCTGGGGATCTTGCCCTAGCGGGGTACACAATCCAATCTGTGTAATAGCTACTCTGTTCATCATTGTGTGTCTTTTTACCATGGCACAGTTAAGTGCGGATGCTAACAGATTAAATAGGTTCGATTTCTAGCTCAAACTTAGCTTGTGGCATAGTTAAGCTAATGTGGGCTTGCCAAAGAGCATCGCCGATATTTTGTTGATAACGGATTTGCACCACATGGGTTTGCTGGCCGCTTTTACTGATCAAGGTGTCTTGACTATAGATCTGGCGACAGAGGATTGTATTCTCTCGGGTGCCTATAAGCGTATCGCCCTGATTTCCCCCAACCGTATCGCAAAGGCTTGTGACTAAATGACCACCTTCTAAATGGGCGCGAATACTCTGCTCAGGCCAATAGATCAGTTGCATCATCGCCATTAAATACTCAGCTTTAAAACTGTCCCCTAGCAGCATGCTTTGTTCACTGCTGAGTGTATTACCATCATAAACTAAGGTAAACAAAGCCTGTCCGAGTGGCGCTAAGCCAACGAGCGTCATGCGCTCATTCTCTAACTCTAATTGAGTGAGCAGCTCGTGGGATTTATCACCCACTTTAATGCTGACCTTTTGGCTAAAGGATTGGGGTGAGGATACGCCCGTTTTGCTCTCGGTTTGCGGGCTGCTAATGTCGGCAGGTTTGGCCGTCGGCTTAGTCAGAGGCTTATCGGCTGCGGGGGCAAAATCATGGGGCAGTGGCGCCAAGCAATAACGCATGTCTTTAGCGAGGCCGACACAGGTTTGCCTGAACAGCAGTTCGCTACATCCCGTCAGCCCTAGACTGATGATCAGTAGCGCGGGGAACACTCGCCATTTCGCGTCAAAGTTAAGCGACATGCGGTTACGCCTCTGCAAATTCAGGAATGGCAACTTGGTTTTGGCACAATTCGACCACCATGTTCAGGCGGCGCTCCGAGTCTTTAACGAAGGGATTATTGAGGTCCCAAGCGTAGCCCGCCAGAATCGAGCAAATCATTTGCTTGATGCGTGGATTCGGTTCTTCATAGAAGATCACATCCTGAAAGCGGCCATCATACCAAGCTTGCACATAGGTGCGGAAGGTATTCACCCCCTGCATTAAAGGCGCTGAGTAATCGGCTTGCCAGTCAACCGTTTCACCATTGAGTTGTTTAGTCACACATTTTGCTGCCATCGATGCCGATTGCATGGCGATAGTGACGCCGGAGGAAAATACCGGATCAAGGAACTCGCCGGCATTACCCAGTAGGGCGAACTTGTCGGTCGCAAGCCGTGACACATTGGCTGAATAACCCTTGAGTGTGGCGCATTCTTGCACCACCTTAGCGTTTGCCAGTAGGGCTTTTAGTCCTGGTTCTTCATTGACTATGTTCATCAATTGTTGCTCAAGCGAACCTTGTAAACGCGCAAGTAATTGCGGTTCGGCAACCACGCCGAGTGAGCAACGGCCATTGCTAAAGGGAATGAGCCAATACCAAATGTCTTTATGCTCTGGGTGGACGCTGATTAAAATTTTATTTCGATCAAAGTTAGGATCGCTGATGTTGTCTTCCACATGGGTAAAGATGGCGCTACGCGGTGGTAGGCAAGACGGACTTTCTAAGTCGAGCAAGCGGGGTAACACACGGCCAAAACCACTGGCATCAAGCACATATTGGGCGCTGATTTGATAAAGCTCGCCCTGTTCATTGCGCACCATTAAGCATGGATTCTCGGTTAAATCTATCGCCTCGACGGTTTCGCCGTAGCGGATTTCGACCCCTTGGCTTTGGGCGGTATCGGCTAACAGTTTATCAAAACTGGCGCGCTGCACTTGGAATGTGGTGCCAGGCCCAGGGGTAAATTTATCGGTAAAGTCGAAGGTAGTGTAAGTGCCATTGCGACGAAAGGCGGCGCCATTTTTATGCTGGAATCCGGCGGCATTGAGTGCGTCTAACATGCCGGCTTCTTCGATGAATTGCATGCAGCAGGGCAGTAAACTTTCACCGATGGAAAAACGGGGGAAATGTTGTTTTTCTAACACCAGCACGCGCTTACCTTGTTGGTGTAGCAAGCTGGCGGCGATGGCGCCTGAAGGTCCTGCGCCGATAATAGCCACATCGACGGCAAGTGAATTTGGCATAGCCGATAAATCGTGAGCGGGTGTAGGCATGTAAAGTACGTTCCTTGTCGTTATCAAGACTTTTTAGTCGTTAAAATCAGTGGCGAAAGTAAAAAGGTTAAACCTATACCTAGCGACAGGGTTAAACCAAAATAATGAATCGCTTGGGTCTGGCTAAAGGCGAGTAAACCAAAGGCTAATAGGGTCGAGCAGGCGGACATAAATACCGCCATCATCACTGCCTTGCCGTGGTTTTGAGCAGAGGCAAAGAACAAGCTGTAGTCTATCCCAATCCCGAAAACTAAAATGAGCGCGAGTGCATGGAACAGACTCAGTGGCGAGCCTGTTAAGCCTAAGGTTGCAAGCGTTAGCAAGGCAGCAAGGGCTGGCACTGCAACCACAACCGCGGCTTTTTTAATGCCAAAATTCAGGCTAAACAACAAGAGTGCGATACTGAGTGCGAGCGCTAACAGCTTTAGGGTTAACAGTCGGTAATGGCCCATGACCGCGGAGATATCCGCGACTTTATCGATAAGTTGTACGCTTTGAACATTAGCAAAGCGCGCCTTGAGCGCGTCGATCTGCTGAATGCCGCCAAGCAAGACAATGGCACCATGCTCAGCGCTCGCGCCGCCATCATTTAGCGCTTCATAGTCGGTGGCGTTGCCATTTGGTGCTAGCCACAGCGGTGCGAGTTGCTTGCCTGCCTCTAGCTTAAAGAAATCTGCTGGGGCGATATATTGCTCTTTAGCTGCTAAGTAGCTTGCTTGCAGCTCTGGCTTTAAGTTCTCATCCAACCCAAGGCTTGTGAGCACAGTATCTATCTGAGTTTGATAGATTTCACCCTGCAAGCTATAAGCCGTGTCTTGCCTTTGATGGCTGGGCAGATATTGGCTGAGGCTGACGTAGTTGCCTAACTCTTGGTTCGTAATAGCGGCATCGAGCTGTGGCGACACTCGCTCAAGCTGCTGCAGCAACGCTTCTTCACTCGCGGCGCGTACCAGTAAGAATTGATTATCTGTGCCGCCGCTGAGTAGCTGCCTGAGCTTATTTTCAGGTTCAGTCACGCTTGCGGGGCTTTGCTGCAAATGGCGAATATCGTCATCGACGGTTAACTTGGTTACGCCAACCAGACACCACACTACTATCACTAAAGTAAACATGCCCATGCCTAAAGGCGTGGTCAATCTGTTGGATAACTTAGTTAGATTAGCAAGGTAAGTCCCCGCGAGTGCTAATGGGCGGGAGCCTTCAGGCAAGCGACTGCCCGCGAGCAGCGGGTAGGCGAGAATGAGGGTGAGATAGGCCCCGAGCAGCCCCGCGGCGCAGAAGATGGCGACTTGCTGCATGCCGGGAAACGGCGCTAACCCTATGCCGACATAAGCCAAGGCGCTGGTGATAAAGGCAAGTGTCACCGTTGGGAAAATATACGCCACAGTAGCCTGAGCGCTGCGTTCGCTATCGCTTAAGCGCTCGCAGTAAAAATGAAAGCTGTAGTCGATGGCAATGCCAATCAAGCTAGTGCCAAACACTAAGGTGAGTAAATGAAGCTCGCCAAATACGCTTAAGGTAAAAGTCACGGCCAGCAACAGTCCGCTGGAAATGGTAACGATTGCCAACAGTAGTGGCATCACAGAGCGAAACGCCAGCCAGACTAAAGCTATGACCCCAAGTAAGGATGCAAGACCGAGAATCGAGATTTCACTCTTAGCCGTTTGGGTCGCCGCAATCGCGTGAAACAGGGCACCAGCCTTAAGCAGGGTAATATCGGGATAGCTTTGTTTAACCGCATCCAATCCTAGGGTTAATGCCGTCATCTGCGCCAATTGCGCATTGGGATTAAAGGCACTTTCTTGGCCCTTTGCCATAACAACCGCAGCGACATTATCGCCTTGATTAGCCAGCAGAATACCTTGGCTGGCTCTGACTTTTGAACTCGGCGCGAGGGCGAGTAAATTGGCGGGGAATAACAGCAGCGGATCTTGGGCAAGCAAGTTGCTATTGGCGTAACTAAAGGCGTTGTAAAGCTGCGCTGTGGCCGCTTCAATCAGATTTCCAATGTCTTTCGTTGCTAACGCCTCAGCTTGTGGCGCTGTCAGTAATTTAAATCTGTGGGGGAAATAGTATTGCCCCAACGCTTCACCGAGCTGCATATCGGCGCTGCGAATATCTGTGAGTGCAGCATTTTTTCCAGTAGCAACAAGGTCAGTTTCAAGCTTTTGCATCAACAGCTTAGCCGCAGAGATTGCCGTGGTTTCATCCTTGGCGACGAGCGCAATATAGACTTGATCGGCGAGCGTCGCTTCAACTTGGTTAAGGGCGCGCTCTGTGAGTTTGTCCTGCTGTAAATGGGGCAGCATAGCAAGAATATCGCTCTGCACCCTTGCGCCGTTTTGCCAGAGTTGCAACGTCCATAGACTGGCTGACAGCATCAATAGCAACCAAATGGCGAGGCGCCATTTAGGGGATGATTGTATTAGCGCTTGATTGGCGCGCGCGGTGAAATTGGCGGCCATGGTTAAGGTTTATTCGCCTCTATCGCCACAGCATACTGCGCTAATTCGGCTTCGCTGAGTTTACCTTGTGAAAGCGCACTAAAGTCGATGCGGGTCATATCCTGTGGTGTCACATTCGGCGCGGCGCTCAGCAGCACTAAGGATTGCAACACATCGCTACCTTCTAACACCATATTGGCGATGGCTTTTTTCATTAAGGGATCTTTGGGCGTTAGGCCTAATTGCCATTGACCGTCTGTGCTCAAGCCTTCTGCGATGAGGAAGTGCAGCTCGAAGTTTTCGCTTAAACCGGAAATATCACCGCCGAGCATAGCGCGCACTAGGCTGGGCAATAAATCCCCCATAGCGGCTGCGCTCGCCGAGGCATCGGCCTTGCTGACTTGGACTCGACCTTGGCTATCGCGCTGAATAAGCTGCTTATCTTTTAAAATCAGCAGGGATTCGAAGGGCTTTATCTGTTGCCAGATCAGCCCTTGGGTCTGATCGAAGATAAACTGCCCTTGGCTGATTAACGGCTTTTTGAGCACCTTTAACTGCCGAGATTGCACAAACTGGCCTCGCACCGTTTCGCCCAAGTTAAGCTTTTGGCTCAGGGCGACAAGCTGCGCGGTATCCGCATTTTGGCTAAAGAGCGCTTGATAAACACCGGGCTCAGCTAAGGTTTCTGCTTTGAGTGGCAGGGTTATCAAAGCACAAGCCAAGCCGCAAGCAAGGCAGAGGAGTAATGCACACTTTGCCAGCACAGGATTATTCGCCAGCACAGGATTCTTTGTCAGCGCAGAGCTCTTCGCGAGTACTGAGTTCATTAGTCTTCAACCTTAGCGAGCAGGGTGGCGATTTTGTCACGGAACACCTCTGGGGTGACAAAGCACAATTCTTGGGTGCTCATATCGACCGCCGCCTGAATGGTATAACCCTTAGTGATGCGCGCACCACTTTCGACATCGCGGATTTGATAATTGATCTTTAAGCGGTTTTCCCACTCGACTAACTCGGCGCGCACTGTGATTTTTTGCTCGAAGGTGCTGGCTTTGACGTACTTAATCTGTAAATCGATAATCGGCCACGCATAGTTAGATGCTTGCATTTGTCGGTAGTTGTAGCCCAACTCATCGAGCAGTTTGCAGCGAGCAATCTCGAAATAACGCAGGTAATTGCCATGCCAAGTGATCCCCATGGAATCCACATCGTGGAAGGGGATTTGCATTTCCATATCGATAGTGAGCAATGATTTCATCGGCACACTTCCCATTCGCCTGCTTGGATTTTAGCTATGGTTTGGCGCAGCACGGCTTCAAGCGGTCGGTCTTCGATTAAGGTCTCAAAATCGGCGCGCACTTGGGCGAGGGTTTTCGCCAATGATGGGGTGAGCGAGGCTTCGTCCAGTTCATTTTGGGCGATACGTAAACCAATACCTTGGGTCATGGCGAGCAATGCTGCCGCCGCGACTTGTTCGGTCAATTGCAGCACGCGCATACAGTCGCGGGCGGCGATAGTGCCCATGCTCACCTTGTCTTGGTTGTGGCATTCGGTCGAGCGTGAGAATACGCTGGCCGGCATAGTGTGCTTGAGTGCTTCAGCTGTCCACGCCGATACCCCAATTTGCACCGCTTTAAAGCCATGATTAATCGCGCGGCGCGGGCCGGTTGAGCCGGATAAGTTAGCGGGTAAGCCATTATTAAACTTAGGGTCCATCACTAGCGCCATTTGGCGATCGATAAGATCGGCCAAGTTAGCCACAGTATTTTTCAGTGAATCCATCGCAAAGGCGATATGGCCGCCGTAAAAATGGCCACCGTGGAGAATATGCTCGCCTTCGCCGTCGACAATCGGGTTGTCGTTGGCGCTGTTGACTTCGGTTTCGATAAACTGACGCATAAACGGCAGCGCATCCTGCAACACGCCGATAATGTGCGGTGCGCAGCGGATGGAATATCTGTCCTGCAGCCTGTCCGAATTGCGCGGATGTTCGTGGTGATTTAAATCTTCCCGTATCCAAGTGGCGATTTGGTTTTGTCCCGGATGCGGTTTAGCGGCAAATAAGATTTCATCAAAATGGTTCGAGTTGCCTTTTAACGTTAACGAAGCCATAGCGGTAATGCGACTACTTAAGCGGGCAAGATATTGGGCGCGATCGAAGGCTAAACAGGCCAAGGCCGTCATTACAGCCGTGCCGTTCATCAGGGCTAAGCCTTCTTTTGGCCGCAGTACGTGCGGGGTGATGTTGAGCTTAGCGTAGACATCTTGAGTCGCTTGGCGCTCACCTTGGTAAATCACTTCGCGCTCGCCGACTAGCACGGCGGCCAAATACGACAGCGGCGTTAAATCACCGCTGGCGCCGACCGAACCTTCTTCTGGGATTACAGGGACTATGTTGAGATTGAGCAAAGTTTCGATGCGCTTTAATAGCTCATAGGTCACGCCAGATTTGCCAATGGCTAAGGAGTTTAAACGGCAAGCCATCACAGCGCGGGCCTGCATTATGCTTAAGGTCTCGCCTAAACCGCAGCCGTGGAAGCGGGTTAAATGCAGTGGCAATTCGTGGACCAGATCTAAGCTCACATTGACTGTGCAAGAGTCGCCATAACCAGTTGTTACACCATAAACCACGCCTTCTTCGTGCAGCAGGCTATCGATAAAGCGCGCACCTTTTTGAATATATTCTTGATAATCCGCATCATCACAGAGCTTGACTGGTGCGCCCTTGGCGACGGCAACCACTTGTTCTAAGGTAAGAAATTGACGGCCGAACTCAACAGTCTTTAAGTCTGATTGATTCTTTGAGTCGGCGGCTTGGGTGTGGCTCATGAATGACTAGTCCTGTCTGTCTTATGATCCTGCTCTGGGATCTGCGGTGATGTTGACTCTGCTGTTACAGCATCGGCTTGTACTGAATTGGTTGATGCGCGTTCTAATTCGCTGTCTTTACGCCAAAAATCGAAGAAGTTAAACCATTGCAAAGGCTCGCGTCTGGCAAAGTATTCTAAGCGTTCGCTGTAGCGATTTACTGCCTGCTGTAATCTGTCCATTCTGCTCGCCCTTGGGCCTTTAAGTGTTTCGGCGAAGTGCTCTAAATGCACCCGATAACGGCCCTGTTCCCGTAGGCAAAACATTAAAAACACGGGGCAATCGAGTAAGCCAGCCAAAATAAACGGCCCTTGGGGAAACGCGGCATCTTGACCCATAAACGGCGCGTACATGACGCGACCTTGGGTATTCGGCGAGGTTCTATCGCCCGCGATCACCACCAGTTCACCGGCTTCTATTTTTTGCTGCAACAGCATAGACGTCGCGGGGTTAAGCTCGGTCACTTGAATAAGATTAAGCGTGCTATCTGGATTTAACTGTTTGAGTACCTTATTGAAATTTTCCGCATGGCTCGTTAACACCATGACATTCACTTTGACTTTGCGCTGGTGGATTGAAATGGCGCGGCAAAGTTCTAAATTGCCAAGGTGAGACACCAATAACACGGCGCCTTTACCGCTTTCGAGTTGGTCGGCCAGCACTTGGCGATCGGGGAAATCCACTTGGCTCAATTGGATGCGATCGCACCAGGCATCGATTCTATCGAGTGCGGCATTGCCAAAGGCTAAAAAGTGATTCAGGCTATCGCGCCAGCCTATGGGCTGATTGAGCTTAGGATGTTGCGGCTCAAGTACTTGTACGCGGCGCAGGAAGTCTAACGAGGCGTTACGGGTGACTTTGCCCGTGAGAAAGAAATAACAAATCACAGGATACATAATGGCGCGGCACAACCAATGGCCGCCAATACGATAGCTCTCGGCTAACAGTTTGATGCCCCAGTAACTGCCGCGCTCCTTCATGCCCGACCAATGGGTGGCTGAAGTTGATGATGTTGCTGAAGTCGATAGTGTTGCTGACGAGCAATGGGAGTTTTGCGCGGCTTGTTGCTGTGATTTACGCTTTAATAGCCAAGGCAGGCGTTTGAGCATGCCGAAAAACAACTTGGTATGCAGTTTAGTGATGCGCACATTGTCGGCCACACCTTGAAAGTGACTAACACCATCTTCGGGATAAATCACCTTAGTCGGCTGGAATAAAATTTCCACCCCTTGCCAGTAGAGTTTGACGAGGATTTCAATATCAAAATCCATTCGCTCCGTTAATGCTTGCTGGCACAGTAATCGCTCGGTGGCGGCGAGGGGATAAACGCGAAAGCCACACATAGAATCTTTAATATCAAAGCTTAATGTTTCGACCCACACCCAAAAATGGGTGATATAACGGCCATAGAGCCTGCCCTTAGGCACGGATTCATCGTACTCGGGTTTGCCTGAAATCAGTGCATCGGGTTTAGCCTGCGCCCTTGCTACCATAGCTGGAATATCGGCTAGATTGTGTTGACCATCGGCATCGACCTGCAGTGCATGACTAAAGCCATCGCGGTAGGCTCGGCGTAGGCCCGTCATCACAGCAGCGCCTTTACCACGGTTGTAAGGATGCAGCAGCAAAGTCACCCAAGGATAGGTTTGGGCTAAGGATTGCAGTAGATAACGGGTTTCGTCATTGCTGCCATCATCAATCAAATAACAGGGCAGATTAAATTGGGCGAGTTCGGCCAAGGTCTGGGCAATTGCGGCACTGTGATTGTAATTGGGGATCACTAAGGCGAGCTTGATGGGCGCCGACTCAACTAAGTCGCTGGGAGGTGTTAGCACTGGCTCGCCCCATCGCTGCTGTTAACTGGCGAGATATCGAAGGCGATACGACCTGACGCGTAGCGGTTTTCACCATCGCTATAGGCGAAGGTGAGTTTCCCCTTAGCCGCATTATTGCTAATGCTTAAGGTGACTTCTTGTCCCGGCAGTATGAGTTGCTGAAACTTAAGCACTTCTAAGTTGGCTACTGCTTCGCAATAGCCGAAATATTGGCAGCCTAAACGCACCGCCCAATCTAATTGTGTCACGCCTGGCAGTACGGCTTGCTCGGGAAAATGTCCCTTAAAAGATTCAAGGTCGGCCGCTACTAACAGACGTAATTCAATATTATCCATGCAGATATTGGAATGCAGGATCGGCGGTAAACTCGATTTAATCATGATCAAATAACTCGACTAACTGGGCAGTGACACGCTTACCCTGAGTGTTAAGCGGCAAAATATCGGGATAACGCCAGCGGCGTGGCAGGGTGACTCGCTCAAATTGTGTCAGTAAATGTGCTTTTAACGCATTGTTGATACTGAGTTTTCCCTGCTCTTGATGCACGCTGCGGCCAAGTGCGGAGAGGGTCACGACCGCGCCCAGTTGGGATTTAAACTGCGGCAATACGACAAGTGCGGCTTGCTCAACATAGGCGTGACTGCCTAACAGCGTTTCCATTTGCGCCAGTGACAGGCGTTTTTCTTCAATCTTAACGATGCGATCGAGTCGGCCCTTGAGTCTAAACTGGCCATTTTCGGTCGGTTCGATTTTATCTTCGCAGCGCAACCATTCATCGTCGGCTAAATAGGGTGATTTAAGTAGCAAGGCTCCGTCGCTAGGATCTTGATCTATCGATATTCTGTCAAACACTTGCCAAGGTTCATCGGCCTCATGCTGACGGCGATAGGCGATGCCGCCCGTTTCTGTGCTACCAAAAATTTCGATGGGCAGATGGCCATAGCATTGGCTGATCCCCTGAGCCGCTGCAAAACTTAAGGGCCCGCCGGAGCTAAACACTAAGCTGGGTGAGCGCAGCTGCCGCTCGTGCTCTAAGGCCTTAGGTAAACGCGATAACTGGGCAGGGCTACTGATCAAACACAGGTTTGGCAGTAAGGCGGTGTAATAGCTTAAGGTTTCTGGGTATTCAATCTGCTCGCTTAAAAATGGCCGACTGGCGGCGAGTGGCCACAAAATCTTGAATAACAGGCCATAGATATGCTGGTGGGAAACCGTTGAAACCACACTGCAATGGGGTAAATGTTCGGCAAAGGTATGTTCGAGCACTGAGACTTCAACGTCTAATTGCTGAAGTGTTTTACGGATCGCCTTAGGTTCGCCACTGCTGCCGGAGGTAAATAGCACAAGTTCGCCGATAGCCTCGCTCGCCGGCCAAGGCTTGCTCGGTAGGCTCAGCTCTTTTCTCAGTAGAATAAAGGCCTGACTTTCACACAATGGCTTGTCCGACAATATGCCTTCAAACTGGTGGGTTAATTCGCTCAGCGTGCCCGTTTGGGTGTTGGCTGGTAAGATAATTTCCTTGCCTGCTAACAGCGCCGCACATAAACCGACAGCAAACAGATCGCTGGTATCACTCGCGAGCAGCCATTTTTTCTCTGGCGCGGCCAGCAGTTGCTCATAAAAATACGCCACCTGATTGGTAAATAATGCACCTGTGACTATGTCGTGGTGATTAAAGCTGATCAGTTGTTGGGCAAAGGGCCCTTGGGTTAACCAGTTTTTGAGTAGCTGTGTCATGTTTTCTTCAACCAAAAGCTGCGATATAACCATTCCCCACCGAGGAGCAGTCCCATGAGTACGTATGCAATCAAACCGTTATACAAGGTCCAGGTTGCTAAGCTAGTAAAGCCAGCGGTGTAAGCCGCCATAGTGCCATTGAAGATAAATAAGCCGCACCAAAGTAGCGTGACTTTTTTAAGATACCCAGTGGCTTCATCCGGTAAATCGGGTTCTTTCAAACGGGCTAAACGTTCGATCATGCTAGGGCCAGTGTGCAGTGAATAACTGAACAGCGCCAGCATAGTGAGATTTATCACTACTGGGTAATACAGCAGCCAATCACTGCGCTTGGCAAGATAACTGCCTGCCGTGAGCACAATCCCCACCAATAGTGGTAAAACTAATGTCTTAACCCTTTGCTTTTGTAGCATTAGCCGCATTATCAGCAATAAACACAGCACGAGCGCTATGGTGCCAGCAGGCAAGTAACTGAGCCCTAAATACACGGCAACGGGGTAGGCCAGCAAAGTTAGGGCGGTTAAGACCTGTAGCAAGGCTCGCATTAGGTTTTAACTAAACCTTCGATAGCATTAATCACATCGTTGATTGTGCGAACTGATTTAAATTCATCGGGTTGGATCTTTTTACCTGTCAGTTGCTGCAGTTTTATCACTAAGTCGACTGCATCAATACTGTCGAGATCGAGCTCTTCATACAGGTTGGCCTCAGGCGTAATCGCCTCGGCATCAATTTCGAATTCGTCCACTAAAATAGTGGTCAGCATAGCGAGGATTTGTTCACGATTTTGCATATTCCTCTCCTATGGACGCTGTGATTCGATAAAGCGAGCTAAGCTGGCAACACTGTGGAAATGGGCCTTAGTGGCATCCGAATTGGCTTCGATTTTGACATCAAATTTTTTCTTGATGGCTAAGCCGAGCTCGAGGGCGTCGATAGAATCTAAGCCTAAACCTTCGCCAAATAGCGGTGCATCGGTTTGGATATCATCAATGCTGACGTCTTCTAGATCGAGACAGTCGATGATTAACTGCTTTATTTCATTGTTTAAGTTCATAATTATTTTCGAGTTGTTGTTTATAGTAATGTTCAAGATCCCGCGTCAGCTGCCGGGCCATTTTTGCATGCTCACCTAAAGCCGCTTGGTACTTCTGGTAAGAAACGATTGTGCCGATTTCAACGGCCATTCCCATGGTTTGCCTTGGGATTTCATACCAAGGTTGCTCCTTTGTCAAACCACGCACATTGGTACGTAGCACCACAGGTAAAATATCCGCTTCGGCCCTTAAGGCTATATTGGCAGCGCCGCGGGCAAAGTGGTTAATGGTCGCACCGACCACCGTACGCGTGCCCTCGGGGAAGATAATTAAATTGGTGCCTCTTGCGAGCACTTCGCGGCAATCCTCTAGCATGAGTTCGGCGCCGCGATTGGGAATATAACCCGCGCAGGACACCACACCACGCAAAAATGGATTACGCCACAAAGCTTGTTTGACTATGCAGCCCGCATTGGGCATGAGACTTATCAATACCACCACATCGACTAAACTGGGGTGGTTGGCAATGACGATAACGCCTCTGGCATCATGTAATTTTTGGGCATCGTGGCTGCTGACCTTAATCACACCTGCCCAAGTGAGCATGGCGACAAAGCCTTTGAACATTAAATGCACGGCCTTTTGTACCCGAATAATCCGCGCCTCTGGTGTGCCTGGCCAAAAACGCAGTAGTGGCAGAATGGTCAAGGAGCTTAATAAGCCGCCTAAGCCAAAGGCGATATAACAACTTACACCGCCTAGCCAACGTGGCACATAATTCAGCCCTTCGCGGCGAGTTTCCGGCAAGGTATAAGCGGCATTGAGCATTGAATCTTCATGGCCCTTAGCGGCGTCATGGCTGTGGGCTGCATCAAACATGCTCAAGTCTCCAATGCCATTGGGATAAGCAGCCTGAAATATTTTGCGCCGTTGCTAGGGCGTGGATAAATGCACCATAGGTCAGCGGATTTAAAGCTGTTGCCTTAGAAATGCGGCTCACCGTGAGCTTGGCCGAAGCGGGTGTATCGAAGGGCGCGAGCTGTAGGCCTAGGGCCAAAGGTAATTCAAATTCTTGGGTAAACTCATCGTACACAGGTGGCACTGGATCATCACCGAAGACTAATAACAATGGTTCTGGCGATTGATGTAATTGGGCGAAGGCTTCGACCATAGCTTGGGACAGGGTTTCTGTGCCCGCCGCAACTGAGGTTGAAGGCGCGGTATTGGCCGCCACTATGCCAAAAATGCCGCTGGCGGTGTTGTGCACCGACTGACTAAAACCTAAGGGCGATAAGGGCTGTTTGGCGATAATGTCTTCGAGCAGGCCAATGGTGCGCTGTAACTCTCCATGGCGCGAGGCAAAAATAGAGCGACAATTTGCAGGCATTTCGCACTGAAAACTCACCTCTAACATCATCTTAGTCAAGCGACTAAAACGGCGGCGCTGCATGGCGGGAATTTGTTTGAGTGCGGGAGCTGTGGTATCCGACTGTGGTGGCGTATCGAGATTGAGCTCAGCCGAACTCTCGCACCAAGTTTGCCAACTTTGATGGTGCTGATATTGGGGGGCCCAAGCGCCCCAAGAGAGAATGCTGAATGTTAGTTGCACTACTTTGCCTCGACACTAAATTTAAGCTGTCTTAGTTATCCCTAACTAAGTTAGAACATTAATGGATTGCCATACCATAGTGAGGAGTATACGCGTTAGAAGAATGACGCTCGAAATGCCCTCTACAGCGTGGTCATTCTACACTATGCCCTTTCTTTTTATGAAGCCATTTGCATTGTGCGGGTTAACGGAATGGGATCAAGTGCTGTGATTTGCAGCGCTTATTCGACATTGAGTAACAAACATCGCAGTGGCTATCTGATTTCGCAGACGCTTTAACTTACAGGTTAAAATGAAAAAAGGCGCACTGAGCGCCTTTTGGCATGAGCTTGATAACCTATTGCGACAATTGATTCTCGATTTTACGCAGCGCTACTTTCAACTTGCGAGTATTTTCTGGACCCATACGGATCAACAGTTTTTGGGCACTGGGTAGTGCCTCTAAGTTAGGGTCAACGAATTGATAGTTAACGCTAATTGAATTCAGCTCAATCGGATCTTCAATAATAGGTGCTGCGAGTAACATTTTAATCGCTTGCAGCATTCTGTCGTTAAATTTGGCGTTGCTGTAGCCGAGTTCGGTAAAGGCTTCCTCTAGGAGCGGTGTCAGTTGCTTGTAAGTTGTGATTAAGCTCTGTTCGTCCATTTTGGCAATCGAGTCAACATAGGCGTCGTATCTGTGGAAACCCTCAGGATTTAAATACACTTTGTTGGTGATTTCTGAGACTGAGAACAGCTTCTCTGGTCCTTTAAGTGGGCTTACTTTACGGGTTAATTCACCCTGAGCTAGGTTATCCACGAATACCACAAATTGACGGACGAGATCTTGCTGTACTAACGAAGAACTCAGCACATTGTTATTGATCATGGCGAGGGCTTTTTGTTGCACAAATGCATCACTTTCAGCCAGCACAGGCACAGGTTCTACGACAACTTCAGGCTCTGCCACTGCAGTGGTTTCAGTGCTATTGGTGTTCGTTTCTGTAACGGCAGGTGTCGTCTCAGTGGTTTCTGGCTCTGGCGCACTTTCGAGCGTCATAGGTTCAGATGGCGGTGTTTCTGGCAATACAATAGGGGCGTTAGGGATGAGTTTAGGTGAGTCAGAATCACCGCTGTAGTAATAATATCCTCCGGCAGAAAGTAGCACGACGAGCACTATCGCAAAAAGCGCAAAGCGATTGCTGCTAGAAGAAGTCTCTTGAGGTGTTATTCTATCATCTTGATTAACTTGCATTTTACATCCTTCGCTTGAGTGTCAAGGTAACTTGGTGAATACATGCAGCTAACATTAAAGTGCAAGAGCGGGCTATTTGAAGGCCGCAGGTTCATTTTGCAAGTTTCCATGCGCTTGTCTATAGCGCTTAGCTGAACATAAACAATTTATTTCGAGTAAAGGCAGATGTTACGCCTCGTTCTTTACCCTTTAATATTTACGGCTTAAGCCTGCACATAGTGCTGCCTGTGCCCGAGCCAACGTAAAATAATTGCATCGACCTTTTCGGGAGCTTGCGCCATTACATGGCTCGCTAATTTCTGAATGTGTGGGATCAAAGCTTGATCGCGCACCAGATCGGCAATTTTGAGCTCAGCCAGTCCCGTTTGCTTAGTGCCAAGCACTTCACCCGGGCCACGAATTTCTAAATCTTTCTGCGCTATGATGAAACCATCATTGCTTTGTCTGAGTACGCTCAGTCTTTGGGTGGCGGTATGGCTCAACGGCGCCTTGTAGAGTAACACACAATGGCTTGCGATGGCGCCTCGACCGACTCGTCCGCGCAGTTGATGTAGTTGTGCTAGACCTAAACGTTCAGGGTTTTCAATGATCATCAGGCTGGCATTGGGCACGTCGACGCCCACTTCAATCACGGTTGTCGCTACCAGTAGATGAATAATGCCTGCCTTAAAGTCGGCCATGATTTGCTGTTTCTCGGCGCTCTTTAATCTGCCATGCACTAGGCCAATATTGAGCTCGGGCAGGGCGAGGCGCAGTTCTTCGGCTGTGTCTTCGGCGGCTTGGCATTCGAGCACTTCGGATTCTTCAATCAGAGTACACACCCAATAGGCCTGACGTTGGTCGCTGATGACAGCGTTGCGGACCCGTTCAAGCACTTCGTTACGGCGTGAATCAGCAATCGCCACTGTGGTTACTGGAGTTCGCCCCGGCGGCAGTTCATCGATAATGGACGTGTCGAGATCTGCATAGGCCGTCATCGCCAGCGTGCGGGGAATGGGTGTGGCTGTCATGATCAATTGATGCGGGTGGAAACCTTGGTTCACGCCCTTTTTCCGCAGGCCTAAGCGTTGGTGTACGCCGAATCTGTGTTGCTCATCGATAATAATTAACGCGAGTTTGCTAAAGACCACATGCTGCTGGAAGATGGCATGGGTCCCAATCACCATCTGGGCTGCGCCAGATTCAATATCCGCAAGGGATTGGGTTCTGGCCTTGCCTTTAAGTTTTCCCGCCAGCCAACCTACCTTAAGTCCGAGTGGCTCAAACCAAGCGGCAAAGTTAGTTGCATGTTGCTCGGCCAATAACTCGGTCGGTGCCATCATGGCAACTTGATAACCGTTTTCAATCGCTTGTAATGCCGCCATCGCCGCGACTAAGGTTTTGCCAGAGCCAACATCCCCTTGCACTAAGCGCATCATAGGGTGCGGTTTTTCTAAATCTTTGCCTATATCAGCCACGACTCTTTGCTGGGCGCCAGTCGGCTTAAAGGGCAAAGCCGCGAGGAAGGGATTGAGCAACTGCCCCGTGGCCTGCATGGTGACAGCGGCATCTAAATTACTGCGCTGCCTTAGGCGTAACATGCTGAGATTGTGGGCGAGTAATTCTTCCTGCACGAGTCGTTGCTGGGCTGGGTGTTGACCTAGCTCTAAATCGAACTGAGAGATCCCCGCAGGAGGGCGATGTAGCGTCTGTAGCGCTTGTTTAAGGCTGATGTTATTAGGTTGCAATTGTGGTGGCAGAAGTTCAGTTAAGCCACCCTCTTCTAGCAATACCAAGGCTTGCTCGGTCAGCTTTAGCCAACTCGCCTGTTTTAAGCCCTCAGTCGTGGGATAAATCGGCGTTAGGGTATCACTCAGATGAACATCTTCACCGGGATAGACGACTTTATATTCTGGATGCACTATCTCAGCTTGATGACTACCACGGCGCACTTCACCATAGGCGCGGATCATCAAACCATTTTGCATGGCATTACGCTGAGCAACGGAAAAGTTAAAGAAGCGCAGACTTAAGCTGCCCGTATCGTCGCGCACATTGCAGACCAGCATGCGCTTGCGGCCTTGGATGATTTGTGTCGATTGGATTTCAGCTTCTATAGTGCCATAACCGCCTAGGCTGAGGGCGGCAATGGGATAGATTTGGGTTCTATCTTCGTAGCGCAGGGGTAAGTGAAACAGCAGATCTTGTACTGTTGTGATGCCGAGCTTTGCGAGTTTCTCCGCGACCTTTTTGGCGACGCCTTTGAGGTCGGTGATCGGAACAAGATCCAATTGCTGCAAGTCGTTAGCACTCAATCACTGTGAATTTATACATATATTAACAGAGAATAAGCGTAAGGCAATCTCAAGGGGAATTAGGGTGTTATCAAATTTTGTTTGGAAGCATAGCTAATATCTTTCTGCGACCTTAAGGCCGCAAAATTGTTGATAAGATATCGTTAGGCTGAAAGCGTGGTTAACTGTGAGTGTTATTACAACCAGCCTTTTTGCTTGGCAATGCGGGCTGCATCGATTCGATTACTGGCATTGAGTTTGGCTATGGCTTCAGAGAGGTAGTTGCGAACAGTCCCTTCGGCGATAAAAAGAGTTTCGGCGATGTCGGAGGTGGATTTGCCTTCGCTAGCGAGGCGAAGAGCGCGGCGTTCTTTGTCGTTGAGCGGGTCGACATCGCCAATCGCCATCATGGCAAGTTCAGGATCGATCACTCGTTTTCCCGCCATTACTTGTTGAATCGCGTTGACTAAGGTTTCCGAGGGCGCATCTTTAAGCAGAAAGCCGCCCACACCCGCTTCGATGGCACGTTTAATATAGCCCGCACGGCCGAAGGTGGTAATGACCACTATCTTGGTTTGGCTATGTTGCTCCTTTAACCATGTGGCCAGCTCTAAGCCTGTGCGGCCGGGCATTTCGATATCCGTTAGCAAGAGATCAAAGCTTTGCTGTTTGAGTAAGCTTAGAGCTTCGTCACCGTCACTCGCTTGGGTGATACTAAAACCCCCTGCAAGCGTAAGGAGTGCGGCGAGTGCTCCTCGCACCATAGCTTGATCTTCCGCCAATAAAATCTTCATTAATGTGTTGCTCCCTGCAAAGGTAAACTGACGGTAAAGGTATATCCCTGTTCGAGATTATAGCTCAAGCTGCCGCCTAAACTGTCGAGACGCTCGCGTATACCAGTGAGGCCATTACCTTCTATAAAAGGTTTGGCCGCGGCATTGTCTTTGACTTCTAGCAGCAGGCGGTCTGATTGCTTAGAAAAGTGGATAGAGCATTCACTTGCACCGCTATGGCGAAGAATATTATTAATGAGTTCGGTGAGGATCAAACTCAGTTGGCTTTCTGTGGTTGCACCTAGCTTGGGTAGCTCACCACTGAGCTCGACACTTAAGCCTTTATCCCTTAAGGATTTACAAAGCTGCGTCACGCAACTCTCTAGACCCTTGTGTTTGTAGTCTGACACTGTGTGGCGGATCTGGCTTAAACTTTCCCTCGCAATTTGTCCTAGCTCAATCAATTGGGTTGATGCGAGTTCATATTCTTGTTTTGCGATAAGCTTTTCGGCTAGCTCGGCCTTAAGGGCGATGGAAGAAAGGCTATGCCCCATAATGTCGTGTAGATCCCGCGCGATACGTTCACGCTCAAGCATAGTGGCCAAGGTGGTAATTTCTTGGGCACTTTGCTGTTCTTTCAATTTATGCCGATAACGTCTGCGTTCGGCGACACCAAACATGCCCACGCCGAGCACTAATCCCGAGCCGTAAAGCGGAAAGTAGTAACTGTTAAAGTGGTAAATCTCATTGAGGGCAAACAACAGGCCGATGAGGGCTGCAATAGCCAACAGACAGGTCCGGAGAGGATAAAAAAAGCCAATGAAGAAGGCGGCAAAGGTAAATAGCGAGATAGAGCCTGGGTTGATTGGTGTGATCGCTATTGCTATGACCACCATAATGAGAATGGGCAGATAGGCGCTACGGCTATTGCACTTATAGGTCCAAAAATAACTGGCAATAAAAGGGATTAACACGGCAAAACTGAGGGCGATTTTCCAGCTTGGATAGGGATTTATGGCAAGTGGGATCAGATAAAACACTAAGTTTATCAAATACACCCAAGCAAGTTTTCGTTCGAGCTGAAGGGGAGTGCTTATCATGATGCCTCTGTGTCACTGAGTTGGTTGTTGAATGCCCACCGATGGCATCTGTTTTAATTTATTCTTTTTAGGGATTGGCGCTATCGTCAGCGCCATAGATCCCCGTTAACAACTTTGTCTATTTTGCACTTAATTGCTGATTTTGTTGAAGCAAAAATTTTGCCCAACCATAATCTGCTTGTACTTTGATCGCTTGTTGCCAATCTTCAATCGCGCCTTGGCTATCGCCTAATTCCTGTTTAGCGAGCCCGCGCCACGTGTAGGCTTCGGCTTCACCCCAGCAAATGTTGTCGCAAGGCTGGGCGAATCTTTCTATGGCTGTAGTGGCTAAGGTCTTAGCATTTTGCATGCTGCCGCCAAATATGGCTGGCGTGTTATAGGCGGCGATGGCTTTAACAAGCGCTACCCGTGGATTTTGTGGTTCTAATTGTTCGGCACTGGCAATCGCCTTGGCGGATTTCATGCCGAGCGTTGCACCTTTGCTATTGTCTAAGGCGATTTGCATGCCATAAACCGACGATAATAGCGCGAGGGATTCTGCATTCGCTTGGCTGGTTTCGAGTGCTTCTAATGTGGTTTGCGCTGCACTCAGTGCGCTGCTAGCGAGTGTTTTCTGCCCCATTACATTGGCACTGATGGCTAAGCGATAGTTCGCATAGGCTTTATCATAATCTTGAGTGCTACCGCTCAGTTGTTGTAATTGCGTTAGATTCATCGCATTCGAGGCCGCGTCTACATTGGTGATGTTAGTGTTTGATGGCGTTGCTGCAAACGAGTGAGTACTGATAAGCAAAAAGCTGGAGGCGAGGAGTAATGTTTTCATGGTATTTCCTTATTGAGTGAGTTTCCCAATGTTTGGGTACGGGCTCATTATCAGAAATTCGATAGAAGAAGTGCAGACACAAAGGTCATGGCTTTGGCATGACAAATGTCATCAGTTGAGTTGTGTGCTTATATTTTTTATGAGGTGTGCTTTAAAGAAAGTGCGTGATGAATAAAGTGGACAATACCTAGAGAGCAAAACACCGGAGAGGCCCCGGTGTTTTTTTATCGCAAATGATCAGCTAAGTGTTAAACCACAGCTTGAGTGCTTGCTTGGTTTATTAGGTAGCCCAAGTAACCTAAGTAGCACAGTAGTAATACTGAACCTTCGCGGCGGCCAATACGAAATCCTGTCCAAGCGAAAGGTAAAATCATGATGGCAAATGCCAACATCACGATGAAATCAAAGGGTTGGAAGCCAAGTGATGATACCGGCTGTACTATTGCAGTAATACCTAAAATACCCAAAATATTGAATATGTTAGAACCGACAACGTTACCTATGGCTATGTCACTCTGACCTTTCAGTGCTGCGAGAACAGAAGTTACTAACTCTGGCATACTGGTACCAATCGCCACGATCGTTAGGCCGATAATGACTTCACTGATACCGAAGGTCTTGGCTAAATCTACCGCGCCGTTGACAAACAAAATACCGCCACCGACTAACATACCAATACCGACTAAGATAAATAGGGCTGAAAGTAGCGGATTATTTGGACCTGCTTCAATCTCTTCCTCTTCATTACCATTTTTCGAGCTGATGTAACTAAAGGCTAAATAACCGAACAGTAGTGACAGTAATATCACACCGTCAATTAGGCTGAGCTCGCCATCTAACAAGAGTGCCCAGAACAACATAGAAGCCAATATCATCAAAGGGATATCACGCTTTACGACTTGAGATTGCACTTGAATAGGGCGGATAAGTGCCGTGATGGCTAAAATCAAACCTATGTTAGCAATGTTAGAGCCAATAACGTTACCTAAGGCGATACCGCTGTTTCCTGCTAGAGCAGATTTTACACTCACAGCCAGTTCTGGTGCACTAGTACCAAAGGCAACAATAGTTAAGCCTATGATAAGTGGCGTAATACCTAAACGTAGAGCGATTGAACTCGCGCCACGAACTAGGGCTTCAGCGCCTAAGGTTAAAATAATAAAACCGCCAATAATCGATAGTGTAATTAGCATCGTTAGACTCTGTTAAACCTAATATTGAATGGAAAAGTACAAGGGAATTGCCCCTTGGCCGACTGGCGCACATGATACGTGGTTTTATCGGATTTTGACAGAATATGTCATAAAAAAGCACACCCTAGGCGTGCTTAGTTTTAGCTGATGACCATACTCGCCAACTGATTGTTTGGCCTAGTTATTTTTGAGTTAATTCATCTTCCCAGCGGACTTGGGCGCCACGAATGCCGTCAACTCGTTCGCTAAAGGCTTTTTCAAGCACATGGCGTTTGATTTTGAGGGTAGGCGTGAGCGCATCATTCTCAATCGTCCAAGGATCACTGACCACGACAATCGCATCGACATGTTCGTGTGACTCTAAGTGCGGATTAACGCTATCGAGTGTCGCTTTGAGTGAGGTGCGGACTTCTTCACGGGCTTGTAGATTGGCCCCTTCGGATAACTGCACTAGTGCGACTGGATGTGGCAGACCAGAGCCAATCACACAAATCAGTTCAACATGGGGATCCTGCGCCAATTTACGTTCGATAGGCACGGGCGCTACATATTTGCCCTTGGCGGTTTTAAAGTTGTCTTTCACTCGGCCAGTAATAGTGACACAACCATCGGCATCGATGGAGCACAAATCGCCTGTGTGGAAGAAACCATCAGCATCGAATGCCGCTGCAGTAGCTTCAGGCTGCAGATAATAAGCTGTCATTAATCCCGGGCTCTTGAGCAGTAGCTCACCATCCTCGCCTTGGCGGATCTGGCAATCCTCAACTGGGCGGCCAACAGTACCAATTTTACGCGCATCAAAAGGATAGTTGATGATCGAATAGGCACAGTTTTCTGTCATACCCCAAGCTTCGCAGATATTAAGACCAATACTGTGATACCAGTGGATCAGTGATGGCGGAATAGGTGCCGAGCCAGAGCCGAGTAGACGACAATGGTTCAAGCCTAAACCCTTATGGATTTTGTATTTCACAAAGCTGCTAAGCAGTGGGATTTTCAGCAATAGATTAAGTTTACTGACCCCAATTTTGTCGATAATGTTTTTCTGAAACAGGCTCCATAACCGTGGTACCGAGAAGAATACCGTTGGTTTTGCCCGTTGAACATCGACAACGAAGGAGTCGAGACTTTCAACGAAAGCCACCACACTACCTGAGTAGAAGGATGAGCCTTCAATCGCAACGCGCTCTGTGATGTGGGCTAAGGGTAAATAGGATAAAAGTCTATCGTCGCCATCGGTGCGCAGGTCACGGACGACCGCTTGGCAAGTCCAGCCATAGCTGGCGAAGGTTTGAATCGCGCCCTTAGGTTGGCCAGTCGAGCCAGAGGTATAGATGAGTGTCATCACTTGATCTGGAGTAGGAAGTGGGGCGTTAACTAAGGGGTAGCCTAGCTTAAGTAATTGTTCCCATTGATATTGTGCTGGCATCGTATCATAAGGCATGGCAAGGCGTAGTAGCTCGCCGCCGACACCAGCCTCTTGGTCAGCCCAATGGTCAAGTTTGCCGAGAAAAATGGCTTTTGCGCCACTGTGTTGCAGCACATAGCGAATAGTATCTGTGTTGGCGGTAGGGTAAATAGGTACGCTGACATAGCCGCCGTGCATCAACGCGAGGTCGGTGATAAACCATTCGGCACAGTTTTTAGAGAGAACGGCAATTTTATCACCACGCTCTAAGCCTAAGTGATGTAAGGCTCCGGCAAGTTGTTGAACTTTTTCTTGAACTTCAGCCCAAGTAAAATCAAGGAATTGACCCTTGATCGGTTGGCGTAAATAGACTTGGTCCCCCTGAGTATTAGCCCAGTGCGCCAGCATTTCAATTGGCGTCTTAATCGCTGTATCCATTGGCAATTCCCTGTTATTTATTGTTCTTTTGGCTGTACCCAGTATGGCGAGTTTTGTGAGCTCGCGCAAATAGTTTACAAGATTGTAAAATATGAGAATGGAGCGCAAAGCCTACAAGTTGAGTGTTATACCAATCGTATTAAATATCTGTTCATTCAGCGGGAGTTCAACGCGCTTTAGACAAGGCGAAGGCTTGAAGGCATAGTGGTGCTCTGTCGAAAGCCTTAAACGCAGTATAAAGCGCGTTGCCATGTAGTGAACATCAGCCGCCCTTCGGGAGCCACACAGGCATCCCACTCCGGTGTTGCAT